>Ga0265313_10000507_pt1 | contig 40900 bp, 40 predicted proteins | sample 4123metaG_FD_203122 | JGI IMG/M metagenome (GOLD analysis project Ga0265313, IMG submission 203122) | Rhizosphere microbial communities from Carex aquatilis grown in University of Washington, Seatle, WA, United States - 4-1-23 metaG | ecosystem: Host-associated > Plants > Roots > Rhizosphere >... | reverse complement strand
TGACCCGAAGCCGACACACTTGGCGGACAAGGCAAGCGCCTGCAACACCTATCGCGGCGGCGGTGGACCGTAAGCGTTCTCTTCCGGATCGGACTTGAGCTCTTCGTTGATCACCAGGACGAAGGCCAGGGAAATGATCACCCCGGCAATCGTGCCGGGAAGCGCATTGGCCCGCATCTGCGCCACCATGCTCAACCAGATAAAGTGAGGATCGACCGGGGGCGGGGGCGGAAGGAAGCGCGCCACGATGAAACGGTTCACGACGATGCCGGTGATCACCTGTGCTGCGAAAACCGCCAGAAACCACTTGCCGGACTTTCCGGCGTCATGGAAACGCTTCACCCAGATCACCAGCGAGGGATAGAGGAGCAGCACGCCGGTAAATGACAATGCCGCCAGCCCTGGGTTTATCAGCGGCGAAAGCGATAGGCAGGCGCCGATCGCGATCAGGATCAGCGCCGTATTGCGGAACGTGACCGGGCCGATTCGGCCAAACGGGTTGAGTATAATTTCCATGTCCTGGCTCCCCCTGTTGCGGCCGGTGCCGGCCAATTTCAAATCTCTCACACGTTTGGCGGCAAAGCGACGCGAATTTCAGCGTTGCTGCTCAGGAAGCCGGCTCCTTGCCTTTCCGCGATGGCACCTTGACGAGCCGGTTCATAATTCGTTATTTAGCGAAATATAGAAGGATGTCAAGCCGATGCCGGCCGGCGCGATGACCTGTCTCGCCTCAACTTATGGATCGGCTTTGTCTTCGCGGCACCGTTCCTCGCACTGGCCGGTTGGGCCGATCCGCCAACCTGTCTGGCTGCATGCAAATGATTGAAGTGTATTGGAAGGTGATAAATGACACACATTCATGAGCTTATCCGGACGCCCGACATTTTTTTCGCCATAATTCCTTGTATTGATCAGGGATGATTACCACCTCGATTTGGGCTGCATTGGCGGGGGCATTTTGATGGCTGGAATCTCGCGGCGCGTGTTTTCGCGCGCTTTCTGGACCAAGACCAAGATCGCCGTCGTGGCTGTGGCGGCCATAGCCATCGCCGCGGCGGTTTTCTGGCCGACCGGGCCGAAGATCAATTATGAGACCGCCAAGATTGCGCGAGGCAACCTCACGATCACGGTCAGCGCCACCGGCACGCTGCAGCCTGGCAACAAGGTCGATGTCGGCACCGAAGTCTCGGGCAAGATCGACGAACTGCCGGTGGATTCCAACGACCATGTGAAAAAGGGCCAGCTGATGGCGGTGATCAACACCGACACGCTGGTGGCCCAACTGGACCAGTTCCGCGCGGCCCTGGCCCAGGCCCGCGCCACCCTGGCGACGAACCAGGCCACCGTGGAGCAGACGGAGGCCAAGCGCACCCGCTATCACAACCTGCAGAACGGCGGCGCCGTTTCGACGCTGGATATCCAGGCCACCGACGCCGACTATGCCCGCGCCGTCGCCAGCGTCGCCCTGGCCAAGGGCCAGATCGACAGCGCCGAAGCGCAAGTCAGCAACACCCAGACCCAGATCGGCAAAGCCAAGGTCACCGCGCCCATTGACGGGGTGGTGTTGTCGCGCGCCGTTTCGGTGGGCCAGACGGTGCAGGCTTCGTTCAGCGCCCCGGTGCTGTTTACTCTCGCCAGCGACCTGTCGGTGATGCAGCTCTCGATCGATGTCGACGAGGCGGACATGGGTACGGTGAAAGAAGGCCAGAAAGCCACCTTCACGGTCGATGCCTTTCCCAACCGCAAATTCAACGCCCAACTGGTGACGCTCTACAATTCCTCCAAGACCACCAACAATGTCGTCACCTTCCCGGGCTCGCTGCTGGTGGATAATCGCGCGCTGCTGCTGCGCCCGGGCCTGACCGCCACGGCGGAAATCCTGGTGGCGGAAGTGAAGAACGCCCTGCTGGTGCCCAATGCGGCGCTGCGCTTCACCCCGCCGCCGCTGGACCTGGACAACAAGCCGCCGCCGCCAGCCGCCAAGGTGCCGGACGGCAAGCAGGGTGGGCGCGTCTGGGCGCTGGTGAAGAACAAGCCGGAAGTCCGCGATCTGATCCTGGGCCGCAGCGACGGCGTTTCGACGGAAGTGCTGTCCGGCAAGCTGGCGCTGGGCGATACCGTGCTGACCGACATCAAGTCGCAGGTCGTCCGGCCCAACAATCAATGACCCAGGTGAGCCAGCCGCTGATCCCGCCCCTCATCCAGTTCGAGCAGGTGCGCAAGACCTATGGCGCGGGCGAAGCCGCGGTGCACGCCCTGGCCGGGGTGTGCCTGACCATCGGCACCGGCGAGTTCGTCGCCGTGCTGGGGCCTTCGGGTTCAGGAAAATCCACCTGCATGAACATATTGGGCGCGCTGGATACGCCCACATCGGGCCGCTATTTCTTCAACGGCATCGATGTCGGAACCTTGAGCCGCGATGACCGCGCCATTTTCCGCCGCGACCATATCGGTTTCGTCTTCCAGGGTTTCAATCTCCTGAAGCGCACCACGGCGGTCGAGAACCTGGAACTGCCGCTGATTTACCGCGGCATTCCGCACCTAGAGCGCCGCCGCATGGCGGAGGAGACGTTGGCACGTGTTGGCCTAGCCGATCGCGGCCATCATACCGCTTCCGAACTGTCTGGCGGCCAGCAGCAGCGCGTCGCCATCGCCCGCGCCCTGGTGACCAATCCCAATGTGATTTTCGCCGACGAACCCACCGGCAATCTGGATTCGGCGCGCAGCCGCGAAATCATGGACTTCTTCAGCGAGCTGAACCGGAAGAACGGTCTCACCATCGTGATGGTGACGCATGAGGAAGAAGTCGCCGCCTATGCTGGGCGGCAGATCCGCTTCCGCGACGGCCATATCGAATCCGACGAAATCAATAACCAGCCCGCCGGAGCCACGCCATGATCTGGGACGCGGTTTTGCTGGCTGTCCGCGAATTGCGCCGCAACCTGATGCGGGCGCTGCTCACCACCCTGGGCGTGGTGATCGGCGTTTCCGCCGTCATCGCCATGGTGACCATGGGCAATGGCGCCACCGCCAGCATCGCCAACGAAATCGCCGCGCTGGGCCGCAATGTCATCGCCCTGACGCCTTTCACGCCCGATGGCGGCAGCCCCACCGACCGGCGGGCTTTCACCATGGGCGATGTTGAGGCGCTGCGGCGCGACATCGGCCACGTCCGCGCCGTTTCGCCGGAAGCCACCGCCTCGGTCACGGCAGTGATGGGCAGCAACAACCACAACACCCAGGTCACCGGCGGCGATGAGGGGTATTTCATCGTCCATGAGACCCAATTGTCGGAGGGGCGGCCTTTCAATGACGCGGAACTCCGCTCCGGCCGCGCCGTCTGCATCATCGGCGAGACGGTGCGCAAGCGGCTGTTCGGCGCCGGCGATCCCATGGGTCAGACCATCCGGGTCAAGAATGTTCCCTGCCTGATAATCGGCATGCTGGTGGCCCAGGGGCCGGATACCTTCGGCAACGACCGCGACGACAACATGCTGATGCCGTTGCGCGCGGTGCAACGCCGGCTGAACGGCAACAACGACGTTCCCTTTGTCTGGCTGGCAGGTGACACCGCCAGCGCGGTCCCCGACGTCATCAAGCAGGTGCGCCAGCTGATGCATGAGCGCCGCCATATCGCTCCCAGCGAAAAGGACAATTTCAATGTCGAGGACCTGGCCCAGATCACCCAGACCATCGGCCAGGTCACCGGCGTGATGACCCTGTTCGTCGCCGCCGTGGCCAGTGTCAGCCTGCTGGTCGGCGGCATCGGCATCATGAACATCATGCTGGTGTCGGTGACCGAACGCACGCGCGAGATCGGCATCCGCCTGGCCATCGGTGCGCGCGAGCGCGATGTGCTGACCCAGTTCCTGGTCGAGGCGGTGATGATGTCGGTGCTGGGCGGGGCGGTCGGGATTTTGGTCGGGCTGGGGCTTTCCTACCTCGGCGCCAAGGCGCTGAATTTTCCCTTCATCCCCTCAACGCTCGCAGTGGTGGTCGCCTTCCTGTTTTCGGCCGCCATCGGCATCGGCTTCGGCTTCTTCCCTGCCAGAAAAGCCGCGCGGTTGGATCCTATAGAGGCATTGCGTCACGAATAGCCGCGCAATCCAAGTCCGCATTATCTCCCGATGCTTGCAGGCGCCGGTTTTTCGAAACAAAGTTTCATCCGCTCGATCAGCCACCGGCCTGCGGGCCCCGGTGGCGCCGACGTCGGATAGACCGCCGACATCGGCAGGATCATTCCGCCCGGCGGAACGTCCTCGATTTGCAGTTCCACCAATCTGCCGGCCGTCAGGTCGTCCTGCACGGCATGCACCGGCATGCCGCCCCAGCCAAGGCCGCCGAGCAGGAAGGCGTGTTTGGCGAACAGGTCGGCCAGCCGCCAGGTGGAAGGCGACATCACGCCGAACTCCCGTCCTTTCGACAGGCTCGAGCGGTCGGTGAGAACAAGCTGCACATGCCTGGCGAGTTCGGATTTCGGGATGATGCCTTTGTGGCCGGCGAGAGGGTGTTCGCGGGCGGCGACCATGACCATCGCCACCCCCGGCAGCCGTTCCGCGGTGAGGCTGGAAGGCAGGATCGGAAGCGATCCGACGATGCCGAACCCGGCGATGCCGTCGAGCACCGGTTGATATGCGGCCCCAAGCGCTTCGACGTAAAGCCGCAGCGGCGTACCGGGAAACTTGACGCGAAATTCCTTTGCCGCCTCCGTGATCGCCGCGATCGGAAACAGGACGTCGACCACGGCGGACAGTTCGGGCTCCAGGCCTGCCGCCATGCCCCTGGCGCGGGCCTTCATGAAATCCAGTCCGGAGGCGATGCTGCGCGCATCGGCCAGCAGCACCGTGCCTTGCGGCGTGAGCGCAGGGTAGCGGCCCGAGCGGTCAAAGAGCGTGACGCCGATCTGGCCTTCCAGGCTGCTGACCAACTCACTGACCACGGACTGGGCGCGGCGCAGCTTGCGGGCGGCGGCGGAAAAGCTGCCTTCATCCACGGAGGCGATGAAGGCCCGCAACTGGTCGAGGGAAACGGCGTCCAGCATTCAAACTCCGTCTATCGGAAATTCCGATGGTAAGTTTCGGAATATAACGACTTTTCAGAGACACGGACAAGGGCCAACTTAAGAGCACGCCGGTTGATCCGGCACCCATTTGGAGGACCTGCCCATGAAACTTCTGCACATTGATTCCAGCATTCTTGGCGGCAACTCGGCGAGCCGCCAGGTGTCTGCCGCCATCGTCGACCAGTTGGCCAAAGCGACACCCGGCCTGGACGTGGCCTATCGCGATCTCGCCGCCGCGCCGCTGCCCCATCTGTCGGGTGAGCTTTTTGCGGCCCGCCAGGGCGCCGTGTGGGAGTCACCGGCGATCCAGAAGGACATCGCCGCCAGCCAGGCCGTGCTGGATGAGTTCCTGAGCGCCGACATCGTGGTCATTGGCGCCCCCATGTACAATTTCGGCATCCCCAGCCAGCTCAAGGCCTGGATCGACCGCATCGCCGTTGCCGGCAAGACATTCCGCTATGGCGCCACCGGGCCCGAGGGGCTGGCAGGCGGCAAGCGCGTCGTCGTGGCCATTTCGCGCGGCGGCCTCTACGGCCCGGGCACGCAGGTCGCCGCCTTTGAGCATGTCGAAAGTTATCTGCGTGCCGTATTCGGCTTTATCGGCGTTACCGATCTGCAGATTGTCGTTGCCGAAGGTCTGGCGATGGGGCCGGAAAAGCACGCCGAAGCGATGCAGGGTGCCTTGAGGACCGTCTCGCAGTTGCGCGCACCCACGCAATTGCAGGCTGCCTGAAAATCGCCTCACCGGATTCCAGATCTTAGTCGAGGAGACGTTTCATGAAAGACAATACGCAATATCTGCCCTTTGCCGGCCGGTTTCTCATCGGCGGCATCTTCATCCTGAGCGGCTTCAGCAAGCTCGGTTCCTATGACGGCACGGTCGCCGCGATTGCATCCGTGGGGCTGCCCTTCCCGCCACTCGGCTTTGCAGTGGCGGTTGCCGTTGAAATCGGAATCGGGTTTCTGCTTCTGATCGGCTATCAGGCGCGGCTCGCCGCGATCACGCTCGCGATCTGGAGCGTGGTGACTGCGATATTCTTCCACCGCAACCTTGCCGACCAGAACATGATGATCCATTTCATGAAGAATCTGATGATCTCCGGCGGGCTTCTGCAAATCGTGCATTTCGGAGCAGGGCGCGTGAGTATGGACAATCGGAAAAGCACGGGGGCGTCACGGCCCTGATCGCAAGCTCCTCACGCTGCCGGCGCCGCGCCAGTCAATTTCCTAACTTAACTTGCCGATACCGGCGCATCAGCGATCACGCGCATCTTGCCCGGGCGCGTCTTTCGGGAGTTAACTTGCCGACATCGAATTCTGTTGGGGGGCGCCTTGTCTAGTTTTAACGGCCTGGCCAAAGCGGCGGCCCTGGGTGGGTTCCTGCTCACCTGGACAAACGCGAGTCTTCTCCAGGCCGCGCCGCGAGATGGCGAATGGCCGACTTATGGACATGACTATGGCGACAGCCGCTATTCGCCTTTGGCCCAGATCACGCCCGCCAATGTCGCGGGCCTGAAGCCGGTCTGGACCTTCCACATGAAGCCGCCGGGCGCGCGCGACGGATTTGCGGCGTCGGAGGATACGCCGCTGGTGGTCGATGGGATCATGGTCGTTTCCACGCCCTATGGCCGGGTGGTGGCGCTGGACGCCGCCACCGGCCTGCAACGCTGGGCCTATCAGGTGCCGGGCGGCGACCAGCCCGCGACGCGGGGTGTGTCCTACTGGCCCGGCGCAAGGCGCGAGATTGTGTTCGGCACGCGCGGCGGCCTGCTGATCGCGCTGCATGCCGAGAGCGGAGCGCCCGTCATGGGCTTCGGCAAACAGGGCATACTCGACCTGCACAGCGATGCGGTGATGCAAGGCTTTCCCAAGGCGGCGCTGGGGATCACCAGTGCCCCGGTGATCTACAGGAACCTGATCATCACTGGCTCGCGCAACCAGGAAGCGCCGCAGCAGGGCGCGTCCGGTCAGGTGCGCGCTTTCGATGTGCAGACGGGCCGGGAGGTCTGGCATTTCAACGGCGTGCCCCAGCCGGGCGAGAAATTCCATGACAGCTGGGAAGGCGCCAGCTGGATCAAACGCAGCGGCGTCAATGTCTGGGCGGGTCTGACGCTGGATGCCAAGCGTGGCATCGCCTACCTGCCCTTCGGCGCGCCGACGTTCGACCAGTCGGGCAATGATCGCAAGGGACCGTCGCTGTTCTCCAACGCCGTGGTCGCGGTGAATGCGGCGACGGGTAAATATCTTTGGCACTTCCAGGCGCTCCACCACGATTTGTGGGATTATGATCTGCCGCTGACCACGCTGCTGGATGTGAAGAAAGGCGGCAAGACCATTCCCGCCATTGCGGTGATGAGCAAGGCGAGTCTGCTGTTCCTGCTGGACCGCCGCACCGGCAAGCCGATCTATCCGATCGAGGAAAAGCCGGTGCCGACCGATACCGACATGATCGGCGAAGCGCCGTCACCCACCCAGCCCATGTCGGTGACGCCGCCTTTGGGCCGCACCAGCTTTGCCATGTCGGAACTGGCCAATTTGACGCCGCAGCAGAAGGCCGGCTGCGACCAGATCATCCGCGAAATGCACATCGTGGATGGAAAATTCCTGCAGCCTCAGCGCGTCGATTCCGGCGTGGCGCGCTTCCCCGGCTCCTGGGGCGGCATTGACTGGAGCCATGCCGCCTTCGATCCCGCAACCGGCACCTATATATTATCCATCTCCAACATGGCGTCGCCGGAGGTGATGACGAGAAAGCCCGACGGCAGCTATGACATGCGCGATGGCTATCAGTGGTTTTGGGACAAGGTTAGCCACATGCCCTGCCAGGTGCCACCCTGGGGCGAACTGTATGCCGTCAATGTCAATACCGGCGGCATCCTGTGGCATTCGGTTCTGGGCGTGACCGACGGCCTGGCTGATCCCAAAACCGGACGGCCCAATGTCGGCGGACCCATCGTTACCGGCGGCGGACTGATCTTCATTGGCGGCACCGACGACAAGCGGCTGCGCGCCTTCGAAATCAAGACCGGCAAGGAAGTGTGGAGCGTCATGCTGCCGGCATCGCTTTATGGCACGCCGCTGAGCTACAGCGTGCGCGGCAAACAGTATGTCGCGGCCGTCACCACTGGCGGCTTCTGGAGCGAAGCGGCTGAATCGGATGCGGTGACGGCCTACGCCCTGCCTTGAATGTGTGTCAGCGGCCGTTCAGCGGCACGAACAGAATGCAGACCGGGGAGGGGATATCCAGAACCTGACCGTCTGGTGTGATGCGGCCACTGCTTGCGTCCCTCTTGAAAATGACGATCTGGCCGCTGTCCTGGTTGGCGGCCAGAAAATGGGTGCCATCCGGATCAAGCGCGATGTTGCGCGGAGTCTTGCCGCGCGACGGCTCAACCTGCAACAGGCTGAGCTTTCCGGTTCGCGGAGAAATCTCAAACAGGCTGACGCTGTCATGCCCCCGGTTGGAGGCATAGAGAAAACGCCCCGACGCATCCAGCGCCAGCTCGGCGGAATTGTTCTCGCCCTTGAAGCCGTCTGGAATGGTGGCGATGGTCTGGACCGGTGTCAGGGCGCCGCGCACCTTGTCATAGGCCAGGGCAATGAGTTTGGAACCCATTTCGCCAAGCACATAAGCGAACTTCCCATCACGCCCGAAGATCATGTGGCGAGGACCGAAGCCAGGCGGAATCTGCGTGAAGGCAGGATTGCCAGGCGTGAGCTTGCCGTTCGTCGAATTGAGCCGATAGGAAAAAATCTTGTCCAGGCCAAGGTCGGGAACGAACAGGAAGCGGTTGTCCGGCGACATCACCACTTCATGCGGATGCGGTCCGCCTTGCCGCCTGGGGTCGATGCTTGCGCCCTCATGCTGCTTGAAATCGCGCATCGCCCCGATGCGGCCATCGGCGCCCAGCGCGAACACCCCGACGCTGCCGCTGCCGTAATTGGCCACCAGTAGCCAACGACCGGTGCCATCCACCGCCAGATGGGCAGTGGTGGTGCCATTGGCAGGGACTTTGTTAAGCAAGCGCAGTGCGCCCGTGACGGGATCGATGACATAGCTGCTGAGGAAGCCAGTAGGGTTCTTGCTGCTGGTTCGTTCCGTCAGGGCATAGAGAAAATGATGGTGCGGATCCGTCGCCACGAAAGAGGGGCTGTCGACCTCGGCTTGCAGGCCTAGCGATTCAAACCGTCCGCTGGCTGGATCAAGCCGGATCGCGTAGATGCCCTTGCTCTTTTCGCCGGTGTAAGTGCCGACATAGGCGATATCGCCCGCGGCGAGAGCCTGGCCTCCAAGAACGCCGCACAAGGTCAACAGGACGAAAAATAGTAGCTGTGGAATGCGGGTCATTTTCTGGCCAGTCAGAGCTGCCGCAGCAGCCAGCGGATCGAACGCTTCTGCAATTCCAGATATTGCGGATTCCACATGGCGTGGATGGTATGGCCCACAGCGGTGAACACCACGCGGCCCTTGCCATAATCATAGGCCCAGCCCGCAGGCGACTTGGTGCCGCGCCCGTTGTAGGTCAGGCCATCGAGGTTTTCGGATTCCAGAATGACGAATTTCGGGTCCTTGTCGTAATCGACATAATGCTGCTCGTCATTGACCACGAAGGGCTTCATGCCCGCCGTGATGGGGTGGGCATTGCCGGTGGCATGCACCTGGAACGGCCGCAGTGGCGGATGCCCGAAATAGGCGCCGCCCATGACGTCGCGGTAATTCTTCGAAGACAGCGAGATGTGGCTGGAATTGTGCAACGGATAGAAGCCGCCGCCCGCCGATACCCAATCCTTGATCGCTTTGCCCTGGTCCTCGGTCATCCACATGACGGACTTGGCCGCGGGCCACTCTTCGCCGTTCTCCAGATCGGTTTCGTAGGCGGTATAGGCGTCGGGTCCGGAATAGCCTTCGGGCCAGATCATGCCGTCGCGCAGGACCAAGAACAGCGGATAGGGCTTCAGCGACGCCGCCGACAGCCCGGCATAGTCCATCGTATAGTCGATCGGGATGTTGAGCTCGTGGAACACCTTGTCCAGGGCGACATGAATATAGTCGGGATTGTGATAACGGTCGCCGATCAGCGCCAGGGCGCGTGGTTTGGGAACGGACTGGGCGCGGCCGGCGGCGGAGCCCAGCAGCGTGCCGGCCGATACCATTCCGGTGGTCTTGAGAAGATTGCGGCGGGAAATACCCCGGTCGAGAATTTTCATCCGTTTTCTCCAAACTGATCCCTAGACGAAATTGATCTCGAAAACATAGCCGGCATTCGGGCTTCCGGTGCCTTCGAAGCCCGGCGGGCCAACGCCGGCATCGCAGGAGATCAGCTTGCCATTGCGCATGTCCAGGCCATGGGCGTCGGCGGTGCCTTCCTCGAACTCCGCCGTCTCCAGCAGTGCGCCGGTGCTGGCCGAATACTTCACCAGACCGCAGGTGGTTGTATGGTGCAGCTTGCCGTTCTGCATCACATAACGGTCGATGTCGGACGAGCCGGTGACCATCCAGATCGCGCCGCCGGGATGGGTGTCGTCCCAGGCGATGCCGTGCCAGCGGTCGGTGGTGATGGGGATGATGAATTCCGGCGTCCAGGTCTTGGGATCGACGCGCAGGATGGCCTTTATGCGATTGGCGACGATCCACAGCTTGCCGGCATGCCACATCAACCCGTGACAGCCGCCGCCATTGTCGGCGGGGCCGAGCGGAATCTGGCGGTGCGATACCTGGCGGCCATCCATGTCCACTTCATAGATGCCTTCCGCGCCGCCATTGGCGCCCATCCAGACATGACCGTTGCCAAAGGCGAAGCCCGATGTGTTGCTGGAGTCCGTCAGCACAGTCTTCAGCTTCTTGCCGTTCCAATCGAACAGCCACGCAGCTTCCTTGACCGTCTTGCCGCTCCGGCCATAGCCCTGGGCCTTCTGTTCGGCGACCCATACGCCCTCGGGCACCACCGCAACGCCATTTGGATAGCCGCTTGGCACCTTGAAAAGATTGCGCGTCGTCACCTTGCGATGGGGCACTGCGCGTCGCGGCGCCGGCGCCACGGCGCCCAAATCCTTGCCATGGGGCGCCCCCTGCGCCAGTGCGGCGCTGATGCCCATGCCCGCCGCCATTCCCAGGCCCGATAAAAGCTCGCGTTTGCTCAGTTTCATGGCCGCCCCCTTTGAGAATTCACAGATGGTGTTGATGCTGCTGCCAAGCTAATATCCAAATCAAGGGCACGCAATTGCTCACGACGTTGGGGGACATTTCGCAATGCAGCGCCGTGAATTCATCTCCGCCAGCCTGTCCATGCTTCTTGCCGTCCCGGCCCAAGCGGCTGAGCCGCTTGACGATATCCCTATCATCGACACGCATGTGCATCTCTTCGACGGCCGCAGGCCGCAAGGGGCTCCCTACAAAGGCTCTGCCCAGTGGGAGCGGGAGCGCGGCGGCGTGGCGCTGCCTTCGACCTATCGGCCCTTTGCAAAGCCCCTGAACATTGTCGGCGCCATAGAGGTCGAGGCCAGCCCCTGGGTCGAGGACAATCTCTGGGTCCTGGAACAGATGCAGGGCGATCCGCTCTTTGTCGGCACCATCGGCGACCTGGAGCCGGAGAAGCCGGACTTTGCCGAACTTCTGGACCGGCATCGCAAGAACCCGCTGTTCCTGGGACTGCGCTGCGGCAATCTCTGGGGAAGGCGGCTGGCGGACCAGCTTGGCGACCGGCGCTTTGTCGATGGCCTGAAGCGTCTTGCCGAAGCGCAGATGGTGATGGACACCGCCGATCCCTCGATGGATCTGCTCCAGGCCGTGCTCAGAACGAGCGATGCCGTGCCCAATCTGCGGATCGTGCTGGATCACCTGCCGGGATTTGACCCCATGCTGCAGGAACGAGGCGCCTATGACGCGGTGCTGAAGGAATTCGGCGGCCGTCCACATATTTATGCCAAACTTTCCGGCGTCGAGCGCCGTCCGGTGCACGGCCTGGCGGCGAACCGCGAAAAGCTGGACATGATGCTCAGCGTGTTCGGCGAGGACAGGGTGCTGTTCGGCTCGGATTGGCCGAACAGTTGGGGCCGTGCCACACCAGCCGAAATCGTCTCTCTGGCGCGCAGTTACTTCGCGACGCGCAGCCGTGCCGCAGCGGAGAAGTTCTTCTGGAAGAATTCTCTGACGGCATACCGTTGGCGAAAGCGCGCACCCAACCAGCCCGGGTAGCTGGGGGACGCGGATACGAGAGTGCAGGCGATCAACGGGGATTTTGATGATAACGCCAGATGACGAGACGATTATAGCCGAAAAGACCAACTCACCTGCAGGGGCAACGTCCCGCCGCCAGGCCATCGGGGTGATGGGGACGGTCGCCTCCGCCGGCATGGTGGCCGCGACGGTGCCTGCGCTTGGCGCGCCGGCAAAACCTGCGGCCGCGACGATGTTTCGCGCGCCGACGCCGCCCCCGGTCCAAGTGCCACGGACGGAACTTGTGGATGTGCTCGAGTACGAAACCCAGGCGCGTCTTGTTTTGGGCCTGGCGAAGGTTGCTCCGATTGTGGGCAGCGACCGGACCGTCACCGATCGCATCACCCTGCGTCCGCGGATGAATATCCCGACGCGGGATCTGGACATGACGAGCACCCTGTTCGGCGACCAGCACTTCACGCCGATCATCGTCGGCCCGATTGCCGATCAGAAGCGCTTCCATGCCGAGGGTGAGGTCGCCATGGCGCGTGGAGCCTCCGCGGCAAAGGCCGCGATGGTCGTGAGCAGCGACGCCAGCATGCCGCTGGCGGCGATCACCCAGGCCGCCACCACGCCGCTGTATTTGCAGGTCTACGCGGGCAGCCCCAAGGTGAAGGATTTGCTCGCCCAGGTGAGCGCGGCCAATGCCAAAGCGGTGTTCGTGACGGTAAACGCCGGCACGTCCGCCAGCGGACCGACGACGCCAGCCTCCTCGCGCATCGATTGGGCCGCACTCGACGCCGTCGTCAAGGGCACGTCTCTGCCCGTGATCGTAAAGGGCATCACGAATCCGCAAGACGCGAAGGAAGCCGTCGCCCGCGGCGCCAAAGGCGTGGTGGTGTCGAATTATCGTGGTGGTAATGCGGCTTCGCTCACAGGCACGCTGCTCCTCGTCGCGCCGGTCGTTCAAGCCGTTGGCGATCGGGTGCCTGTGCTCGTCGATGGCAGTTTCCGCCGCGGCACGGACATTCTCAAAGCCCTCGCCTTCGGCGCGAAGGGCGTATTGATCGGCCGGCCCGTGATGTGGGGCCTGGCGGCCTACGGCGCTGACGGCGTGCAGGGCGTTGTCGAAATGCTGCAGACCGAACTGGCGCGATATATGTGCATGTGTGGCCGTCCAACGCTCGCGGCGGTCAACTCCAACCTGGTGCGTGTTCACGCAGCCCTTCCGACAGTGAGGACCAACCATGGCTGATATCGAAAAAGCCTGGCTCACCAATCCTTCCCGGCGGGCGGCGATGGCCCGCGTGGCGGGGCTGATGGCGGCTTCGCCTGTTGCCGCGGCCATGGCGCAGCCTGACGCCAAGCCCTTCAGCGAGCATCGCCGCGTCCTGAGCCTGGCCGAGATGCAGACGGTCTTCGACTTCGAGCCCGTCTTCTTCGGCAATGTCCCCATATCGGTGTATGACTATACGGCGCACGGCGATGGGTCGGAGTTCACGCTTCGGCGCAATCGCCAGGCATATGATTGGGTCGACATCCTGCCGTCACGCGCGGCCATCCCGGCATCGCAGGTCGACCTCTCGTCCGAGTTGCTCGGCGTGAAGCTGAAATTTCCGATCATCGTTGCGCCGACAGCGGCGATGCCGCCCCTGCATCCGGATGGAGAGATCGGGATGTTCAAGGCGGCGACCGCGGCCTCGAACACGCTGATGATATTGAGCATCAACACCGGCACGCCGGTGGCCCAGGTCGCACCCGCCGCGCCCGGCGGCACGCTGTGGGGGCAGTTTTACCCGCTGGAAAATCTGACCAATACCCAGCGATCGATGGACACCTACCGGACTGCCGGCGTCAACGGCATCATCGTCACCGTCGATCAGCAGGCGTCCTTCTACGAACGTACGGAGCAGGATCGCAATTTCGGCGGGCGCTCTGCGCGTGCGGGCGGCCGTGGCGCGGGTGGCCGGGGTGGCCCCGCAGCGGCGCCGACCGGTTCGGCACGGTACCGGATCAATGGCGGGCGCCTGTGGTACACATGGGAATATATCGACGCCATGCGCAAAATGGTCAAAGGCCCGCTGATCATGAAGGGCATCCTGGATGCCGATGACGCCATGCTGGCGATCCAGCACGGCGTCGACGCGATCATCGTCTCCAATCACGGCGGGCGCTCGATGGATTACGGCCCGTCGTCGCTGGAAGTCCTGCCGGAAATCGTCGCGGTCGTGAACGGCCGGATTCCCATCATATTCGATGGCGGTCTGCGTCGCGGCGCCGACATCTTCAAGGCGCTCGCACTGGGGGCCAACGCCATCATGATTGGACGGACGACGCGGTGGGGCCTTGCGGCATTCGGCACCGCCGGTGCGCAGCGCGTGATCGAGATGCTGCAGCAGGAACTCGTTCAGGTGGCCGCCGCCGCCGGATGCACCAGGCTGTCGGATATCAACAAGACGACGGTCAAGGCCCATTTCGTGTAGCACGCAGTGAACGGCGGCGCGCTGGCGCCGTGAGCAGGTCCGGTGGCTGAGGAGCATTCAGATGCAATCGAATGACTCCTTCTTGCTATTGCATTGAAAGAAATGGGGAAAGCTCCAGCCGCACAGTATGCAGCGCCTCCCAGCGAGCGACTTAAATATTGCCACGATAAGCAAACGTTCCCATACTTGCCGCGAATTGCCGCTGCCATTTTCAGAACGAGGCGATGCAGGGGGAATGATTGGCTTGTGACCGGCCCTGTTTTCGCGCGTGGAGGCGCCCATCGTGACGAAAACGCTCTGGGCCAAAGTCTTCCCGTCAGATCCCGCACAGGAAGCAGAGTTTCGCCTGAACAGTGACGTGCTCGAGGCGCCGCCTTCAGCGATGTTCATGGCCGCCGCCACCACCATTCTCGGCACCGGTCTCGGCTTCGCGCAGTCCGCGGAGCGCATGCAGGGCCTTTGGGGTGACGGCAGTCCCGTCCCCCTCATGTCCTACTCCCTGATCGAATACCTCATGGCGATCGACCTTTCGGACTTCGACCTTTTGGAGGTGGGCGGCGGATCCTCCACCCTATTCTGGGCGTCGCGCGTGAAGTCGGTCATGACGATCGAAACCGACCAGGGCTTCATCGACACGCTGCGCCAGAGTGCTCCTGCCAACGTTACTTTCCTGCACAGCCCGGCAGAGACCATCCCTGCCGCGATACAAGGGTTGGACCGCGGCTTCGATCTTATCGCGGTCGATTGCGCTTCCAGCCGCTATGCCGCCGCCAAGGCCGCGCTGCCTTCGCTGCGGCCGGGCGGCTTCATTCTTCTCGACAATTCGGACTGGTATCCCAACACCAGCAGTTTGCTGCGCGATGCCAACCTCATTCAGGTGGACTTCCCCGACTTCCGCCCGGCGCATCATTTCCGCTGCGTCACGTCGCTTTTTCTGCATCCCGATTTCCGGCCTCGGCCGAAATTCTCCCGCATGCCGCCATCGCCTGTGGGTGGAAAGGATTTGGGGCCGGTGAACCGCTGGGACCAGGTCACCGACTGAGCGCCGGCTTTGGGAAATGTCGGCAGGACCTGCCCTTGATAGGCTGAATTTTGGTTCATGGAGACGGTGCACCGGCTCGCTTTGCGATATCCGCCGGTCCGTATAGGATCAGCCCACAATAAATTGCCAGGGAGCATTGCCATCATGCTGCACGGTCTTGTTCGCGCTTCCAGGCGCGCTTTGCCCTTCGTTTCCTTATGCGGTTCCGCCGCCGCTTTGGCGGTCGCGCTCAGCTGGATGGCACCCGGCCATGAAGCCATGGCCCAGGCACCCGCCGCCGCTCCGGCGCCGGCTGCCGCGCCTGGCGGCGGACGGGCGCAGCGCCCGATGCAGTATGATACGTCCACCTGGGTGGGTTGCCATCACATCACCGACGGTCCGGAGAATGTTTACGGCCTGCGCAGCGGCATGCTCTGCGCGCCTTCGATCAATACCGGCACGCCCGCGATCCAGGAACAGATTGCCGCCGAGCGCGCGGCCAATCCGCCGGCCGGTCGCGGCGGCGGGCGTGGCCCGGCCGCGCCGTCGCCCCCCATGACCTGCAATCCGGCCCTGACGCCAGCCTCGGCGGCGGGGGCCGGCCGTGGCGGCATGACCCAGGGCGGCCGCGGCAAGATCCGGGTGCTGGTGGTGATCAAGGGCCATCCTTACGAGCATGAACTGTTCGACGATTTCCTCGACTGCATGGGCAATGACATCACCTGGACCAAGGCCGATCATCCGGCCGCGGACCTTCTGATGAACCCCGACGCCGGCAAGAATTTCGATGTCTATCTGTTCTACGATCTGGGCGGCCCGGGCCAGCGGGTGACCAATCCCGATGGGACGGCGGAAACCTTCTATCCCGATCCCACGCCCGCGCTGAAAAAGGGCTTCGAGGCACTGCTTAAGGCCGGCAAGGGCATGGTATTCATCCACCACGCCTCGGCGGCGTGGCCCCATGTCTGGCCGGAATATTCCGAAGTTATCGGCGGCGCCTGCGACTGGTATGCGCCCATTACCGTGCGCGGGATTCTGGACCCGCATCACGGCTTCTACGGCAACACCGAGCAGGACATTACGGTAGTGGACAAGACCAGCCCGATCACGCAAGGGCTGGGCGATGGCTTCCATGTCCGGGATGAAGCCTATGCCTGCGCCTGGTTCCCCGAAGCAGTGCATCCCCTGCTGACCACGTCGTTCGCGCCTCGCGATCCGCGCGTGAACCTCAATCCGGCGCGCCAGTTCTCGAACCTGTCGGCTTGGTACAAGGCTTCGGAAAACAGCCCGGTGTTCTACACCCAGATCGGCCATGACCATCAGCCCTGGGAAAACCCAGCCTACCAGATCCTGATCGACAACGCGATCAAGTGGGCAGCCTCACCTGAGGCCCTGGCCTGGGCGAAAGCGCACCACACGACGATCTTCCACTAAGAATTTTCGACACAAATTGAAGCCCGGCTGTGATCCAGCCGGGCTTCAGCTTTGTGCGCCGGGCGTCGCACGCCGAGCAGGGTGTCGGGTATCGCTTGCGTGCGGCCGATTAAGCGAAGCCGCCTAAACGGCGATGGCCTGCCGGCCGCCGCGAAGAAATCCTTGCGCGCGGCACAATTTCTCCAGCGTCTCGTAATATTCGTTTTCGACTTCCGCCAGCAGGCCCTGGGAATAGAACGTCATGTTGCGCAACATGGTGCGGATCGTGTCCGGCGCCAGGTCGGTCAGCTCGGCGCGCGTGAACAGCGCCTGCTGCCAGTCATCGTCCATCACGCGGCCGAAGGCGCGCCCGGCGCCCGGCAGAACACCGCCGGGACACTGGCCTTCGCGCCAGCCCTCCACGTTATTATAGGGCGGGCTGGGCAACAGGGTTTCGAACTTCGACCAGTCGGATTGCTGGTTGTAGAGATTGGTGTAGAGGCCCATTTGGCCATCGGTCCCGCAATCGACATGGAAATTGTTGGCCAGAATCCAGGCATGAGTGAGGATCAGATACCAGAAAAAGGGCACTTCATGGATGGTGCTCAGCATCTCCATGCGGAACTCCATCACTTTCGGAAAGAGTTGGAAGTCGCGCAGATAGCGTTCGAAGATCGGGTAATCGTCAAGGAAGGGCGTGACGAAGCGCACGATATGGGCAAGCCAGCTATAGGTGTGGTTGTCGAGATCGCTGAGATAATTCTCCGCCCGCCGGTCGGCCAGCTTGGCGACATCGCGCTTCAGCCCCATGAAAGCGCCGTCTTCATAGAAGAAAGGCTGGTTGGAGTCGGCCCAGGGCAGCCAGATTTTCATGTCGAAGGGCGAGTCCGGCATGTCGGCGCCGAAGGTATAGGGCAGCAGCGACGGCGCGCACAAAGTGTCGAAATTGGCGACCTTCCCGGCCAGGAATTCGGTGTCGGCCACGAAATCCGGGCGGGTCTTGAAGATCAGCGCATTCGTCTCCGGCACCAGCGCCAGCGCCGCTTCCAGATTGCGCAGCTGCAGGGTGCAGCCCTTGCGATAGGTGCCGCCGGTGACCAGCGGCTGCGGCACCCGCGCCAGTTCGACATCCGGCATGGCGGTGTAAGGGACGACGAATTCATCCAGCGCCGCGCTGTCCCAGGTCACGGCCAGGATGCGATCCAGCAGCCCACGCCGCTTGAGCTCGCGCAGCGGCGCCAAGCTGCGGCGGCACAATTCGCTATTGCGGGTGAAACCAGTGACCAGGGCGATGGTGGGCCGCGTCATGCGCGCCTCGCTTCGGCGCAGGCCGCCAGCCGCGCGGGATCGCCGAAGAATTCCGCGTCGCGGACCGGAACTGACAGCACCGGCCCGCCCGTGGCGATGACGTGGGAGACCAGGTCGGAAAGATAGAGCAGGCGACCCTGCGCGATCACCGCGCCGGCCGCCGCGATGTCGACGAAATAATAGCAGCCGATCACGCCGCGATAGGGGCCGCCGACTTCGGGCAGCGCCTTTTCGCGGATGGCGCGGATTTGTCCGCGTCCGTCAACCGCCGCGACACTCCAGGCGGATAGCGGTTCGCCGTCAAGCGCCCAGGTCGGCACGGCGCAGCCGATGGTGGGATCGTCCGCCGCCGCCATCAGGCCCGCGACATCCACCGCATGGTCACAGTCGCAGACCATGGCCGGGCCGTTGATGCCGCGCAATGCCAGCGCCTGGCGCAAGGTTTCCGCCGGACCCGCCGTTGGCGTTTCCAGGATGGCGGTTTCCACCGGCAAGCCGGGGAACAGCGCCGCCAGGCGGGCGCTGACATTGTGCGTCTCTTCCTGGGCGCGAGTGAAGACAAAGCAGATGCGTCCGATCCGCGCCTGCCAGGGGCGGAAGGGCGCGAAAGCCGCGGCGATGAACGGCATGCCGCGCACGTCCAGGAACGGCTTGAATCGATAGCCGAAACGGGCGCCTTCGCCGGCCATGGGAAAAATCAGGGTCAGGGGCGCCGTCATCACGCCGCCTTCACATTTCTTGGGCGCGCACGCGCGCCGCTTTCCGCCTGCTCCACCGCGCGACCCAGCTGTACCAGCGCGGTCGCCAGGGCATAGGCCGCCTGGTCCGCGCTCTGCTTGAGGCGAAACGGCACCATCCGCACCAGATGCAGGCCCAGATAGAAATGGCCTTTCAGCGCCACGTCTTCGGCGGAGCAGCCCAGGATGCGTGACCAACACCGCACCATGATCTCATAAAGGGCCCTGTCGGGCGCGGCGGGCGAGAAGGCCAGCGAAACGCCGCTGGGCGCCGGGGCGCAGAGCGGCGTGGTGTGCCGCGACCAGACTTCATACTGGCTGAAGATGGACTGGAACATCTTGCCCAGATCCAGTTCCGGCGCTTCCAGGCCGTCCTGCGCTTCCATGTCGATCAGCTTCACACCGTCGGGGCCCAGCATCACATTCTGAAAAGTCAGGTCGCCATGCACCAGCGACAGGAATTGCGGCGCGAATTTCGCCAGCACTTCCGGCCGGCGGACCTTGGCCATCACCTGCGCCAGGCTGGAATGCGGCACGCCGTCAATGACGGGGCTTCCCGTCAGAAAGGGCCGCAGGGCGGAATGTTCGGCGAGGGCCGCGAGCTTGGGATCGATCTTGGTTTCGAAATGGCGCAGCAGCCATGCGCGGGCGGCGGCGGGATCGGGGTCGCGATGGCCATAGAGATGGCGTTCCAGCTTTTCGAACACCTGTTCCAGCGCCGGGCCGCGCGCGGCGCAATCGGCCAGCGCCACATGATCGTCCAGAAATTCCATGTCGTAGAAATATTCGTGGGAATTGTTTTCCTCGCCCAGCAGCGCGGGCACCAGGTTGCGATCCATCAGCGCGAAACGCTCCAGGGTGCGGAACTGGTCGCGCAAGCGGCTATAGCCGGGCGACAGGTTGCCGTCTTTTGCGACGCGCTTGCGCACGAAACGTCGGCCGCCGTCTTCCAGCAGCAAGGTTTCGGCGAAGGAGCCGCCCTCGAAGCGGCGCAGAATGTTGGGTTTGCTGGGCGGGCGGATTTCCAGCCCGCCGATGCCGGCATCGCGTGCGATCTCCAGCGACAGGGCCTGGGCAGCGAAGATGGCGTGGGGTTTGCGGTCGTTGATCAGGATGCGGGCGCCGCTGGACAGGCCGCAGAGCAGATCATGATGCGGAATCTGCAACGCCGTCAGCAGGTCCGTGAGGCGGGCCTGGTCCGCCGCCGGGCGGGCGGTGCAGAGCACGACGCGATAGCCTTGCGCGATCCAGGCGGACAGTTTTTCGCGGCTGCCCGGCAGCAGTTCTGGCAGGCGGCTGTAGTCGGGCTTGTCCTGGTGGCGGATCAGCGTGCCGTCAATGTCGCAGAAAATGGTGCCGCGCGCGGCATCGCCTTCCAGGGCGCGGATTTGCTCGTCATCGCCGAAGAACTCCGCCGCCGCAAGCTGGACGCCGCGCGCCGGACTGGCGGAAGCCGCCAGATGATTGAAATAGCCGGAAAAGCGGACGAGGCCGCCTTCGCTGCAAAGCCATGCGGTCTGGGCGATGTCGGGAAAATAATAGCAGCCGATCACGCCGTGAAAGAAACCGGCCGCCACGGGAAGGCGCCTGTCCGCCACTGCGGAAATGACGCCACCACCCGACACCGCCGCCACGCTCCAGCGCTTCAGGTCTTCGCCCGCCAATGGCCACAGGCTGACCAGGCAATCGTTCGGCGTTTCATTCATCGCCGCGAACAGGGGCGCGACGTCCAGCCTGTGATCCAGGTCGCAGATCAGGGCAGGGCCGGAAAGCCCGGCCATCACGACGCCGCGCGAAACCGTTTCGGCGGGACCGGATGTGGGTTCGTCCAGCAGCGTCAGGCGGAAGTCAAAACCTTCCAGTTCGTCCCGCAGCCGCTGCGAAACCGCGAAACGCTCTTCCTGCTCGCGCAGGACGAAGCAATGGACGGTGCCGATGCGGTCGCGGAACGGCGCGAAAGTGCGCAGGGCGCGGTGGATCAGGCTTTCCCCGCCCGCTTCGCGGAAGGCGCGGAATTCGCCGTCATCCTGACCGGCCAGTGGAAAGATCAGCGACAGGGTCACAGCTGCGCGCTCCTCCGGGCGGTTCGCAGACAGGCCAGCGGCGAATGCCGTTTGCCCAAGACCCGGCAATCTCGCACGGCGTGGTTAATGGCCGCTGAAAGCGCCGCCGCTCCTGCCGCGCGCCACATGTAAAGCCCTGGTTAACGGCGGGCCGGCATTAGGCGCGTGTTTACCATAACGATTTAGACATGGGCGGATCGACCCGGAGAGAGTGATGATCCTCAACGAATCCATCGATGTCGAAAGCCAGATCAAGAGCTTGATCGACACTGGCTGGTATGACGATGCGCGCAATGTCGCCGCTGTCACGCTCGAGCACGGCATCATCACCCCGGCGGCCCATGCCGGCTTCATGCGTGCTTTGACCGGCAAGCCGGCTTCGGCCCATCCCGGCCATGAAGTCTATGGCTGCGCCGTCGGCTTCGACTCCAACACCGTCTTCAGCTCGCTGCAGTTCACCCAACTTACCGCCGAGCATGAGATGAAGGCCGCCTTCAAGCAGGCGGTGAACAAGATCGAGATCGAAACCTCGACCCAGTGCAACCGCCACTGCACCTATTGCCCCAACAGCCAGCCGGGCTTCGAGCATCGCCGCACCAGCAACGCCTTCATGGACATGAAGCTGTTCGAGAAGCTGCTCGCCGATCTCAAAGACGTCGATTATGACGGGAAGATCAGTCTGGTCGGCATGAATGAGTTCTTCATGCATGACGGGAACTTCGCCTATCTCGAGCGCATCAAACAGGCGATTCCGAAATGCATCATCCAGATCTACAGTAATGGCGATTATCTGACCCGCGAGAATCTCGAGCGCGCCGAGCGCGCCGGCGTTGACTTGATCGTGGTCTCATTCCACCTGCAGGCGGGCAAAACCTACAATACCGATGATGTTCTCGACCGTGCTTTCAAGTTCACCAGGCGCACCAGCGTGCCGCTGCAACTGGCGGACTACAAGAAAGGCAAGCTCCATTTCCAGACGCAGCTCGGCCGGATGATGCTGCTGGCCGGGCTGGTGAACTGGGACGCTGAAGGCCATAGCTGGGGCGGCATCATCGACGCCGGCAAGGCGACGGCCGATGCAGGCACGCCCTGCCAGTCGCCGGTCAATATCCTCTGCCTCAGTCAGGAAGGCGACTTCACGCTGTGCTGCGCCGTGCCGCGCGAGAAGACACCCGAGAATGTGGCGAACGGCGCAATGCTCGGCAATCTGCGCGACTTCCCTTCGATCTTTCACGCCTATGCCAGCGACGCCATGCTGTATTGGCGCCAGCACGCCTTTTCGACTGAAAGCATTCCGCCGCTTTGCCAGGATTGCAGCTGGCGCAATGCGGAAAGCCACAAGTTGAACCGCCAGCTTGGCGCCCATGTCGAGCAGCAGCTTGATTACGTTGTGGCCAGCCCGGCAGCCGCCGCCGCGCCAGTGATCCCGAAGAAAGTCGCCTGCGGCTAAACGCCGGCCGGCTTAGTTGCCGCCTTGGGCGTCCAGCTGCATGTAATGCACTTGGCCTTCCTTCAGCCGCGGCGTCATCGCCAGCCTGGTGCACGACCCGGCATTGGGCTCGCAGGTGGCGTGGTGCCAGCGCTCGCTGTTGGCCTGGATCACATCGCCCACTTCGCCCTTCACCAGCCCGGCGCCCGAGATCAGCACGTCGAGCTTGCCTTCGATCACCACCCAGGCTTCCACCATGTTCTCGTGGAAATGGCCCTAGCTGGTGTTGGCCGGCAATTCCTTGATCTCGCCGGAGCGGATGATGTGCGCCGAGGTGTGGCCGTCATAGGCGAAGTCGCGGGTCTTGCCGTCGCCCGCGGCATAGGCGTTGAAATCCAGGAAGGGCTGGTTGCCGGTCTCGTACCCGCCCGTGGAGGTCATGCGCACCTTCTCGTAGCGATAGCCCTTGATCGGCGCGGGGGTTTCGCTCTCCGGATAGGACGACACCTGACCCGCCGGCGTCGAGCGGTAGAACACCACCGGCTCGCTCCCGGTATTCTCCATGCAGAAGGAAAGCCGCGGCGCCACGTCGAAGAGATAGCCCTTGGTTGCGGTGGCAGGCTGCTGGCCGTCAATGGTGATCTTCGCTCCGCCGCTATAGATCCAGCCAAAGACGCGGTCGTCGGTATAGAACAGGCACTTGGTCTTCTCGCCCGGCGCCAGCGAGACGTAATGGCCGTCATAGTCGCGTGTCAGCAGCACCCGCTGGTCCCAGCTCGCCTTGCCCTTGTGCGCCTTGAGGATGTCGGCGATATGCACCACCGGCTTGTTGACGCCGCTATAGGGCGTCTCCGGCACCTTGTGCGCCGCCCACACCGTTCGCGAGGGTCCGTTGTCGCCGCCCGGCTGCGCCATGGCGGCGGTGGCGCCCGCCAGCAGAAACCCGAAAGCGATCCGCATCGAATTCATGGAGGTTCTCCGCGCTGTGCTGAAGGTGATTATTTCTTCTGGTATCGCGTGATGCCGCGCGGGGCGACATTGACGGCGCCGAACATGGTGCCGTCGGGCGCCACCACCACGCCTTCGCCGGCCTGGTCGTCGGGCACGAAGGCGTCGGGCAGCGCCTTGGAGATGCTGCCGATCCACACGCCCTTGCGCCAGCCGCCAGGGTGCAACGCCTCGGTGGAGTCGGCATCAATGGCGTAGAGCCGGTCGCCGGTAATGTAGAAGCCGGAGGGGCGGCCGAACTGCTTCCATTCGGTGATGAACTTGCCGTCCTGGGTGAAAATCTGGATGCGGTTGTTGACGCGATCCGCGACATAGAGACGGCCCTTGCCGTCCAGCGCTAGGGCGTGCGGATTGTTGAACTCGCCTTCCTTGCTGCCGGCCTTGCCCCATTGCTTGATGAACTTGCCGCTGCGGTCGAACTTCATCACCCGCATGTCCAGGCCATCGGGAATGAAGGGATTGATGGGAGCGTGGCCGTCGGTGACGAAGATGTCGCCATTTGGCGCGGTGATCACGTCGCTGGGCGACTGGAAATGTGTGGCGTCGTCGCCGCGCTGGCCGGCTGTGCCCAGCCGCTGCAGCACCTTGCCTTGCGGCGACAGCTTCACCACCTGCAGGCCCGTCTTGCCGTCCTTGCTGATGGCGCCGTCGGTGACCCAGACATTGCCCTGGCGGTCGACATGCAGGCCATGGGGAAAGACGAACAGGCCGGCGCCGATGGCGCGGATCGCCTTGCCGGTCTTGGTATCGAGCAGAACGATCGGGTTCTTGTCGGAGCCGTCACAGCTGTTGGCGCCGCAGCGGTCGATCGCCCAGATTTCGCCATGCGGGCCGCGCTCAAGCCCGGCCGATGAGCCCCAGGGCTTGCCCGCCGGCGGCGTTGCAAATTCATGCTCGCCGGGCTTGTAGGGCGAGGGGATGTCCGCGGCCTGCGCGCCGGCGGTCAGAAGCAGCAGCGCGACCAATGTCCGTTTCATAGGCATCTCCCCCGATAGCCGGATTCAAGCCGGTTTTCGCTGACGCTATGCCCGGCCCAGCCCGGCGTCAAAGGGCGGGAGGCCAAGCACTGCCAAAGGCTTATTTTTGTTGCCTTGCCGGGCGCGGCCCCCCGCTGGCGCTTCCCGGTGCAAACGTCTTAAAGTCCGCCCCACTTGGAATTCAGGGGAGAAACATAATGAAGAAATTCGCGGCCTCGATGATGCTGGCGAGCCTTCTGGCTTCGGCGGCAGCCTATGCGCAGGTCAACATGGGCAGCCAGCAGGGTTCGGACGCTCTGCCCTTCAACGTGACCAAGGTGGCGGAGTTCAATCTGCCCTGGCGCATCGCTTTCTTGCCCGATGGCCGTATGCTGATCACCGACAAGGTCGGCGTCCGTCCGGCCACTGCCACCCAGGCGGCAGACGCTGGCGTCTATCTGGTGACCCAGACCGGCCAGAAAACGCCGGTGACCGGCGCCCCTGTTGTGCTCTATGGCGGGCAGGGCGGGCTGCTCGGCATCTTTGTCGGGCCGCACTACGCCACCGATCATTATGTCTATCTGACCTATTCCGAGCCGCATGAAGAAACGGCAGCATCCGTGGCGGGAGGTCCCGGGCTGCGCGCCTCGCCATGCTCCGCCGATCCGACCAAGATGTGCGGCTCCAGCCTGGCGATGGCGCGGGCGAAGCTGACCATCGGCAATGGCACGGCCAGCCTGGACGGCTTGCAGGTGCTGTGGCACGACCCGGCCGGCGGCCCCGGCGGCCAATTCGGTGCGGCGATCGCTTTCGCGCCGGACGGCAACTCCCTGTTTCTGTCGAGCGGTGACCGCCAGCGCATGACACCGGCACAGGATCCGAACTCGCCCCTAGGCAAGGTCCTGCATCTGACGCTGGACGGCAAGCCGATGCCGGGCAATCCCTTTGCCGGCCAGGCCAGCGCCCAGAGTCTGCCTATCATCAATACGCCCTTGGACACCGAAGTGGCCAAGACTGCGCCGGTGCTGCGCACCTTCACCTATCCTGTGTCGGAGCCGAACATGACGCGGGCAGAGACTTGGTCGTCTGGCCATCGCACGCCCTACGGCCTGGCCTTCGCGCCCAACGGACAGCTCTGGGAGCTGGAACATGGCCCGCGCGGAGGTGACAAGCTCAACCTGATCGAACGGGGCAGGAATTACGGCTGGCCGCTTTTCTCCTATGCCACCAACTATAACGGCGTGCCGATTCCCTCCTTCGACACGGCGCCGGCGAGTTTGACCAAGCCCGTGATTTACTGGAACCCCGTCATCGCCCCGGGCAATCTGATGTTCTACAGGGGCAACACCTTCCGCGGCTGGGCCGGTTCGGCCCTGGCCAGCGGCATGGCCAGCATGTCGCTCACCCGCATCACCTTGGATGGCCGTGGCGGCGCCACCGCGGTGGAGCGTTGGAACATGGGCAAGCAGGTGCGCGACATCGAGGAAGCGCCCGATGGCTCGCTCTGGATGGTGGAGAACAATCCCGCCCCAGCCGGTGGTAGAGGCGCTCCCGCGCCTGCCGGACCGCCCCCCCTGGCGGGTCTTTATCACCTGACGCCGAAATAGCTTCGACGCTGGGGACGCAAAAAGGCTTCGCCGCCGGTTTCACCCGGCGGCGAAGCCGTTTCTGGCGCTGGCGCTCCACCGTGCAAACGTCTTAAAGTCCGCCCCACTTGGAATTCAGGGGAGAAACACAATGAAGAAATTCGCGGCCTCGATGCTGCTGACGGCCTTGCTGGGTACGACGGCGATGGCTCAGCCCAACATGGGCGATCAGAAGCCGGCAGACAGCCTGCCCTTCAACATGGCGAAGGTGGCGACCTTCGACACCCAGATCTGGCGCATGGCATTTCTGCCCGACGGCCGCTTCCTGGCCACGGAAAAGAACGGCCATCTCTGGCTGATGACGCAGGCCGGTCAGAAGACGCCCGTGAGCGGCGCGCCGCCGGTGCTGTATGCCAACCAGGCTGGATTGCTGGGCGTTTTCCTGTCGCCCCATTACGCCACCGATCATTATGTCTATCTCACCTATGCCGAGCCGCATGAGGAAGGGCCAATGCCTGCGCCGGCGACCGCACCCACGCCGCCCCCGCCGCCGGCTGCAGCCGGAGCGCCTCCAGGTGGGCGCGGTCCGGCCGCGGCGGGCCGTGGCTTCGGCGGCCCCCGTGGCACGCCGTGCCCCACCAACCCCGCCATGAATTGCGGCGCCAGTCTGGCGATGGCGCGGGCGCGCCTGACCCTCGGCAACGGCACCGCCAGCCTGGATGGTCTTCAGGTGTTGTGGCGCGACCCCGCCGGCGGCCAGGGCGGCCAGTATGGCGCGCAGATCGCCTTCGCGCCTGACGGCAATTCGCTGTTCCTGTCCAGCGGCGACCGCCAGCGCATGGCCCCGGCCCAGGATCCCAACTCGCCCCTGGGCAAGATTCTGCACCTTACGCTCGACGGCAAGCCCGCCCCGGGCAATCCCGGCGCCGGCAAGCCCAGCGGCCAGACCCTGAACATCATCAATCCGCCGTCCGACACCGAAGCCGCCAAGACCGCGCCGGTGGTGCGCACCTTCACCTATCCCGCCTCGGCGCCGAACCAGACGGTGGCCGAAACCTGGACCATGGGTCATCGCACACCCTATGGCATGGCTTTCGCGCCCAACGGCCAGTTGTGGGAGCTGGAGCATGGCCCGCGCGGCGGCGACAAGCTCAACCTGATCCAACCGGGCAAGGACTATGGCTGGCCGCTGGCAGGCTACGCCCCCAACTACAACAGCGTTCCCGTTCCCAGCTTCGACGGCCAGCCCAACCTGACCAGGGCCGTCATCCAGTGGACCCCCGTCATCGCGCCGGGCGCCCTGACCTTCTACAAGGGCAACATGTTCCGCGCCTGGGATGGTTCGGCCTTCGCCACCGGCATGGGCAGCAAATCGCTGACCCGCATTGTCATGGACGGCAGGGGCGGCGCCACGGCGATGGAGCGCTGGGATATGGGCTTTGGCGTGCGCGACATGGAAGTCGCGCCGGATGGCGCGATCTGGATCTCGGAAGGCAGCCAGAACAACGGCGTTCCCGGCGCCCTCTATCGCGTGACGCCTAAATAGCTTCGGCGCTCGTACAATAAAAAACGCCGCCGGTTTTCAGCCGGCGGCGTTTTCGTTTCAGGCGTATGCGAAGCGCTTACTTCTTCGCGGCCGGTTCCTTCGGGATGGGCTTGCCCTTGGTGTCGACGAACACGGTCGCGACGGGGCCTTCGCCATAGAGATAGATGACGGCCGGGTCCTTCTCGCCGGAGCGGGTGCCGTCCCAGTGGATGCCGTTGGGCAGGTCGGTGCCGGTGTCGCCGGCGTGCAGCGGATAGGTGGTCTTCTCGTCATAGGTGGTCGAGGAACTCACCCACCAAGTGCCCGAGACCACGACGACGTGGCGGATCTTGTCGTGATAATGCGGGCGGGAGAAAGCGCCCTGGTGCCAGCGATAGAACACGGCATAGGGACCGGGCTTGTCAGGATCGCCATAGACATTGGCGATATCGGCTTCACCCGGCTTGGTGCCGGCCGGGCCGTTCGGGCGCCACTTCAGTCCCTTGGCCTGCAGGGCGCTAACGCGGCTGGGATCGGGGAGCTTGCCCTCCGGATCGGTGATGACGGCATGCAGCGATGCGGGGACATCCTTCATGGTCCCCGGATACTGGTTGCTTTTGTTGCCGTGGAACGGGTTCGTGCTCTGGGCATAGGCGGTGACCAGGCCCAACGCGCCCATGGCGATGGCAGCGCCGATCATGGTGATGTTTCTGGAATTCATACGGGTCTTCCTCCTGGGAGTGTTCTTTAATTCTGGCGTGGGCGGCCCACGGAAAGCGAAGTCCTAAAGCAAAACCCCAGGCCCGGCAATTCGCGCCGTTCGCGCCATATTGCGGCGCGAAGTAAGCCGCCTCAAGGCTGCGCGAACTGACCGAAACGCTGATGCGAATTGTTCAGATGGGCGCGCATCGCCGCCTCGGCCCCCGCCCCGTCGCGCGCCGCGATGGCCGCCACCAGCCCGGCATGCTCGTCATGGGCGTCGCTGGCGATCTGGCTGCGGAAACAGAGGCGGAAAATGTGCAGATGGCTGTGCATGCGGGCCAGGGAATCGGCGATCAGCGTGTTGCCGCCGGCCAGAGCAATGCGCTCATGCAGTTCGGCATCCAGCTCGGCGAAACGGTCATAGGAGGAACGGCTCTGCTCGCCGCCGTCCGGCGCCATGCGCGCCAGCAGGCGCTTCAGCCCTTCGATCTGCTGATCGCTCATTTTCTCGGCCGCCCGGCGGGCGGCATGGGGTTCCAGCAGCAGCCGGATTTCGTGAATCTCCTCGAACTGCGCCTGGTTGAGGATGGGGGCGGTGCAATAGCCGATGAATTGCTGCTTGGTGACCAGGCCCTTGGCTTCCAGCATGGACAGCGCTTCGCGCACGGGGGTCTGGGAGACGCCCAGCCGCCGCGCCAGGCTTTCGATGGTGACGCGGGTGTCGGGCGGAATGGCCAGGGACATGATCTCGGCCCGGACCCGGCTATAGACCTCCTCAACCAGCCCGGCAGGACGCTGGATCGGCCGGGCGGGCGCGTCTGCCGCCAGTTTGGGGGTGATTTGAGTCTTCTGCGCGGCCACGCCCGATACCTGTCCTGACCGATTTTTCCCGCGAAAAAGCTGGAAAAACGGCGGTTGATTATTCCTGGTCGGGGTGTCATAACCCGCCGGCCCGATATCATATAGGATATAATGAAGATCGCCCGGGAGCAACTGGCTGAAATGGTGGAGCGCATCCTGGCGCGCCAGGGTGTTCCGCCCGACCATGCCCGCATCCAGGCCAATCTCTTCATCGGTGCGCAGATGCGCGGCACCGCCAGCCATGGCCTGTTGCGGCTGCGCCGGGTGGTGGAGCGGCTGAAGGCCGGCCTCTCGCTGGCGGGCGAAACCGGCCGCCAGGAATGGACGGCCAAGAGCTTTCTCAGTGTTGACGGCAGGGGAGGGCTTGGCCCGGTGGTGGCGCGGGCGGCGCTGGACGCCGTCATGCCCAGGGCGCGCGAAACCGGCATCGCCATCGCCGCCATCCGCAACGCCGGTCATCTGGGCGCCATCGCCTATTACGCCGACTATGTCGCCCGTCAGGGTCTGACGGTCATTGCGCTCACCATCAGCGAGGCGCTGGTCCATCCCTATGGCGGCCGCAAGGCGATGATCGGCACCAACCCCGTCGCCATCGGCGTCCCCGCCACGCCGGAGCCGCTGGTGCTGGACATGGCCACCTCCCTGGTTTCGATGGGCAAGATTCACGACCATGCCAATCGCGGCGCGCCCATTCCCGAAGGCTGGGCGCTGGATGCGGACGGCAATCCCACCACCGACGCCGCGCACGCCAAGCATGGCGCCATTTCGCCTTTCGGGGGCCCCAAGGGCTATGCGCTCGGCCTTGCCTTTGAAGTGCTGGTAGCCTCGCTGGCGGAAAGCGCCATCGGCACCGGCGTCAGGGGCACGCTGGATTCGGAGCATCCCAGCAACAAGGGCGATCTCTTCATCATCATCGCGCCGCCGCATGCCGAAGCGGCCAAGGCGCTGGTGACGGAATATCTCGCGGCGATCCGGACCTCGCCGTCCGCCGATCCGGCGCGCCCGGTGCTGATCCCCGGCGATCGCGCCCACGCGGCGCGCGATCGCGCCAGGGCCGAAGGCGTCACGCTCGATGACGGGTTGTGGGAAGATCTCAAGAAACTCGATACGGAAACGTGAAAGGAAAAACCATGCACGGAATTTTCGGCGCCCTGCGCCTGCCTGCCTCGGTGGTGTTCGGCTCCGGCCAGCGCAAGGCGATCGGCCTGATGACCGCCCAGATCGGCAAACGCGCTCTGGTCTGCACCGATGCCCGCATGGGCCAGGACGCGGACTTCAAGGCCATTGTCGAGGACATCAAGGCCAATGGCGTGCAGGTCGCGGTCTATGACCGCACCGAAGCCGACCTGCCCATGGCTGGCATCACCGCCTGTGTCGAGGAATACGCCAACTACAAGCCCGATGTGGTGCTGGGCATCGGCGGCGGCTCCTGCATGGACATGGCCAAGTGCGTTGCGGTGCTGCTGCAGCATGGCGGCTCGCTGCGCGACTATTATGGCGAGAATAAAATTCCGGGGCCCGTGGCGCCGGTGATTGCGGTGCCCACCACTTCCGGCACCGGTTCGGAAGTGACGCCGGTGGCGGTGATCGCCGACACCGAGCGCGGCACCAAGGTCGGCATCTCCTCGCCTTACCTGATCCCGCGCGTGGCGGTGTGCGATCCGGAACTGACCCTGACCTGCCCGCCGGGGCTGACGGCGGTGTCGGGGGCCGACGCGCTGACCCACGCCATCGAGAGCTTCACCGCCGCCCGCCGCGAAGTGACGCCCGACCTCACCGTCAAGAACGTTTTTGTCGGCAAGAACGCGCTCTCCGATGTTTTCGGCCTGCTGGCGCTGAAGAACATCTTCGCGGCGCTGCCGACGGCAGTGAAGGACGGCAAGAATCTGGCGGCGCGCGAGCAGATGATGCTGGCTTCGCTGGCGGCGGGCTGCGCCTTCGGCACTGCCGGCACCGCGGCGGCGCACGCCATCCAGTATCCGGTGGGCAACGAGACCCACACCCCGCACGGCATGGGCGTGGCCCTGTTGATGCCCTATGTGATGGAGTTCAACCGTCCCAGCTGCGTCTCCTGCTTCGCCGAAATCGCCCATGCCATCGGGCTCAACGGCAAGGATGACGAAGACCTGTCGCGCAAGCTGATCGACGCGGTGGCGAACCTGCTGGCGGAGATCAAGATACCGGTCACCCTGAAAGATCTGGGCCTGCCGGAAGACAAGCAGGACTGGACGGCGGAAGCCGCCATCGGCGCCGCCCGTCTGGTCAACAACAATCCGCGCAAGCTCGACCTGGACGCCATCAAGGCGATCACCCGCGCCGCCTGGAGCGGCGACCGTGCTTCGCTGTCTTCGTAATTCCCTGCAATAGAGAGAGCCATGACCAACACGCTGACGATCCCTGCTCCCAAGACCGGCCCCAAGCCTTTCCCGATCCCGACCGACCTTTTCATCGGCGGCAAATGGGTGGATGGCAGTACCGGCAAGCGCATCGATGTCTTCAATCCCTCCAATGGCGAGAAGATCTGCGACATCGCCGATTGCAACGACAGCGACTCCAAGGCGGCGGTGGACGCCGCCGACAAGGCCGCTGCCGGCTGGGCGGCGACCACGCCGCGCCAGCGCGCCGAAATCCTGCGCAAATGCTATGAGAAGATGATCGAGAATATCGAATGGCTGACCTATCTGATCAGCCTGGAGAACGGCAAGGCGCTGCCGGATTCGCGCAGCGAGGTTCTCTATGCCGCGGAATTCTTCCGCTGGTACGCGGAAGAAACCTGCCATGTGCTGGGCGAAGTCGCCATGGCCCCGGCCAGCGGCGCCCGCATCATGGTGCAGTATCAGCCCATCGGCATCGCATTGCTGATCACGCCCTGGAACTATCCGGCGGCGATGGCCACCCGCAAGATCGCCCCGGCGCTGGCCGCAGGCTGCACCTGCATTCTCAAGCCCGCCACCGAGACGCCGCTCACCGCCTTTGCCGTCGCGCAGATCCTGCATGACTGCGGCGTGCCTGCCGGCGTGGTCAATGTGCTGACGACTTCCAAGTCCAGCGCCCTGTCCAAGACCATCCTGCATGACCGCCGGGTGCGGAAGATTTCCTTCACCGGCTCGACCGGCGTCGGCGCGGCGCTGCTGAAGGAAGCGGCCGATGAAGTGGTTTCGCCGGCGATGGAGCTGGGCGGCAACGCCCCCTTCATCGTCTGCAAGGACGCCGACCTCAACGCCGCCCTGGACGGCGCCATGCTGGCCAAGATGCGCAACAGCGGCGAGGCCTGCACGGCGGCCAACCGCTTCTATGTCCACAAGGACCTCTACAAGGGCTTCACCGACGGCATCGTCAAGCGCATGTCCGAGATCAAACTGGGCGAAGCCACCGACCCGGAATCCACCCTCGGCCCGATGGTCAATGAAAAGGCCGTGATCAAGATCGGCGAGCTGGTGGACGACGCCGTCGCCAAGGGCGGCAAGCTGCTGCTGGGCGGCCAGCGCCTCAATCGCCCGGGCTCCTATTATCCGCCGACCGTGGTGGTCGACGTGCCGGACAATGCCGACATGATCAAGGAAGAGATTTTCGGACCGGTGGTTTCGCTGCAATCCTTCGATGACGAGGCCGAAGCCATCCGCAAGGCCAACGACACCGAGTATGGCCTGGCCGCCTATGTCTATACCCAGGATCTCAAGCGCGGCTTCCAGATCTGCGAGAAGATCGAGGCCGGCATGATCGGTCTCAATCGCGGCATCATGTCCGATCCGGCGGCGCCGTTCGGCGGCGTCAAGGCGTCGGGCCTGGGCCGTGAAGGCTCGCATCACGGCCTGATCGAGTTCTGCGAGGCGAAGTACGTCTCGGTGATCTGGTAGCCGAACGCTCATTGCATGAGAAAAGCCGGCCACCTTGTGGCCGGCTTTTTCTTTGCGGCGCACAATAGCTGCAATCGCAAACATCACAGTCTTGCCGCAATCTGGCGTAGACGGAACACTCCAAAGCGTTAGACTGAATGCGAGTATGGGAGACGAAACGATGCGCCGGATGATCTTCGCCCTGGGCCTTGCCCTGGCTTCTGCCGGATGCGCCGCGCCCCAGGCGCAAGCGGGCGAGATCACCGTCTATAGCGTCGGGCTGGTCGGCAGCGCCTTCGACAAATTGGTAGCGCAATGGAGCGCCAAGACCGGCAACATTGTGAAGGTGCCCGTGCCGCTGGCCAACGCGCCGCTGGGCGTGATCCTGGACGATATCGCCGCGCAGCCCGGCGACATCGCCATCCTGCCGGTCGCCGACATGGCGTCGCATGCCAGCCAGTTCCGCGCCGCCTCGCTGCAGCCGATCGGCCGGGTGCTGTTCGGCATCGGCATGCGTTCGGGCGAGGCGTCGCCCAGCATCACCACCGAAGCCGAATTCAAGGCGGCGTTGGCGGGCAAGACCATCCTGATCAACAATCCCGCCGCCAGCATCAGCGGCCGCATGGTCAAGCAGGTGCTGGACGCGCCGGGCTTCGAAAGCGTCAAGCAGGATCCCCAGCCCAACAACACCGCGCTGCAACTGGCCGGGCGGATGAACGACTATGCCGTGATGGGCGTGGTGCCGGAGCAGATCATGGCCGCGCCGGGCGTGAAGACGGTGGGCGAGGTGCCGACCTCGCTGGGCCTCAAGATCGACTTTTCCGGCGCGGTGCTGACCAAGGCGACGAACCCGGAACTTGCCGTCGCCTTCCTGGAATATCTGGTCAGCCCGGAAGCGCAGGCGGTGTGGAAGGCCGGCGGCGTGGCGGTTCCCGTTCCGAACTAAATATGCGATAGCAGAAACGCGATCCTCGCGGCAGACGAGGGCGGTACCACCGGAGGGACGAGAATGTTCGAGGCGCTGAGCGGCTGGACTTCCAGGCAGAAGCATGTGGTTGCGGCCAGCTATCTCGGCTGGACCCTGGATGCCATGGACTTCTTCCTGCTGGTCTTCGTCTTCAACCAGATCGCCGCCGAGTTCCATACCACGCGTGGCACGGTGGCGTTGGCGACCACGCTGACCCTTTGCTTCCGCCCCCTTGGCGCCTTCATCTTCGGCCGCCTCGCTGACCGTTACGGCCGCCGTCCCATCCTGATGATCAACATCGCGATCTATTCCATCTTCAGCGCTTCCACCGCTTTCGTGCCCGACCTCACCACCTTCTTCATCGTGCGCGCCTTGTTCGGCATCGGCATGGGTGGGGTCTGGGGCATCGGCGCCTCGCTTTCGATGGAAACGATCAATCCCAAGTCGCGCGGCTTTGTCTCCGGCCTGCTGCAATCGGGCTATTGCTCCGGCTATCTGATCGCCTCGGCGATCTTCGCCATCCTGTTCGTCCATGTCGGCTGGCGCGGCATCTTCCTGGTCGGGTTGATCCCGTCGCTGCTGCTGATCCCGTATGTCTGGTTCGTGGTCGAGGAATCACCGCTCTACAAGGATGCGGCGAAGAAGCCGGTTTCGGTCTCGATCTTCACGGCGCTACGGCAACATTGGAAAGTGTCGCTCTATTGCATCATCTTGATGACCGCCTTCAACCATTTCAGCCATGGCAGCCAGGACTTCTACCCCAACTATATGCAGCATCGCGGCTTCAGCCCGGCGCTGCTGGGCACCATCGCCATCCTCTACAATATCGGCGGCATCATCGGCTGCTGGCTGTTCGCCTCGCTGAGCCAGAAATACGGCCGCCGCCGCATCATGATCACGGCGGCGCTGCTCGCCATTCCCACCGTGTTGCCCTGGGCCTTCTCCTCCGACGTGGGGTTGATCATTCTTGGCACCGTGGGGATCAACTTCTTTGTCCAGGGCTGCTGGAGCGTGATCCCGGCGCACCTGAACGAGCTGGCGCCGGCCGGCACGCGCGGCACGTTCCCAGGCACGGTCTATCAGCTGGGCAACCTTTTCGCCTCGGGCTGTCTGCCGATGCAGATCTGGATACAAGAAACCACTGGCAGCTATAGCTGGGCCCTGGCCAGCGTGCCCTTGGCGGTGGCGGTGATCATCACGCTGCTGCTGTGGAAGGGCCCGGAAGCCCATGGCGTGGAGATGAAGGGGGCCTGAGGCCGCCTATTGGCGGACCGCCCGTCACCAGCTAAAAGGCGTCTCCGCCGCCCTTCGGCGCGAGGAAAAGACTGATTTTGCAGCCACTTGGCTGCACCTCACGAGGCCGCCATGCCCCTGCTGCGCATCATTCCTGAAACCACCAATGTCAATTTCGTCAAATGGCGCTGGCTGGCCTTTTCGATCGACGGCCTGCTGCTGGTGATGTCGGTGGTCTCGATCCTCCATCTGGGCCTCAACATGGGCCTGGATTTCACCGGCGGCGTGCAGATCGAAGTGAAGGCGGCGCATGTGATCGATGTCGGCAAGATGCGCACCGATATCGGCGGCTTGGGCTTCGGCGCGCCCGCCATCACCATTGTCAGCGGCGTGGGCTGTGATCAGCCGGCGGGAAGCTGCGCCCGCATCCACGTGCAGCCGCCGGTCAAGGCGGGCCAGGACGCCAGCGCCGCCAGCCGGGCGGTGGTCAGTGCCGTCCAGGCCAAGCTGGGCCCCGCCTATGTCAATCGCGGCGTCGCCACTGTCGGTCCGAAGGTTTCCGGCGAGTTGCTGGCAGACGGCATCAGGGCCACCATCATCGCCATCATCCTGATTTCGGTCTGGGTCTGGTTCCGTTTCGAGTGGCAATATGGCATCGGCGCCCTGATCGCCACCGGCCATGACGTGCTGGTGGTGGCGGGCTTCTATTCGCTGTTCCAATGGGAGTTCGACCTCAACACCGTGGCGGCGCTGCTGCTGCTGGCGGGCTATTCGATCAACGACACGGTCGTGGTGTTCGACCGCATCCGCGAGAACCGGCGCAAGTACAAGCGCATGAGCCTGCCGGACCTGATCAATCTCTCCACCAACCATATCGCCACCCGCACCACGCTGGTGTCGCTGGCCACCGCCCTGTCGGTGATCCCGCTGCTGTTTGGCGGGCCGGTGCTGCTGAATTTCAGCCGCGCCATCCTGATCGGCATCGTGGTGGGGACCTTCTCCTCCACCTATGTCGCGGCGGCGCTGCTGCTTTACCTGCCGCCAGTCGGAGGCAAGGGCGTCACCAGCGAAAAGGCCGCCGACGTTCCGGCTTAGGCGTCCGGCGGAAGCTGGAGCTTCCGCACCACCAGTTCGTCTATCTCCAGCCGCCTGATGCGGGCGCGGCCGATCGCCAGCGTGCCGATGGCCATGGCGCCCACCGCCAGCGCGCCGACCGCCGCAGCGCCCGCCGCCAGCGCGATCAGCGCTGTGACGGTGTATGCGCGTGGGGCCGCCATCGCGAGACTCTAAAGCGGAAACCAGTCGCGGCGGTCGGAATAGACCTGGTAGTGCGCATTGATGCCGGCGCGCAGCCCGATGCCGGTGCGGATCGGCGCCAGGGTGACACCGCCGGAGCGCTGATAGTTCACGCCCAGCCCGGCCACGACATAGATGCTGCCTTCGACGCCGGGGAAGCGCTGATAGAGCCGCCGGTCCTCGCGCAGATTATAAACCAGGGTGAAGGCCTTGGAGGCGTTGCCGCCGGCGTCGAAGCCGATTGAGGGGCCGCGCCAATAGACTTTTCTCGGCTCCTGGTTCTTGCGGATCAGCCAGCCGGAGCCGTAACGGAAGCCGACCACGAAGGCGCCGCCGCCCTCATCGCCCTTGATATACGCGTCGGGCTCGCCCAGGTCGCCGAAAATATGCTGCACCGCCTTGGCCATCGCCTCGGTGGTGATGCCGAAAAAGTCGGCGCCCGCCTGGGTGATTTCGTTGGCGGTGTATTTGGCGTCGCTGACGAAATGGCCGTCCTTCTCCTGGGCCAGGGCGGCGCCGGGCACGGAGCCCAGGGCGATCAAGCCGCCGACGAATTGCTTGCGATTGATGCGCTCCATCGAACACTCCCGAATCAAGGCCCACTCGGCGCGGATTCTCCTCCAGAATCGGGCTTTTTTACAGCGGGAAGGCGGCGGCTAGCGGTCGTAATTATTCCGTGAGGAATAGAACACCAGGGCCATCAGGCCGACGCCCAGCAGCAGCGTCACCACCACGCCCAGCACCATGAAGAACCAGCCCAGGCCGCTGACCTGGACCCCCGCCATCGATCGCCAGGCGCCCACGGCATACCACAGCGCCCAGGCCAGCACGCCCAGCATGACGATGATGGCGATCCAGCCGCCGATACCCAGTTTGCGGTTCATGTCCGCCCTCGTGCGACGAAGGCCGGATTTTCGAAACCCGGCTTGGCATAGAGCAACTTTGTTCCGTCCCAGCGCGCGACGCTGCCGCCCGCCGCCATCAGGACCGCCTGGCCCGCCGCCGTGTCCCATTCCATGGTGCGTCCGGCGCGGGCGTAAAGATCGGCTTCGCCCGCCGCCAGCAGGCAGAATTTCAGGGACGAGCCGGAGCTGACGAACTCTTTCACGGGATACTGTTTGAGGAATTGCGCCGTGGCCTCGTCATTGTGGCTGCGGCTGCCCACCGCGATCAGCCCGTCTTGGGGCGCGTGCCTTGCCATGATCGGTTTGAACACCGCCAGCGCATCGGTGGTTTCATAGGCATTTTCATCTCCCAGGAACATGCGGGCCTTGGCGGGGGCGTGGACCACGCCCATCACCGGCAAACCGTCCCGTATCTCGGCGATGTTCACGGTGAACTCGCCATTGCCGGAAAGGAATTCGCGGGTGCCGTCCAGCGGGTCCACCAGGAAGAAGCGGCTTGCCGCAGCCGCACTTTGCCCTGCCGCCATCGCTTCTTCCGCCACCACCGGCACACCCGGAAACGCCGCCGCCAGTTCCTTCAGGATCAGGGCTTCGGCGTGGCTGTCGGCGTCGGTGACAGGGGAATTGTCGGCCTTGGCGCGGGCGGCGCAGGCGCCGTAATGGCCCATCACCACAGCACCCGCCGCCGCGGCGATGCGGGCAAGCGTGAGAAGATCGGGGCCGGGCGCGGGCATGGCCCGTCCTAGCTTGTTTCGGCGGCGGCGAAAACCCTCAGACTTTTTCCTGGCTCTCCTTCTCCGCTGCCAGCACGTCGCCGGGCTGGCATTCCAGCGCGGCGCAGATCGCCGCCAGGGTGGAGAAGCGGATTGCCTTGGCCTTGCCGGTCTTGAGGATGGAAAGGTTGGCCAGGGTAATGTCCACTCTGTCGGCCAGTTCGGTCAGGGTCATGCGCCGCGCATACAGCAGGTCATCCAGCTTGACGGTAATGCGCATGGTTCAGACCGTGCCTTCCAGTTCGGCGCGCATCTCGCTACCATGGCGAAAGATCTGCGCCAGCACGAAGATCAGCAGGATGGCCAGTATGCCCAGCGGCGAGAAATTGAAGCCCCCGAAGCCATCGAACTTGATATTGTCCTTCAGCTGCGCCGGAATGATCACGCCCACCATCGCGCTGGCCGCGAGCTGGACGCCATAGACTCCCAACAGCAGCCAGCCGATGCGCGCCAGCCGGTCGGCATTTTCCACCACGAAGGGATCGCCGCTGACGGCGCTGTCCACGATCTGGCGGACGGCGCGGAAGATCAGGATCGCCAAGGCCAAGATGGCGATGCCGGCCAGCATAGCCAGGGCAACGATCAGAAAGACGTGGCTGACCGGTACGCCTTTCACCTGCGCGGGAACTTCGGGCGGCATCCACAGCCCGGTCGCCATGATCGCGAGCGCACCAAGGGCGACGCACAAGACGGCGCCGCCGAAGGCACAGACCAGCATAGCGGCGTTCAGCAGCCACTGGGTGACGGTGAAAAGGCGGGTCTTGACCATTTCGAACTCCATTTATCGATCTTCAATGCGTATGTTATTGAATTACGGCGATCTATATATCGAATAACGATATCATAGTCAAGAGATCCCCTAGGTCGGGAAGTTTCCCAGGCTTTTCGCAGCCAGAGCGCCGGCGGGTCAGCTGTGCCGTTCATGGCGGCGGCGCCTTGAAAAGGCGGTGGCAGGGCCAAGCCGACGCGATTAAGAATTCCTTAAGGCGCTTCGGCGTCTTTACCTTTTGCAAAGACATAAGGCGCCGCCATGTTTGCCGAGGCTTTCGAACAGAAGACTCCCGCCCCGCAGGGGCCGATGAGCGAGATCGAGTTCGCCGCCCTGCTGGTCAGCCGGGTCTGCCACGATCTGGTCGGGCCGCTGGGCGCGGTGGTCAACGGCATGGAAGTACTGGAGGACGAGCGCGACGCCGAGATGCGTGCCGACGCCATCCGCCTGGTCATGAGCAGCGCCGAACAGGCCTTGGCCCGCATCCAGTTCATGCGCATCGCTTTTGGCGCCGCCGGTTCCGCCGGGGCCGAACTCGATCTCGCCGAGATCGGGCGGCTGGTTTCCGGCCTGCTGGCAGGCGGCAAATCCACCCTGGCCTGGGAAACCGGCGCGGTTTACTGGCCCAAGGACTGGGCCAAGCTCTTGATGAACGCCACCCTGCTGGCGGCCGATTGCCTGCCCCGTGGCGGCGCGGTGACGGTGCGGATCGGTCCTGATCCCGGCGTCCCGTCCTTCCATATCCGGGGCACCGGCACCCATGTGCGGGTGGCCGAGGATGTCCAGCGCCTGCTGCGCGGCGAGGCCACAGTGTCCGCCATCGACGCCAGGGGGGTGCAGCCCTTCCTCACACACAAGCTCTCCCGCACCGTCAATGCGGGGCTTCTCCTCCAACAAGGGGAAGGTTTTGTGGAAGTTACCGCCGGATAGTCTTTTTGGGTCGCGCGGCCACGCCTTCGCTGCGCTTCGGCTGGGCCGTCGCTCCCGGGCGCGTAATCCGATCTTTACCCTCTGCCGCTAGCTTTCCGGCTGCACGCGCGTCCTTTTGGGCGCGCGAGAGGGATTTTACGCCATGGCGATGAACTGCCTGATCGTGGACGACAGTCGGGTGCTGCGCACCGTGGCCCGCCGCATCTTCGAGGAAATGCGCTTCGACGTCGCCGAGGCCGAGGACGGCATGGCCGCCCTGCGCGCCTGCCGCGAGAAGATGCCCGACCTGATCCTGTTCGACGGCAATCTGCCCGGCATGAAGGGTGTGGAATTTCTCAAGAGCGTGCGCGGCCAGCAGGGCGGCGACCATCCGGTGATCCTGTTCGCCACCACCGAAAGCGACGCCGAGGAAATCGAACATGTCATCCATGCCGGCGCCAACGAATATCTGATGAAGCCCTTCGACGGCATCACGGTCCGCGCCAAGCTCGCCGAGATCGGCGTCATCGCGGCCTGATGAAGACGCTGAGCCAGGAGGATTTCGCCTTCCTGGCGCGGCTGCTGCGCCGGCGTTCCGGCCTTTCGCTTTCTCCCGCCAAGCTCGAACTGGTGCAGCGCCGCCTGGCGCCAGTGATGCGCCGCTTCGGCTTCAAGGACGCCACCGCCCTGGCGCGCGAACTGCGGCTGGGACAGGAAAGCCTGGCCCGGGCGGTGACTGAAGCGGTGACGGTGCACGACACTTCATTCTTCTGCGACGAGCGCATCTTCGCTCGTTTCAAGAACGAATTGCTGCCGGCGCTTCTCGCCCGTCGCGCGCGCCAAAAGCGGCTGCGGCTGTGGTGCGCCGCTTGCGCCACCGGCCAGGAAGCCTGGTCCGTCGC
>Ga0265313_10000504_pt1 | contig 41018 bp, 33 predicted proteins | sample 4123metaG_FD_203122 | JGI IMG/M metagenome (GOLD analysis project Ga0265313, IMG submission 203122) | Rhizosphere microbial communities from Carex aquatilis grown in University of Washington, Seatle, WA, United States - 4-1-23 metaG | ecosystem: Host-associated > Plants > Roots > Rhizosphere >... | reverse complement strand
AGGTGGCGCCGAGCACGGCGCCCAAAAACGAGTCGCCTCGCTCAACCCAAACTCAAAAATGGATCCCCAAGCGCAATTCCCCTCGAAGCGGAGCCATTTTTCAGCAGCCTGTTAACGTTCAGCGAAAACCAAAAATAATGGCAGACACCGATTCGCGTGTAACGATTCACATGGCCGCGAGCCTTGACGGCTTCATCGCTCGAAAGGACGGGCGCGTCGACTGGCTCGAAACCGCAGACGAATTCGTAGGCGGGGACACGATGGACCCGGGACTCGTCGAGGCCTTCCTTAAGTCGATCGACTGTTATGTCATGGGTTCAAGAACCTATGAGACCGCGTTGAGTTTTGAAGCCAAAGGATTGGGGTGGTCGTATGGTAACAAACCCACTTTCGTCCTCACTAGTCGCAAGCTACCGCGGACCCGGGATACCGTCGAGTTCTACTCGGGCGATCTTCCGCAGTTCGTGAATGGGCGTCTGCGGCCAGCGTTTCGCAGCATCTGGTTTGTTGGAGGTGGTGTAGTTTCTGGCGAATGCCTTCGTCTCGGGCTAGCCGACGAAGTTCGTTATTCGATCCTGCCGGTCTTGATCGGTGATGGGATCCCCTTCTTCGAGAAGCTCGACAGAGATGTCGCCCTGCATCTGGCGGAGGTCAAAGGCTATAAAAGCGGCATGGTGGCGCTTTGTTACGAGTTGCGAACTGAAATGAAGAAGCCCAACCAAGCTCCCGAGCCAACGGCCCTAAGTGGACGTGGCTCACCTTGAACGTTGGGCACAAATTTCCTATGAAAACACTACTCCGCCTGTTGGTTGGTTTGTGTCTGGCCTCTGGCGTCGCTTCGGCGCGCGCTGAGCTTTCGTCCGTCCCGTTCATTGTCGGCAAGCAGCAGTTCAAGTCGGGCGATTCCATCGTTATCGATCAGGTTCTCACGACCTCACCGAAGTTCGAGGTTGGCGCCAAGGTCGTTGTGCGCGGCCACTACCAGCTGGCGAGCGCCGCCAAGGCGAGCCTCGGACTCTTTGTTACGCATCGAGCGCCTGCTGGTCGTGACCCGTTCGCGCCGTCGCAGGTCGAGTCAGTCGGCAAGGCGGGCGGTTCGTTCGAACTGTCGTGCGCGATCGCGTATCCGGGAGACCTTCACGTGAGCTTTTATCCGGCGACCGGCGGAGAGGCGTTTGGCGGTTTGTATTTTTCCGACGCATCCCGGAAATCGTGAGACGAAGCAGCCAAACCAGCCGCCGGAATCAACGGCGACATCTTTGGGTAATACTGCATTCAGATTCCATCGCAGTCGCCTGCGGAGTAGCCGATGAAAAATGAGCCGAACCAGCCGTCAGCGCGCGGTTCTCCCGCAACGTTCGCCGGCGAAAGATCCGTCATGCAAACCTTCGCGCGCCTGATGGGGCTTGTCGTGGCCGCGCAAGGTGTCGTCGGCCTGATCGCCCCCGACGCGTTTGTCAGCTTCGTCCGGTTTTTCCAAACTTCCCCCGTCATCTACGCCGCGACCGTCGTCCGCATCGCGTTTGGCGTCGCGCTGGTGCGTGCGGCGAATCGGTCCCGCGCGCCCATCGCGCTCCAGGCTTTGGGCATCGTCATCGTTCTGGGGGGTGTCCTCACGCCCTTCGTCGGGGCCCGGTTCGCTCAGGTCATCATGGGCTGGTGGGCCGAAGGAGGTGCTCCGGTGGTGCGCGGCTGGTCGCTCGCGTCGCTGGCGATCGGCCTTTTCGTCCTGTATGCCACCCAGATGAACCGCCGTGCTGCCTGAACGGGTGTCAACAGCGGTGCTCTCGAAACAAGGCAGGAACGGCCAACAGCCACGCGGCCCGATCGGCTGCTGCGTGCGGCGGAAGACTGGTGGGCGCTACTGGACTCGAACCAGTGACCCCTAGTGTGTGATACTAGTGCTCTAACCAACTGAGCTAAGCGCCCGACAAGAACCCGGGAACGTGAAGCGCGGCCCGCGGCGAATCAATCCCGTTTTCGCCTCCGTCTATTTTTGCGTCTTTTTCGGCCGTTTCCGGTCGGGAAACAACGCGCGGCAGAGTTCGCACATCGTCCCGTCGCAACCGCGCGCCGTGCAGTGCTCGCGACCGAAAAAAATCATCCGCAGATGCAGCCGATTCCAATGCTCGCGCGGGAAAAGCGCCTTCAGGTCGCGCTCGGTTTGCTCGACGCTTTTGCCGTTCGTCAGTTCCCACCGCTGCGCCAGCCGGTGGATGTGCGTATCGACCGGGAACGCCGGCACGCCGAACGCCTGAGCCATCACCACGCTCGCCGTCTTGTGCCCCACGCCCGGCAATTCCTCCAACTCCGCGAATGTCCGCGGCACCTGCCCGCCGTGCTTCTCGACCAGGATTTTCGACAGCGCCGCGATCGCCTTCGCCTTTTGCGGCGAGAGCCCGCACGGCCGGATGATCCGCTGGATTTCTCCGACCGGCACGCGCGCCATTTTCTCCGGCGTGTCGCCGAGCGCGAACAGCTCCGGCGTCACCTTGTTCACGCCCTTGTCCGTGCTCTGCGCGGAGAGCAGCACGGCGACGAGCAGCGTGAACGCGTCCTTGTGCGCGAGCGGAATCGGCGTCTCCGGATAAAGCTCCGCGAGACGGCGGTCGATCAACGCGGCGCGCTCGGCTCTCGTCATGCGCCCAAAAAACAGCCGGTCGTTCCCGCCGGCAACCATTCCTTGCTTGGTCGCGTCCCGCTCAAATCAAATCGCGGTTGCGCGCCCCCGCGACCGACCTAGCGTCGGCCTCATGTCTTTGTCCCGCGATCTGCTCGCCCCGACCGACACTTTTCCGCGCCGCCACACCGGCGACGCCGCCGCGGAGACCGCCGAAATGCTCGCGCTCCTCGGCTACGGTTCCCTCGATGCCCTGATCGATGCCGCCGTGCCGCCGCAAATCCGCCGCGCCTCGCTCGATCTCCCCGCGGCGATCGGCGAAAGCGCCGCGCTCGGCGAACTCCGCGCCATCGCGGGCGAAAATAAAATTTTTCGCAGCTTCATCGGCCTCGGCTACCACGACACGTTCACGCCGCCCGTCATCCAGCGCACGATTTTCGAAAACCCCGGCTGGTATACCGCCTACACGCCGTATCAGGCCGAGATTTCCCAGGGCCGCCTCGAAGCGCTGCTCAATTTCCAGACCGTCGTCACCGACCTGACCGGACTCGAAATCGCCAACGCCTCCATGCTCGACGAAGGCACCGCCGCCGCCGAGGCGATGATGATGTGTCACCGCCTTCACGAGGGCGACGCCGCTGGCCACCGCCAGTTTTTCGTTTCCGCTGCATGCCACCCGCAGACGATCGACCTCGTCAAAACCCGCGCGAAGCCGCTCGGCATCGAAGTCACCGTCGGCGACCACCGCACCTTCGCCCCCGCCGCAAACTGCTTCGGCGTGCTCGTCCAATATCCCGATACGACCGGCTCGATCCACGACTTCGAAAAATTCTTCGCCGTCGCGCACGCCGCCGGAGCGTTCACCATCGTCGCGACCGATCTGCTCGCGCTCACGCTCCTCCGTGCGCCCGGCGAATTCGGCGCCGACGTCGCCGTCGGCTCCGCGCAACGCTTCGGCGTGCCACTCGGCTTCGGCGGCCCGCACGCCGGCTTCCTCGCCACGAAGGACGCCTTCAAGCGCCAAATGCCCGGCCGCCTCGTCGGTGTCTCGAAAGACGTCCACGGCGACCCCGCGCTTCGACTCGCCCTCGGCACCCGCGAGCAACACATCCGACGTGACAAAGCGACCTCCAACATCTGCACCGCCCAAGTCCTCCTCGCCGTGATGGCCTCGATGTTCGCGGTCTATCACGGCCCCGACGGACTCCGCCGCATCGCGCGCCGCGTGAAACTTCTCACCGAACTCCTCGCCGCCGGCCTGCGCGCCGCGGGTGCGACCGTCAACCGCGAGCCGGTCTTCGACACGCTCACCATCGGCAACGTTTCCGCCGCGCGCGTTCACGCCGCCGCCGCCGCGAAAAAATTCAACCTCCGCATCATCGACGAAACCACCGTCGGCCTCTCGCTCGACGAGACGACCACCGTCGAGGAAGTCGGGGCGCTGCTGGGCTGTTTCAGCGAGTCGGCGCAGTTGTCCACAACTTCGGGCGTTCAACCTTCGGCCTTTACCGCACCCCACGCCCGCACCTCGCCGTTCCTCACCGCGTCCATCTTCAGCCGATACCACACCGAGCACGAGATGCTCCGCTACATCAAGCGTCTCGAAGCGCGCGATCTCTCGCTCTGCCACTCGATGATCTCGCTCGGCTCGTGCACGATGAAACTCAACGCCGCTAGCGAGATGTTTCCCGTCTCGTGGCCGGGTTTCGCGAAACTCCACCCGTTCGCACCCGCCGAACAAACGCGCGGCTACCAAAAACTCTTCCGCGATCTCGAAACCTGGCTCGCCGAAATCACCGGCTTCGCCGCCGTCTCGCTCCAACCCAACGCCGGCTCCCAGGGCGAATACGCCGGCCTCCTCGCGATTCGCGCCTATCACGAATCCCGCGACGAAGGCCACCGCCACATCTGCCTCATCCCGACCAGCGCTCACGGCACGAATCCCGCCAGCGCCGCGATGTGCGGCTTCAAAGTCGTCCCCGTCGCCTGCGACTCGAACGGCAACATCGATGTCCCCGACCTTCGCGCAAAAGCGCAAACCCACGCGCGCGACCTCGCCGCGCTGATGGTCACGTATCCCTCCACGCACGGCGTGTTCGAGACCGCGATCAAGGACATCTGCGCGATCGTGCATGAACACGGCGGCCAGGTTTACATGGACGGCGCGAACATGAACGCTCAGGTCGGCCTCACTTCGCCCGGCTTTATCGGCGCCGACGTCTGTCATCTCAATCTTCACAAAACTTTCTGCATCCCCCACGGCGGCGGCGGACCCGGCGTCGGGCCGATCGGCGTCGCGGCGCACCTCGCGCCGTTCCTGCCCGGCCACGTTTTCGCGCATCATCGGACCGGCGCCGTGTCCGCGGCGCCGTTCGGCAGCGCCAGCATTCTCGTCATCTCCTGGATGTTCATTCGCATGATGGGCCCCGACGGCCTCACCGCCGCGACGAAACACGCCATCCTCAACGCCAACTACGTCGCCGCCCGCCTCGGGAATTTCTTCCCCGTGCTCTATCGCGGCAACGCCGGCCTCATCGCCCACGAATGCATCGTCGATCTCCGCGCGTGGAAAAAATACGGCCTCGAAGTCGAGGACGCCGCGAAGCGCCTCATGGACTATGGCTATCACGCGCCCACAATGTCGTTCCCCGTTCCCGGCACCTTCATGATCGAGCCGACCGAGAGCGAAGCGAAGGTTGAACTCGACCGCTTCTGCGACGCGCTCATCGCGATCCATGGCGAGATGCAGGCCGTCGCCAACGGCGAGTCCGACAAAACCGACAACCCGCTCAAGCACGCGCCGCACACCGCCCGCGCCGTCTGCGCCGACGACTGGCCGCACCCCTACTCGCGCGACCTCGCCGCGTTCCCCTCGCCCGCGACCCGCGCCAGCAAATTCTGGCCCGCCGTCGGCCGCGTCGATAACGTTTACGGCGACCGCAATCTCGTCTGCTCCTGCGCCGGCATGGAAACCTACGCCGAGGCGAGGTAATTCCGCGCGGCGCGTTGGCCCAAATTTTTTCGGCAACCGCAAAAGTATTGCCCGCCGGTCGCGACGGACGATGCTGACACCCGCGCGCTTCGGTTCCATCCGCACGCACGACCATTCTCCATTTCCATCCCCAATCGTCGCGTTCGACGCGCACCGCCCCGCGCCGTCGCACCCCACTCCCATGATTCTCCCCGGCACCGCCTCCCTCGTCCTGTCCGGCGTTCAGGAACTTATCAAGCTCGGCACGCGTATCGACAATCTCATGGCGCAGCGCACCGCCGTGCAGTCGAACCTCGTCCTCGGCATGCCGTCGCTTCGTCTGGGCAACGTCCTTGCGCAAGTCGCCACCGTCGAGCAAGCGCTCGCCGCCACCGCCGGCCAGCAGCCCGACCCGTTCGGCGCCGACCGCGCCGCGCTCCAGCAGGAAGTCGCGAACCCCGACCAGAATTTCGACACTCTCTTCGCGAAATATTTCCCGGACCAAACCAGCGCGCTCGTCATTTCGCCCGACGCCGCTTATCTCGCGCAACTCCAGCAGGCGTTTCCCGGTCTCGACTGGACCGACCCCGGCGTGCGCATCGCCGCCGTCGCGCTCGCCGCCGGCAACGACCCGACGCAGATCAGCTACACCGCCCGCGTCGCGCTCGCCGTCGCCGACACACTCCTCGAATTCGGCGCCGAGAACACCGCGCTCTTCGTGCGCGACGCAAAACTTCAGGCCGTCGTCCAATCCGTCCTCCAGCGTTTCGCTCAGACCGATTGGGCCGGCTTCGAACAGTGGAATCCGCTCCTGCAAGCCGCGCTGAAGGTCACGCTCAACGCCGCCCTCGACGTCGCTGACAAGCTCCCCGACCAGAACCCATGGCTCGACGGCGTCTTCGACGCGCTCGCACAAGCCCGCGCCGCCGCGCCAAATCCCGACGACTACCTCCTCGGCCTCATGCAGGGCAAGGGCGTGCCGCTGCTCCTCTCGAAAGGCCTGCTCGTCGCCAGCGCCAAGCTCGACGACGCCAGCGCCAGTTCGTTCAAGCTCGTCGCCGCCGACGTCCTCGCCGCCGCCGCGCCGTTCATCCAGCAGCAAACCAACCCCGACCTCGCGCAATTCTTCCGCGACCACTGGGGCGATCTTCTCCGCGCCGGCCTCACCTCGCTCGACAAACACGGCGCCACCCTCCTCGACCCGAAACAGCCGCTGCTCGACAGCGTCCTCACTGCGCTCGTCCAGCAACTCTCGACCACGCCCAACGCCGGCTTTCTCAGCAGCGACACGCTCTACCAACTCGCCGACACCGCCATCGGCGCCGTCGCCGCGAATCCCGCCGAGCTCAACGGCCTCGTCAACAAACCCTGGCTCGCGTCGTTCCTCGCCGCCGTCGCGACCTCGGCCCAGCAGCTCACCGTCAAAAAACTTTTCACGCCGGAAGCCGCCACCGCGCTTTTGCAGGACGCCATCGGCGTCGTCGCGAAATATCCGAACCTCATCGTCTCCGGCAACGGCCTGCCGGTCACGCTCGTCAGTTCCATCTTCGGCGCCTTCGCCCAGCTTCCGCCCGCCCAGTTCTCGCGTCTCGACGCCACCACCATCGGCGAAACCACCCTCCGCGCCGCGCTCGACGCCATCGCGGCCAACCCTTCGCTCGTTTCGACTCAATTCGGCCCCGTCGTCACCGCCGTCGCCACGCAACTCGCTAATGACGTCGGCCAGGGCCAGTTCACCGCAGATCAAGCCGCTGCCGTCGCCTCCGCCGCGATCGACGCCATCGCACGCAACCCGCAAATCTACGCCGGCGCCCAAAACGGCATCGCCAGCGCCGTGATCTCCGCCGTGCAAAAGGCGTTTCCCGCCAACTCGGCGTGGGCCGCCCGCCTGCTTGTCGAGACCGCGCAGCAAACGCTCCTCGCCGTCGCCCGCAACGGCGGCCCGACCGTCGCCAACCAGCCCGCCGCCCAGCTCCAGCAATTGCTCACCATCGTCATCTCCGCCGGCCTCACGACCGCCGCAAACCAGCTCGGCACCAGCACCGATCTCGACGGCATCCCGCCGATCCTCGGCGGCCTCGTCAGCCAGGCGCTTACCGGCGGCCTCACCGTTTTCGACCCGGGTTCGCCCCAATTCACCGCCGCGTTCCAAGCCATCGCCGCGCTTCCGGTCCAAAAATAAAACTGCGACGCGAAATTTTCGCCACTCACTCCTCCATGCACTTAGTCCGTTTCCCCACCCGCCATCTCTTCGCCCTCGTCGCCGCCTGCGCCGTCTTTTTCGCCGGCTGCGCCACCGACGACCAGGTCCGAACGATCGTTCGCGACTCGAACTACCAGATGCTGCTGGCGACCGCGCCCGGCGCCGAACTCGGCGCCGTCTCCGCCGACGGCAAAACCAACGCCTCCGCCGCCGACACCTCCGCGCAAATCAACGCCTTCCTCGAGGCGAACAAAAGCGACCCCGTGATGGCGGCCGCGCTGCGCTTCCGCCAAACCCTGCTCTACCTCAACGAGCACGCGTTCGCGCTCGCCGACGCCGCCTTCAAGCAGGTTGACGCCACCTCGCTCCGCAGCCCGCGCGACAAGGCGATCTACGCTGCCTACCCCGACCTGCGTTGGTGGAGCGAATACGCCCTCGCCGCGCCCGCGACTTTTTATTCCGGCGAGAAAGCCGCCGCGATCCAGCACCTGTCCTCGCTCGCCCAACAAGCCGGCGGTCTCGCTGCGCTGCCCGACCTGCGCGATTACTTCCTCGAGATGCGCGCCTGGATCGGCCTCAAGCTCGGCCTCGCCTCGTTCGACCTGAATTTCTCCGTCAACACGCTGGAGGATGCCGTCAATGTCTGGACCGCCACGTTCACGCCCGCCGAACTCGACGAGCTGGTCTCCGCCGATTTCAAAAGTGCGAAACCCTTCGATCTCTCAACCCGCCGCGTGATTCGCGCCCGCGTGCTCTTGACCACGCTCGCCAGCCAGACCGCCGGCGCGCCGAACGCCAAGCTTACCTTCAGCCAGGACGCCGTGAATAAATTTTACGCGAGCCTCGCGCATTGATCGCAACTTAGGCCGCGTGCTCGCGCTCGCTCGCATCAACGCGAAATTTTCCGCAGCGACCGTCGCACCTTCGGCCAGCGCCGCCGCGCGTTCTTGATCGCGCGCCGTCGCCGCGCGCACCCGATCTTCGCGAGGCGCGAGTTCACCTCGGGCGATTCCACCGATCCGTCTCGCCGCCGCACCGCCTCGACGAACACGTTGTAATCCGTCGCCCTTCCGAGCCGCAACGCCAGCGAGTGCAGCCGCTCGCCCACCATCTCCACCTCGTTTCCAAGCCACGGTCGCACGACCAGCACCTGCTCCCGCAACACGATCACCGCCTTCCGCCACTCGTGCGCACTCGCGATATCGCCCTTCCGGCGGACCTTGTCTGCCCGCTTGCACACTTGTTTTGCCGTCCGCTGCAACGCCCGCCTCACGTCGTCCAGCGTCGGCTCGCCCCACGCGACTCGCTCGAGCCGGCCCGCCTCCGCCACGAGTTTTTGTTTCCACTGCCCCCACCACTTCGTCTCCTCGGTGCCAGATTCGCTCCGACCGGGCGCGGTTGTTTCCTCCGGCATTTTTTTCTCCAGCTTTTCCGCCAGCCGCCGCGCGATCTTCCTTACCACCACCGCATCACGCCGTGGCGAAAGCTCGCGCGCCAGCCTCGTCAGCCGTCGCCGCGCGGGCATCGCGCCCGCCACGCCCAGCGCCTCGCCCAGCCGCAACACCGCGCGCGCCCGTTTCAACACCCGCCGCGCCACGTGCACCGCCCGGGCATCCAAATTCCCCGCGCCCGGCTTCGCCGCCACCGCGCAGCACGCGCGCACCACCTCGCCCAGCCCTTCGCCGATCGCCTTGCCCCGGCTCAGGTGCGGGAGTTCGTCGCGATATTTTTCCGTGGTGGCCATGGCTCATTGTCCCGCCATTCCGCGCCGGGGTCAACCGGACAAAACGCTCGTTTCCCCTTTGCGACCGCGCCAAAATTTGCCTGAAAATTCCGCCGCCGTGAAAATCATCCGTCACCTCGCCGCCGCCGGTCCGGCCTACGCCGCGCTTCAACCCGACGGCACCGCCCGCGAAATCGCCGACGACATCCTCGGCGACTTCCGCGTAACCGACCGCGTCGTCACGCCCGGCAAACTTCTCGCGCCCGTCGTGCCCGCGAACCTCCTCTGCATCGGCCTCAACTACAAGAAGCACGCCGCCGAGGGCGGCCAGCCGCCACCACCGCATCCGGTGCTTTTCATCAAGAACACCGCGAGTGTTCAAAATCCCGGCGACCCAATCGAGCTGCCCGTGAAACTTCCGAGCACGCGCGTGGACTACGAGTGCGAGCTCGCCGTCGTCATCGGCCGGCGCTGCAAAAACGCCACGCGCGCCAACGCCCTCGACTTCGTCCTCGGCTACACCTGCGGCAACGATGTCTCCGCGCGCGACTGGCAGCGCGACGGCGGCGGCGGCCAGTGGTGCCAGGGCAAGAGCTTCGACACGTTTTGCCCGCTCGGCCCGGTCATCGTCACCACGGACGAAATTCCGAACCCGAATAAACTTCGCATCCGCACGATCCTCAACGGTGAGACGATGCAGGACTGGAACACCGACGACATGATCTTCGACGTGCCCGCCATCATCGAGTTTCTCAGCGCCAGCAAAACGCTCCTGCCCGGCACCGTGATCATGACCGGCACGCCGCACGGCGTCGGTTTCGCGCGCAAGCCTCCCGTCTGGCTCAAGCCCGGCGACACCGTGAGCGTCGAAATCGAAAACATCGGCACGCTCACGAATCCGGTCGTGAACGAAAAAATCTGAACCCGCCGATGAACCGCGTCAGCCTGGAATCGCTCCCCTGGGAAGAGCGGCACTCGCCCGCGAAAAAATTCCACTCGTTCTGCCGCAACGTCTCCCTCGCGCTCGGCGGCGCCCGCGACACCGGCCCGTGGGGCGGCGGCCATCCGTTCGATTTCCAAGTCCGCCGCATCCCAACCGGGGCCGCAATCTGTCCGTTTCATTCGCACTTCGCGCAATGGGAACTCTACGTCATCCGCGCCGGCACTGCCACCGCGCGCGCCGGCGACGAGACGCACGCCGTCAAAACCGGCGATGTCTTCGTCCATCCGCCCGGCGAGCCGCACCAGCTCATCAACTCCGGCGCGACCGAACTCGAAGTCTTCATCTTTGCCGACAATCCGCCGATGGACGGTTGTTTCTATCCCGACTCGAACAAGTGGGCCCTGCGCTCGCCGCCGATGTTCTTCCGCGTCACCGAAGCCGATTACTTCGACGGCGAAGATTCCGCCGTGCCCGCCGGCCCGCCGAACCGTCCGCCGCCGAGGCCGAAAGCCGTGTCGCTCTCGCCGTTCGCCATGCGCAAAATTCACCTCGACGACGTGCCGTGGGAGTCGTGGGAATCGCCGAAGAAAAAATTCCGCGGCACCAGCAGAGAGCTTTCGATCGCCCTCGGCGCGAAACGCAACACGCCCACCGGCCTCGGCGGCCATCCGTTCGACCTCGAGTTCGGCAAACTCGCGCCTGGCGAGCGGGGCTGTCCGTTTCACAGCCACGCCGCGCAGTGGGAGATGTTCATTTTCCTCGAGGGCACGGCCACCGTCCGCGCCGGTGCCGAGTCGCGTGTCCTCCGCGCCGGCGATGCCGTGATTCATCCGCCCGGCGAAGCTCACGACTTCACGAACACCGGCGACACCGACCTGCTTTACTTCCTCGTCGCCGACAATCCGCCCATCGACATCTGGCATTACCCCGATTCGGAAAAATGGGGCATCACTGCGCCGCGGAAAATTTTCCGTCCGCTCGAAGTCGATTACTACGACGGCGAGGAGTGAGCCGGCGCGTCACGTTTTCTTCGGTGACAGCCATTTCTCGCGGCCCACGAAGTAAAGCACCACGCAGAGCACCAGGAACGGCAGCGTGGAGAGCAAATCCGAATTCGGCCCGTCGAAAAACGGATTGTGCGCAATCGACCACGCCGTGATCGACGCGTCCGCCCGGTCAAAAAACATCTGCATGACGGCGATGATGATGCCCGCGATCGCGCCGCCCGCGATGTAGCCCGACGAGAGCAGCACGCCGGGGCTCTTGTCGCTCTCGGCGTTGAACTCCTCCGGCGTCAGCTTCGCGTGCGACGGCTTTTGCCGGAGCTTGCGATCCACCAGCCAGCGGATCATGCCGCCGATAAAAATGGGCGAAGACGACGACAGCGGCAAATACACGCCCACGGCAAAAGCCAGCGCCGGCACGAAGGACATCTGCAGCATGACCGCGATCATCACGCCCAGCAGCACGAGCGCCCACGGCAGTTTTCGGTCGAGAATGCCCTTGATGATGTAGGACATCAGCGTCGCCTTCGGCGCGTCGAATTTCGTGACGTGCGTGCCGTCGGGCCGTTTGTTGTGCGTGCCGTTGATGCCCGGATCGACCAGCCAGACCGCCGTGCCGTCGTTGTTGACGAGATAACGACCGGCCGGGCCACCGCGATCGTCCGTCTTCTGCCACACGCGGTAAACGTTGTCATCGTCGCGCGCCTGCGGGCCGACGATTTTTTCATTCTTCGTCAAACGACTCGCATCCGTGTGTAATCCGGCGGGCGCCACCTGGGCGACCGGCACATAGACCGTCTTCGCGTTGTTCAAAACCAAAAGAATCGGCCCGAGCAGAAGCGCCGATCCCAGCGCACCGATCAGGATGGCGTATTGCTGGAACTTCGGCGTCGCGCCGAGCAGGTGCCCCGTTTTTAAATCCTGCGATGTCGTGCCGCCGTTGGACGACGCGATACACACGATCGCGCCCACCGAAAGCGCCGTCACGTAATAGGGCCCGCCGGTCCAGCCGATCAGCAGGAAAATCAGGCACGTGAACAGCAACGTCGCCACCGTCATGCCGGAAATCGGATTCGACGACGAACCGATTTCGCCGGTGAGCCGCGACGACACCGTCACGAACAGAAAACCGAAGGCCACGATAAGCAGCGCGCCGAGGAGGTTCATATGCAGCGACGGCGTCAGCATGATCGCCGCGATCAGCACGACGATGCCGATGCCGACGAACTTGAGCGAGAGGTCGCGATCCGTGCGTTCGCCACTGGCGGCGGGCGAGCCGTTCTTGCGATTGTCGCTAAGGTTTTGGAGGCCGCCCTTGAGCCCGTGCCAGATGGTCGGCAACGCCTGCACGAGACTGATGATTCCTCCCGCCGCCACGGCGCCCGCGCCGATATAGAGCACATACGCGCCGCGAATCTGCCCCGGGTCCATCTCCGAGATTGGAATCGTGCCGGGAGCCAGCGGGCCCGGCAGCCCCTCGCCGAAAAATTTGATCAACGGGATCAGCAGCAAATAGGACAGCACGCCGCCGCCGGCCATGAGACCGCCGATGTAGGGCCCGATGATGTAGCCCACGCCGAGCAGTGCCGGCGAAACCTCGACGCTGACCGAGCCGGCCTTGAACGGCGACGCGAAGATTTTTTCGGGCACGTCCTTCCAACCCTTCAACGCGAGATTCCACGTCGTGTAGAGCAGCCCGATCCCGAACCCGGCGAAAATCGACTTGGCGCCCGGCGCCTCGCCGAGGCCCGCCGCCTCGGCGGCGCGAATCTCCGCCTTCGCAGAGGGCGAGGCCGCCGCGCGGTCCTCGGCGTTCGCGCCGGTCTTGAGCACAGCGGCGCAGGCGGTGCCTTCCGGATATTTGAGCACGCCATGCTCCTTCACTATCAACGCGCGGCGCAGCGGAATCATCATCAGGATGCCGAGCAACCCGCCCATGACAGCGACGAGCATGACGTTCACCAACTCCAGATCGAAGCCGAGGATCAGGATCGCCGGCATCGTCACGCCGATGCCGAACGCGATCGATTCGCCGGCCGAGCCCGCCGTCTGCGTGATGTTGTGCTCCAGGATTGTCGAGTCGCGCACGCCCAGTTTCGACAGTCCGCGAAACAGCGCGAGCGAGATGACCGCGACCGGAATCGACGCGCTGACGGTGATGCCGACCTTCAGCACGAGGTAGAGCGACGACGCGCCGAAGATCAGCCCGAGGATCGCGCCCGTGATCACCGCGCGCGCCGTGAACTCGCGCATGACGGTCTCCGGGGCGATGAAAGGTTCGACCGGGGGAATGTGGGAAGAAGCCATGTGGTGTGGTGTTGCCGCCGACTATCCCGGCCGCCGCGCGCGATTCAATCCGGGAAATCGCCCCGATCGCTCAGACATCCCGCGCGTGGTTTTCCGAACGCACGCTGGAAGCCTGCACCATTACGGATTCACCACGATCTGCGCCGTCACGTCCTGCCCGTTCTGCTGCAATACCGCTTGATTGGTTCTCGCTGACAATACTTTGCCGCTCGAATCGCTGCCGTCCGTAAATTTCAACTGCGTCAGCCCGCTCACCTGCACCGGTTGGCCGTTGTCCTGGGCGAGATTTCCGCCGGTAATCCGCGCGTCCGTCGTCGAGCCGGCCACGATCACCGGCGTCGCCGCGTCAAACGCGGTGATGTTGCCAATATAAACCGGCCCGGTGAATTGCACGCCCGGCGCATAAAGCCCGGTCAGGCCTTTCGCGGCGGAGTAATTCGCGTTGGCCGTGCGCACGCCGCCGAATCTCCCATCCGTGCTCAGGATCGCGATGAACGCGATATCCGCAATGCCATCGTAATCTGTCGAACCGTGCCCTTGAAAAAGCGGGCTGCCGTTCTTGGCCGGATCGTTCGTCGCGCTGATCGGCAGCAGAAAGTTAAATGTGCCCGTCGGATCGAACGCCGTCGCCCGACCCACGGTGAAGACCGACACGTTCGTCGTTTCGTTCGCCCCAACGATCACGATGCCGGCATTGCCCTTCATGTAGTTCACGTTCTGGTTGTAGTTTACCGGCAGAGCCGGACCCGAAGGATTATCCAGCACGAGCGAAAGCGTCCCCGCACCCGAGAACTCCACCTGCACAATATCGTCGTCGAGATCGATGTAAGACGTGCGCGTCGCCTGACCGCCGTCGGCGGTAATCGCTTCGGCCGTTCCGGTTAACAGCACCTGATCGAAAATATTGCCGTTCGGATGGTGGATATCCGTCGGCTGTAGCTCCTGACCCGCGCCGGTCACCTTGCTCGTCGTCAAGACACCGAGAATCGCCGTATCACTGACGGTCTTCGCTGCACCACTCGCCGCCACTGCGGTATAGAGACCCGTGTTCACTGGCTGAACATTAATCAGCGTCAGCGCCGCACTCGTCGCACCGGCAAGGTCGTTGCCGTCACGCTGCCACTGAAAAGTCGGCGCCGGGCTGCCCGATGCTGCCGCGGTGAAAGTCGTATTTCCGCCCGAAAGCGCAACCTGGCTCTGCGGCGAGCTGGTGATCGTTGGCGGCAGTTGCCCAACCGCCAAACTCACTTGGACGCTAACACTCGAATAATCGAAATTGTCGTCGGGCGTAAAGCTTACTTTCAAGATATGCGTTCCGACGTCGAGCACCGAGCCAGCGGACGGAGAATAAACGAATGCCCCCGGTATATTCGCTGTCGCGTTAAGTTGGGTGACCGACAAAACCGTCCCAGATGCGATCGCGGCCGGCGTCGCCCAGACGATCACCGGAGCCGCCTTGTTGACCGTTATGGCTACTTGGTCAATCGCCGTTGTATAATTTGTGGTGTCAGCCGGTGTGAAGGTCGCTTTGAGCGTATGTTCGCCAGGTGCGAGGACCGTGCCGGCTACTGGAGTATAGGAAAACGCGCCGGCAACACTCGCGGTTGCGTCGAGTTGCGCAACCGATAGAGGCGTGCCAAAGGTAATCGCCGCTGGCGGCGCCCAAATGATCGTTGGCATATTGCCCTGATGGCCAAGCGTGATGGTAGCGGCCTTGCTGTCCACCGATCCGGCGGTATCCGTCATGCGAACCCAGTATGAAGTCGTCGCCGAAAGGGGCGAAAGATTCAGGACGGCGCTGTTCGATCCGATCGGGTTGCTCGTATCGCCAGATTGTCCGACATACCATTGATAACGCGCCGGCACGGGAGGTCCTCCGATCGTGACGGTGAGCTGTGGAGAATCGCCCGGCTGCACCGTAGCGCTTTGGGGCTGGGTTATAATGAAAGGCCAGCCCGAAGCGGCGCCAGTGACCTGAAAATTGAGCGCCGCCAAATTGAACGGGTGACTGTCCGGATAGGGAGAGTAAGCAGGATAGAAATTAACGCTTTGATCGTCGGTCCGATAAGTCACGTAGCGGCCCTGGAGGTCGTAGATCTGGACAGTAAACAATTCGTAGTCGCCATCGACCCAGTCGTCTCCGATGGTGAAGGTCAAGGGTCCGTTGGCGCTGTTCGCCATGCTTACTCTCTTGGTGAAACCCGACGGGTCGACGAAATTAAAATCAATATATCCGATTCCGCCTGTCCCGGGCGTGACAGTGAAATCGAGCGTGCGCGACTGTCCGGGAGTCAAGGTCGCCGAGCCTGACGCGCTGACCGCTGTCAGCGCCGGGTAAATGACTTTTGCGACACCTCCCGTTAAAGTGAAATTTTGCGCCGTAGACAACACTCCCAAGCCGGCGTTGTCGGTGTTCTGACCATCGTCCACAGTTATCAACAAAATCTTATAAATACCATTCAACCATTCCGGCGTCGTTGGGATGTTGACACTCTCAGTCCCATCCCAATCCAGCACGAAGATGGTTGCACTGTCGGGCGCCGACAACCATATCTTCCCCGATTTTATCGGGAACGATCCAGGAACTGAAGTAACGTTGAACGTGATCGGTTGACCAGCCGTCAAAGTATCGGGACTCGTCCGAACGACGCTCGTTATCGCTGGAGGAATCGGCTGCGAAGGAAAGCCCCCCGTGATCGTGAAACTCATCGACGCGAAATCTAACGCCGGTCCCGAAGCCGGGACCGCGCCGAGCACCTGGCTGTGATCGACCGACCCATCGCTATGGTAGCTTACCTCTCGGCCATAAGCATCCGTCACGTCGAACCTGACTAACGTGTAGACACCGTCCGGCCATTCGGTCGTTACGCTCGCGCTCGCCACACCTTGCACCGGAGTTCTTGTATAAATCACCTCGCCAGAGCCGTTCGTTGCAGCGTAATAAAATCCGACAAAATTCGCCGGACTGCTACCCGCCGCCAGTTGAAAGTTTATCGTCAACGTGTCGCCGGGAGCCAACGCAGGCTGTCCGATTTGCGCACTCGTAACTTTCGGAAGATAGACCTGCGCATATGTGGTGGGCACAAAAATGCCCGCCAGCAAAACAATCGTGAAAGCGAAAAGAAGCTTTCGAATCGATCCGAGAGGAATGCCGTGCATAGAGATGAGCCTTCAGACGGAAATCCAAGGGCACATCGCAAATTTGCGGCGTAACCGCTGGTTGCGTCAATCGCCAAGAACACGCACTTTTTGTCTAATTGTGCGCAAGCCAGACGGCCTCGATTACGGTGGCCGTCTGACTTCTCAATCTTGTGCGCGGGCGCCGCGCTTCGCCCGCCTCACCAAATCGTCACCCGGTCCTCCGCCGCGCGGCGCATCGGGGCGCCGACGGGCACGTCGAACGCCGAATAGAATTCCGGCAGGTTCGAAAGCGGGCCGATGATGCGGAATTTCGCCGGCGAGTGCGGGTCGGTGTTCACGCGCAGGCGCAGCTCCTGGTCGCGGATGTTCTCGTGCCAGACCGTCGCCCAGCTCAGGAAAAACCGCTGCTCTTCCGTGAAGCCCGAGACTTCGCGCCGCGGTTGTCCGACCAGCGCTTTTTGCAATGCGGCGAATGATATTTTAACGCCGCCGAGGTCGGCGATGTTCTCGCCCTGCGTGAGTTCACCATTGATATGGAGGTCGTCGATCGGCACGTAGCCGTTGAACTGCTTGACGATCGCCGCCGCGCGCTCCTTGAAACGCGCCGCGCACTCCGGCGTCCACCAGTCGGTGAGGTTGCCCTGCGCGTCGAACTGCCGGCCCTGGTCGTCGAAACCGTGCGTCATCTCGTGGCCGATCACGGCGCCGATGCCGCCGTAGTTCACCGCGTCGTCCGCCTTCGCATCGAAGAACGGCGGCTGCAAAATCCCCGCGGGGAAAACGATTTCGTTCATCGTGGGGTTGTAGTAGGCGTTGACGGTCGGCGGCGTCATGTCCCAATCGCCGCGATCGACGGGCTTGCCGACCTTCGCGAGATCGCGGTGGAAATCGAACGCCCGCGCGCGGAGCACGTTCGAAACATACGGGCCGCGGTCGATCGTGAGTTTGCTATAGTCGATCCATTTGTCGGGGTAGCCGATCTTCACACCGAAAGCGTCGAGCTTGCCGAGCGCCTTCGCGCGTGTCGGCTCGTCCATCCACTCGAGCGTTTGCAACCGGTCGCGCAACGCGGCGCGCAGATTATCGACGAGCTTCAACATGCGCGCCTTCGATTCCGGCGGAAAATACTCGGCGACGTAAAGCTGGCCGAGCGCCTCGCCGATGAGGCTGTCCTCGGTGTCGAGCACGCGCTTCCAGCGCTCGCGCAGCACCTGCGTGCCGGTGAGGGTCTTGCCGTAGAACGCGAAGTTCTCATCGACGAACGCCGGGCTCAGGTAAGCCGCCGTCGCGTGCAGCAAATGCCACCGCAGATAAACCTGCCAGTCCGCCACCGGCGTCGCGGCGAGTTGCGTGTCGAGCGCCTTGAAAAATTCCGGCTGGCCGACGTCGATTTCGGCGGGCTCGGCTATATCAACCGTCGCGAAATATGCTTTCCAGTCGAAATGCGGCGTGAGCTTCTGCACGTCGGCGATGGGGAGCTTGTGGTAGTTCGCAACCGGATCGCGCAGCTCGACGCGCTTCTTCGAGCCCTGCGCCAGCGCGGTCTCGAGCTTCAACACCGTTTGCGCTCCTGCCTTCGCCGTGTCTGGGGTGGCGCCGGCGAGTTCGAGCATCTTCGCGACGTGCACGACGTATTGTTCGCGGAGTTTTTTCGACTTCTCGTCGTCGCGGAAATAGTAGTCGCGGTCCGGCAGCCCGAGCCCGTTCTGGCCGGCGCCGGCGATCATCATCACGCTGTTCTTCGGATCCTGCTCGGACTCGATGATGAAGCCCGCGCGAATCTTGAACGTGTGCAGCCGCGCGATTTCCGCCTGCACGTCCGTCGCGGTCTGGATCGCGGCGATGCGGTCGAGCTCGGGCTTGAGTGGCACGAGCCCGGCGGCGGCGATCGCCGCCTCGTTCATGCCGCTCGCGTAAAAATCGCCCACCTGCTTCTCGATCGCGCCCGGATGCTCGGCCTTGGCCGCGCGATCGAGGATCGCGTGCAGGCCCGTCTTGTTGTGCTCATCGACTTCGTTGAACGCGCCCCAGCGGCTGTAGGCGGCGGGCACGGGGTTGTCCTTTTTCCAGCCGCCGTTGGCGAAGGCGTTGAAGTCGTCCTGCGGTTTCGCCGCGAGGTCGAAGTTTTTCGGATCGATGTCGGCGCGGCCGACCGGAGCGAGGCAGAACGCGACCGCGAGGGCGGCGAGGATTTTGTGACGCATGGTCAAGCCTCACGCCAGCGGCTCGCCGCGGGCAAGCGCGAATCTCGGCGCACGCGGCGCGCGCCGCCGCCGCTCACAACACCATGTTGTCGATCAGCCGCACCTCATCCACCCACGCCGCGATCGCCAGCATCGTGCGGCCGGGCACGATGTCGCGCATCGTTTCCATCGTCGCGCTATCGACGATCGCCACGTAAATCACGCGCACGCGTCGCCGCTGGCCGAGCACGTGGGTCGCCTCGGCGATCAACCGGTCGGGATTGCGCACACCCGCATCGACCATCTCCTTCGCGCGCTTGAGCGCCGTGTGCAGCGCGAGCGCCTCCTGCCGCTGGCTCACCGTGAAATCGGCATTGCGCACGCCGGCCGCGAGCCCGTCGGCCTCGCGCACCGTCGGCACGACAACCACCTCCACGTCGAAGTGCAAATCCGCCGCCATCTTTCGCACGACGGCCGCCTGCTGCACCGCCTTCTGGCCGAAAAACGCGAAGTCGGGCCGGACGATGTTGAAAAGTTTCGCCATCACCGTCGTCACGCCGCGGAAATGCGTCGGCCGCGATGGCCCGCACAACACGCGGCTCGTCACGTCCTCCGTCACGTAGGTCGAGTAGCCGCGCGGATAAATTTCCTCCAGCGCCGGCGCGAAGACGACGTGCGCGCCCGCCGCCTCGCACAACGCGAGGTCCGCCTCGAACCGCCGCGGATAGTGCGCGATCGGCTCGTTCGGCCCGAACTGGAGCGGGTTCACGAAAATCGACACGACCACCACGTCCGCGCGCTGCGCCGCCGCGCGGATCAGCGCCTCCTGCCCCGCGTGCAGCGCGCCCTGCGTCGCGACGAGCGCGACCGTCTTGCCCTGCGCCTCGAGCTGGGCGGCGAGCGAACGCATTTCGGACACAGTGGCGATTTTTTGCATGGGCACAGCGGGGTTCGGCCAACGAGGGCTTGAACAAACTCGCGCCGCCGCGTTTCTTCAAGTTTTTCGCCGCCTCGCCCATGATTCGCATCAACGAAAACTACCCGAAGCTCAAGGCCTCCTATCTTTTCGCCGACATCGCCCGGCGCGTGAACGCTTTCGTCGCCGCGAATCCCGACAAACCCGTCATCCGCCTCGGCATCGGCGACGTCACCGAGCCGCTTCCGTCCGTCTGCATCGACGCCCTCCACGCCGCGACCGACGAGATGGCGCACCGCGCCACCTTCAAAGGCTACGGCCCCGAGCAGGGCTACGCGTTCCTCCGCGAAGCCGTCGCGCAAAACGAATTCGCCGCGCGCGGCTGCGCGATCGACCCGGACGAGGTCTTCGTCTCCGACGGCGCGAAATGCGACTGCGGCAACATCCAGGAAATTTTCTCGACCGGCGCCCGCCTCGCGATCCCCGATCCCGTGTATCCGGTTTATGTCGATACGAACGTCATGGCCGGCCGCACCGGCGCCAGCGTGGACGGCCGTTACGAGAACATCACCTACCTCGATTGCACGCCCGCCAACGGCTACGTGCCCGCGATCCCCGCGACCGCCGCCGACCTGATCTACCTCTGTTTTCCGAACAACCCCACCGGCGCCGTCGCCACGAAGGCGCAGCTCGCCGCGTGGGTCGCCTACGCGCAGGAGCACCGCGCGATCATCCTCTTCGACGCCGCCTACGAAGCCTACATCCGCGACCCCGCGATCCCGCACAGCATCTACGAAATCGACGGCGCGCGCGACGTCGCGATCGAATTCCGCAGCTACTCGAAAATCGCCGGCTTCACCGGCACGCGCTGCGCCTTCACCATCGTCCCGAAAACCCTGAAAGCCTGGGACGCCGCCGGCCGCGAGCACTCCGTCCACGCACTCTGGAACCGCCGCCACACCACGAAATTCAACGGCGTCGCGTATCCGATCCAGCGCGCCGCCGCCGCGATTTACTCCGACGCCGGCAAGGCGCAGACGCGCGCCCTCACCGATTTCTACCTCGGCAACGCCGCGCTCATCCGCGCCGCGATCGCGCGGCTCGGCCTCGCCTGTATCGGCGGCGACAATGCGCCCTACATCTGGGTCAACGTCGGCCGCGACTCGTGGGAATTTTTCGACCTGCTGCTCAACCGCGCCCAGGTCGTCTGCACGCCCGGCGCCGGTTTCGGCCGCTGCGGCGAAGGCCACGTGCGCATCAGCGCCTTCAACTCGCGCGAAAACGTCACCACCGCCCTCACCCGCATCGCCGCCGCGCTCAAATAGCGCCGGCGTCCCGCAGCATGCTTCTGCGTTGAATTCCCGCCGCTGAAGCCTGACCGTTCCGCCAGTGCCGCGCGCCAGCCCGAAGCCCCTGCCGGACCTCACCCCCGACCGCCTCCTCGATCGCATCGCCGAGGCGATGCAGATCCTCGCCGAGCCGGCGAAGCGGCGCGATTTCCCCACTTGGACGCAGCGCGTGATGCGAATCCTGAAAGGCCAGTTCGTGCCGCACGAGTTTGCCTCGTTCCTTTCGGCCGGCAGTTCGATTTTCGCCGACGGCGTCGCCGTCGCTTGGATCGCGAAGGCCCGGGACCTCGCGCAGGTCCGCGGCAGCGGCAGCCGCCGGTTCGCCCGCGAACTCGCGGAGAAACTCGCCCTCGACGCGAAATCGCGAGACGTCGCCGTGCAGGTGGAGTTGGGCACCTTCGGAGCCGCGGACGAATTGCAGCGGCAGGTCCTGCGCCGGCTGTTCGCGCCGGACTTCACCGAGCGGCGCGCGTTCGCCGAAGGGCTCGCCGTCGGCAACCGCTTGCCCGAGCTGATCGACCGCCAGGCCCGCCGCAGCACGACCGACGCGACCGGCATTTATCTGTTGCTCTGGTTTTACTGGCCAGAGATTTCGCAGCTCCGCAGCATCGCCGAGGTCGCGGGCGCGCTGGAACCGTTTTTCGCCGAGAACAAAAATCTCGCTGGCGCGAACTGGCAGGAACGCATCCGCAAACTCTGCAATCGCCTCGGCCTCAGTTTTCGCGTGCGCCAAACCCGCCGCCGTCGCGCCACTCGCATCTAGCACCACTTCGCGCCGCCGCGCGCAACGCGCATGCCAGCCGCCACGGTCAACCCCGTGCCCCGCTTGTCCGGGACGAAACACTGTCCGTTCCGGCCGCGCGCGTTTTCCGCGATCCTGCGCCGATGAACTCCTCGGCCAAACGCTGGTTGCTCGTCGCGCTGCTCGCCATCCTCGGGTTCGGTTCCCTGCTCGCCCGAGCGTCCCAGCCCGCAACCGCCGCGGCGCCGGACCCGTCGATTGCCGTGTTGTCGCGAAAAATCGAAGCCATCCTGCACAAAACACACACACCCGGCGCCGGCATCGCGATCGTGCGCCGCGATGGTCCCGAGTGGATCGCCGCCTTTGGCCTCGCCGATGTCGCGGCGCACAAGTCCGTGACTCCCGACACGCTCTTCCGCATCGGTTCGACGTCGAAGATGTTCGTCAGCCTCTCGCTGCTCAAACTCGAGGCCGAGGGAAAGCTGAGCCTGCAGGACACGTTGAAGTCGCGCGCGCCCGATCTCCCGTGCGAAAACCCGTGGGAGCGGACCGACCCCGTTCGCCTTTTCCATTTGCTCGAACACACGTCCGGCTGGGACGACCTCGGCTTCCGCGACTACGCCTTCAGCCCTGACCACGAAGTCCCGTTGCGCGAAGCCCTCGATCTCCGTCCCGGCTCGCGTCACTCCCGCTGGCGGCCCGGCACGCGGTTCTCCTATTCGAACGCCGGGCCCGCCGTCGCCGCCTACGTCGTCCAACGCGTGACCGGCCAGCGCTTCGAGGACTACGTTGAACAAAACTTCTTTCGTCCGCTCGGTATGAACACCGCGAGCTACTTCGGCACGCCTGATGTGCTCAACCGGCTGACGAAACTTTATCGTGGCGACGGCAAAACCACCGTCCCCTACTGGAAAATCAGCGTGCGGCCTTCCGGCGCGATCAACGCTTCGGCGCGCGAGATGGCGAACCTCGTTCAATTCTTTCTGAACCGCGGCGCCGTCGGCGGCCAGCCGTTGCTCCCCGCGTCCGCCACCGATCGGATGGAAAAACCCACCTCGACCTACGCCGCGCGCGAAGGCCTCGCGGTCGGTTACGGCCTCTCCAACTACGCGACGCCGGATGGCGAATGGATTTTTCACGGCCACGACGGCGCCGTGTTCGGCGGCATCACCGAACTCGCCTACCTGCCCGCCGCCGGCGCCGGCTACGTGGTTATGATCAACTCCGGTCGTCTCGACGCGCTGACGCAAATCTCCTCGCTCATTCGCAGCCGCATCACGCGCGGACTCAAACCGGCCGAGTTCCCACCGATCGCCCGCGTCCCGCCCGCGATCGCGCGTGATTATGCCGGCTGGTATGAACTCGCCAGCCCCCGCAGCGAGCCAACCCATTTCCTCGCGCGCTTGATCGCCCTCGCCGAAGTCAACGTGAACGAAACCGGACTCATTTTGCACTCGCTCAATCAACCGCCCGTGAGTCTCGTCGCCGTGAGCGACCGCCTTTTTCGCCTCCGCGGCGACGCCGCCCCGACGCTCGCGCTCATCGCGGATCGCACCGACGGCACCTTCGTCCAATCGACCGCTCCGGTCGGCGGGCTGACTTGGCTGCGCATCCCCGGCTGGGTCGTCGCTCTCGAACTCGAGATCGTTGCGTTCGCCGCGCTCGCGATGTCCACAACCGTCGCCTTCGCGTTCGTCTGGATTCCTCGAAAAATATTCGGCCGCCTCAGCAACGCCGGCCACCTGAGCGTCCGCACCCTGCCGCTGCTCGCGACGCTATCGTTCGCCGTGCTCGCCGCCCTCTATCCCTTTCAAGTCGGTCCCGCCACGCTCGCGCGCTTCGGCCACGCGACGCCCTGGTCCGTCGCGCTGTGCGCACTCACACTCGTGTTTCCCGTGCTCGCCGCCGCGGGCCTCCTGCGCGCGCTCCAATTCCGAAATGCGGCGATCAACCGCGCGGCGTGGTGGCATGCGTTCCTGACCTCCGCGCTGCTGTGCATCGTCGCCGGCTACCTCGGCTGTTGGGGCATGATCGGCTACCGGTCGTGGGTTTGACCCTCGGGCGCCCTCGATCCGGATTCGTCCGGCAACCGCGGCGTTGACGCGCGCATCCTTCATGCGAAACGTGCGTCTTCCGTCCATCTCGCCATGTCCTACGTTCCCGCCCCGACCCGCTACGACCACTCCGCGCTCTACCGCCGTTGCGGCCGCAGCGGCCTGAAACTCCCTGCGCTCTCGCTCGGCCTCTGGCACAATTTCAGCGACGCCGATCGCCATGAGAACAGCCGCGCGCTCGTCCTCCGCGCGTTCGACCTCGGCATCACGCACTTCGACATCGCCAACAACTACGGCCCGCCGCCCGGCTCCGCCGAAAAAACCTTCGGCCGCATTCTGCGCGAGGACCTCGGCGCGTGGCGCGACGAACTCATCATCTCCACGAAGGCCGGTTACGACATGTGGCCCGGTCCCTATGGCGATTTCGGCTCGCGCAAATATCTCCTCGCCTCGCTCGACCAAAGCCTCGCGCGCCTCGGCCTCGACTACGTTGACATCTTTTATTCGCACCGCCCCGACCCGGAAACTCCGCTCGAGGAAACGATGGGCGCGCTCGCGCACGCCGTCCGCTCCGGCAAGGCGCTCTACGCCGGCGTCTCGAATTACCCGCCCGAGCTCACCGCGCGCGCCGCAAAAATTCTCCGCGACCTCGGCACGCCCTGCCTGATCCACCAGCCGAAATATCACATGTTCGACCGCGCGCCCGAGCACGGCCTGATCGACGTGCTCGCGCACGAGGGCATCGGCGGCATCGCCTTCTGCCCGCTCGCGCAAGGTCTCCTCACGAACCGCTACCTCGCCGGCATCCCCGCCGATTCGCGCGCCGGCCATGATCCGCGTTTTCTGAAACCCGAGGACATCACGGCCGCCAAACTGACGAAGATCCGCCAGCTTGACGCGCTCGCGAAAGCCCGCAACCAGTCGCTCGCGCAGATGGCGCTCGTCTGGGTGCTGCGCAATCCTGCGATCACCTCCGCGCTCATCGGCGCGAGCAAGGTTTCCCAGATCGAGGAAAACGTCGCCGCCCTGAAAGACCCGACGCTGTCCGCCGAGGAACTCGCCGGCATCGACCGCATCCTCGCCGCGTAGTTTTCGCAAACGCGGCCGCCCGCACAGCGCCCGCGCATTCTTCCGCCGCGCTGTCCGTGCTTTTTGCAGCGCGCGTTTGCGCTGCGCCTCCGCTCGATAAACTCCCCGCATGGCCTCGCCCGCAATCTCCACGACCGCGCCCGCCGAACCCGCGCCGCTCGCGTCCGCCGTGGGGCCCACCGTCGTGCCGGTGATTCTCGCGCTGAGTTTTTCGCACCTGCTCAACGACACCATCCAGTCGTTGCTCCCCGCGATCTATCCGCTGCTGAAAACCAGCTACGGCCTCACGTTCACGCAGGTTGGATTCATCACCTTTGCGTTTCAAGTCACCGCGTCGCTCCTCCAGCCGCTCGTCGGCTTCTACACCGACCGCCGCCCGAAACCTCACTCGCTCGTCCTCGGCATGGCCGTCTCGCTCGTCGGCCTGATCCTGCTTTCGCGCGCGGCGAACTATCCGCACATCCTCGTCGCCGCCGCGCTCGTCGGCACCGGCTCGTCGATTTTCCACCCTGAGGCCTCGCGCATCGCGCACATCGCCGCCGGCCGCCGCCGCGGTTTCGCGCAATCGCTCTTCCAGGTCGGCGGCAACCTCGGCTCCTCGCTCGGCCCGCTCGCCGCCGCGCTTGTGATCGTGCCGCACGGTCAGCCCGCGATCCTCTGGTTCACGCTGCTCGCCGCCCTCGGCATCGTCATCCTCGCGCGTGTCGGCGGCTGGTATCGCCGCAACCTCCCCGCCCATCTCGCCCGCACCCGCGCCGTCCGCCACGCCGCCACCGGCCTGTCGCGCGGCCAGACCATTTTCTCCCTCGTCATCCTCGTCGCGCTGATTTTCTCGAAATACTTCTACCTCGTCAGCCTGACGAACTACTACACGTTTTATCTGATCGAACATTTTCGCGTCTCGATTACGTCGGCGCAACTTTACCTCTTCGTTTTTCTTTTCGCTGTCGCCGCCGGCACGATCCTCGGCGGTCCGCTCGGCGACCGCTTCGGCCGCAAATACGTCATCTGGTTTTCGATCCTCGGCGTCGCGCCGTTTTCGCTCGTGCTGCCGCATGTTGGCCTCGCCGCGACCGTGGCACTCAGCGTCGTGATCGGCGCGATCCTCGCTTCGGCGTTTTCCGCGATCCTCGTCTATGCGCAGGAACTGATCCCCGGCAAAGTCGGCCTCGTCGCCGGCCTCTTTTTTGGTCTCGCCTTCGGCATGAGCGGCATCGCCTCCGCCGCGCTCGGCCGCCTCGCCGACCGCACCGGTATCGAACACGTCTTTTTCCTCTGCGGCTTCCTGCCGTTGATCGGCCTCATCACGGCCTTTCTGCCCAACTTGGAAAAGAAGCGCCCGGCCCTGGGTGCATCGGCTAGCCGATCGCCGCCGCGCCAGTTTCACCGGTCGAGCAGTCGTTTGATCTCGTCCAGAATCCGCGTCAGCGGCGACGTTTTCGGGAGATAAGCGGAGACTTTTTTGTCGAGCGTTTCGCTGACGACCTCCGCATCGAACAGCACCCCGGTGAGCAGAATCACGGGCAGATCGGGCAACAGCGCTTTCAGTTCCTCGATCATTTCCAGTCCGTCCGAGTCTTCCAGTTGCAGGTCCGAAATCAGCAGGTGCGGCGGATCGGTTTGCACCGTTCGCTTCGCGTCAACGGCCGACGCGACCGCCGTGATCCGGTAATTGCTGCTGAGGCACCTGGTCAGGAGGTCGCGAATTTCCACTTCGTCATCGACGATCAAGATGTGTTTTTTCATGGGACTTTTTCCGAATAAGAGGCGGGGCGGGTTTATCACCGTCAGGTTCTTGCCGGTGCGGCGGGTCGGACGATTTGCAGAATGACGACCCCGCCGACGACCTTGTCGCGGTCGCGCAGCGGAAACAGCGTCAGCCGGACCGCGGTTTTGTGACCGCGTCGATCTTCGACCGACGCCGGCAGATCCCGCAGGTCGCGCCCTTCGCGCAGCGCGTGCGCAAGCAGATCGACTTTCGGGGCGGACGCGGCGCCCGGTCCCTCCGTCAACCGCACGACCTGCGCCAACGGCCGGTTGATCAGCTCCGGCGGTTCGCGGCCGGTGAGATGAACGACCGCCGGATTGATGCGGGAAATATTCATCACCTTGGTCAGGACGAACACCAGGTCGCCGACGGAATTAACGATCAGTTCGTTGTAGCGCAACTGGTGCTCCAACGCCTGAATCGCCCAGCGACGCTCCAGGTTTTCCGCGGTCAGCTGCTCGTTGGCCGAAGCGAGTTCGGCCGTGCGTTCGCTGACCCTCGCCTCGAGTTGCTCGTTCGCTTCCTGCAACACCGCCGCCGCGCGCTGGCGCGCCGCGATGTCGTCGCGGATCAGCCACGCCACTCCGGCGAGCAGCAGAAAATCGACGGCCACGCCGGACCACACGGTCCACCGCGTTGTCTGCGCCTGCTGATAGGAGGCCGTGTCGCGCTCCGCCAGCAGCGCCATTTCCTCCTCCTTCAATTTTTCCACCGCGCGCTGGATTTCCCGGATCGCGCCGCGACCCGCGTCCTCGGCGAGCAGGGTGCGGACGGTTTCCGCTTGATCCGCGCGACGCGCGCCCAGCACGTCGTGGGCAAATTCCTCGCGCTTGTTCGCCAGCGTTTCGAGGCGGACGATCTGCGCATTTTGCGCCGGCTCGCCACGCGTCAGCGCCTTGGCCACTTCCACATGCTCGGCCACGCTGGCAAACGCCTCCCGGCACGCCGCCTGATCCCGCGCATCGCCGCTCATCACGTAGGTGCGCATCGCTCCGTCGCCAGCCTGGAGCGCCGAAAATATTCCATCGACCTCGAGGATGACGGCATGCGTGTGATTCACCCAGTCGCTGCTGGCGACCGACCGGGTGATGTTGCGCACGGCGAGGACCGCGACAAAAACCAAGACCGCCGAGATGAGCAGAAAAAATCCGAGGACGCGTCTGATCGTTTTATCTTTCACGGTGGTGCGGGGGTTTGGGCGTCGAGTCACCTCGAGGCCGCGGAATAAACTCTGCCCAGGTCGGGATCCTGCTCCGGCGGATCGGTCTTCACCACCGTGGCGCCGAAATGTTTTCGGTCCTCGCTGTATTCGTAGGTGAACTCCGACGCCGACGTCCAGTTGGCCTTGAACGAATCGGCGGCCTGGCTGGCGATTTCGCGAATACCCGGGCCGCAACGCTCGAGATTGCGGTAGAAAATCCGGTCGTTGTAATCCAGATAGGCCCGCTCCTGCGTGACGTAGCACACCGCGTGGGCGAACCGCCCCACCAGGCGCACGTGGATCAGCCGCGTTCCATATCCCTTTCGCTTCAACACATAGTCCGCGAGAATCGCATAGTCGTCGCAATCCCCGGCGCGGCCCCTGAGGAACACGTCCGGATCCTGCACTTCCGCGTGAGCCTCGAAATCGAAACTCTCGAAATAATTGGCGAACCGCTTGGGCGTCATCTTCGGGTCGTTCAGCAGGTCACTTAGTGTTAATCCGCTCAGCCGGGCGAACGCCAGCGCGCAAATCGCCGCCGCCAGGCCTGATCTTCGAAGCCTTCGACTGTGGCAGTGCTCAAGCATCCGGATCGGTGAAAAATTTCGCCGGGCCTCCCGGGAAACTTCAACTCACCACACCTCCGAGCTCCGCGACGCCGCCCGCCCATCGCCGATCTCCAAAACAATTACGAAGCAGCTTTAATCCCAAGGATGGCTTCATCGCACACCAGCATACTCACTCGACTTCAAAAAGCGAGTTCGTTGCAATTACCTTCGCGACGGCATCGCCCCGCCCATTTCTTTTCGTCGCCGCCGCGAACATTTTCTCCATCTTGCGTTCCCACCACCGCATGATCCTTCTGCGTCCGCTTCTCCTCCTCGCCTTCCTCACGTCCGCGCTCCAGGCGGAAACACCCGCCGAAACCGCGCGCCGCCTTTTCGAAGCCAAACGCTACCCCGAGGCCCGCGTCGTCATCGAAAAAATCGCCGCCGCCGAGCCCAACAACGCCGAAGCCCAGTTCTACCTCGGCGTCCTCGCGGAAATGCGCGGCGATCTCGACGAGGCCGTCGCCCATCTCGAACGCGCCACCGCACTCACTCCAGCCAACTCCAACTACGTCCTCGAACTCGGCGGCGCCTACGGTCAGGCGGCCCAGAAAGCCGGCCTCTTCTCGAAATTCGGCCTCGCGAAAAAATGCCAGGCCGCCCTCGAAAAAGCCGTCGCGCTCGATCCCGACAACCTCGACGCCCGCAACGGCCTGCTTTCCTACTACCGTCAGGCCCCGTCGATCATCGGCGGCGGCATCGCCAAGGCTTACGAGCAGGCCGCGGAAATCCGCAAACGCGACCCGCTCATGGGCGCCAACGTCCTCGGCCAAATTTATCTCGATGACAAAAAGCCCGACGAAGCCTTCGCCCTCTACGAAGCCACCCTCAGAACCGCCCCTGACGACTATGGCCTGCTCTACGCCATCGGTCGCGCCGCCGCGCAAACCGGCCAGCACCTCGACCGCGGCGAGCAAACCCTCCGCCGCTGCCTCACGCTCACGCCGCCCGCGCGCCAGCCCGGCCCCGCCGCCGTGAACTGGCGCCTCGGCAACATCGCCGAAAAACGCGGCGACCCCGCCGCCGCCCGCGCCGCTTACCACGTCGCGTTGCAACTCGATCCGACTTTCAAACTGGCCGCCGATTCGCTCGCCAAATTGAAATAGTCGCCTGCGTGCGCCGGCGGAAACACGCGCACCGCGCCCGTTCTTCGCCGCCTTTCGCCTCGCCACTTTCGCGTTCGCGCTTTCTGTTTCACGGCGATGGCCGACACGCCCCTCGTTGAACTTCGCGAAGTCACGAAGCGCTTCGGTCCCGCGTCTGCACCGCTCGTGCTCGACCGCATCTCGCTCGCCGCCGCGCCCGGCGATTTCGTCAGCCTTATCGGCCCGAGCGGCTGCGGCAAATCGACGCTGCTCCGCCTCATCGCCGGCCTCAGTCCGCTCTCCGGCGGCAGCCTGACCGTCGCCGGTCATGCGCCCGACGCCGCCGCAGCCGAGCTCGCCTTCGTCTTCCAGGAACCGACGCTGCTCCCCTGGCTCACCGCCGCGCGCAACATCGAGCTCCCGCAAAAACTCCGCGGCGTGCCCGCCGCCGCGCGCGCCGCCACCCGCGCCCGCGTGCTCGACCTCGTCCGCCTCGCCGATAAATCCGCCGCCTACCCGCGCCAGCTTTCCGGCGGCCAGAAAATGCGCGTCTCCATCGCCCGCGCGCTCGCGCTCGCGCCGAGACTTCTCCTGCTCGACGAGCCGTTCGGCGCCCTCGACGAAATCACCCGCGAGCACCTCAACGAGGAACTCCTCGCCATTCGCGAACGCCAGTCCTGGACCGCGTTTTTCGTCACGCACTCCGTCGCCGAGGCCGTGTTTCTCTCCAATCGCATCTTCGTGATGTCCGCGAACCCCGGCCGCCTCGCCGCCGAAGTCCGCATCGATCTTTCCCATCCGCGCACCGCCGACACGCGCCTTTCGCGCGCCTACCACGATCTGGTCACGGAAGTCTCGCGCCTCCTCCGTTCCGCCGAGTCGTCGGCCTCCGCCGCATGAACCGCCGCACGCTCCACCTTTTTCTCCCCGCCGCCACCGGCGCGCTCTTCGTCGCCGGGTGGTATGCCGTGCATGCGTTTCTTTCCGACGACTGGCGCTTCCTGCTGCCGACGCCCGGCGCCATCCTCGCCGCGTTCCGCGACAATCGCGACGCCCTCGCCCGCGCCACGCTCAACACCACCGAGGGCGCGCTGCTCGGTTTCGCCGCCGCGATTTTTCTCAGCGCGTTCTTCGGCTTGCTGCTGTCGCTCTCGCCGCTCGTCCGCCGCAGCCTCTACCCCTACCTCATGATCCTGCAAATGACGCCTGTGATCGTCGTCGCGCCGATCCTCGTCCTCTGGGTCGGCGCCGGCCTCAAGAGCGTCGTCGTCGTCACGTTTCTCATCTGCTTTTTCCCGCTCGTCGTGAACACCACGCAGGGCCTCGTCTCGACCGACCGCAACCTCGTCGAACTTTTCCGCATGTGGCGCGCGACGCGCGCGCAGCAGCTTTTCCTCCTCCGCGCGCCCGCCGCGCTCCCGTATTTTTTCACCGGCCTGCGCATCGCCGCCACGCTCGCTCCGATCGGCGCGCTCGTCGGCGACTACACCGCCGGCAGTTCCGCCGGCGACGGCGGCGGCCTCGGCTTTCAGGCGCTCGTCTATTCCAGCCGCGCGCAATACCCCGCGCTCTTCGCCACCGCCGTCGTCACCTGCCTGCTCGGTTTTCTCTTCGTCGCCATCGTCATCGGTCTCGCCCGCCTCACGCTCAGCCACTGGCACGATTCCTACGAGCGCACCGACGTCTGATTTTCCCACCGCATGAAACCGCACCCTCTCGCCGCCCTCGTCTTGCTCTTCGCCACCGTCGCCTGCGCCGCCGGCCAGCCGCCTTTCAAACTCACCGTCCAGCTCGACTGGGTCGCCGAACCCGAGCACGGCGGTTTCTACCAAGCCCAGGCCCGCGGCTTCTTCGCCGCCGAAGGCCTCGACGTCACGCTCGTCCCCGGCGGCCCCAACGCCCTTGTCATGCCGAAAATCGCCACCGGCCAGGCCGACATCGGTCAGGCCGACAGCACCAACACCCTCCTCCAGCAGGCCGAGGGTCTGCCCGTCGTCCAGTTCGCCGCCGTCTTTCAGGACGATCCCTCCGGCCTCCTCGTCAACGCCGACAGCTCCGTCCGCCGCTTCGAGGATCTCCAGAACAAACCCATCATCGCCCGCCCCGAGTGGGCGTTCATCCAGTTCCTCCAAAAAAAATATAACCTCACGCTCTCGATCGTCCCGCAGAATTTTTCCGTCGCCGCCTTCCTCGGCAACAAGGAGGCGATCCAGCAGGGCTACTCCATCGCCGAGCCCTACCACATCGTCCGCGCCGGCGGAAAAATGCCGCGCTTCCTTTCGACGTGGGACGCCGGCTTCCGCGCCTACGCCGTCCTCGTCACCAGCCGCAAGTTCGCCCGCGAGCATCCCGCCGAACTCCGCGCTTTCCTCCGCGCCTACATCCGTGGCTGGCGCGACTACCTCGAGGGCGACCCCGCGCCCGCCCACGCCGCGCTGAAAAAAGCCAATCCCAACAACACCGACGATTTCATGGCCTTCTCGCGCCAGCAGATCATCGCCGGCAAACTCGTCACCGGCCGCGACCCCGGCAGCGGCCCCGCCCAAATCGCCCGCCTCGATCCCGCCCGCTACGTCACGCAGATCGAACAGCTCGAATCCCTCGGCATCCTGAAAAAGGGCAAAATCACCGCCGCCGCCGCGATGACGACGGATTTTCTGCCGTAGCCGGAACCCAACCTCCGCGCGGGCTGTTGCGTGCTCGATGACCGCAAGCTCTTCCATTCCTCTCCCGGACGCCCGCAATCGCTTCGCCCTCAGCGCCGCGATTTTTCTTCGCCTCCTCGCGCTCACGCATTTCATCGCGTTCCTTTCCATCTGGACACAACTCTCCGGCCTGATCGGCCCGCATGGCATCCTCCCCGCGTCCGATTTTCTCCGGCGCGTGCATGACCAGATCGACGCCTCCGCCTACTTTCGCCTTCCCACCCTCTGCTGGCTCTTCGGCACGGACACGTTTCTTAACGTGCTCTGCGCCGCCGGCGTCGCGCTCTCGCTTCTCCTCTTCGCCAACGTCGCTCCCGCGCTCTGTCTCGCGCTGCTCTGGGCGTGCTACCTTTCGCTCGTCAACGTCGGCCAAATTTTCCTCGGCTTCCAATGGGACGCGCTTCTCCTCGAAACCACCTTTCTCGCGATCTTTCTCGCGCCGTGGTCGCTGCTCCCCCGCTGGCGCCTCGTCGAGCCGCCGCGCTTTGCGCATCTTCTCCTTCGCTGGCTGCTCTTCCGCCTGATGTTCCTCTCCGGCGTCGTGAAACTCTCCAGCGGCGATCCGACCTGGCGCGATCTCACCGCGCTCTCGTTTCACTACGAAACCCAGCCGCTCCCCAACCCGCTCGCATTCTGGATGCACGCGCTCACGCCCGCCGTGCACCGCGCCTGCTGCGCCGGCATGTTCACGATCGAGCTGCTCGTCCCGTTCTTCCTCTTCGCCCCGCGCCCGCTCCGCCACAACGCCGCTCTTCTCCTCGCCTCGCTCCAGCTCGTCGTCGCCCTCACCGGCAACTTCGCCTTTTTCAACCTCCTCAGCATCGCCCTCTGCCTCCTCGCCCTCGACGACGCCTGGTGGCACAGCGTCCTCGCCGCGTTTCGCCGAAAATCTTTTCCGCCGAACGAAACTTCCTCCATCCGCCCCGTCCGCTGGCCGTGGCCTTCGTTCGCCGCCGCCGGCCTCGTCGTCGCCTACACGTCCATCCTCGCCGCGCCGGCCTTCGACCGCACCCTCCGCTGGCCCGCATGGTTCGACTCCGCCGTCTCCGTCGTCGGGCCCTTCAACACTTTTAACAACTACGGCCTTTTCGCCGTGATGACGACCTCGCGCCCCGAACTCATCTTCGAAGGCAGCGACGACGCCCGTGACTGGCTCGCCTACGAATTCCCCTACAAGCCCGGCGATCTCGCGCGCCACCCGCCCATCGTCGCGCCGCTCCAGCCCCGTCTCGACTGGCAGCTCTGGTTCGCCGCGCTCGGCCCGCCCGGGCAAAACCCCTGGGTCCTCTCGCTCTGCGAACACCTCCTCCGCGGCTCGCCCGCCGTCCTCGCCCTCTTCGAAAAAAATCCCTTCCCGCAAAATCCTCCCCGCTACGTCCGCGTCGTCCGCTACGACTATCATTTCACCACGCCCGCCGAACGCGCCCGCACCGGCCGCTGGTGGCGCCGCACGCCGCTCGACTTTTACGTCCCGCCGTCCTCCCTTCGCTGAATCATGCCCCAGCCCGCCCGCGAACGTTTTCTCTTCCTGCTCCGCACCTCCGTCCACGACGGCTGTTTCACGCGGCTGACGCTCGGCAAACATCGCGGCGCCGACGCGACCCTGCAAAAGCTCCTCGTTCGCCCCGTCTCGCTCAAGACCGGCCCGCACTTCTCGTTTGTCTGGCGCCACACGACCCGCGATATCACCAAAAATTTTCCGCCCGACGAAGCGCTCGCGCAAATCGACGCGCTCCTCGGCACCGACTTTCTCGACGCGTATCTCTTCACCACGCTTTGGGACGCGCAGTTTCAATCCCGGCCCGACGGCTCCGCCCGCACGCACCTGACCGCCTCGCCCACCCTCGCCGTCACCGCGCCCTCTGCGCACGACCGCGCCAAATCCTACCTCATTCCCGCCGACTCCCGCTGGCTCCAGGCCCTCGGCGTGACCAACGCCCACGGCCAGCCCCGCGAGCATATGGCCGACAAATTCCGCCAGATTCAAAAATTCGCCGAACTCCTCACGCACCTGCTCACCGAAGCGTTTCCGGGCTCCCAGCCCTCCGACTCGTCACACGTCACAAGTCACAAGTCGCTCCGTATCGTGGACGCCGGCTCCGGCAAAGGCTACCTCACCTTCGCCCTCGCCGCCCTCCTCGGCGACCGCGCCGCCATCCGCGGCATCGAGGCCCGCCCCGAGCTCGTCGCCCTCTGCAACCGCGTCGCCCGCGAAAACCACCTCGCCCACCTCACCTTCACCGCCGGCACGATCGCCGACACCCCGCTCGATTCGCTCGACGTCCTCATCGCCCTCCACGCCTGCGACACCGCCACCGACGACGCCCTCGCCCAGGGCATCGCCGCCGGCGCGCGCCTCCTCGTCGTCGCCCCCTGCTGCCAGAAGGAACTCCGCCCCCAGCTCACCGCCCCGCCCGTCCTCGCCGACGCCCTTCAACACGGCATTTTCCAGGAGCGCCAGGCCGAGTTCGTCACCGACGCCCTCCGCGCCCAACTCCTCGAATGGGCCGGCTACCGCACGAAGGTCTTCGAGTTCATCTCCACCGAGCACACCGCCAAAAACGTGATGATCGCCGCAATCAAAGCCCACGCCCCCGCCGACCCCGCCCGTGCCGCCCGCCTCCGCGACTTCGCCGCCTTCTACGGCATCCGCCACCAGCAACTCGCCGCCCACCTCGGCTTCAATCTTCAGGCATGACTTGGTCCGACCTTGACTGGCCCGCGCTTGATCGCTTGCGCGCTGCGTTTCTCTCCGGCAACGCCGCGACCGAACCTTACTGGAAATCCGCTTCCGACCTCGCCAGCTACGACTTCACCTACGCCGAGCGCATCGGCTGGAAATGGGACCACGTCCTGCGCGAACTCCGCCTGCGCAACTGGCGCCCCGCCTCGCGCCAGATCCTCGACTGGGGCTGCGGCAGCGGCGTCGCCGCCCGCCGCGTCATCGAATTTTTCGGCGCGCACAACTTCGACTCCCTCGCCGTCTGGGATCGCTCGCCCCTCGCCTGCGACTTCGCCGCCGACGCCGCCCAGCGTCAGTTCCCCAACCTCCGCGTCGCCTCCGCCACGCCCGGCCTCCTCGCCTCCGGCGAACCGCTCGGCCTGCTCCTTGTCAGCCACGTTTTGAACGAACTCTCCCCCGACGATCTCGCCGCCTTGCGCGCGCTCGCCGCCCGCGCCGGCGAAATCCTCTGGGTCGAGCCCGGCACCCACGCCGTCAGCCGCGCGCTCGGCGCCCAGCGCGAACTGCTCCGCGCCGCCGGCTTCCGCGTCGTCGCCCCCTGCACGCACGACCTCGCCTGCCCGATCCTCGCGCCCGGCCAGGAACGCCACTGGTGCCACTTCTTCGCCCCGCCGCCCGCCGCCATCTATGCCGATTCCGACTGGGTGCGATTCGGCCAGCGCGCCGGCATCGACCTCCGCAGCCTGCCGTATTGCTTCCTCGCACTCGACCGCGCGGGCCCCGCGCCCGCCGCCGCCGGCCTTTCGCGCGTCATCGGCCGGCCCGAACATTTCAAACCCTGCGCCCGCCTCCTGAACTGCGACGCCACCGGCCTCGCCGAACTCGAGCTGCCGAAACGCGCCGACCCCGCGCTCTTCAAGCAGCTCGAGCGCACGAAATCCCCGCTCGTCTATCGCTGGCGCCGCGACGGCGCCAAAATCCTCGCCGGCGAACCACTGCGGTAGGGACGTCTCTCCGAGACGTCCGTCAGAATGTTCGCAACGGTTCGCACCGCCGGCGCGACGGACGCTCCGCCCGCGCGTGACCATTTTCTCGGTTCCCTCCGTTCCCTCCTGTTCAAAACAAATCCGCCGCTACAGCTCCCGAATCTTGATCGCGCGAAAGCTCACCGCATACCCGTGGTCCTGCAGCGCGATGTGCCCGCGCAGCAGCGACGCGAATTTCGGCCAGTCCTTGAACTTGCTCGCCGCGATCAACGCCCGGCCCTCCGCGCCCGCCAGATCGACATCGACGACCTTCTCGCCGTTCAACCAGTGCTCGATGTGCCAGCCGCGCACGCGAATCCGCGCCTCGTTCCACTCGCCCACCGGCCGCGTGAAATCCTTCGGCGGCGCCGCGAGATCGTAGAGCGCCGCGGCCGTGTGGCTCGGCGGGTGGTTGTCCTCGCCCTTCACGTTGTCGAGGATCTGGTATTCCGGCCCGGTCAGATACGTCTGCGCCTCGCCGAGCCCGACGCGATAAATGATGCCGCTGTTCGTCTCGTCCGCGACCTTCCACTCCAGGCTCAGTTCGAAATCGCCGAACACCTCCGTCGTCACGAGGTCGCCCGACTTCGACTTCGCCGCGAGCACGAGCGCGCCGTCCTCCGCGCGCCAGCCCGCGCCCGGTTGCTCGCTCTTCAAACTCCGCCAGCCCGCCAGCGATTTTCCGTCGAACAACAATTTCCACCCGGCGGCTTTTTCCGCCGGCGAAAGCGCGTTGACCTCCGCTGCCGCCAGCGAGGCAACGCCGACCAAACCAACCAGAGCGAGGCGCAGAATTTTCATGGGTTGCGTCGTTTCTCGCAGGTCGCCGGAAAAAAATCCAGCCGGATGACGCGCCCGGCCACCGTGCGCGGGCGCTTGACTCGCGCGCCGCGCACCGGATGCTAGCCCGCTCTCATCTCATCCATCATGGGCCAACAAACCAACAAGATCATCAAACGGAAACGCCGCGCCGCCTATCTCAAACGCCGGAAGGCCCGGCTCAAAGCCGCCGCGTCCGCGAAGAAGAAATAAGCCGCGCCCCGCGTTTCGTTCTCCCGTAGCGGCGGTCTTTGACCGCCGCTTTGTTTTTCCACCCGCGCCCCCGTCGCATGATCAAAGTCAGTCTCATCTCCCTCGGCTGCGCCAAGAATCTCGTCGATAGCGAGATCATGATCGGCCACCTGCACCAAGCCGGCATGGTCGTCATCGCCGAGGCGGAAAAGGCCGACGTCGTCATCGTCAACACCTGCTCCTTCATCGACTCGTCGAAGGAGGAATCCATCGGCCACATCCTCGAGGTCCATCAGAACCGCGGCCTGCGCAAGCGCCGCAAGGAACAAAAACTCATCGTCGCCGGCTGCATGTCGCAGCGTTTCTCGAAAGACCTCTCCTCCTCGCTGCACGACGAGGTCGATGCCTTCATCGGCCTCGACCAGGTCACGAAGGTCGCGCCGATCATCGAGGCCATTTACGCGAAGGATCGCGCGAAGAATCACGCGCCCGTCTCCTTCATCGAGGGCCGCTCGACCTACATCCCCGACTACGACACGCCGCGCTTCCGCCTCACGCCGCGCCATTTCGCCTACGTGAAAATCGCCGAGGGCTGCAACCACCCCTGCTCCTTCTGCATCATCCCGCAGATCCGCGGACGCCACCGCAGCCGCACCGTCGAGAGCGTCGTCGCCGAGGCGCGCCAGCTCGTCCGCGAGGGCGTGCGCGAGCTCAATCTGATTTCACAGGACACGACGTTCTTCGGCATGGACACGTGGGAGCAGCGCCCGAACCCGCGCACGCCCGTCGATTCCGCGCGCGGCACCGCGCTCACCACGCTCCTTCGCCAGCTCAACGCCATCGAGGGCGATTTCTGGATTCGCCTGCTCTACACGCACCCCGCGCACTGGAGCGACGAACTCATCCACACCATCGCCGAGTGCCCGAAGGTCGCCCGCTACATCGACATTCCGCTCCAGCACATCAGCGAAAACATGCTCACCCGCATGCAGCGCGAGACGAGCGGCGACTACATTCGCGATCTGCTCCGCCGTATCCGCGCCGGCATTCCCGGCATCGCCATCCGCACGACGTTCATCGTCGGCTTCCCCGGCGAAACCGACGCCGACATCGACGAACTCTGCGCCTTCCTCCGCGAAACCAAGTTCGAGCGGCTCGGCGTTTTTCGCTACTCGCAGGAGGAGGGCACGCGCGCCGCGAAAATGGACGAACAGATTCCCGCCAAAACGAAGGAAGCCCGCTGGCACCGCCTCATGGCGCTCCAAAAGGAAATCGCCGCGTCCGTCAGCGCGAGCCGCGTCGGCTGCACCCTGCGCGTCCTCGTCGAGGAACCCGGCGTCGCCCGCGGCGAAGCCGACGCGCCCGACATCGACGGCCGCGTGTATGTCCCGCGCGAGCTGCCCGTCGGCGAATTCGCCGACGTGGAAATCACCGGCTATCAGGATTACGATCTGCTCGCGTTGCCCGTCGGCGAAAAACCCGCCGAATGGAAAATCGCGCGCCAGGCGCAGTAACGCGCCCTCGGCGCCTCCCGTTCAGTTCTTGGCGGCGTCCTTCGTCCGCGCGGGCGGCCGTTTGTTCGCCGCGGCCGGGCTCCCGGCCGCCGGCAACGCCGCATCGGCTTTCCGCCGCCCGTTCAGCGTGCAGCTCCGGTTTCGCACGCAGTCCCCGCACATTGCGTCGAGTCCGCGCTGCACGAGCACATTGAAAGCCAGCCCCAGTTCGACGCGCCGCTCGGCGCGCTCCTCCTCGGTTTGCCCGTGAAATCCGGGCTCGATTTCCGCCAAAATCAAATCCAGCGCCCGCTGCCCGGTGCCAAAATAGGCCAGCATCATTTCCAACCCGCATTCCTTGGGCAGCCAGCCGGGCGGCGGTTCCGCCGGCGTCCGGTTCATCCATTCCTCCACCGAGCGCGCCCGCAGAAGCGACCACAGTTGGGTCAGTGTCCGCTCCATCGCCGCCTCGAGTTCCGCGGCCGGAACGCTCCCCACCTTGAGCCGCTCGCGCAGCAAAATTTCCCAACAAGCCTTTTCGGCCGGCTGAAAGGCCTCACAGGCGGTGAGGAAGCGCGGGGTCACGCTGCGACTTTATCGGAAATGCCCGGACGCGGCTACGCATCCCTTGCACAATCGTATGCGCGGTTCAAAAACCTCGCACGAAACCACCACGGCTCCGCTCCGGACGGCGGCATTCGTCAACGCCGCCGCCTCGTCCCGCCTCGGCGGGCCGGTCGCCGCCGCATTCTCCGCGATCGCGCCCGCCTACTTTTTCGCCTCCGCCACGAGTGCCGCAATCCGCCCGGCGAGCGCATCCGCCGCTTCGCTCAATTTCTTCGCGAGCTGCCCGTAATCCCTGCCGTCCCAGCCCGGAATATCCGTGCTGAAATCGTCCTGCGCCACGAGCCTCGGCTCGGGCTCCGTCGAAAAAATCTCCACGCGCGCCGCCAGCCGCGCCACGCCCGCCGGCAGCGCTCCTTCGCAATGCCTCAGCCGCACCGCGACCTCGAAGTCGTGCGTCTCGCCTCGTTCGGTGATCTGCCATCCCGGCCGCTGCGCAAGGTTTTCCCGTAGCACCCGCGTCAGCCCCGCCTCGAGCGGCTCGGCCCAGCGTGCCTCATCGATGAACCGCTCTTCGTTGTCTCCCGCGCGCACCGCGATCAATTTTCCGCGCAGGAACTCCGGTGCGACCACCGGTCGCAGCGCGACCCGCACGGGCTGCGCGACCGCGCCCGCCTCGGTCTTCGCCGCCGCCGCCGTGAGCAGGTAGAAACGCGTCGTGTCCGGCTGGGCCTGCGGCAGCGAGCACGCGCCCAATAACAGGCCGCCGATCGACGGCAAAAAAAACCAAATCGATTTCATGCTCGCGCTCATTTTCGTGCCTTTCGTGGTTGCCCGCCGCGTCAGTGTTTCTTCCCCGAGATCAAGGCCTGCGGGTTCCGCTCGATGAAATCCGCCAGCCGCTGCACCGCCTCCGCCGCCGAACGCAACTGCTCCAGCGTCTGCGTCGCCTCGTCGCCCAGCCCGCTTTGCGCCGCGATGAACCGGTGCGCCGCGCCCGCCGTCGCGTTGAAGGTCTCCAGCGCCGTCTTCGCCTGCGCCAGCGTCGCCGCCAGCTCCTTGCCCGTCGGCCCGACTTGCGTGTCGATGTCCGCGAGCACGCGGCGGAGATCGGCGATCGCGGCGTTGAGATTCGCGAACGTCTGCGCGATCTCCGGCGATTCGGCGAGCGCCTCGAAGCGCGCGCCGGTCCTCTGCCACTGCGCGACCGCGCCCTTGAGATCGACGCCGTCGAGCTGCTTGCGCGTGTCGGTCAGCACGCCCTTGAACTCGACCGAGATGCCGGCGAAATCGATCTTCTTCACGTCGTTCAGGATGTCCGTGAGGTTCGACTGAAACTCGGAGATCGCCGACGGAATCCACGGCACGACGAGGTAGCGCGGCTCAAACCCGAGCGGTCGCGGCGGATTCTCCCGCGGATCCACAAAGTCGAGTTCCACGAACAGCAACCCCGTCGCCAGGCCCAGCACCCCGAGGTGCGCGCGCAGCCCGCGGTCCACGAGTTTTTGCAGCTCCGCGCGATCGGACACGTCGATCTGCGCGCCCTTGCTGTCGGTGATCATGTTGCGGTTCAGCTCGCACACCACGCCGACGACCGAGCGGTTGCTCGCCGCCTCATAGCGCACGTTGA
>Ga0265313_10000503_pt1 | contig 41098 bp, 38 predicted proteins | sample 4123metaG_FD_203122 | JGI IMG/M metagenome (GOLD analysis project Ga0265313, IMG submission 203122) | Rhizosphere microbial communities from Carex aquatilis grown in University of Washington, Seatle, WA, United States - 4-1-23 metaG | ecosystem: Host-associated > Plants > Roots > Rhizosphere >... | reverse complement strand
AAGTACCTGGGTGCCTAGCTAGAAAATTGGTGGAGCCAAGCGGGATCGAACCGCTGACCTCCTGCATGCCATGCAGGCGCTCTCCCAGCTGAGCTATGGCCCCGTGCCAATCAGGGAGCGGTCTGGTAGCCGATCCCGGTAAACAGATGACTAAGGCTCGTCTTTGGAGATGCCAGGATCGATGATGCCGGAGACGTCGTCTTCTTCGTCCTCGACTTCGCCGAGCAGGTCGTTGTCTTCCTCGTCCTCGTCGTCCTCGACTTCGATATCCTCGATCTCGACGCCTTCTTCATCGGTCTCGATCACCGACATGCCTTCGGCGGCGCCGGGCTCTTCTTCCTCGGCGGTTTCTTCTTCTTCCTCTTCCTCGCCGGTGGCGGCGACGATCAGCGGTGTCTCCACGACGGCTTCGGCTTCCTCCTCCTCTTCGGATTCGGCCTCGCCGTCCTCATTCTCGTCCTCGGCTTCCTCGTCCTGGGTCTCCTCGGCGCGGACCACGGCGACGGGCTCGGGCTGGCGGCGGCGCTGCTTGAACAGCGCTTCCGGCTCGTACGAGAAGCCGCACTTCGGGCATTCGATGGGACGCTTTTCCAGATCGTAGAAACGCGCCGTGCACGAGGGGCAGGCCCGTTTGGTTCCGAGATCAGCCTTGACCAAGATGATGCTTCCCGCGAAGAAATGGGTTGTCGAGGGGGCGCGTTTGCCACTTATCGTCCCTGCTGTAAAGGTCCATCTCACCCCTATGCAAAACCCCGATCCCAGCCCTCGAAGCGCCCGCCGGGGCGGCCCCTTGAAAGGCCGCGCGCCTGTTCCCGGCGACAAGTCGATTTCCCAGCGGGCGATCATCCTGGGCGGGCTGGCGGCCGGGGAAACAAGGATTTCCGGCCTGCTGGAATCCGGGGATGTGCAGTCCACTGCCGGGGCGGTCAGGGCGCTTGGCGCGACCGTGACCCGCGACGGGCCGGGCGCCTGGCGGGTGACGGGCGCGCCATGGTCCAGCACGGCACAGCCACTGGATTTCGGCAATTCCGGCACCGGCTCGCGCCTGGTGATGGGTGCGGTGGCGGGGCAGGGGATATCGGCCACCTTTGTCGGCGACGCCTCGCTGATGTCGCGGCCGATGGCGCGGGTGCTCGATCCGCTCAAGGCGTTCGGCGCAACCTATGAAGGCCAAGGCGCCAAGGCGCTGATGCCGGTGACGGTGCATGGCGCGAAGGGTGCGAAGGCTGCCGATGTGGTCGTGGCCATAGCCTCGGCCCAGGTGAAATCGGCGCTGCTGCTGGCAGCGCTGGGAGCGGAGGGCATCAGCCATATCCGCCAGGCCACGCTGACCCGCGACCATAGCGAAAAGATGCTGGCCGGTTTCGGTGCCAAGATCAGCGTGACGGCGGAAGGCGCGGGCGAAGTCATCGCCATCCACGGCCCGGTGAAGCTGAAAGCTTGCGCCGTGGAAGTGCCGCGCGATCCATCCTCGGCGGCGTTCCCGCTGGTGGCGGCACTGATCGTGCCGGGCTCGCAGATCGAACTGCCAAATATCATGCTCAATCCCCGCCGCACCGGGTTGATCGAGACGCTGCTGGAGATGGGGGCGAAGATCGAGATTCAAAACCGCCGCACCAGCGGCGGTGAGGAGATCGGCGACCTGATCGTGTGCCATTCCGAACTCAAGGGCGTTGAAGTGCCATCCGCGCGCGCGCCCTCGATGATTGACGAATATCCCATCCTTGCCGTCGCCGCGTCCTTTGCCCGCGGCGTCACCGCCATGCGCGGGCTGGAGGAATTGCGGGTCAAGGAAAGCGACCGGCTCGAAGCGGTGGCTTTGGGCCTCAAGCTCAACGGTGTGCCCTACACCATCGAAGGCGACGATCTTCTGGTTGAAGGTATGGGCCAGGACAGCGTGCCTGGCGGCGGCATTGTGCCCACCCACATGGACCACCGCATCGCCATGAGCTTCCTCACCATGGGCATGGCGTCGCGCAATCCCGTCACCGTGGATGATGTCGCCATGATCGCCACCTCCTTCCCGGAATATGAAGGCCTGATGCGCGATCTCGGCGCGGTGCTGGAATGAGTATCGTCATCGCCGTCGATGGCCCCGCCGCCTCCGGCAAGGGCACCATCTCCCGGCGACTGGCGCAGCATTTTCATTTCGCGCATATGGATTCCGGCGCGCTTTACCGCCTCACCGCACTGGCGGTGTTGGAAGCGGGCGGCGATCCCGCCCGCGAGGCCGACGCGCTGTCGGGCGCCGCCACCATCGATCTTTCCCGCGCCGGCGATCCCGCCATCCGCACCGCCGAGGTCGGCACTGCCGCCTCCAAGGTCTCGGCCATCCCCTTGGTGCGGGCGGCGCTGCACGACTTCCAGATCAATTTCATCACCCACCCGCCGGGCGAAAGCCGGGGCGCGGTGATGGACGGGCGCGACATCGGCACGGTGATCGCCCCCCACGCCACCGCCAAACTGTTCATCGAGGCCATGCCAGAGGTGCGAGCCCATCGCCGCTGGCTGGAACTTTCCGTCCTGGGTCAGCCCCGCGATAAAGCCGCGCTGCTGGCGGAAATCCTGGCCCGGGACGAGGCCGATCGCAGCCGCGCTATCTCCCCCTTGCGGCGGGCGGCGGACGCCGCCTTGCTCGATACCTCCGATTTGGATATAGACGCCGCGTTCGCGGTCGCCCTTGCCCTGGTTTCACCCAAGGTGGAAGGCGCGCTCAAGGACCGCCACAGGGGCTAAGGAGGCCCGGCGGCCTTCGGGGCACCCCGCGCTACCCGACCCAACCCATCGCCCCATCCGGGGAAGTCCAGCGGCGTTGCAGCCGTTCGGCATGACGTTTGTACAGGATACCTGAATGGCTCGCGCCGCTACCGCCACCAAGATCGCCCCTTCCGCTTCTTCCATTGCCACGCCCTCGCGCGACGATTTCGCCGCGATGCTGGAGCAGAGCTTCAAGACCCAGTCGCCGCAGGAAGGCCAGGTCATCAAGGGCACCATCGTCGCCATCGAGAACGATTTCGCCATGGTCGATGTCGGCCTCAAGACCGAAGGCCGCATCGCGCTGAAGGAATTCGCCATGCCGGGCATCCCCGCCGAGATCAAGGTGGGCGACGAGGTCGAGGTTTACCTGGAGCGCGTCGAGAACGCGCTGGGTGAAGCCATTCTGTCGCGCGACAAGGCCCGCCGTGAGGAAAGCTGGATCAAGCTGGAACGTGCCTTCAACGAGCAGACCCGCGTCACCGGCGTGATCTTCGGCCGCGTCAAGGGCGGTTTCACCGTCGATCTCGACGGCGCCGTCGCCTTCCTGCCCGGTAGCCAGGTGGACGTCCGCCCGATGCGCGATGTCGGCCCGCTGATGAACCAGCCGCAGCTTTTCCAGATCCTCAAGATGGACCGCCGCCGCGGCAACATCGTGGTCAGCCGCCGCGCCGTGCTGGAAGAGCGCCGCGCCGAGGAGCGCACCAGCCTGGTCGCCAGCCTGACCGAGAAGCAGGTGGTCGAGGGCGTGGTCAAGAACATCACCGATTACGGCGCCTTTGTGGATCTGGGCGGCGTGGACGGCCTCTTGCACGTCACCGATATCGCCTGGCGCCGCGTTTCGCACCCGACCGAAGTGCTTTCGGTGGGCCAGACCGTCACGGTGCAGATCATCAAGATCAACCATGAGACCCAGCGCATTTCACTGGGCATGAAGCAGCTGCAGACCGATCCCTGGGAAGGCGTCGCCGCCAAGTATCCGGTGGGCGCCAAGTTCACCGGCAAGGTCACCAACGTCACCGACTACGGCGCCTTTGTGGAGCTGGAGCCGGGCGTCGAAGGCCTGGTCCATGTCAGCGAGATGAGCTGGGTGAAGAAGAACCTGGCCCCGTCCAAGCTGGTCACCCCTGGCGCCGATGTCGAAGTGCAGGTGCTGGAAGTGGATTCCAACAAGCGCCGCATCAGCTTGGGCCTGAAGCAGACCCAGGAAAATCCCTGGACCACCGTTTCGGCGCAGCATCCGGTTGGCAGCGTGATCGAGGGCGAGATCAAGTCGATCACCGAGTTCGGCCTATTCATCGGCATCGACAACGAGATCGACGGCATGGTCCATCTTTCCGACCTGAGCTGGTCGGAAGACGGCGAGGATGCCATCAAGAGTTACGAAAAGGGCCAGATGGTGAAGGCCAAGGTACTGGACATCGACGTCGATAAGGAGCGCGTCTCCCTCGGCATCAAGCAGCTGGAGAAAGGCCCGCTCGAGAAGACCACCGGCGGCGCCGCTAGCGGCGGCGGTGGTGGCCTCAAGAAGGGCAATGTCGTCACCGGCACGATTACCGAGGTCAATGACGGCGGCGTCGAGGTGGAACTGGAAGGCGGCGTGCGCGCCTTCATCCGCCGCGCCGACCTGGCCCGCGACCGCAACGACCAGCGCCCGGAACGCTTCGGCAAGGGCAACAAGGTCGATGCCCTGGTCACTAGCGTCGACAAATCGACCCGCAAGGTCTCGCTCTCGATCAAGGCCAAGGAAGTGGCCGAGGAGAAGGAGGCAGTCCAGCAATATGGCTCGTCGGACTCCGGCGCCTCGCTGGGCGACATCCTGGGCGCCGCCCTGAAGAAAAAGGCCCCGAAGAAGGGTATCAAGGACAGCGAATAGTCTCGTCCTTCGCAGTTACGGAAAAAGGCGCGGCTCACCCCGCGCCTTTTTTCTTTCCCGGCTTTGCCGTAGCGTGGGTCAAACCTTGGGAGGGGACCAATGAAAATTCTGCCTGTCGTAACCTTGCTGCTTGCCGCGCTGGCGCTGCCCGCCGCCGCTCAGAACAAGACTCAAAATCCCGCGCCGGGCACGGTGATGTATGTCACCCCGGCCGAAGCGGTGAAGCTGACCTCCACGCTGAAAGACCATGCCGGCACGCATTTCTTGGTGCAAAAGGACGCCTATGGCCAGGAACTGGTCTATCGCGACGGTTCCGGCGTGCCGGAAGTTCATGCCAACTGGGCCGATCATTTCGTGGTGATCGAAGGCGAGGCCACCCTGATCCTGGGCGGCAAGGTTGTGGACGAGAAAGAGACCGCTCCTGGCGAGAAGCGCGGTACTTCCATCACCGGCGGCAAATCCTATGTCCTGACGCCGGGCACCAGCATCACCGTCCCGCCCGGCATGCCGCACTGGACGGTGCTCAAGCCCGGCGCGCATTTCCGGGCCGTGGTCTTCAAGCTGAAAGACTGAACGAAAAAGTTCCATGCACGTTGTACCGGAGCTATCGCGCCCATGCGGTTTCGTGCCGCTTTGGAATCGCTATAGCGTCGGACTTTCGATCAAGAGGAGTTGTGCATGGCGAAGAAGAAAAGCGAACTGTCCAAGCGGGCGGCCGAACTCAAGGCGGCGATGAGCGACCTGGTTGCGGCCGTGACGCAGGGCGCGGTGCCCAAGAAGAAAAAGAAGCGCAAGGTCAGGAAAGCCAAGGTGGTGAAACTGGCGAAGAAGGCCGTCAAGAAGGCCAAGAAGGCGGCGAAAAAGGTTGTCCGCAAGGCCAAGAAGAAGGCCAAAAAGGCCCGCAAGTAGCCTTTCGGTGAGATTGAAAGGCGCGTCCCGCTGGGGGGCGCCTTTTTCTTTGCCCGGCCTGCGGCTAGGATCGGCCCAACAAAACCAAACCCAGGGGGACTTCATCATGCGCGCCATTCTGCTTGCCGCCGCCGCTTTGACCTGCCTTGCGACCGCCGCCTTCGCCGCCGGTGACGGCGATCCCTTGCAGTATTTCAGCAAGGAGCAAGCCTTCGCCACCGTTGCCAAGCCCAAGCCCGATGGCAGTGCCACCTCCAATATTATCTCCCAGCATGACGCTTTCAGTGAGCAGATCGTGCAGCGCACCGTTTCCGGCAAGGTCGAGACCCATGAGCTCTGGTCCGATTACATGGTGGTCGTGGAAGGCAACGCCACCATCACCATCGGCGGCACCGTCAAGAACAACGCCAAGAACCCCAACGGCCAGGCCGGCGAGTGGCTGGGTGAATCCTCCACCGGCGGCAAGGTCTATGACCTCAAGCCCGGCGTGGTGCTGATCATCCCCAAGGGCATCCCGCACTGGATGCAGCTGCCCAAGAACGGCAAGCTCCACTACGTGGCCTTTAAAAGGAAGGGCTGAGCGAGTCTCAGGCCAGATAAGCGCCCGCAAACAGCGCGACGCCGACGGCGCCCAAGCCCAGGGCCGCGTGCCAGAAGACGCGCCGCCTGGTGATGATGGCGACGGTCGAGAGCGCGATGCCGATCTCCACCAGGGTGGCGGCGCCGGTCAGCCAGTGATGGCGTTCCTCATGCCGGGCGGAGGCGGCCAGTTCGCGGTCGCGGTCGGCTTCCCCCGCCTGCGCCGTTTTTCGGGCCGCGTCCTGTTCCGTGCGCTGCTGACTGACGTCCGCCTTGTGGTCATGGCCTTCCTCGCCGGCAATCTCGAAGAGATGGCGCTTGAGACTGTCGGCCTGGAATTCGTTCCAGGCGTCGGTGGCGCGGTCCTGGGCCAGGACGGCGGCGGAAGAGGCGGTGATAGCGCGGCCGCCTTCCACCGTCTCCAGGCTGCCGGCGGTGGCGGCCATCACCGCCAGCACCGCCACCGTGATCGAAACCCGGGAAATGAAGGGGTCGTGCGCATGCACCGCGTGCTCGGCGTGTTCGGCATGCTCATGGGCTTCCAGGGCGGGGTCGTGGGACATCGGGCTGCCGATTCGTGATGTGTTTCCAACGGGAGGTTAGAGGCGGCGGCGGGGACGAAAAAGTCCGGCCTCTCTGCCCAAGGCATGGGCAAAAGCGCGGGGAGAGGGAGGAAATCGGGTCTTTTTGGCCGTCCAGACCGCCCCGGAAGGGAAAAAAGACTGATTTTTCAGTCGGTTCCCGTTGACGCCCCAAAACGGGTCTGACAATTTACGGGGAAAGCCGGGTCCACCGGCACGGGGCTCCCATGATCAAGTCCGAATTGGTTGCACGTCTGACCGCCCGCTACCCGCATCTCTACCACCGGGATGTGGAGCGGATCGTCACCACCGTGCTGGATTCCATCACCAAGGCGCTGGCTTCCGGCCATCGCGTCGAACTGCGCGGCTTCGGCGCCTTTTCGGTCAAGACCCGTCCCAGCCGCATGGGCCGCAACCCCCGCACCGGCGAGCCGGTGTCGGTGGGCCAGAAGCGCGCGCCCTTCTTCCGTACCGGCAAGGAACTGCGCGAGCGCCTGAATGGCGGAAAATCCGACGGACAGCCCTGATCGGCCCACTTGCGGCTCATCATGTGATACGGCTCCGCGCATGAATCCCATCTACGTCGCCCTCGATACTCCCGACCTGGAATACGCAATCAGCCTGGCTGAGCGGGTGGCGCCGCATGTCGGCGGCCTAAAGCTGGGGATGGAGTTCCTGGCCGCCAACGGACCGCAGGGCATCAGCCATTTCGAGAAGTTCGGCTTGCCGGTCTTCGCCGACACCAAATACCACGACATTTCCAACACCGTGGCGGGGGCGATCCGCGCCACCGCGGCGCTGGGCATTGCCATCGTCAATGTCCATGCCGCGGGCGGCGAGGCCATGCTGAAAGCGGCGCGCGACGCCGCCCGCGCCGCCAATCCGAAAATGAAGCTGATCGCGGTGACGGTGCTGACCAGTCTTTCCGACGATGATCTGGCAGCGGTGGGGCAGGTCCCCCCCGCGCGCGATCAGGTGCTGCGGCTGGCTTCGCTGGCGCGCGACTGTGGCCTGGATGGGGTGGTCTGCTCGGCGCATGAGATCGCGCCGCTGCGCGCCGTCTTGGGCAAGGACTTCCTGCTGGTGGTGCCGGGCATCCGCCCCGAAGGCAGTGATGTGGGCGACCAGCGCCGGGTGATGGGACCGAAACAGGCGCTGGAGGCAGGGGCCTCGATCCTGGTGGTCGGCCGGCCGATCACGGCGGCGGCGGACCCCGGCGCGGCGGCCCGGGAGATTGCCGAAAGCTTAGGTCTTTAAACGGCTTAGCCGGCTTTGCTTGATTTCCGGGTTCCGGCGGCCCATACACCCGCTTCCATGCCCATCACGGTCAAAATCTGCGGTCTGACCAGCGTCGAAGCGGCGGATGAAGCTGCGCGCGCCGGGGCCGAATATGGCGGCCTGGTTTTCCATCCGGCATCGCCCCGCAACCTGTCGCCCGACGCGGCCTGGAGCATCGCCAGCGCCCTGCGCGGACGGCTGAGAATGGTGGCGCTGGTAGCCGATGCCGATGACGATACCCTGGCCGGGATCATCGACGCGGTGCGTCCGGATTTCCTGCAACTGCATGGCAATGAGAGCGTCGCCCGCACCCAGGAGATACGCGTCCGCTTTGGCGCGGTGATCAAGGCGCTGCCCATCGCCGATGCCGGTGATTTCGAAGCGGCGAAGCCTTACGAAGCGGTGGCCGACATGCTGTTGTTCGACGCCAAAGCGCCGAAAGGCGCGGCGCGGGCCGGCGGCCATGGCGCAGCCTTCGACTGGACGCTGCTCAAGGGGCGCAGCTTCGGCAGACCCTGGTTCCTGGCCGGCGGCCTCAATCCGGAAAATGTCGCCCGCGCCATCGAATTGTCGGGCGCGGCGATGGTGGATGTTTCCTCCGGCGTCGAAAGCGCGCCCGGCGTGAAAAGCGCCGAACGCATCGCCCAGTTCATCGCCGCCGCGCGGCAGCCGGTGCGGGCATGAGCATCGTAAACTCCTTCCGCACCGGTCCCGACGCGGGCGGCCATTTCGGCGCTTATGGCGGCCGTTTTGTTGCTGAAACGCTGATGCCGCTGATCTGGGAGCTGGAAAAGGCTTACGAAGCGTCCAAGAAGGATACCGCTTTCCAGGCCGAACTGTCCGGTCTGCTGCAGCATTATGCCGGCCGCGAAAGCCCGCTCTATTTCGCCGAACGTCTGACCCAGCATCTGGGCGGCGCGAAAATCTATCTCAAGCGCGAAGACCTCAACCACACCGGCGCGCACAAGATCAACAACACGCTGGGCCAGATTCTGCTGGCGCGGCGCATGGGCAAGACCCGCATCATCGCCGAGACCGGCGCCGGTTCGCACGGCGTCGCCACCGCCACCGTCGCCGCCCGCTTCGGCCTGCCTTGCACCGTCTATATGGGCGAAGTGGACATCGAACGGCAGAAGCCCAACGTCTTCCGCATGCGCCTGCTGGGTGCGGAAGTGAGGCCGGTTTCTTCCGGCTCGCGCACCCTCAAGGACGCCACCAACGAAGCGCTGCGCGACTGGGTCGCCAATGTCGCCGACACCTTCTATATCATCGGTTCGGTGGTGGGGCCGCATCCCTATCCCGCCATGGTGCGCGATTTCCAGGCCGTGATCGGCAACGAGACCCGCGCCCAGATGCTGGAGCGGGAAGGGCGCCTGCCCGACCTGGTGACGGCCTGTGTCGGCGGCGGTTCCAACGCCATCGGCATGTTCCATCCCTTCCTGGATGATGCCGGGGTGGAGATTCACGGCGTCGAGGCGGCGGGTGACGGCGTCGACACCCCGCGCCATGCCGCGACACTTTCGAAGGGGACGCCGGGCGTACTGCACGGTTCGCGCAGTTACCTGCTGCAGGACAGCGATGGCCAGATCATCGAGGCGCATAGCATCTCCGCCGGCCTGGATTATCCCGGCACCGGCCCGGAGCATAGCTGGTTGAAGGATATCGGCCGGGCAAAGTATTTCGCCGTCACCGATCGCGAGGCGCTGGAAGCCTTTGTGCTGCTCTCCAAGCTGGAGGGCATCATCCCGGCGCTGGAGTCGGCCCATGCCGTCGCCCATGTCATCAAGATCGCGGGTCAGATGAAGAAAGACCAGATCATCGCCATCTGCCTCTCCGGACGCGGCGACAAGGATATCTTCTCGGTGGCCGAACATCTGGGAGAGAAATTGTGAGTCGGCTCGCTGCGAAATTCGCCGAACTGAGGAAGGAAGGCCGCGCCGGCTTCATTCCCTTCGTCACCGGTGGCGATCCCGACACGGAGACTTCGCTCGCCATCCTGGAGGCGCTGCCCGCCGCCGGCGCCGATATCATCGAACTGGGTATGCCGTTCAGCGATCCCATGGCCGATGGTCCGGCGGTGCAGGCTTCCAGCACCCGCGCGCTGAAGGCCGGCGCCAGCCTGCCGCGCGTGCTCGAGCTGGTGAAGAAATTCCGCCGCAAGGACAGCAAGACGCCGCTCGTGCTGATGGGCTATTTCAATCCCATCCATGCCTACGGCACCGCCCGTTTCGCCCGCGATGTGGCCGCAGCGGGCGTCGATGGCCTGATCGCGGTGGACCTGCCCATCGAAGAAGACGAGGTGCTGCGCCTGCCGGCGGCTGCGCAGGGCGTCGATCTGATCCGCTTCGTCACCCCGACCACGGACGAGGCGCGGCTGGGGCGCATTCTCGAAGCCGCCAGCGGCTATCTTTATTATGTCTCGGTGGCGGGCGTCACCGGCACCAAGACCTTCACGGAGACCGACGTCGCCGCCGCCATTGCGCGCATTCGCGCCGCTTCCAAATTGCCGGTGGCGGTGGGCTTCGGCATCCGGACGCCGGAACAGGCGGCTGCCATCGCGCGCATGGCCGATGGCGTGGTGGTGGGCTCGGCCCTGGTCAACAAAGTGGCGGAAACCGCGGGTCAATCCCGGGAAACGGTGGTTAAGGCGGTGACGGAACTGGCCGCCGCGCTGGCGCAGGCCACCCGCAAATCTGCTAAGGTGCAGGCATGAACTGGATCACCAATCTGGTGCGGCCCAAGGTCAAGGGCGCGACGGGCGGCGCCGGCCGCGGCGGCGACATGCCGGAGAATCTCTGGAAGAAATGTCCGTCCTGCGGCGAGATGATCTTCCACCGCGACCTGATCGCGAACATGAATGTCTGCCCCAAATGCGGCCATCACATGCGCATCGGCCCGGCCGAGCGCTTCGCCTATACCTTCGATCCGCATAGTTTCACCGAACTGCCGCCGGTCACGGTCGCTGCCGATCCGCTGCGCTTCAAGGCCGATAAGAAATACGCCGACGAGATGAAATCGGCCAAGGCCAAGACTGGCCGGCCGGAAGCCTTTAGCGCTGCGCGCGGCACCATTGACGGGTTGCCGGTGCTGGTGGCGGTGCAGGCGTTCGATTTCCTGGGCGGCTCGCTCGGCATGGCGGTTGGCGAAAGCTTCATCGCCGCCGTCGAGGCCGCTATCGCCGACAAGCGGCCCTTCCTGCTCTATGTTTCTTCCGGCGGCGCCCGCATGCAGGAAAGCATGCTCTCGCTGATGCAGATGCCGCGCACCATCATCGCGGTGCAGATGCTGAAGGAAGCGGGTCTGCCCTATGTGATCGTGCTGACCGATCCCACCTATGGCGGTGTGTCCGCCTCCTACGCCATGCTGGGCGATGTGCAGGTCGCCGAGCCAGGCGCGCAGATCGGCTTTGCCGGGGCACGCGTCATCGCCGGCTCCATTCGCGAGAAACTGCCGGAAGGCTTCCAGCGCGCCGAATATCTGCTGCAGCATGGCATGCTGGACATGGTGGTGCACCGGCATGAGATGCGCGAAACCCTGTCGCGCCTGCTGCACCTGCTGATGAAGCAGCCGCGGCCCCGGACCAAGCGGATGCCGACTCCCGCACCCAACGGCAACGGCCACGCCGCGGCATCGTAATGACGACGCTGACTCGCAGCGACGTTATCCTTGAGCGGCTGCTGTCGCTGCATCCCAAAAAGATAGATCTGGCGCTGGACCGCATCCGCCGCTTGCTGACCGCCCTGGATGAGCCGCAGGACAAGCTGCCGCCGGTGATCCATGTCGCCGGCACCAACGGCAAGGGCTCGGCCTGCGCCTTCGCCCGCGCCATGCTGGAGGCGCAAGGCTTGCGGGTGCACATGCACATCTCGCCGCATCTGGTGCGCTTTCATGAGCGCATCCGCCTGGCCGGTTCGCTGATCGGCGAGGAGGAATTGTGCGACACGCTGATCGAGGTCGAGCGGGTCAATGACGGCGCGCCCATAACCTTCTTCGAGATCACGGCGGCGGCGATGTTCCTGGCCTTTTCCCGGCATCCCGCCGACGCGGTGGTGCTGGAAGTGGGGCTGGGCGGCAGCTACGACGCCACCAATGTGGTCAAGCATCCGGCGATGACGGTGATCCAGCCGGTGGGGCTGGACCATCTGGAATTTCTCGGCCCCGACCTTGCCGGCATCGCGCGGGAGAAGGCCGGCATCATCAAGAAGAGCTCACCCCTGGTGGTGGGACCGCAGGAGGAGATTGCGCTGGAAACCATCCTGTCGCGCGCCGACCGACTGGGCATTTCCGCTTTCGTCTTCGGCCAGGATTTCGCCGCCCGGCAGGAACATGGCCGCATGGTTTATGAGGATGGCGACGGGCTGCTGGACCTGCCGCTGCCCAAACTGATCGGCCGTCACCAGATCGACAATGCCGGCGTCGCCATCGCGGCGCTGCGCCATGCCCGAAAGGGCTGGGGCACGGACGCTGCCATTGAGCGCGGGCTCGCCACCGTGGATTGGCCAGGGCGGTTGCAGCGCCTGCACCACGGCCCATTGATTGATGACGCGCCGCCGGGCGCCGAAGTCTGGCTGGATGGCGGCCACAATCCGCATGGCGCCGCTGCCGTCAGCCGCGCTATCGCCGATCTGGAGGAGCGGGGCGAGCGCCCGCTCTATCTCATCTGCGGCATGCTGAGGACCAAGGACGCGATGGGCTTCCTCTCCGCCTTCCGCGGCCTGGCGCGACATGTGGTGACGGTGGAAGTGCCGGGCGAAGCCGCATCGCTGGGGGCGGGGGCACTTTATGACGCCGCCCGCGCCGCCGGCCTGGACGCCGCGCCGGGCGAAGACCTGGAAGACGCCATGCTGCAGATCTCGGCGCGCGCCCAGATGGATGCTGGCGAAGCCCCGCCGCGCATTCTCATCTGCGGTTCGCTCTACCTGGCGGGCCGGGTCCTGGCCAAGAATGGCTGACCGCCAAACATTTGCTGTTTCCCGCGCCGCTTTGCGTTACAGAGGCGCCGCGCGACGCATGTTGCGCCTGAAAGGTTTCCCTTGGCATTCCTGAAAGCACCCGAATCCGTCGCCCGCGCCCTCAAGGAGCGCGACTATCTGGAGGCCACGCCGGTGCAGACCGCCGTGCTGGAAGCCGATGCACAGGACCGCGACCTGCTGGTTTCGGCTCAGACCGGCTCGGGCAAGACCGTGGCCTATGGCCTGGCGCTGGCCGAGACGCTGCTGGACGGCGCCGCGACGCTGGGCCCGGCCGGCACGCCGCTGGCGCTGATCATCGCTCCCACCCGCGAACTGGCGATGCAGGTGCAGCGCGAGTTGAGTTGGCTCTATCAATATGCCGGGGCGCGCGTCGTCGCCTGTGTCGGCGGCATGGACCCGGGCGCCGAACGCCGCCAGCTGGCGGCGGGCGTCCACATCGTGGTGGGAACGCCCGGCCGGTTGCGCGATCATCTGGAGCGGCGGGCGCTGAAGGTCGAAGGCCTGAAGGCCGTGGTGCTGGACGAAGCCGACGAGATGCTTGATCTCGGCTTCCGCGAGGATCTGCAGTTCATCCTCGAAACCACGCCCCCCACGCGGCGCACCCTGCTGTTCTCGGCGACGCTGCCCAAGGCGATCATCACGCTGGCGACGCATTACCAGAAGGATGCGCTGCGCATCGCCACACGCGGCGACAGCAGCGGCCATGCCGACATCGAATATCGCGCCATCCGCACCGCCCATAACGGCGTCGAGCGCACGGTGGTCAATTTGCTGCGCTTTCTCGATCCGCCCGCGGCGCTGGTCTTCTGCAGCACCCGCAACGCGGTGCGCCATCTTGAAGCCATGCTGACCGAGCGCGGCTTTTCCGCCGTCTCGCTGTCGGGCGAACTGAGCCAGAGTGAGCGCAACCATGCTTTGCAGGCGCTGCGCGACGGTCGCGCCCGCGTCTGCGTCGCCACCGATGTGGCGGCGCGCGGCATCGACCTGCCGGGGCTGGGGCTGGTGATCCATGCCGATCTGCCCAATGACGCGCAGGTGCTGCAGCATCGCAGCGGCCGCACCGGCCGCGCGGGCAAGAAGGGTGTCAGTATCTTATTGGTGCCGCCGTCGCGCCGCCGCCGCGCCGAGGAAATGCTGGGCCGCGCCCGCGTTGCCTTTACCTGGAGCGATCCGCCCTCCGCCGAAGATATCCGCAAGCTCGATACCGAGCGGCTGCTGCAAAGCCCGCTCTTGTCGGAAGAGGCGGGAGGGGACGATGCGATGATGGTGGATTCCATCATGGCGGCGCATCCGCCCCGCGCCATCGCCGCCGCTTTCGTCAAGCTCTACAAGGCCCAACTGCCCGCTCCGGAAGATGTGGAGCCGGAAGCGCCGCAAAAACATGAGCACGCAGGACGGCGCCGCCATGACAAGCCGGGCAAACCGGAACATCGCGCCGCGCATCGCCCCGAGCATCGTTCCGAAAAGGGGCCGCGCAGGGAGCGCGCGCCGCAAGACACGATCGGCGTTCAGGCCAATGGTCCCTGGTTCCTGCTGAATGTGGGGCGCGAGCGCAACGCCGATCCCAAATGGCTGCTGCCGGAAATCTGCCGCCAGGGCGATGTCACCAAGGCCGATATCGGCGCCATCCGCGTCTATGACCGCGAGACCCGCTTTCAGGTCGATGCCAGGGTGGCGGCGAAATTCACTGAACTGGTCGCGGCCCGCCAGAAAGGCGGCGTGCGCATTTTCCCGGCGCCGGGCAACCATGGCGAGGAGTCGCCGCCGCGCGGCGAGCGCGCGCCACCGCAGGCGCAGGCGCAGGTCGAAAACACCCCGCGCCCGGACGCCGGCAAGCCTTATGGAAATCCTGGCAAGAAAAAATTTGGCGACAAGAAGTTCGGCGCCAAGCCGAAATTCAAGAAGAAGTTCAAGTCCAAGGCGGACTGAGAACTAGATCGACGATTCGATCCACTCCTTGATCTTCGACTTGGGCAGCGCGCCGACTTTCGTCGCCGCGACCTGGCCCTGGCTGAAAATCATCATGGTGGGAATGCCGCGCACGCCATACTTGGTCGGGACATGTGGGTTCTCGTCAATGTTGAGCTTGGCGATGGTGACCTTGCCGCCCAGCTCGGCGGAAAGCTCGTCCAGGGCCGGGGCGATCATGCGGCAGGGGCCGCACCATTCCGCCCAGAAATCCACCAGCACCGGGGTCTTGGAATCCAGCACATCGGTCTGGAAGGAGGCGTCGGTGACTTTCACAGTGTCGGCCATGGTATTTCCTCGCAAAACTGGAGCTATATCTAGGTAGGGACGCTTCCCGGATCAAGCCGTTCCGCCAGAAGCCGCCATTGTCGGTCCAGAAGGGCGTCGGAAAGCCGCAGCAGGCGGGGGCCGTCGGTGAACAGCAGGCCGCAAGCGACTCGCCGTCCCGGGAACAGGCGGCGGGCGCCTTCCCGGTAAAGCGTCATCTGGTTGAGCGTGATTTCCGGAACATCCTCCTCGCGGGCGGGCGGCGGGCGGTTGGTCTTGAAGTCCAGGATCAGGACTTCTTCCGGCGTCACCGCCAGCCGGTCGATGCGGCCATGGATGGGCGTGGCCAGGCCGATATCGGCGATCAGTTCCGCCTCGGCCCGGCTGTCCGGTCCGAAAGCGGCGGCGAATCCGGGATCGTCCAGCACCGCCAGGGTCTCCTTCGCCAGCGTCTGGGGATCCGGCATGCCCTTGGCGGCGGCATAGGCCTGGGCGAGGCGGGCGCGATCTTGCGGTGGCACATCGGGAAGCCGCGCCAGCAAATCATGGATCACCAGCCCGCGCCGGAAGCGTCGCGCCGCCAGCGGCGAAATCGACGCGCTGCTCTCCAGCGCATCGGAAGGCCGGATCGGCCGCGCCGCGCGCGGCTCCGGGGGGGCGGGACGGCGGGCCCAGTCGGGTACCGCTGCCGCATCGACCGGCATGATTGTACGCGCGCCGGTTTCCATTTCCAGCGCGCCATGGGTGAGGATCTCGCCGTCGCCATGACGAACCGGCACGCCCAGGCTTTTCGCCGCCGCCTCGGTCAACGCGTACCAGGATTGCTCGCCGATCTTGCGCGTTCCGGCGAAGCCGCAGACATAGAGCCGGTCGCGCGCCCTTGTCAGCGCGACATAGAGCAGGCGGCGGTGTTCGCGCAGCACCTCCGCATCGGCGGCGGTCTTGGCTGCCTGCACCGCGCCCGGCGCTTCGTTCTTCGGCAGGGGGAACAGCGCGCCGTCCGGCGTGAAGAGCAGACCTTCATGGCGATGCAGCCCGCCCGCCTGGCCGGTGGTGTCGGGCAGGATGACGATATCGGCCTCCAGCCCCTTGGCGCCATGCACCGTCATCACCCGCACCTCGTCGCGGCCGCGCTCCATGTCGCGCTTGATCTCGGTGCCGCCATGACTGACCCAGTCAAGGAAGCCTTGCAGCGAGGGCGAATGGCTCCGCTCATAAGCCAGGGTAAGGGAGAGGAACTCGGCGATGGCGTCGGCGGATTCGCTGCCCAGCCGCGCCAGCAGCTTTTCCTGGCCGCCCAGCCTGGTCAGGGCATGGCTGTAGAACTCGAAGGGCGGCGCATAGTCGGCGCGCGCCAGCATTTCGGACAGGAAAGCATGGGACGCCGCGAAATCCGGATTTTCCCGCGCCGAAATCAGCGCCGGCCACAGCTTGGTCTTGCGCTGATGCGCAAGGTCGAACAGCGCGGTTTCGCTGAGGCCGCAAAGCGGCGAGCGCAGGAGCGCCGCCAGAGTCAGTTCATCTTCCTGCTGCAGCACAAAGCAGCCCAGCGCGATCAGGTCCATCACCGCGATCTGCTCGGTCAGGCGGATGCGGTCGGCCCCGGCCACCGGGATTTTGCGCAGCTTGAGCTGGCGGATCACTTCGCTGCCGAATGGCTCACGCCGCGGCAGCAGGATCATGATGTCCTTTGGGGAGATCGGCAGGTCATGGCCGGGCAGGCGCGCGCCGGCCCCTATCCAGCCGGCGATGCGGTCTGCCACCTGGCGCGCCAGCCGCGCCACCGGGCTTTCGGCCTGCACCGCATCCACCGGCGCCCAGGGATCGATCTCTTCGCTTTCCAGTGGCAGCAGCGAGGGCCAGAACTCGATGCCGCCTTTCGCCTTGTCGCGATAGGCTTCATGGTGGATCGCTTCATTGCCATAGGTGAGGCCGTTGCGCGCATTTTCCGTCTCGAAGACCTTGTCCACGAATTGCAGGACGTGCGGCACGGAGCGGCGTGAGGTGATCAAGGGTTCGACCCGCAATGTCTGCCCGGCCTGCTTCAGCCGCGCCGCGAACAGGCTCTGGTTAAAGGCGAACTGGCTGGGGTCCGCCCCCTGAAAGCTGAAGATGGACTGTTTCTCGTCGCCGACGACGAACAGGGTGCGTCGCATTGCTTGATTTGCGCCGCTGTGCGGCGCGGGGGTGCGGTCGTCGAAGAATTCTTCGGTCAGCTTGTCAATGATGGCCCATTGTTCCGGCCCAGTGTCCTGCGCCTCGTCAATCAGGATGTGGTCAATGCCGCCATCCAGCTTGTAGAGTACCCATTGCGCCGCGCCGGCCCGTTCCAGCAGATTGCGCGTCTCGAGGATCAAATCGTCATAGTCCAGCACGCCGGCCAGCCGCTTGGCACGGACATAGGCCTCGCGCACCGCCGCGATCAGGGTGAGCGCCGCTTCGGTGAGGGCGGCGGCGCGTGCGGCCAGACGCCGGTCATGCGCGGCGCAGTAGCGCGTCTGCAGGGCCTCGAGCCAGGACAGCAGGCCGGGATTGGCCTTCTGCAACTGCGCCGTGACCAGCTTGGTGCGCTGCCCGCCCTTGCTGTCGAAGAACAGGTCGTAAAGCGCTGCGAATTGCTCCTCCTCATCCGCCGCCGAAAGGGTTTTCGCGATGAAGCCGGCGTATTTCACGTCGGTTGCCAGTCCGCCCGCCAGCCAGACGCGGATGGCTTCCAGCCGGTCAATCTCCCGCGCCAGCGCAGCGCAGAAATCGGTCTCGATGACATTGACGTTTTCGCCTTCCGCCAGGCCATGCGCCCGCCGCGCCAGCAGGGCAGGGGCTTCGCCCGACGCCAGCAGCCGTTCGAGCTTGCGGCGGTCGCTGCCCAGTGCGGCGTCCAGAATCTGGCCCATGCGGAACTCACCCGCCTCGACCACCAGTGTTTCCACCGCCGCCTGGAGCACCGCATCGCCGCCGCCGGCGCGCTCCAGCACGTGCTGCCGCGCCTCGGCGATCATCTGTCGCGCCGTCTGCTCATCCAGCACCTCGAAAGCGGGCGGCACGCCCGCCTCCAGCGGAAAACGCGACAGCACGATCTGGCAGAAGGCATGCAGAGTAAGGACCTTCAGCCCGCCCGGCGTTTCCAGCGCCTTGGCGAACAGCCGCCGTGCCTTGGCGAGGTCGGCCTGTTCGCCGCCGCCAATCCCGGCGATCGCCTTGCGCAGCGCCGCATCGTCCAGCATGGCCCATTCGCCCAGCTGCCGGAACAGGCGGTCCTGCATCTCCGCCGCCGCCGCTCGGGTGAAGGTGAGGCAGAGAATCTTCTCCGGCCTGGCGTCGGCCAGCAGCAGCCGCGCCACCCGGTTGGCTAGGGTATAGGTCTTGCCCGAGCCGGCATTGGCCGCCACCCAGGCGGAAATGGTGGGGTCGGAGGCGATGGCGGAGGCGTCCCGGCTCATGCCTCCTCCGCCGTGGCCGACCATTCCCGCACCCGCGCCAGATGGTCATAGTCGCCTTCGCTGTTGGCGCGGAACGGCATGACGCGCGGATAATAGGGCGTCTCCTTCTCGTCGAAACGCGCCACCCTTTGCTTCAGCAGCGCCAGCGCCTCGGCGCCCAGTGCCGCGCCGTTGGGGATCTCGGTGGGATCGGAAGCTTTTTCGCCATCCGCCAGGCTGATATAAATCAGTGTCTCCGCCACCAGCCTGCCGATGTTGAAGCCGTCCTCTGCCAGCATCGCCGCCTCCAGCGGCAATTGCGGCGCCAGCATCTTCTCCACCTGTTTCGCACTGGGCACGGCGCCGCTCTTGTAATCCACGATGGCAGTGCCGCCACTCTTCAGCAGGTCAATACGGTCGGCGCGCCCGGTCAGGGTAAAATCGCCGCCGGGCGCGCGGAAGGTCAGTGTGCCCTTGAGCTCGACATGCGGCGTGACGATCTCGCCGCGTCTCTTGCGTTCCACGGCGATGAAGCCGCGCGCCGCGTCGGCGAAGCGCGGCAGCCATACCGCTTGCGCCGCTTTCGGAATTCCGGCCTCCGCGAAAAGCGCGGCGGCGATGGCGATGAGCCGCTCCGCCGCGTCGGCAGGCAGCGCAGTCGGCGCGCGCCGCACGAATTCCTCCACCGCGGCATGCAGCAGGGTGCCGCGCTCAAGTGGTCCCACCGCTTCGTCCAGCCCATCCAGCGGCATAAGCCCCAGCACATGCTTGGCATAGATGGCGTAGGGATCGCGCAGCCAGGTTTCGATCTCGGTGACGGAAAGCCGGCGCGGCCGCGCCGCCACCGGCGGCGTCGGATGCGGACGCGGCAGGCGAGGGGAGGGCGGCACCGCCATCAGCCGCGCTGCCAGCCGCGCCATGTCCATGGGCGGCTTGATCTGACCTTCCAGCTTCAGGCCGCGTGTCAGTTGTGTCAGCCGCTGCAGCCAGCGCGACGGCACGGTGGGCGCGTCTTCGGCCTTCAGCGCCCGTGTCAGTATCACTTCGGGCCCGGCGGCCAGCATGGCGAAGTCGTGCGCGGCAAGGCCGATGCCGCGTTCCGGCTGCTCCAGCCCCAGCGTCGCGCGCATCGGGCGGGAGAACCAGGGATCGGCGCCGGGACCTTCCGGCCACACTCCTTCGTTCAGCCCGCCCAGGATGGTGAGGTCGAAGCGCTGCAAACGCGCTTCCAGCGGTCCCAGGATGGCCAGGCGTGGATGATGACCGAACGGTGCGCGCACGGCTTGCGCCATCGCCAGCCGCCGGAATAGTGGCGCATAAGACGAAGTCTCGATCGGGGGAAGATCAGTCCCGGCGGCTTCCAGCATATCCGCCGTGAAGCGCGCGGCGGCCTCGCCATCGGCGTTGGCCCAGAGCAGGCAGTCGGCGGCCTTCGCATCCCCCTTCGGGGTCTGCTCGGCGTTCGGGCGGCCGGAGGTCCACTGGACCTCCGACTGATCGCCCTCATAATCACAGGCCAGCGCTTCCGCTGCCGCCAGATGCGCCGCCACAAGCGCGGCGAGTTTTGCCTCGCGCGCCGCCAGCAAACTTTCCAGCGGGGCGAGCATGGCGGCGACGCTGTTCCACCAGTGTTGCAAACCCTCGACCTTGCCTTGCAGCGCCCGCGTCACGCCTGCTAGGCCCGGATCGGGTCGCGGCCCACGCAGGGCAAGGTCCAGCGCCCGTGTGTTGGCGCGGAAGGCGGCGGCCTCGCCGCCCGCCCGCGAGAAAGGATGCTGGAGCAGCGCCAGCAGCGGCACCGGCGCGAAGTGCGCCTCCGCTGCTTCCGCCACCAGGCAGAGGAACGCGCCGGCGCTGGTGTGCGCCAGTGGGCGGCCGGCGCTGTCGTCAATGGCGACAGCCCAGCGCTTCAGTTCGGCGGCGACGCGACGCGCCAGGCCGCGGTCGGGCGTCACCAGCGCGGCGGTCTTGTTTTCCGTTTCCAGCGCCTGGCGCAACGCCAGCGCGATGGCCAGTGCCTCCTCGGCGGGATCGGCGGCTTCCACCAGCGACAGGCCTTCAACGCCTTGCGCGATATCGCCGCCACCACTTTCTTTTGATTGGCGCGCGTCGCGCGCCGGGGCCGCCAGCGCCCGCCAGGCATCGGTGGTGGGGGCGGGGCGCAGCGTTTCGCTCAGCAGGCGCTCGCGCGCCGGGTCGGGAGCTGCGTCATGCCAATCCTCCACATCGCCGCGGGTGACGCCGATGCGTTCCAGCAACTGTTTGAGGCCATATTGTGGATGGCCGGGATCGAGATCGCTCCAGCTCTTGTCATCGAGATGCTGGTCCAGTCCGGGCAGCACCAGCGCCCCGTTGGGCAAGCGCGCTATCACGCCCAGCAGTTCCGCCGTGGCGGGGATCGAGCCGGTGGAGCCCGCCGCGATCACCGGCCCGGGCGGCGGGTTCTTTTCCAGCCGCTGCGCCAGGGCGCGGATGGCCTGATCGCGCCGCACCGCGATGTCGGCCCTGCCTTCCTCTTCCAGAATGGCGGGCCAATGATCATAGAGATAGGTGAGGAAGCCGCCCGCCTCCTGCCAGTGTTCGGCCAGGGACAGCGGCGCCAGCTCCGCGATCTTCGCCGGATCGCAGCCCTGAATGGCGATTTCGTCCATCAGGGACGCCAGCCGCCGCGCCAGCGTCGCGGCCTGGGCAAAAGACAGCGCGCCGCCGCGTTGCGCCGCATCCCAGCGCCGCACCAGATGCGCCAGCAGCAATTGCCGCCGCAAGGGTTCGATGGCCGGGGGCAGCTCTAGCGCGGAGTCGGGCAGCAATTCGTCTTCGTCGGCATCCCCTAAGGCGCGGAAGCGCGGCAGCAGCGCCGCCCCGCCGGCGATGTGGGTGAAGGCCTCGCCAAAGGTGCGGGCGGCGCGCCTGGTCGGCAGATAGACAGTGGCGCCCGCCAGCGCCAGGGGATCGCCGCCCAGGCGTGCCGCCAGGCCCCGCGCCAGCGTTTCGGCGAAGGGCGCGCTGGCGCCGATGGTGAAGACCTTGATCTTTTCCCTGAGATTCACGAAGGCAGCTTGGCGAGATAGGCCTCGGCCTCGTCGCGCGCCTGCGGCGTGCCGACATGAATCCAGACCCCGTCCAGCCGCGTGCCGAACAGCCGCCTGGCGGCGATGGCGCGGTCCCACACGACGTTGGTGGAGAAGGCGCCTTTCGGTGCATCGGTGAAGAGGCGGGGATGGACGATCTGCACCCCGGGATAAGCGAAGGGCGTCACCGCGTCCTCGTCCGGGCGGGCGACATGGCCTTCGGCGTCGAGCACGAAATCGCCGCGGCCTTCATAGCCCATCGCCGTCACCATCGAGGCCATCAGCAGCAGCCCATCCATGCGGGTGTCGTCCCAGAACTCCATCATGCGGCCAAGGGCGGAGGAAACCCCTTCCACCCAGATGGAATCGGAATTGAGGATGAAGAAGGGCTTGCCGTCGAACAGCGGCAACGCCCGGACGATGCCGCCGCCGGTGCCCAGCAGTTCGCCGGTTTCGTCGGACCAGGCGATCTTGATGTCGCGGCGCTTCGCCAGATGCGCCTTCAGCATCTCCGCCTTGTAGTGCAAATTCACCACCACCCGCTTGACGCCTGCCGCCACCAGCCGGTCGAGGTCATGGTCGATCAGCGCCTTGCCCGCCACCATCACCAGCGGCTTGGGCCGGTCGTTGGTCAGGGGCCGCATGCGGGTGCCAAGGCCCGCCGCCATGATCATGGCCTGACTGATGCTCACGTTTCTTTCCCGGAAAATCTGGTCTCAAGCGGAATCGTGCGATCATACCATGCCCGCAAGGGCGCCAGGGACGGATGGCTGAGGTCGCGGGTCAGATGGCCCCAGACGCGCGGCAGCAGCGCCAGATAGCGCGGCTTGCCGTCGCGGCGGTGCAGGCGGGCGAAGATGCCCACGATCTTGGCGTTGCGCTGGGCGGCCATCGCCGCCATCTCGGCGGCCATGGCGGCTTCGTCGAGCGGTGTGCCCTGCGCCGACATTGTATCAAGATAATGACGCAGCGCCGCGTGTCCCACCGCCGGATCGACGTCGCGGCGGGCGTCTTCCAGCAGCGAGACCAGGTCATAGGCTTTGGAGCCGGCCACCGCGTCCTGGAAGTCGATCAGCCCGGTCCGCGCCGCGCCCGCGCGCTGCGGCAGCCAGAGCAGGTTCTGGGCATGGTAGTCGCGATGGATAAAGACAGGCGGCGATGCCGCGATGCCGCCCAGCGCCGCCTGCCACAAGGCGCGATGTTCGGCGATTTCCTCCGCCGTGGCGGCGCGGCCCAGCGCATAAGGCAGATACCATTCGGTGAGCACGTCGGTCTCGGCTAGCAGCGCCACATCGTCATAGGAAAAGAGCGGCTTGCCGCCCATCGCTTGCGGGGCCGGTTCGGCATGCAGCTTGGCCAGCACCTCCACCGCATTGCTGTAAAGCGCGGCTTCGTCACCGCCCTGCCGCACCACATCGGCGAACAGCCCGTCACCCAGGTCTTCGATAATCAAAAAGCCACGCGCGGTGTCGGCGGCATAAATCTCCGGTGCCGAAAGGCCGCGGTTTTTCAGATAACGCGCCACTTCGGCGAAGCGTCCGACATCGGCGCCCGCCAGCCGTGCCACGGCGTTGTAGCCCAGGGCGCGGCGCGCGTCGGCGTTCGCATCGGGTGGCGCTGTGGGTGTCTCCGCCCCCTGCGGTTGGTCCATCAGCAACGCCCCGCGCGTGCCGTCTGCCAGGCGGAAATAACGGCGGGTGGAGGCGTCGCCGGGCAGCGGCGTCACCACCGCCTTGCCCCAGCCGGAAGCGGCCAGGAAATCGCGTCTCTCTTCTTCCCGCGTCATGCCCACTTGCTTCTCATACAATGGAGGCCCAGCGTTGCGGCCCGGTAATCTTCACCCGCCTTGTTTCACCCTCCAGCGACAGGCGCAGATGCAGCGCGTCAACCGGCAGATAGTCCGGCGCGCGCTCCGGCCATTCCACCAGCACGGCGCCGTCTTCCAGTGCTTCGCGGAAGCCAAGCTCCTCAAGCTCGCGCGCCGCCTTGAGGCGATAGAGATCGTAATGCGCCACCGCCAAGCGTGGCGTCTCATAGGATTGCACCAGGGTGAAGGTGGGGCTGGGCACATCTTCCGTCACGCCCAGGGCGCGCAATATGTCCCGCGCCAGGGTGGTCTTGCCCGCGCCCAGCCCGCCCCACAGCGCCACCGCGTCGCCGGCCTTGAGCAGGGGCGCGATGCGGCCCGCCAGCGCCGCCGTGGCGGCAAGGTCGGGCAGGGCGGTTTCGTTGCGGAATATCGGGAAAAGCGGGATCATTCGCGCCTGTTCTAACGTGCGCCGGGCCGCCCCGGAAAGCGCAATTTGCACGCAACGCCGCCCCATGCTACCCGCGCCTCCGCGAAATCACAGTCATCCGTGAATGTCCGAAAAAATCGTCATTATCGGCGCTGGCCAGGCCGGAGCCCAGGCCGTCCAGTCGCTGCGGTCCGAAGGCTTCACCGGGTCGATCACCATGGTGGGCGACGAGGCGTATCCGCCCTATCAGCGTCCGCCGCTGTCCAAGGCCTATCTGCTGGGACAATTGGAGCGGCCGCGCCTGTTTCTCAAGTCGGATGCCTTCTATCAGGAGGCGGGATGCGAATTGCTGCTCAACACCAGCGCGGCGGCGATCGACCGTGCGGGCAAGACGGTGGCGCTGAGCGACGGGCGCAAGCTGGCTTATGACAAGCTGCTGCTCACCACGGGGGGGCGGGTGCGAAAGCTGCGCTGCCCCGGCGCCGAACTGCCCGGCATCTTCTATCTCAAGACCATCGCCGATGTGGATGCGCTGCAGGCCGCCTTCCTGCCGGGCGCGCGCATCGCCATTGTCGGCGCCGGTTACATCGGCCTGGAAGTCGCGGCGGTGGGGACCAAGCGCGGCCTTCAAGTCACCGTGTTCGAAGCGATGGACCGGGTGATGGCCCGCGCCGTGTCGCCGGCCATGTCGGAGTTCTTCGCCGCCGAGCATATCAGGGTGGGCGTGACCCTGAAGCTGAACACCGGCGTCGAAGGCTTTGAAGGCGGCGGCAAGGTCGAACGCATCATCGCCGGCGGGCAGAAGCATGAGGTCGATCTGGTACTGGTCGGCATCGGCGTCACCGGCAATGACGATCTCGCCCGCGAGGCGGGGCTGGCCTGCAGCGATGGTATTGTGGTGGACCGCCATGCCCGCAGCAGCGATCCGGACATTTACGCGGCGGGCGATTGCACACGGCATTATGGCCGCGAAGGCGTCGAACTGCGGCTGGAATGCGTGCAGAACGCCATCGACCAGGCCAAGCATGCGGCGCTGGCGATGGTGGGCAAGCCCAAGAACTACAGCGAAGTGCCGTGGTTCTGGTCCGACCAGTATGACCTGAAGCTGCAGATCGCCGGCCTGGCGTGGCCCAGCGACACGCTGGTCCAGCGTGGCGATCCGGCGGGGCGGAAATTCTCCGTCTTTCACCTGCGCGACGGCAAGGTGGCGGCGGTGGAAGCTGTGAATGCCGGGCAGGACTACATGATAGGCCGCAAGCTTATCGCCGAAGGCCGGCCGGCCGAGGCTTCGCGCATCGCCGATCTTTCCATTCCGGTGAAGAACCTCGCGGGATGAAAAAAGCCTTCAAAGCCATCTTCATCGAGGACAATGGCGTCAGCCACACCATCGACGTTCCCGAAGGTTGGTCGCTGATGGAAGGGGCGGTCAAGCATCTGGTGCCCGGCATCGACGCCGATTGCGGCGGCGCCTGCGCCTGCGCCACCTGCCAGGTTTATGTCGATCCCGCATGGGCGGGGAAGCTGCCGGCCAAGACCGACATGGAGGAAACCATGCTCGACTTCGCGCCGCTGGTTCAGCCCAGGTCGCGCCTGTCGTGCCAGTTGCGCATGACCGAGGCGCTGGACGGGATCGTGCTACGGATTCCCAAGACCCAGCACTGACATTGGTTTTAACCACGGCGATTCAGGACATGCCCGTTTTGCGCCGATAGCGGACACTCAAGGCGGCTATTTTTTACTGGCGGCCTTCGCTTGCGCGTATGCCGTCCCGCCACCCGGCGCTTTCGCGCTCTTGTCCTGCTTGGGCTTCTTTTTCTCGCGGTTACTTTTTTGTTCCTTGCTCATTCATCTTTCCCTTCCGCCGTTGGTGGATAAATCGCAATCACGCCTTGGACCACTTGCCGCTCTTTATGTCGAACTTCACCTTGCCAGCCGACCGCATGCGCATCAACTGGTCCTGAAGGCCGTCCGTGCTCTTGTTGCTGGGGTCCAGAAGCTGCTGCAGCCCATAGACGGCGCGGGGTTTGTCCAGCGCGGCGAGCACGTCTTCTTCACGCGTCATGACCAATGCTCTTTCTGCCGGCGCAGCCGGATCTAGCTTGTGCCGTCCTCGGGCGGCTTGACCTGTTCGGCCTTGCGCCGGGCGGTTTCCTCGGCACGGCGCTCGGCCTTTTCCCTGGCCTTGGCGGCCTGGGCGCGCTCGCGCTGCATGCGGTCTTGCGAATAGTTCGGGGCTCTCGGTGCCATTGCTCGCTCTATTCCTGGGCCGGCGTTTCGCCGGCGCCGGCGTAACGGGTATCGAGCGCCCAGACTTCGCCGGCTTTTTCGGCTGGGCGGCAGAACAGGGCTGTACCGGATGCGCGTATGCCGTCGCCGCGGCAGAATTGCCGGAAGGCGCGCTCGACATCGGCTTCCAGCTTCAGCGGAATCTCGCGCGCCATGGCCTCGCGGTTCGTGCGAATAGCGCGCATCACCGACCAGCGGCGCAGCCCGCCGGGATGCGGCGTCAGCGCCGCGACCAGTTCTTCCACGATAGTCGGGCGCGAGGCGCGCCGGTCATGGGCCATGTGATATCCTTTGCGAAAGCGTGAAAAAAAACAAGCGGCGAAGACCTTGGCCCCCGCCGCTTGTTCCGTCGAACGATTTAGGCGCTCTGCAGGTTCACGGCTTTGGAGCCCTTGGCGTCAGGCTGAATGTCGAAGGAGACCTTCTGGCCTTCCGACAATGAGGTCATTCCGGCGGCTTCCAGCGCCGTGGCGTGGACGAACACATCCTTGGCGCCGCCTTCCGGCGAGATGAAACCAAAGCCTTTGGAGGAATTGAAGAATTTCACAGTGCCGAGTGTCATGATGATTCCTTTGCGGTTGATCGTCCGGACGAATGTCAGGACGGCGAAAACATCAAGTCGGGAAGTGTCTGGGCCAGGCGCGCGCAAGGCGAGTCGGGATTGGCGCTTCTTCTGGAGCAGTCGCACCGGGCTTATGCGCCTTTGGCCGCGATAATACAAGGCAGGACCAATAGCGCACCGGGTGGCCGGCACGCCTGCTTCGCGCGCGAAATCCTGCGCCGCCGTCAGAATAGATGCCGGCGGGTCGTACAGGCGTGCTATCCTCAGTGAGCAGTGAGCTTCCGGCACCTCCAAAGCCAAGACCCGCGCTGTTGCAGCTTCCGGCATGGTTTGCTTTTCGCACACCTCCGGACCCAACCAGCCGGAGAGCCATCATGGGTGCCAGATGCATTAATGCCAAGAAAAAGACCAAGCGCCGGGCGCACAAGAAGACGCGGGCCAACCAGCTTGCGGCGTCCTTGGCCCAGAATGAAGCCGCGCGCGCCGTACCTCGCCGCGCGCCTGACAGCAGGTAGCAGCTTCGGAAAGACCCAGGGGGACGCATACGCTTTTGCGTCGATAACGTTTGTACCCTGCAACGTCTTCACCATATACGCGAGGAATTCATGGGCGACATCATATTCGACGGGCCGGGGCCTTTCATGCTGCCGGATGCCATGGCGGTTGGCGCGCTTCCGTCACGCGATCGGGTAGAGATATCCCTGCGGGTCCAGGCGACGCCGGCCCGGCAGGAAACGGTCCTGATCACGATGAGCGTGAACCAGGCTGTTGAACTCGCTTCTCTCCTCGGCAACGCCACCGGCAACGCCCTGCGGCCCAATCCGCCTTCGGCCCCGTGATTGCTTCCAGCGCATGGCCTGGGCGGTCGTGCGGCGGGCCTTACATTCATGGTAGGTACGAAGCCGGCAACCAGCCGCATTGGCGGAAACGGACGGCCTACAAATACGCCGTCTGCTTGTCCTCGCTGTGCGTCGGGTGGTCATCGCCCGGCGCGATGCGGCGCGGCAGGTGGCAGCGCACCACGGTGCCGCCGCCTTCACCGCTTTCAATCTCGACCCAGCCGTCATGCAACTCGAGGAAACGGTTGACCAGCGCCAGCCCCAGTCCCGCGCCCGCCCGCGCCCCGGCGCGGCTCTTGGCCGAGAAGCGCTCGAACACCGTGGCCTTGACCTCCGGAGGCAGGCCCGGGCCGTTGTCGGCGACGGTGATCTGAACATCTTCGCCCACGACGCGACCGGTCAGCCGTACTTCGCCGCCGCGCGGGGTGAATTTGAAGGCGTTGGAGAGCAGATTGAAGACGATCTGGCGCAGCCGCCGCGCATCGGCGAGGAACTCGCCGGTATCCTCGGCAACGTCGACTGCCAGGGTCAGGCCCATCTTGGTCGCCCATTCGCGGGCGTGGCCGGCGACTTCCTCCAGTACCTCGAACAGATCCACCCGCTCCAGCTCCAGCCGCAGCGCGCCCGATTCCACCAGCGCCAGGTCGAGAATGTCGTTGACCAGGCTTTTGAGGGTGTTGGAACCGGTGACGATGGCGTCGACATATTCGCGCTGACGCTGGTTCATTTCGCCCGGCGCGCCGGAAGCAAGATGCTCGGAGAAGCCCAGGATGGTGTTCAGCGGCGTCCGCAGTTCATACGAGACATGCTTGATGAAATCCGACTTGAGCTTGTCCGCCGCCTCCAGCGCGTCGCCGCGGTCGCGCAGCGCCTGCTCGATGCGGAAACGGTCGGTGACATCGGTGAAGGTGACCAGCGCGGCCCCGTCCGGCAGCGGCGCCAGCGCCAGTTCCAGGATGGTGCGGTCGCTGCGCTCGACCTCTCCCAGCTCACGCTTCTGCGCCATGCCGGTGAGGATGGACTGTGACAGCTTCTCCCACACACCCGGCTCGCCGAAGCGGTCGGCGGCGATGGCGGCGATCTCGCGCACATGCGGCTCGCGTGCCAGTTCGTCGGCGGTGAAGTCCCAGATGCGGGCGAAGGCGGCGTTGTGGAATTTCAGCCTGCCGTCGGGGCCGAAGACGGCGACGCCTTCCTTGAGAATGTCCAGCGTCGCCGACTGCACCTTCTGCGCCGTCTGGAAGCTGGATTCCAGCGCCAGCTTCTCGCTGACGTCCTCGTAGAGATAAGTGAGGCCGCCGGAGGGATGCGGCTGGGTAATCACCTTGATGGTCTGGCCGCCCGGCAGGTGCCATTGTTCCTCGGCATTGGCGCCGCGCCCGGCTTCGTAAAGTGCCAGCCTCGCCCGCTTCCAGCCCTGCCAGTCGCGCTGCTCCGGCAGCTTGCGGGTCTCGCGCAGCCGGTCCAGCACCTCGCCGTCGCTGGGATGCTTGTCGAGGAAGCTTTCGGAAAATCCCCACAGCCGGGCGAAAGCGCGATTGTGGAAAGCAAGCTTCTGGTCGCGGCCGAAGATCGCCACCGCCGTCTCCAGCTTGTCCAGCGTGTCGGCATGGGCATCGACATGGCTTTGCAGCCGCGCTTCGGCGGAAGCGAGATCGGTGACGTCCACGGCGGTGCCGATGACGCCGGCATCGCCCAGCGGAATCTCGGTGAAGGACAAGGCGCGGCGCTGGCCGTTCATCACCGTGAAGCGGCGGGTCTCGACGATGCTGTTGCGGCTGCGGGCCGATGCGGCCAGTTCGCGCTCATTCTTGTCCAGTGCCGCCTGGCTGAGACGCAACTCCTCCACATCGCTCGCACCGGCGCCCTGCAGGAAGGCGTGGTTGCCCCAAGTGATGGCCAGGCCCTTGTCGCGCAGCCATACCGGCGTCGGCAGCGCATCGAGAATGGCCTTGTAGTCGGCGGCCTCGGCGGCGACGGTCGGCTCTTCCAGCCATACCGCCACCATGCCGCCCACGGCGCGGCCGCGGGCGATCAGCTTGCGGCCATGGGCATCGGTCACCGGAATCTGAAAAGCGGCGCCGCGGTCCGAAAGCCCGTCAATGGCGGCGGACAGCGCCAATGCATCCGGGCCCTTCAAGCATGACTGCAGCAGTTCCTCGCCGCCGCCATACGAATAGGGTCCGGCGCCGTCGCGGCCCCAGACCAGCAGCGGCTCGCGCCCAGCGCCCAGCAGGGCATCGCGCTCGCCGACGGCCGCCTTGGTGCGTGCGCCGGTCAGGCGTAGCGAGCGGCGCAGGCGGCGGGAGATGCTCTGCTCGGCCAGGGCCCAGAGCCCGGCGGCGATGGCCAGGGCGACGCCGCCCGCCGCCAGGGCCGAAAGCACCACCACTTGGCTGGAAAGAATGGGAGTGGCTGCCAGAGCAGGGAAGGGCGTGAGCAGGCTGGCCACAGCCAAGCCCCTTATTGCCCCCCCTACCGGTCCCTTGCGGTGTCCCATTGTGGGACGGCCCCCGTTAACCCGCTCGCCAAACGGCGAATCACTGTTGAATCAACAAGATACCGGCGAGACTCGGTCCCGCATAGAGATTGTGGTTAATAAATTATGAAAAACTAAATGCGGCTCTGTGGGCCATATTTTGCGGACTGTGGATAAAGCTGAGTCAAATCAGTGAATTACAGTTTCCGTATGCGGAATAAGCGCTTGGCAAGGGCCACCGGCCCTTCCGCTTCGCGGCGCGGCCAGCCGCCAGCGCCGGACGGGGTCCGGTCAGTTGCCCCGGGGGGTTCCGATCAATTGAACGTCTTGCGGATGCTGAAATTGAAGGTCGGCCGGCCATAGCCGGTCTCGATCTCGGTCCGCGTCAGGGCGGAGACGTCGCGCGCCCCGGCATAATAGTCGCTGATGCGGGTGCGGCGGGCGATGAGGAAATTGTTGATCGAGAAGCCGATGTTCAGGTTGGCGCTGGGCTTGTAGGTCCAGCCGGCGCTGACGCCCGGATCGCCGAAAAAGCGGTCCACCTCTGCCAGGCGGAAGCCGATTTCCTTCCAGCCATTGTTGTAATTGACGCTCCAGGTGGACTTCCACTCCTCCATGTCCTGGACGAAGCCGACACTGTAAGAGGCGGCGTCGTCATAGGTCAGGCGGCGGGTGACGCCGGTAAGAGGATCCTTCACCGCGCTGTCCTGCCAGGCCAGCGACAGGGTTATCCGTCCGCCTTTGAGCGGGCGGAACTTGTCGGTCGGGATGGCGCCAGTGACGCTAAGCCGGTCGACGCGGCCGCCGCCGATATTGCCGCGGGTGTCGTAGTCGCCGCTGGGATCGAAGACCGGCTTCATGTCCAGGATGTTGCTGATCTCCTGATGCAGCAGGCTGACGGTGAGCGAGCCGCGGTCCCAGAAATGCCGCTCATAGGCCGCCTCGAACTGCCAGTGCTGGTCGGGCTTCACGTCGGGATTGCCGGCGGTGACATTGCCCTGGTTGAGGCTGACCGAGGAGATGAAGTCGCCGAAATCCAGTTGCCCCAGCTGATGCTCGACCCTGAAGCGCAGCAGCGCATTGGGGCTCATGGTCCAGGTCAGCAGGGCGCGCGGCTTGAGATAGAAGAAGGAACGTGACTGGCTGACATCGCCGCGCTCGCTGATGGTGGAATATTCCGTCCGCAGGCCAGCATCCAGCACCAGGGCGCGGCTGATCTGCCAGCTCGCCTGGGCGAAGAGCTCCTCGCGCATCTCGTTGACGTTCACATCGGAGGACGGCACCGTCACCACCGTGCCGTTCTGGGTATAGAGCGAAGTGCCGGTGAGGAAATTGTAGGCTGCCTCGGCGCCGCCCTCCAATGACAAATGCGGGGTAAGGGGATAGCTGAGGGTGAAGCGGCTGATGCTCTCGCCGGTGTCGGTGAGATTGGAGAAGCGTTCGGCGACGCCGCTATCGTCCACCAGCTGGGTGGAAGTGGCATGGCCCAGTCGCTGCAGCAATTCGACATCCAGATTTGCCACGCCCAAAGCGCGCTGGTAGTTGGCGCCCAGCTCGCCATTGCGGTTGTGCGAGCTGAAGGAATAGTTCTGCAGATTGGCGCTGGCGTCATAATCGGTGTCGCCGCTGTAGTCGGATTGCTGCAAGGTGGTGTTGGCGCTGAGATCGCCGCCGGCCAGCGGCGTCTTGACCGCGCCGTTCAGGCCGATGACGCCGCCGCTGCCGCGTCGCACTTCGCCGCTGGTCACCGCGGTGCCGCTGGGATCGATCTCGGTGATGCTGGCCGTGCCCATGTCGTTGCTGTAATTGGGGTCGCGGCGGATGGAGAGGTCATAGCTGCGCTCGCCCGTGGTGTGGCTGTATTGCAGCACGCCGCCGGACATGATGCGTCCGGTGGTGGTGGCGGCGGCGCTGGCCTGGGTGACGATGGTGGTGGAGGGCGCCTTTTTCAGGATGACGTTGGCCACCACCGGCTTGCTCTGCATGTCGATGCCGGGCGCGCTGCCATGGATGACGTCGATGCGCTCGACATCGGCGGCGACGATGCGCTGCAGCACCGCGCCCAGATAATCGGTCTTGCTGGTGGGGCGTTTGCCGTCGATCAGCACATTGCCGGAATTGCCGGAAAAGCCCCGGGACCCATCGCCGCCGTCAAAGGAAAAGCCCGGCAGGCGGTTGATCATGTCCATCGCCGTGGACGGCCGGGCGCTGGCGAAGAAATCGGGCTTGTAGCTTTCGATCTGATTCTGGGCGGGCGCGGTCTGGGCCTGGGCCGGCGTCAACGCGGGACCGCAAAGCCAAAGCGCGGTGGTAAGCAACACCCAGGACCTATGCCGCACGCCGCCCCCTTTTTGGGTTTTTCGACCACGCCTGACTGGGGCGGGAACCTGAGGGAACTTTCGGGCAGGATCAAGGCGGGTTACGGTCGCGGGGCGGATAGGGGACGAAGGATGGAGCGGGGCACCGATCAGGACGAATCGGGAGCCGCCTGGCTCGCGGCGGCGCGGGCGATGGCGCCGCTGGTGGCCGAGCACAGAAGCAATTTCGACCGCGACCGCAACCTGCCGTCGGTCCTCATCGAGGCAATGCGTCAGGCCGGGTTTTTCCGCCTCTGGCTGCCGCGTGCGCTGGGCGGCGTCGAGCTCGACCCCCTTGGCTTCCTGGCAGTAACCGAGGAATTGTCGCGCCAGGACGCAGCGGTCGGCTGGTGCGAAGCGATTCCCGCCGGCGCCGCGCGGCTGGCCGGCGCGATGCCGGAGGCGGCGGCCCGCGAGATATTCGATGGCGGCCGCTGCATCCTGGCCGGGGCTCTCAATCCCAGCGGCAGGGCGGTGGCATCGCCCGGTGGCTATCGCGTCACCGGGCGCTGGACCTATGCCAGCGGCATTGCCCATGCCGACTGGGTGTTCGCCAACTGCGTTGTCGAGGACGCGTCGGGGCCGCGCAGCATGCCCGAAGGCGGCCCCGAACTGCGCTTCTGCCTGATGCCGCGCGACCAGGTGGAGATACTCGACGTCTGGCATGTCGGCGGCATGCGCGCCACCGGCAGCAATGATTTCCAGGTCAGCGAGTGTTTCGTGCCTGAGAAATACACCATCCCGCTGCTGGGCGGTCTGCTGCCCGCCATCGTGCCCGGTCCGCTGTTCGCGATGCCGCCGCCCAGCGTCTTCCCCGCCGGCCTGACGGCGGTCGCGCTGGGCTGTGCCCGCGGTGCGCTGGAGGCGCTGGTCGAGATCGCCGCCACCAAGAAAAGCCCCGGATCGCCTATGGTGCTGCGCGATAAGGCCGCCGCCCAGATCGACATCGCGCGTGCCGAGGGACTGGTGCGTGCCGGCCGCGCCCTGCTCCACAGCGAGATCGAGAGCATGTGGCGCAATGTCCAGGCCGGCCATCAGGTCACCGTCCGCGATCGCGCGCTGGCGCGGTTGGCGGCCGTGCAGGCGACGCGCCTGGCGATCCAGGCGGTGGACATCGCCTATGAACTGGGCGGCGGTGCGGCGCTGCAGGAAGGCGGCCGGCTGGAGCGCTGCTTCCGCGATATCCATGCCATCGGCCAGCACATCTCCCTCAGCGCCCAGTCCAATCTGGAGCCGCTCGGCCAGGTCCTGTTCGGCCTGACGCCCCGCATGCCGCGGTTCTGAACGAAATAAAAAAAGCCCGGCATGAGAGCCGGGCTTTTTGCCGTTTGGATTGATCTGTTTGGTAGCGACCCGGCGTGCGTCGCGCGCCAATCAATACCTGTAAGTATCCGGCTTGTAGGGGCCGGCTTTCGCCACCGAGATGTAATCGGACTGCTTGGTGCTGAGCTCGGTCAGTTGGGCGCCGACCTTGCCCAGATGCAGGCGGGCGACCTTCTCGTCCAGCTGCTTGGGCAGGACATAGACCTTCTTCTCGTACTTGCCGGTGTTCTGCCACAGCTCGATTTGTGCCAGCGTCTGGTTGGTGAAGCTGGCCGACATCACGAAGGACGGGTGGCCCATGGCGTTGCCCAGATTCACCAGGCGGCCTTCCGACAGCATGATGATGCGTTTGCCGTCGGGGAATTCGATCTCGTCCACCTGCGGCTTGATGTTGTGCCACTTGAAGTTCTTGGTCGCCTGGACCTGAATTTCGCTATCGAAATGGCCGATGTTGCAGACGATGGCGCGGTCCTTCATGGCGCGCATGTGATCCACGGTGATGACATCGACATTGCCGGTGGCGGTGACGAAGATGTCGGCGCGCGGCGCGGCGGTTTCCATCGTCACCACTTCATAGCCCTCCATCGCCGCCTGCAGGGCGCAGATCGGATCGACTTCCGAGACCATGACGCGGCAGCCGGCCTGGCGCAGCGAGGCGGCTGAGCCCTTGCCGACATCGCCGAAGCCCGCGACCATGGCGACCTTGCCCGACATCATTACGTCGGTGCCGCGGCGGATGCCGTCCACCAGCGACTCGCGGCAACCATAGAGATTGTCGAACTTGGACTTGGTGACGCTGTCATTGACGTTGATGGCGGGGAACAGCAGCTTGCCCGCCTTCTCCATCAGATAGAGGCGATGCACGCCGGTGGTGGTTTCTTCCGAAACGCCCTTGATGTTGGTGGCGATCTCGGCGAACCAGCCCTTGGGCTTTTCCTTCAGCAGCCGCTTGATGAGGGCATAGAAAACTTCCTCTTCCTCATTCTCCGGCTTTTCCAGGAAAGCGGTGTCGCCCTTCTCGGCGCGCAGGCCGTGATGCACCAGCATGGTGGCGTCGCCGCCATCGTCCAGGATCATGTTGGGATAGCCGCCGCCATGCCATTCGAACAGCTTGGCGGTATAGTCCCAATAGTCCTTCAGGCTCTCACCCTTGACGGCGAAGACCGGGATGCCGGCGGCGGCGATGGCGGCGGCGGCATGGTCCTGGGTCGAATAGATGTTGCAGGAGACCCAGCGGATGTCGGCGCCCAGCGTCTTCAGGGTTTCGATCAGCACCGCGGTCTGGATGGTCATGTGCAGCGAACCGGCGATGCGCGCGCCTTTCAGCGGCTGGCTCTTGCCGTATTCCGCCCGCGTCGCCATCAGGCCGGGCATCTCGATCTCGGCGATGTTGAGTTCCTTGCGGCCCCATTCGGCGAGGGAAATGTCTTTGACGATGTAATCGGAGAAGGCGGCCATGACGCGATTCCTGCGAAAATTGCGGCCCGGCTATAGCAGCCGGGCCGGGGCAGGGCAAGAAACATATAAAGAAATCTGCATATGGTTATGCAGGCCCTGAAAAGACTGTGATTTTCGCTCTTTCGAGCTCAGGATGAGGCCATGGAACCAGACCTGACCGACATCGTCCTGCGCCTCCTGACGGCCGCCGGCATTGGGCTGCTGATGGGGCTGGAACGGCTGCTGAAACGCAAACCCGTGGGCATGCGCACCCTGGGGCTGGTCAGTTTCGTCGCCGCGCTGGTGGCCCTGTCGCTCACCCATGCCGATGGCATTGTCGGCAATGCGGACGGATTGGCGCGGGTGCTGCAAGGCGCGGTGCAGGGCGTGCTGGTTGGCGTCGGCTTCCTGGGCGGCGGGGTGATCCTGCGCGACACCTCCGGCGTGCATAACATCACGACGGCCGCCGAAGTCTGGGCGGCGGCGGGCATCGGCCTGGCCGCGGCGGTGGCGCCCTGGAGTCTTGTCGGCCTCGGCGCTGTCGTCTTTGTTCTGCTGATCGTGGTCTTCCGCATCCTGGAGCAGAAGTTCCATCTCAAGGGTCCCTGAACGCGCCGCTCAGGTCAGCGTGATCGCCTCCGGCGGCAGGCCGGCGCGCGAGCGTTCCGCCATTCTTTCATAGGCGGCCTCCAGTGAATGGCAGAGGCGCTCCGGGTCGAACAGCGGAAACGTCATGCGCCCCTTGTCGAGACGTTCGCGATAGGAAGCCAGCAGCGCTGGATCGCGCGCCAGCTTCAGCGCCAGCGCCTTGTAGTCGGGCAGCGATGCCGTTGCGAGTTCCGGCATGCCGACGGAATAGAGCGCACTGGCCGAAACCCGGCTGGCGAAGGAAGCGCCGGCGCAACTGACCAGCGGCAGCCCGGCCCATAGCGACTCGATGGCGCTGGAATGGCCGGCGAAAGGTAGCGTATCGAGGAAAAGATCGGCCACGCGGTGGCGAGCGATGTGTTCGGCCTCGTCGGCGGGACCGGCGAAGATCAGTCGTTCGGGCGCGATGCCCAAAGCCGCCGCTTCCTGCTGCATATTGCGCGCTGCGACTTCATTGTTCTGGCGCAGCCAGAGCACGCTGCCGGGCACCTCCTGCAGCAACTCCATCCAGATACGGAAGATAGGCGAGGCGATCTTCCAGACGCCGTTGAAGGCGCAGAAGACGAAACTGTTTTCCGGCAGACCCGCTTGGGCGCGCATTACCTGGGCGCCGAACGGGTTGCGGGTCGGATCAGCCGGCATATAGCTATGCGGCAGCCGCACCAGCTTTTCGGTGAAGAAGCTGTCGCTGCCGGGCGGCGTGACGATGGTATCGGCGATCATATAGTCCATGAAGGAACTGCCGGTGGTGCCCGGCCAACCCTGATAATTGACCTGGATGGGGGCGGGCCGCCGCGCCGCAATGCCGGTGCGCGCGCCGGCGGTATGGCCGCCCAGATCGACCAGAATGTCGATCTCCGCCGCCGCCAGAAGCCCGGCCACATCGCTGTCGCCGCGCTCGCGCTCATCCAGGAAATGGTCGAAAGCGGCGGCGAGCCGCTTTCGCATCGGGCTGGAATCGTCGGGACCGGTGGAGACGGCGAACAATTCAAAACGGCTGCGGTCGTGCCGCTCCAGCAGGGCGGCGTTGGATGTGGCGACAGTGTGATTGCGGAAATCATAAGAGAGATAGGCGAGCTTCAGCCGCCGTCCGCTGCCCACCCGCCGCGGCGGCAGCGCCGCCATCTTGGTGTAGATCTGGCCATCGACATAGGTCTCGGCACAGGCGCGCTGCAGCGCCGGATCGTCGGAAGAGAGCAGCAGGTGCAGCGGCGTCAGCGGTCGCCTCTCGCGAACATGGGCCGCCAAGCCTGCTTCCAGCCGCGTGCGCCAGGCGAAATCGCAAGCCTGTTGGCTGGTGTCCAGCAGCCCGTCAAAGACATAGGGATTGTCGGGATACGCGGCATAGACACGCTGCATCTCGGCATGGGCTTCATCCACCCGCTTGAGCGCCAGCAGCGCCATGGCGCGGTTGAAGCGCACCATGGCAAGGCCGGGCTCGCGGGCCAGTACGCGATCATAATGGGCGAGCGCGTCTTCATGCCGCCCCATCTGCGCCAGGAGCAGGCCGCGCTGGTTCAGCGTCGTGGAATCCTCGGGCGCGATCGCCAGCGCCTGGTTGTAGGCCGCCAGCGCCTCGGCAGGGCGGCCCAGCTTTTCCAGCGTCGCGCCGCGATTGGCCAGCGCCAGCGGCAGGCGAGGATCGAGGCGTAGCACGGCATCGAAATCCGCCAGCGCCGCCTCGGGCTGTCCCATCGCCGCCAACACCAGGCCGCGATTGATCAGCGTGCCGGGATGGCCGGGCTTGAGCGACAGCGAACGCTCCAGCGCCATCAGCGCCTCGGCATGCCGTCCCAGCTCGCGCAATGCGTTGGCGCGCTCATTCTCGATCTCGGGCATGGGCGGGCTGAGCCGCTTCGCCTGATCGAAGCTGGCAAGCGCCTCGGCGTGCCGGTTCAGGTCACGCAGCACCAGGCCGTGATTGAACCAGAGGGCGGGATTGTCGCGCACGCTCTTCAGCGCCTGGCTGTAGAGCTTTTCCGCCTGGGCGAACTGGCCCTGGTTCTGCAGCCGGAAGGCCTGGTCGAGAAGAAGCCCTACCGACATGCGAAGGCCTCGGGCGGCAGGCCGGCGCGCGAACGCTCCGCCATCGTTTCATAAGCGGTTTCCAGCGCGCGGGCGAAGCCATCCACATCGAACAGCGGAGATGTCATGCGTCCCTTGTCGAGGCGTTCGCGATAAGACGCCAGCAGTGCCGGGTCGCGCGCCAGCTTCAGCGCCAGCGCCTTGTATTCCGGCAGCGAGGTGGCCACCAGTTCCGGCATGCCGACGGCATGAAGCGCGCTGGCTGAAACCCGGCTGGCGAAGGAGGCGCCGGCACAACTGACCAGCGGCAGCCCCGCCCATAGCGACTCGATGGCGGTGGAATGGCCTGTGAAGGGCAGCGTGTCGAGAAAGAGATCGGCCAGGCGATAGCGGGCGAGGTGCTCGGCCTCCTCGGCGACGCCGGCGAAGACCAGCCGTTCGGGCGCGATGCCCAAAGCCGCCGCTTGCTGCCGCAGGTTGCGTGCTGCGACCTCGTTGTTCTGACGCAACCAGAGCAAACTGCCGGGCACCTCGCGCAGCAACTCCATCCAGATACGAAATACAGGCGGACTGATCTTCACGACACCGTTGAAGGCGCAGAAGACGAAAGCCCCTTCGGGCAGGCCGACTTGGGCGCGCGTCGGCGTCGCGGCGAAAGGGTCGCGGCTCGGATCGGTGGGATGATAGCAATGCGGCAGCCGCACCAGCTTTTCCGTGAAAAAACTGTCGCTTGCGGGCAGCGCCACCACGGCATCAGCGATCAGATAGTCCATGACGGAATCGCCGGTGGTGCCGGCCCAGCCCAGGAAGCTGACCTGGACGGGGGCGGGCCGCCGCGCCGCGATGCCGGGACGCGCACCGGCAGTATGGCCGCCCAGATCGATCAGTATGTCGATCTCCTCCTGCGCCAGCAGTTTCGCCACATCGCTGTCGTCGCGCTGCTCGTGCACATCCAGAAAACGTTCGAAAGCGGCGGCGACGCGCCGGCGTATCGGGCTGGAATCGTCTGGACCAGTGGAGACGGCGAACAGCTCGAAACGGCTGCGGTCGTGTTTCTCCAGCAGGGCGGCGGCGCAAATGGCGACGGCGTGACTGCGAAAATCGTAGGAGAGATAGGCCAACTTCAGCCGCCGACCGGAGGATGCACGCCGCGACGGCAGCGTCGGGGTGCTGATGTCATGCAGGTTTTTTACATAGGCCGTGGCGCAGGCAAGCTGCAGCGCCGGGTCGTCGATATATTGCATCATGCGCATCGGCAACGGCAGCGTGCCAGCGCGCACATGCTCCGCCAGTTCCGGCTCCAGAACCAGACGTTGTGGAAAATCGCAGGTCATGAGAGTGGATTCCAGCAGCCCGTCGAGGACGAGAGGCGCGTCCGGATGCTCGGCGAATGCGCGCTTCATCTCGGCATGGCCTTCATCAAATCGCTTGAGCTCCAGGAGCGCCCTGGCGCGGTTCAGACGCGCGGCTCCCAGGCTGGGATCGGCGGCGAGGGCGCGGTCATAATAGGACAGGGCTTCTTCATACCGGCCCTGCCGCGACAGCAGGGTGCCGCACTGGAACAGTGCGGTGGGATCGCCGGGCGCGGCGGCCAGGGCCTGCCGGTAGGCTGCGAGTGCCTCACCGGGCCGCTTCAGTTTTTCCAGGGTCGCGCCCCGGTTGACCAGCGCCAGCGGCAGGCGCGGTTCCAGCCGCAGCGCGGCGTCGAAATCCGCCAGGGCGCCCTCCAGTTGCTTCAGAGGAATCCGCACCAGGCCGCGATTGATCAGTGTACCGGGGTGGAAGGGCCTGAGCGCCAGGGCGCGATCCAGCGCTGCCAGCGCATCGTCGAAACGTCTCAGTTCCCGGAGTGCGTTGCCGCGCTCATTCTCGATCTCGGCCATGGGCGGACTGAGACGCTGCGCCTGGTCGAAGCTGGCCAGAGCCTTTTTTGTTTGGCCCAGGTCGCGCAGCACCAGGCCGTGATTGAACCAGAGGGCGGGATTGTCGCGCACGCTTTTCAGCGCCTGGCTGTAGAGCTTTTCCGCCTGGGCGAACTGGCCCTGGTTCTGCAACTGGAAGGCCTGTTCAAGAAGAAGCGTTACCGACATGCGGAAATCATGGCCCCGGACAGGCGCCACCCGGCTGCCTGGTCAGCAGGATAGGGGGGTGGCGCGGTGCTGACAACCAACGCGTTTGCGCCCGGCGTGCCAGAAGCTAGTATGGCGAAAAAGGGAAATTGCGCGTGAAAATCTGCGTCGCCGGTCTCGGCAAGCTGGGTTCTCCACTGGCCGCCGTGCTGGCGAGCAAGGGCCATGAGGTCACCGGCATCGACCTTGACCCGGCGATGGTCGCCGCGATCCGCGAAGGCCGCCCCCCGGTGGCGGAACCGGGATTGCAGGCGCTGATCGACAGCGCGCGGCCGCGCCTGAAGGCGACCTCTTCCTGGGAGGAGGCGGTCTCAGGAACGGAAGCTTCCTTCATCATCGTGCCGACGCCGTCGGAAGAGGATGGCGGCTTCAGCAACGCATATGTGCTGGACGCCGTCGCGCGCATCGGCGCTGCGCTGCGTTCGTCCGGTCGCTACCATGTGGTCAACATCACCTCGACGGTGATGCCCGGTTCCTGCGACGGCCCGATCCGCGCCGCCCTGGAGCAGGCCTCCGGCCTGACGGTGGGGAAGGGTGTCGGGCTTTGCTACAATCCGGAATTCATCGCCCTGGGCACGGTGATCCGCGACATGCTGCGGCCCGACATGATCCTGCTGGGGCAATCCGACGCCCGCGCCGGCGATGTCATCGAGAGCATCTATCGCACCACCACCGAGAATTCGCCGCCGGTGCAGCGCATGAACCTGGTCAACGCTGAGACCGCCAAGATCGCGCTCAACGCCTATGTCACCATGCGCATCTCTTTCGCCAATTTTGTCGCCGAGATTTGCGAGCGCCTGCCCGGCGGCAATTCCGATGCGGTGCTGGCAGCGCTGGGCAAGGATTCGCGCATCGGCGGCAAATACCTCAAAGGCGCGCTGGGCTATGGCGGACCCTGTTTCCCGCGCGACAACGCTGCCATCGCCCGGCTGGCGCAGCTTGCGGGAGTCGAAGCCGATCTGCCGCTGGCCACCGATACGGTCAACCGCCGTCAGGCGGCGCGGCTGGCGGCGCAGGTCCGGCAGCATCTGGCGCAGGGCGGCGCCGTCGCCGTTCTGGGCATGGCCTACAAGCCGGACACGCCGGTGGTGGAAGAAAGCC
>Ga0265313_10000501_pt1 | contig 41159 bp, 38 predicted proteins | sample 4123metaG_FD_203122 | JGI IMG/M metagenome (GOLD analysis project Ga0265313, IMG submission 203122) | Rhizosphere microbial communities from Carex aquatilis grown in University of Washington, Seatle, WA, United States - 4-1-23 metaG | ecosystem: Host-associated > Plants > Roots > Rhizosphere >... | reverse complement strand
GCACTCTTCGCTTGGCTATCGGCCGCCGGCACCACAGACGATGAACCCGTTCCTGCCGCCGCTAGATCAGGCCACGCAAATGCAATAGTCTCTCTATGACGCTGGTACAAAATATCCGTCAGGCCAGAAGCGCGGAAGCGCGTGAATGACGTCAGTGAACGTTTCGTAGCCGCCGAGATAGACCTCCTCGGTCTTGATGGTCTTCATGAAGCTCTCGGCCTTGGCATTGTCATACGGAACGCCCCGGCGGCCCATCGAACCACGAAGCCCGTGGTCAGCGAGCATCTCCCGATACTGGTCCGCGGCGTACTGGGCGCCACGGTCCGAATGGTGCACACAGCCGGGCTTAGGCTGGCGGTTCGCGATCGCTGAGCGAAGCGCCGCCAATGTCAGCCTGGCGTCGATCGCCCGCCCGAGGGCATAGCCGACTACGCGCCGCGACCAGGCATCGAGGATGACAGCGAGATAAACGAAGCCTCGCGCGATGGCGATGAAAGTCAGGTCGGCGACCCAGAGTTCATTCGGACCGGCTAGGATTAGCTCTCTCGCGAGATTAGGGAAGATCGGGCCACCGTGATTGCTGTCGGTCGTGGTGACGAAACGCCGGCGCGGCCGTACGCTCAGACCCTGCTCGCGCATGAGCCGCATCGCCCGCTTGTGATTCACCACAAGCCCATCCCTGTGAAGTTGGGCGGTGACCCGTCGGTAGCCATAGCGCGGATATTCGGCGCAAATTTCCCCTACTTTCTCGACGATTTTTGCATCCCCTGGCGGCTGTCCGGCTGGTTTGTCGTAGTAGGTGGATCGAGCAATGTTCATGAGCTCGCATCCTCGTCGGATTGAGAGGCCACGGGGCCGGTGACGATCGATGTAGACTCTCTTCTGCGCGATGTTGGTGTTCTCGCGACCCCCCTTAAAAACTCGAGCTCCATGGTCAGCTTGCCAACCATCCGCTCCAGGCCGGCGATCTTAACCTCATGAGCTTTCAGGCGGTTATCGTGCTCGAACTCCCCGCCCTCGTGCTTGAGCACCCAGATGCGGATCAGATTGCGAGCAATGTCGTACTTCCGCGACAAGCTGTTCAGGCTCTCCCCGGTCAAGAACTCCTGGGCAACCTGGCGTTTGAACGCAACATTGAACGTACGGTAGCGAGCCATGACCTTCTCCTCAAAAGGCCCGGGCAGAATAGATCAATCCTTCGTCCGCCGCCTGTCCATCTCGAGGGGTGCAGTCCATTCATTTCAAAGAACAGGGATTTTCACACCAACTGTGTCGGTCATTTCGTCCCCGGCACAGCGACGCGCTGGCTGTAAATCCCCTGGCCGCTGCCATCGTTTGCCGAAGTCCATGCCGCGACGAAGTTGCCCGATGTTAAAGCGGCGACGGCCGGTTGTGACTGGTCGCCCGCCGTCGTGGTGTTGACCTTGAACTCCGTGCCCGAAGCTTTGCCGGCTGCATCGTAGAGTTGGGCATAGACGCCGAGCCCTGAGCCGTCCTGGTTCTTCGATGCCCACGCCACCACGAAGCCGCCGGAGATCAGCGCCAGTACTTTCGCAGGGTTTTTCGGTCGCCACTATTATCGCTGACCGTCATGTTGTAGTGACTTTGCCAAGAACTTTCGCGTTCGAGCATCCGTTGGTCGAGTCAATACATCAGCAGCGTGGCCACATTCGATGATGACACCGTCAGCCATTACCACTGCGACATCGGCTATTTGCCGTGCGAATCCAATTTCGTGGGTTACAACGATCATGGTCATGCCACTACTGGCCAAATTCTTGATCACATCTAGAACTTCACCGGTAAGATGAGGATCAAGCGCTGACGTAGGCTCATCGAACAGCATGAGCTTTGGCTGCATTGCCAGCGCACGAGCGATGGCGACCCGCTGCTGTTGTCCACCCGACAAGTGGCGAGGAAAGGACTTGGCCTTGTCCTTCAAACCGACCCGCTCAAGTAGATCCTGGGCGCGTTCTGTTGCAACGGCGCGGCTTTCGTGGCGGACCCGCATCGGAGCATCAATAACGTTCTCCAGCGCCGACATATGCGGAAATAGGTTGAAGTTCTGGAACACCATTCCGATGCTGGCGCGCTGAGCACTTATCTGAGCTTCGGACAAACGGATGAACCGGTTATTGTGCCGACGGCACCCGATGGCAACGCCATCGACGTAGACCAGGCCGCGATCCGGCAATTCAATAGCGTTGATGCAACGGAGCAAGGTGCTCTTGCCTGCGCCGGAGGGTCCGAGCAAACAGACAACCTGGCCCTGATGGGCGACCAGATTAATTCCTTTCAGGACCATGTTGGGGCCGCGCTTCTTCCAGACATTGGAAATGCGCACTAGCGGCTCACGGTCAATCCGATCGACCGTCATGGCAACGCCGATTCCTTGACGGTTGCTATCTGCTCTTTGATCTGAGTGAAATCCTCCGCCGTCCAGCCCTTCGAGTAATGCCGCTCGATAAAGACCTGAATGACAGACAGAACGCTGACGAGAATGAGATACCAAAGCGCCGCTACGATCAGTAGCGGCATGGTTTCGTACGTCCGGCTGTAGATGACTTCGACCGAATTCATCAGCTCAGGTAACGCAATCACGCTAGCAAACGACGTGTATTTGAGCATACCGATGAACTGATTGCCGGTCGGCGGCACAATCGCTTTCATCGCTTGTGGGAGAACGATGACCCGAAAGGTCTGCCAAGGACGATAGCCGAGCGCCTTCGACGCTTCGGTCTGACCGGGATCGATGGAGAGAAGCCCGGCGCGAATGATTTCACCCATGTAGGCTCCCTCGTTCAAGCCGAGGCCGAGCAGCGCGGCGGTGAACGAAGAGATCGCGGTATTTGCGGAAATCTCAAAAAACTTCATACCCCCGAACGGTATTCCGAGTGACAGCATCGGAAACAGTACCGCCAAATTGTACCAAAACACGAGCTGGACCAGCACCGGCGTGCCGCGGAAGAACCAGACAAACCCGTGCGCGCAAAAATTCATCACTGGATCGCGTGACATCCGCATCAAGGCGATGAAGACGCCGATGACGACGCCGATCGCCATGACGAGGATGGTGAGACGGAGCGTCATGGCGACGCCGCGCAATACCGTGGGCTCGAGCATGTAGCGCCCGACAATATCCCACTGGAAGCCGTGGTTCGTTGCGAGCTGATATCCGATCCAGATCAGCCCAGTGCCGACCAGGACCACACCGAGCCAGCGCGCGATATGCGGCGGCTCGGTGATCCATTGGGTATCAGGCTCAGGAAGTCGGCCCTTCTGACCTTGCGCGGTAACATCAAATTCCATTACCGCTCCGCTTCAATGTATCCGCCATCATTCACTCAGCGGATTTCCGAACGACCTCGGGGCTCACCCCCAACTGCGCGACGCCGAATTCGTCGAGGATCGACTTATATGTGCCGTCTTCCATAAGGCTGAGCAACGCCAGCGCGACGGCCTTTCGCATGGCGGCGTTGTCCTTCTGTACAACGATGCCTGCCCTCTGGCGCTCAACGTCAATCACCTCGCCCTTCATCAGCACGACCTTTGAATTGATGCGCGAGATATAGACGCCTTGAGGGGTGGCGGTCAGAAACGCGTCGCCGCGGCCGTTCGAAATCGCGAGCAAGGTGTCGGCAGCGCTTGAATAGGCTTGTTGAGCAATTGGGTCCTTTTTTGCCACCACGCAGGCGTCCGACAATTTGTTTAGTAGCCCGACCTGAAAGCTTCCCTGTGTGACGTCGAAGGTCAGGCCGCACAGATCATTGATGTCTTTGATCGACTTGCCTGCAGGGACGAGCACCGACGTTCCATTGTCGAAATATTGGATCATATCGACGGCCGCGAGCCGTTGCGGGGAGATCGCGAGCTGATCGACGCCGGCGTGATAGCGCCCGGACTGTACGCCAGGAATGATGGCCGGAAACTTCAGATCATCGATCTCCGGCTTTAGGCCGAGCTTCGCAGCAATCGCTTTCATCAGGCTAACGTCAATGCCAATCGCCTCATCCTTGTCAGACTTGTAGGCGAACGGAGCCCAGACGAGGGAAGTCGCGACCCGGAACACGCCTTCGTCGCGAACATTGGCCGGCAGCGCGGCACGAGCGACTTCCGACACCTTCACCGCCTGCGCAAACGTCGGTCCGACAGTTGCGACCGGCAGCATGGCAACCATAAGCAAGCTCCGGAGCAGACCGCAAAAAGGCTTACCCATCGCACGTCCCTTTCCTCTTTGAATTTGATTTGCCTAAAAGACATTGAACCAAGTTCAAATTCTATCCGGTCCACCATTTCCGTCTACGGCGAAGATGCAGGATCGAAAATATTGCCGAGCCGAAAACCGGCTGGAGATTCAATTGCGACCGGTCGCAAGGGCCTTCTCGGCGAAAAGCTTGGGCGTATGGTTTATTTGCTAGGCTTGTCCGTCGGAGTAACCTCGATCGACACATGCGCGCCAACGATTTTCCAACCCTGCTCGGTGCGCAACCAAGTCTGACTTTGCCGTCCGACGCGGCTTGAGCCGGGTGTCAAGAACTCGGTGTTAGCCACGCCAAGGTTACGGCCGAACGTGATAATACGCAGATTCCTCAACACACGCCGCTGGTTAACGGCGCCACGCCTAAGCCGAAAAGCAACAATCTCGTCGTAGCTGTATTGACGCTCCCCTTCGCGAATTCCATATCGCAAGGTGTGTTCGCTGTCCCAGAACAAATCATTGAGTGTTGCGATGTCGCTTGTCGTCAACGCCAACTCATAAGCGCGAAAGGCCTTATTGAGCTCCGACAAAACCTCCGGAAGATTAATCTCGATCATGCGGACTTAATCTTAACCTGCCACCAGCTTGAATGATTCCCATTCGGTCGGCAGACGCTGCAGCGCGGCGGCCCAGCCGCCGAGACCAGCGCTGTCAGTCGGGGAAATGCGACGCCCTGAAAAAGCAAACTCCGATCCTTCGCTGGCCAGAGGAAAAGGTGACAGCGCATAGGTTTTGTCGCCAAGCGGACGGATTATAACGTCCACATCGCCGTCCTTCGACAAGGGAACATGTTCAAACGTCTGCTCCGTCCGTCCCTCGGGATGGACACGATTGAAATACAGTGCAAGCGTATCGATGAATTGTAGCGTTTTGTAGTTTTGAAAAACCTTGCGCTCGCCGAGCCAGCCCGCGGCGCGCGAATCTTTTGCCAGTTCTTCCTTAAGTCGAGCCTGCCGACCGAGCTCGCCGTTCAGCATCTTGTCCGCTACCGGCCGGTCCTTGGCTGCTACCTTGTCGAGCAAGACCAGTTTTGAAAGGCCATAACGCCCGTTATAGAGCCCCCAACTGTGCATGCTCGATATCAAGCCGCAGTAGGAATCATGCCGCTGATTGAAATCGGGAGACAGCCTGCTGGTCGTGATGATGGATTGCGGCGGGGTGTCGACCAGGTTGTATGGAAGACCGGTTGCGGGATCGATCCCGGGATTGCGATCGTACTCAAGCCAGCCGGCGTCGTGATTTGAAATTACATAGACCATCGCGTCCAACGGCTCGAGCCGCTCGAAGCGATCGTTGCCAAATACCTTGGCGAACTGCATGCATAGCGCGTTGTGCTCATACATCGTGATCGCGAGATGCGACGTCCCGGGCGGTGAAGTCTGAATGATCATACGACTCTCTTACCTTTTTTTAGGCAGAACTGAATCCAACCGAGAGATTCCGGTCACAAGACATTTTCCGTAACTTCCGAAAGTTCGATTCCGGTGTACCTAACTATGAAGTCCGGGCCGACCGGCGGCTGTTTCGAGTCGAAACCCGCGCGCCGACGGCCCGTCGGGTCCATCTGGAAATAGGAACCAAGACGCGCCGCCCACCTCACCGCCGCGCGGCCCGCAACGGTCCGCTCGGCAGAGAAAGCGGAAACAGCATCCTCGATGCGAGCATGCCGTTTCAGCGCGTCCGCCAAGCCGGCAGCATCATCGGCCGCTTTGGAAACCCCCGCGCCGCAATGCGGTCTGGCCACGAAAGCGGCATCGCCAATGATCGCAATTCTGCCATCGCTCATGACATCGCTTTCGAGATCATAGATAGCTTGCACAAACATACCCTCCATGCGTTCAATGATATTCGCAAAGATCGGAGGGAACAGTTCGCGAGCATCCTTCTTCATTGCCGCAACAAGTTCGGGGCGCACCAGGTTCGGCGGAATCCCGGTCTCATAGTGGACACCATCGACTCCGGTGAACATTTTGCGCAGTTCTGCGCCGGGAGAGATCGGCCGATACCACATGACATTGAAGCGGCGATGGCCGGGCATGACATTGCCGTCCTGCCCGGCGACTGGATATCCGATCAACTCCTCGCCGTCAGGAAAGCAGAAGTTGAGCGAGGAAAAACACGTGTCAACGAAGTCCCGCGTCGCGTGACGCTCTTCAAGCATCCCACGCCACGCGAGATAGCCAACGTATCGCGGTTGGATAGTGGGAAAAAGCGCGGAACGGACGGTGGACCGCATTCCATCCGCGCCGATAACGAGGTCGCCCGCAATGGTCGTTCCATGGTCGAGGGTCACCGTTGCATCGTCCGGGCCTCGTTTGACCGCCACGACATTCGCACCGGCGTGAAAGCGCTCGTTCGGAAAATTCTGACGCAGCAAGTTGTAAAGCAGCGACCATGAGGTTGCGAATTGCTCGTAACGATGGGTTGCAAAGGCGTTGCCTTCCAGGTCGTACGCGGCCCGCTTTTCAATGCGAATGCCGATGTCGGGGGGGACCGTCACGCCAGCCCGCTCCAACGCCGCAAGCAGCGAGCGTTGCGGCACAATACCCGCGCCGCGGGCCTCGAGGCCTCCCTTGGTCCGTTCGAGAACCTCGACCGTCCAACCTTCGCGAACAAGGATATTGCCGGCCAGCAGGCCCCCCATCGAGCCGCCAACAATGATCGCTTTTTTCATCGTACGCCCTTCGGAACGTTCATCTGCCACGGTCGGTAAGTCCCGGCGAGCACTTTGCACAATTGAAGCTCATTAAAGCACCGTTGACCACCTTCAAAATGCTTGTAGTATTTCTGAAGTGGCGAAGGATGCCGCGTTTCACGAGCAAACTTTTCGCCACAGGAGGGTACCGATGAGCAGGAAGCTGTTCGACCGACACAATTCCTTGATGGAAAATAACCTTCGACTGACCCGGCGCCATTTCATGTCGGCCGCGAGTTCAACCGCTGTCGCACTTGCGATGCCCGGACTGGCGCGCGCGCAAGGGAAGCTTGCCGGATCGAAGGTCGTGTTCGCCAGTTGGGGTGGAGCGTACCAGAATGCGCAGAAAGAGGCATTCTGCGAGCCCTTCATCAAGGAAACCGGCGCGTCTGTAATCCAGGACGGCCCGGTCGACTACGGCAAGCTTCGCGCAATGCTCGAATCCGGTAAGCCGACGTGGGACGTTGTCGATGTCACCATCGACTTCCTCTATTCCGGCGCCGCCGACAACCTGTTCGAGAAGATAGATACGTCCGCGGTCGACATCAAACGGGTCAACCCAAAATACGTTCACGAGGACGGCATCGGCGATATCGTCTGGTCTTACAACCTCGGCTACAGCAAGACCGTTCTCAAGGACGGCAATTATCCAAAAACTTGGGCGGACTTGTTCGACCTACAAAAATTTCCCGGTCGGCGCATGTTGCGCGACCGCGTGTCGCCAATGCTGGAGATTGCGCTCTTGGCCGACGGCGTACCGGCGGACAAGATCTATCCGATCGACGTGGATCGCGCCTTCAAGAAACTGGACACGATCAAGAAACAGTCGGTGTTCTGGACGACGAATTCGCAATCGCAGCAACTATTGACCGACGGCGAAGTCGGCCTTGGCGTCATCATCAACGGCCGACTCTACGACGCGGTCAATAAGGGAGCCAATCTCGGCATGGAATGGGATCAGCACATCCAGTCGGTCGATTACCTGGTGGTGCCGAAAAACGCGCCCAACCGCGCGGTCGCGATGGCGCTGATCAACCAAATGACGACTAAGGAAGCGCAGGCAAAGGTCGCGAACGCGATGGCGCTGGCACCGACCAATCCGGAAGCGTTTGCCCTGATTGACGAGAAGGTCAAGCCATGGCTCACCACCAATCCGGACTACGCCAATAAGGGCATGTTGGTGAATGAGCTCTACTGGAAGACCAACCTGAAGCCACTGACCGAGCGCTGGACCCAGTGGAAGCTCGCCTGATCGATCGGCACCGCGCCGGCCCCGCCCGGCGTGGTTGCTTTATCGAGGCAGCCGTAGACAATATGAGAAGGTCTTGAAAAGGGCTCCCGGCTGGCCCCGATTAGCCGGGGCCTCGCGCGGAGAATGTCGACGTGACCGGATCTGGCGGTGCGCACACCCCCTTTGCACGGTCCGCCGTCCGCCGCGATCGAAGAGCATGGCTTGTAGTTCCCGCCTTTGTCCTGCTGCTCGCTGTATTTTGCTATCCGGTCGGGAAATTGCTGCTTCGCAGCTTTTCGTATCCCACCTGGGGCTTTCAAAACTTCCAGACCATCGCGACGCAACCCGTGTTTTTCAGCGCGCTGAAGAACACGGTGGTAATCAGCGGATCGGTAACGCTGTTATGCCTGCTATTGGGGTACCCGTTCGCCTATTCGATCGCGAAATCAAAAGGCTGGTTGCAACGCCTCTTGGTTTTTGCCGTGCTGATTCCATTCTGGAGCAGCATTCTCGTCCGCACATTCGGCTGGCTGGTGTTGCTCCAACAGCGGGGCGTGATCAACCGCTCTTTGGTAGATCTCGGCTTGATCGATACTCCCATAACAATGGTCCATAACCGCATCGGCGTCCTCGTCGGCATGATTCATATATTGCTGCCGTTCATGGTGCTGCCGCTCTATTCGGTGATGGTGCGTATCAATCCGACCTACGCGCAGGCGGCCGCCAGTCTTGGCGCGCCCCCGGTGCGAAATTTCATACGCGTGTACCTGCCACTCAGCTGGCCCGGCGTCGTCAACGGCACTGTGCTGGTGTTCGTGAGCGGCCTTGGATACTTCATCACGCCGGCTCTTCTTGGTGGCCCCGGCGACACTATGATTGCGCAGCTTATCGAGATTCAGGTTGGCGATTTCGGTCAATGGGGGATTGCGAGCGCATTGGCGCTCGTCCTGCTGTTCGGCGTTGGCGTGACATTTGCCCTTCTCTTCCGCACCGGGATTTCAACGGCTCGGAGATGACGAACATTCGAACTGAGGCTTTTTGGCAGACACTGCGGATGATCATCACCGCACTTCTCGTCATTTTTCTTATTGCGCCTATGATCATCGTGCTGATCATCTCATTTAGTTCAGCGCCATTTCTGACGTTTCCTCCGCCAAGCTATTCGCTCCAATGGTACCGAAAGTTGTTTCACGATCCGTCTTGGGTCGATTCCCTGGCTGCCAGCATCCAGATCGTCGTGCCCACCGGAATGCTGGCGATGACGCTCGGCACGGCCGCTGCAATCGGTCTTTCGCGCAGCGACATTCCGGGCAAGCGCGTAGTCATGGGACTTCTGATGGCTCCAATCGTAGTCCCGGTCATCGTAATTGCTGCGGCGATCTTCGGTGTCTACCAGATTTGGAATCTGAATGGGACCTTGCTTGGCTTCGTCATGGCCCACACTGTACTGACAGTGCCTTATGTCGTTTCGACCGTGCTTGCCTCTTTGCAGTTGGTCGACGAACAGTATGAAAAGGCGGCCCTCACACTTGGCGCTCGTCCCTGGACGGTCTTCTGGCGAATAGTGTTTCCTCTCATCTTGCCAGGCGTGCTTTCGGGCCTGCTGTTCGCGATGGTCATCTCGTTCGACGAGCTTGTGGTATCGCTGTTTATCGGTACACCCACGTTCCGTCCCGTAACGGTGCAGATGTGGTCCGACGTCCTTGGCGACACCGATCCAACTATCGCTGCGGTCGGCACGATTTTATTCCTTTTCTCTTTGCTGGTTCTTTTGATTGAAGGCATAACGCGCCGTGCAGGCTCTAGTTCGCCTCTGGTAGGCCAGTCGTGAACGAACCTATTCTCGAGCTGCGTAGAGTCACCAAGACATACGGCACGACTGCGGCCGTCGACGGCATCTCGGTCGAGCTCTCAAGAGGGGAGTTCCTGAGCTTTCTGGGGCCCTCGGGCTCCGGCAAAACGACGACCCTACAAATGATCGCCGGCCTTGTTGACCCAACCTCCGGCGAAATCCTGCTCAACGGACTACCGCTCAATCCGCTGCCGCCGTACCGGCGCAATATCGGTGTCGTTTTTCAGAACTACGCATTGTTTCCGCACATGACAGTGGAAAAGAACATTGCCTTTCCGCTCGAAATGCGGCGCATCTCGCGCGTCGAAATTGAACAGCGTTTGGCTCGTGTGCTGTCGATGGTTGGCTTGTCAGGGCTCGGGTCGCGATTGCCCAGTCAGTTATCTGGTGGGCAGCAGCAGCGTGTCGCGCTCGCCCGCGCCATGGTATTCGAGCCTCCTCTGCTACTGATGGACGAGCCGCTCGGCGCGCTCGACAAAAAACTGCGCGAACAGATGCAGCTCGAGATCAAACAGCTGCATCGCAATCTCGGCATGTCGATTATTTACGTAACGCACGACCAGGAAGAAGCGCTGACGATGAGCAGCCGGATTGCCGTTTTCAATAGCGGGCGGATCGAGCAGATCGGGACACCATCCGATCTTTACGAACACCCGCGTACACGCTTCGTGGCAAACTTCATCGGTGAGACAAATCTGTTTCCGGGTATCATTTCAGAGATTCGCACGGACCACTGCGCGATCACCGGAAACGGCCTCGAGCTTCGTGCGAGATACACCGGCGGCTTGAAGGACGAGAGCGTGTTTGTGGCTGTGCGTCCGGAGCGAACTCTCCTGCGTAACGTAAGCCAATCTCCTGCGCCCAACGAGAATCGGGTCACCGGCAAAGTCAGCGAGATCGTTTACCTCGGCCGGTCGCGAAAATATGTGGTCCGCGCGGGCGACACCGACGTCACCGTCGTTCAGCAGATCGGCAGCCGGTTGGACTCGAATTTCGCGATCGGCGACACCGTTGCGGTCGACTGGAAGATCGAAGACGCGACCGCGGTCTTGGAGACTAGTTCGGTTTGACCATAGCTAAAACGAGTTATAAGCTTATTCAAAATTTATGCGCGGCTTCGAGCTAGACTGGAGCATTGCGCTGCGAGCTAAGGAGTAAGCGCAATGGCAGGCCAACAGCCTCAGATGCATTTGGGAGTTCTCGTTCTCGCGGCAGGCAATGTGGTTTCAGGTTGGCGATTGCCGGAGGCGCAAGCAGGAGCGCAGAACTTTGCCCTCGTTAAGCAGATTGTCGAAAAGGCCGAACGCGCCAAGCTCGACTTTATCTTCCTGGCCGACGGGCTGAACTCGTTCCCCGGCATGCATCCCTCGATGGTGCTGCGCTTTGAGCCGCTCACATTGCTCGGCGCGCTCACGATGTGCACGAAACAGATCGGGCTCGCCGTAACCGCGTCCACCACCTACACCGAGCCATACAATCTCGCCCGCATGCTCGCCTCGCTCGATCATCTCAGCGGCGGCCGGATGGCCTGGAATATCGTCACCGGCGCTTTTCCCGAGGCCGCGGCGAATTTCGGCACAGCCAAGCACCCGCCGCAGGAAGAGCGCTACGCAATCGCGGAAGAGTTCGTCGAGGTCATCAAGGGGCTCTGGAATAGTTGGGAAGAAGACTCCTTCGTGATGGACAAGGCGAGTGGCAAATTCGTCGACGCTACCAAGATGCACGACCTCAATCACCACGGAAAGTTTTACGACGTCAAAGGCCCGCTCAACATCACGCGACCGCCGCAGGGCTATCCGGTTTTCCTACAAGCCGGTGCATCCGACACTGGTGTCAATTTTGCAGCTAAATATGCTGAAGTTGTCTTTGCCGTTCATCAGAACAAGGATACCGCGGTCGCGTTTGCGAAGCGGCTGCGCGACCTCACCATCAAATACGGGCGCAATCCGGCACATGTCAAAATTCTTCCGGGGATTTGCGCCATCGTAGGCTCCACCGAGGCGGAAGCTAAAGCCAAGACGGCCGAGCTCGGCGCGCTGACCGATCCGGTCTATGCGATGAAGGTTCTGTCCGAACGCTTAGGCCACGACCTGTCGTCGTTCCCATTGGATGGCCCTGTGCCGGTGCTGCCGCCGTCGAACATCATGCAGGGCCATGCGATCACCCTCGCGGAGACGGCGCGTCGGCGCAACATGACCTTGAGGGAGTTGCGTGATCTCGTTGGCCTCAGCATGGGCCACAAGCTCGTAGTCGGTGCACCGGAACAAATAGCGGACGAATTGGAAGATTGGTTCAAGGCGGGGACCGGCGACGGTTTCAATCTGTTACCGCCGTGGTTCCCCGGCTCATTCGACGATTTTGCGGATCACGTCGTTCCTGTTCTGCAAAAGCGCGGTCTTTTCCGCACGGAATACAGCGGCCAAACCTTACGCGGCCATCTCGGTCTTCCGCGCCCGGAACATCCTGCGAAGCAGACGGCGGCCGGGGAGAAACGCGGGTCGGAAGCATCTGTTGCTTAATGGGTAACTTCCGGTTGCGGAACGGGCCGCCGCGATGGCTACAAATGCTGTCTTCGATTTCTTAACAGTCATATGAGCCGGACATGACAACACCTTCAAAAATGCATCTGGGCCTTTTCGTCCTCGGTACCGGCCATCACGTCGCCGGCTGGAGAGTGGACGGCGCCGAAGCCGGCGCGGAAAACTTCAAATTGATTGAGCGGATCGCGCAGACCGCCGAACGTGCCAAATTCGATCTCGTCTTCTTTGCCGACGCGCTCAATACCGGACCGAAAGTACATCCGTCGGTCATGGTTCGCCTCGAGCCCCTGACCTTGCTTGCCGCCTTGGCAACGACCACGACACACATCGGCCTCGGCGCGACGGCATCGACGACCTACAGCGACCCCTACAATCTGGCGCGAGCTTTTGCCTCGATCGATCACATCAGCGGCGGGCGCGCCGCTTGGAACGTCGTGACCGGCGCCTTCGCGGAGGCCGCAGCCAATTTCGGCCATGCCAGCCATCCGCCGCACGATCTTCGCTACGCCATCGCACGGGAATTCGTGCAGGTCGTCAAAGGACTTTGGGACAGCTGGGAAGACGGCGCCATCTTGATGGACAAGAAGAGTGGCCAGTTCGCCGACATCTCGAAGATGCACGAGCTCAATCACAAGGGGCAGTATTTTTCGGTCAAGGGCCCTCTGAACATCTCGCGGCCGCCGCAGGGCTACCCGGTCCTCATTCAGGCCGGCGCTTCGGATACCGGCCGCGACCTCGCCGCCTCGATCGCGGAAATTGTTTTTGCTGTTCAGCAAGACATCGAAATCGCCAAGGCGACCGCGGCCGATCTGCGGCAGCGCGCGGAGAAGTTCGGCCGCAATCCGGCGCATATGAAGATCATGCCCGGGGTATGCCCGATCATCGGCGAGTCGGAAGCGGACGCGAAAGCCAAGTTGCGTATGCTGGGCGAATTTTCAGACCCCGCTTCGGCGCTCAAGGTCCTGTCGGAGCGTCTCGGCCAGGACCTTTCATCTTATCCGCTCGACGGGCCGGTGCCGACGCTACCGCCGTCAACGATCATGCAGGGGCACGCCGTGACGCTCACGGCGCTGGCGAAAAAGCACAACATGACATTGCGCGAACTCCGCGACTATGCGGCGAGCGCCATGGGCCATCGGCTGCTGGTTGGAACGCCTGAGCAGGTTGCCGATGGCCTCGAAGAGTGGTTCACGGCCGGTGCGGCAGACGGCTTCAATATCATGCCCCCGTGGTTCCCTGGCGCGTTCGACGACTTTGTCAATGAGGTCGTTCCGATTTTGCAAAAGCGAGGGTTGTTCCGAACCGAATACAACGGACGGACGCTCAGAGACCATCTTGGCTTGCCTCGTCCGCCACATCCGCGGGCAGGAATGGCGACCGACGCGATTGGACGGATGGTCGCATCCTAGCGTCCCGGAACCTTGCACCCGCCTGAATGACGAACAAATTGATCATCGCGATTTCGAGCAGCCCATCTCCGGCATCGAGGACCGCGAAGCTCGTCGACCACGTGCTTCAAGGCCTCGCCGAGGACTCCTTGCTCACGCGCCATATCCAGCTTCGGGACATGGACCCCGAGGCCCTGATGCTCGCAAAGTCAGGGCACGTCAGCGTGGCCCGCACCGTCACCGCAATCGAGCAGGCGGACGGCCTTGTCATCGCCACGCCGATCTTCAAGGCGTCATATTCAGGCCTGCTGAAAGTCTTTCTTGACCTGCTGCCGCAGTTTGGCTTCGCGGGAAAAGCGATCCTGCCGATCGCTACCGGCGGCTCGCTGGCCCACTTACTTGCGCTTGATTATGGCCTTCGGCCGGTGCTCCAATCGATGGGCGCGCGGCATATCGTGCAAAGCCTATTTGTGCCCGAAAGTGAGATGCATCTAGTAGATGATAAGCTGCAAATCGGCGAACTGACGGAAGCGATGCTGCAGGAAGCAAGCTATCACTTCAAATCCGCGATCCTCGGCGCGACCGATGACCGACTCCTCGGCCACCCACGGCCCGGCCGTTTGGAGCCTCCTGCCTAATCCCCTTTGCGCACGGACGCTGTCCCGATCAGCGCGCGCAACCTGGCCGGCGTCACCGGCAATTCGGTTACGGCGCCGGAGATGCCGATCGCATCGTCGATCGCCGATGCAAGCGCTGCACCAACGGCATTGGTACCGCCTTCGCCGGCGCCTTTCAGGCCAAGCGCGTTGAGCGGGCTCGGCGCATCCTCGGTTATCAGGACATCGACCGCAGGTACTTCGCGCGCCGTCGGCATCAGGTAGTCTGCGAAGGTGACGGACAACGGCTCGCCTGTTTCGCTGTAGCGAAATTCCTCCATCAGCGCGCCCCCCAACCCTTGCGCAAAACCGCCGACAATCTGCCCTTCAACCAGCATGGGATTTACGGCGCGACCGATGTCATAGGCGACCAGATAGCGTTCGATCGAGACTGCGCCGGTCTCGCGGTCGACACCGACCACCGCGACATGGACCCCATAGGGATAGACCATGTGGGCGGATTCGAAGGTGTCTTCTGCGCTCAATCCATCGGGCAGGGCTTTGGCGAGTTTGCCGAGCGTCATCGACGGTCCGCTCGACCCACCGGTCCGCACGATCGTGCCATCGACGATATCGAGGTCGACGGCCTGCGTTTGCATCAGGGTCGCCGCGTGGCGAAGTGTCTTGTCGCGCAACTTGACTGACGCAAGGCGCGTGGCTTCGCCGCACATCACGGTGACACGCGAGGCAAAGGCGCCCATGCCCCGCTCGATACGGTCGGTTTGCCCGTGGATCACACGAACTCGCGCGTAATCGACCCCGAGAGTCTCGGCACATATCTGGGCGATGACGGTCTCAACACCCTGACCGACCGACGCGGTGCCGGTGACGACCTCGATCTCGCCGGACGGAAGAGCCTCGATCCGGACCTGGTCGAACGGACCGAGGCCGCTTTTCTCAACAAAAAGTGCAAGGCCAGCGCCAACCGTTTCGCCGCGGGCGCGGCGGGCGCGCAGCTGGTCTTGCAGCTCGCACCATTTGGTGGCCTTCAGCGCTTTGTCGAGGAGGCCGGCATAGTCACCGGAATCGTAAACTACATGGGTGCCGAGTGTTTCAAGATCGAGCGCGTACGGCATCGCACTCTTGGCGATCAGGTTACGCCGGCGAATCTCGACACGATCGACGCCGATCCGCGAGGCGATGGCATCGAGCAGCCGCTCGCGGGCGAATGTACTCTCGAATCGCCCGGGCGCGCGATAGGTGCCGCAAGGCGTCTTGTTGGTGAGCCGGATGTGACCCCTCGCCCGATAGGCGGGCACCCGGTACGGGCCGGGCAGCATCGCGGCGGCGAGATCTGGCACCGTCGCGGCGTGGGTCCGCATGTAGGCGCCGTTGTCGTGAAAAAATTCATTGTCGATGGCGAGAATGCGGCCGGCGCCATCGATCGCCGCGCGGATTTTGTGAACCTGCTGCCGTGAATGATTTGTCGCGATCATATGTTCACGCCGATCCTCTATCCATTTGATCGGCCTTCGAAACTTCAGCGCCGCCGCGCAGACCAGCAAGTCCTCCGGATAGATCTCACCGCGAACGCCGAAGCCGCCACCAACATGGCCCTCAAGCAGTTGCACGGTTCCGGGCTTGCGGCCGAGCATTGCCGCGATCCGGTCCCGATTCCAATGCGGCACCTTCGCGGCGCCGTACATTTTCAGGACATCGCGCTGCTCCTCATAGACGCCGATTGCCCCACGCGTCTCGATCGGGACGCCGGAGTGACGGCCGATCGACAGTTCAAGCGCGATGACGTGTTCCGCCTTGGCGAACGCCGCGTCTACGTCGCCGTAGCCTTTCGCCAGGATGATGGGCTCGGTCGAATGCGTCTCGTCGAATGCTGAGGGAGATTCCGTGGGGTCGAGGACCGCCGGCTCGATTTCCGTCTCAACCTCGACGAGGTCGGCGGCATCTTCCGCAGTGTAGGGGTCCGACGCGAACACCGCGGCAACCGGCTCGCCAACATAGCGGACACGATCGCGCGCCAATATGTATTGCCGATAGGGCTCAAGCGCGGTCAAACCGGTCAGCCGAAACCCAATGGGAGAGATGTGCGCTACGTCCGCGGCGATCCACACTGCATGGACACCGGCCAGCTTAAGCGCCTCATCCGTCTTGACCCGGACCAGCCGGCCATGCGCAACCGCTGAACGGATGACCCGCATGTGCAACTGGCCGGGAAATGAGAAATCGGCAGCGAACCGGCCTTGCCCGGTCAAAAGCGGCGGGTCTTCGAGGCGCCGGACCGACCGCCCAATGAACTTTCCGACGCTTGTCACGGCTTGCGCATATCGTGCGCCGCCGCCCGCACCGCCTTGATGATGTTCTGGTAGCCGGTGCAGCGGCACAGATTAGATGACAGAACATCGACAAGATCCTGGTCGCTGATGTTTGGCTCTCGTTCGAGTACCCCGACCGCAAGCATCAGGAAGCCGGGCGTGCAGAATCCGCACTGCAAGCCGTGGTTTTCAATGAAGGCGCGTTGCATCGGATGCAGGTCGTCGCCTTCCGCCAATCCCTCGACGGTGCGGACTGATTTACCGGCCGCCTGCACGGCGAACATCAGGCAGGAGCGCACCGGCTCTCCGTCCACAATCACGGTACAGGCTCCGCAAATTCCGTGCTCGCATCCGATATGGGTACCGGTAAGACCGCAGTCGTCGCGTATCGCATCGACCAAAGTCTTGCGCGGCTCGACGCTGACGGCGTGATCGCGCCCGTTGATGTTGAGAACGACGTCGATCTTTTTGTTCATTTCGCCTGTTCCGCCCTGCGCAACGCCGCGCGAACACGCTGCGGGGTTGCTGGCATTTCGTCGATCTGAACGTTGAATGGCGTCAGCGCGTCGTTGATCGCATTGATAACCGCCGCCGGCGCCCCAATGCCGCCGCCCTCACCCAATCCCTTGGCCTTGGTCACGGAATTTGTCGATGGCGTCTCGACATGGTGGAGCTCGATCAGCGGAATCTCGTGCGCGGTCGGCGGCATGTAGTCGGCTAAGGTCGTCGACAGCGGATTTCCGGTTTCGTCGTACACCATTTCCTCTAGGAGAGCATTGCCGATGCCCTGTGCGACGCCGCCATGGACCTGACCGTCGGCAATCATTGGATTGATTAAGACTCCAGCATCCTCAGCGACGAGATAGCGTTCGATTTTGGTTTTGCCGGTCTCGATGTCGACCTCAACCACCGCGACATGGCATGCGTTCGAAAACGTTCCGGATGGGTCGTAACTTGCACTCTCGGTCATGCCTGGTTCGATCGCGTCCTTGAAACGATGTGTCTGAGTGTATGCCTCGCGGGCAAGCTGCGCGATGCCTAGAGCACGATCGGTGCCTGCAACCTTTGCGCTGCCGTTTTCAAGCACGATGTCGTCTGGCGCGGCCTCCAGCATATCGCCGGCGATTTTCTTGAGCTTGGCGCGGATCTTCTGCGCTGCCAGCATGCTGGCGCCGCCGCAAATGACCAGTGAGCGGCTGGCGAAGGTGCCCCAGCCATATGGCGCGCGGTCGGTATCCCCGTGCACGATCTTAATGCGATCGGGCGCGACGCCGATCTCGTCGGCAATGATCTGCGCGAGCGTTGTACGCAGCCCTTGGCCGTGCGGCGATGAACCAATCCGCGCTTCGACAAAACCCGAGGGATCGACCGTGATAATGACTGTTTCCCAGCCCGGCGTAATGGCCATGCCGCGCGCTGCGAATGCCGGGCTGCCATAGCCGGTGCGCTCCGAAAACGTGGCAAAGCCGATGCCGAGATAGCGGCCATTCTTGCGGGCTTGCGCTTGCTGGGCCCGGAATGCCGGCAAATCCACTTTTTCCGCAGCAATCTCGAGCGTTTTTTGGTAGCTGCCTTCGTCGAACACCAGGTTTGTTGCCGACGTATAGGGAAATTTTTCGATCAGATTGCGACGCCGGATTTCGACCGGATCGAGGCCGCACGCCGCGGCGCCCTTATCGATCAGGCGCTCGAGCGCCAATGTACTCACAGGACGAGACACGCCGCGATAGGGCGCCATCGGGCATGTATTGGTCACGACACCGCGGGCTCGGCAACTGTAGGCGCGGAAGTCGTATGGCCCCGGCAATTCGGCCATCGCCATCAACGGCTCGACCGCGCAGGTCGTCGGAAAGCAAGAGTAGGCGCCGATATTGGCGACGACGTCGGCATCGAGGGCCAGCAGCTTGCCGTCGGAAGAGAACGCGCCCTTCAGCACGAGGTATTGATCCCGGCTGTGGAAGCTCGCGATCAGGTTTTCGCGACGATCCTCCGTCCAGGCGACCGAATCTTTCAATTTCCGCGCCAGCCATACGAGCAGCACGTACTCGGGCGCAAGAGACATCTTCTGCCCGAACCCGCCACCTACGTCCGGTGCCACAACGCGCAAATCGCTTTCCGGCATCTCGAGCAGATCGGCGATTGCTGTGCGGGTGAGATGCGGCATCTGCGTCGTGCAGGTGAGCGTGACGCGGCCGCTTGCCCGGTCATAGGCAGCGTGACCGGCGCGCGCCTCCATCGGCGTTGCGTTCTGGCGATGTGAACGAACGTCGACCTCGACAATTTTCGTGGCGCGGGCCCACCTGTCGTCGAACCCTTCGGTCTTGATTCTGCCTTCGACGATGACATTGCCGGGAATAGCGCTGTGAATGGTCGCGGCGTTTGGAGCAACCGCCTCGCGAGCGTCGGCGAGCGGCACTTTTTCGTCAAACGTAACCTCGATCTCGTCTGCAATGTCTTCCGCCTCGGCAGCGGTCGGCGCGATCGCGGCGGCGACAAGTTCGCCAGCGAAATAGACTGCGCCACTCGCGAGAACCGGCTGACTGAGCGGTTTGTAGTCGAATTTATGCAGCATCGGCGTGATGAGCTTGATCGAGTCAATATCTGTTGCGGTGAACACCATCGCGCCTTTGGGCGCGTTGATGCTCTTGATGGTTCCGGCTGCCAATGGACTGCGATAGAAGCGAACGTGATAGCTGGCGGGCAGATCGGCCGTGAAGCGTCCGGCACCTATAACCAGCGCCGGATCCTCAAGCCTTCGAATCGAGCGTCCGACCCATTTGGTGCCGGAGCCTTTGGTGACGGTTGGGTTGGCGTTCGCGGTCATTTAGCGCTGGCTTCGAGCGCTCGGCGCACCACGGCGCGAACCAGATCGCGGCGGTACTCGGCGGTGGTCTGGGAATCCTCGAGTGGATCGATCGCCGCGGCGGCGGCGTCCGCTGCGACCTTGAAGGTATCGCCGTTGGGATGCCGCCCGACAAGCAACGCTTCCGCCTCCGCGATGCGCCGCGGATGCGACTCGGCCCCGCCAACGCCGACCCGAGGAGCGGCGATCTTATCATCCTTCAACTCATAAACGACCAGCGATGCGCTCATGGCGAAATCGCCGGCGCGCCTGCTGAATTCGTTGAAACCAAAGCGCGCGCCGTCCGGCAAAAGTGGAAGCAGGATTTCGGCCAGCAATTCGTTCTCCGCGAGCGCCGTCGACATGATACCAGCAAAGAACTCACGAGCCGGAATGACGCGCGTACCGTCTGTACTCTTGGCGACCATTTCCGCGTCGAGTGTGGCGGCCGTCAGGCACCATTCGGATGCCGGATCGGCATTGGCGAGGCTGCCGCACATTGTACCCCGCATACGGATTGGGTAGTGCGCAATGTTACCGGCCACGGTCGACAGCAACGCACCAAGTGGGCCCAGAACGGCGGCTTTGTGAAATGCGGCGTGCCGGACACGAGCGCCGACGACCAGCTTGCCTGACTCGACAGCCAACCTATCAAGACCGGCAACTTCATTGATATCGACAAGGTGAGCCGGCCGCGCCATACGGAACGCCATCATAGGCACCAGACTTTGACCGCCGGCGAGGATACGGCCATCGTCCGAAGCAACCTCGTTCAAAAGTCGCAGCGCCTCATCAATCGTCTTCGGCACATGACGAACAAAGGGTGCCGGCTTCATACGCGTTCCTGTCGATATCGGCACATGACGTCTACTGCCTGGTAACGGCGCTCAATCCCGCAAGATGTTGATCCAGAGGGTCCGCACCTGAGAGGTGCTATAATTCCAGAGACGATGCGGTCTGCGCGAGCGGTAGGAAATAAGATCGCCGGCGTTGAGTACATAGGGAGTTTCCTCAACGGTGACCGTCAGTTGTCCCTCAAGAATATACCCGTATTCAAATCCGTCGTGGCTCACAGGCTGATCGGCACTTCCGGTGTTCGGCGCGTACTCATTGACAGCTACGGAAAGCCCGCGCGACCTGTCCTCGCGCAGTACCCGGCGAATGACGTGTTGTGCCGTTTCGATCGGACGGGCCTCCGACGAACGAACGACCAGGTTTTCTTCGGTGGCTGACTCACCCTGTACCAGCTCCGACATCGTTACGCCGAGCGAGCTCGCGATGACGACGAGCGAGCCAATGGAGGGCGATGCCCGGCCGCGCTCGACGAGGCTAATCATCGAAGGGCTGAGCCCGCTCGCTTCAGACAAAGTCTGCAGCGTCATGCCACGCGCCAAGCGGATTTCTTTGATGCGCAGGCCGATCGCGATCAGTGCTGACGTCGTCGCGTCCGCAGGTATTTCATTTTCAGAAGCGAGGGGATCGATCTCTGCCAATTTCATCGACGTTGCAGCCATTCGATTTGGCTCCAGAGGAGCAAATGTTTGCCCAAGGCATTATTGCATAAGCCTTGGATTTTGATGATAATCAAGTTGAATTTAACTCCATAGAATTCGCATCAGCACGGAGAGCTTCTTGGAAATCATAGACCTTTCGCATCTCATGAATGTGCATACGCCTGGTTGGGTTGGTTATGCGGGCAATCAGATGTACTACGCCCAAAATCTGCAAACGAAGCGCATCGTCGCCCAACGAATTGACACAGCACTTCATGTCGGCACGCACATCGACGGCGCCATGCACGGCACCGACGGCATGGGCGATATGGCGTCCTATCCTCTCGACTTCCTTGTTAGCCCCGGCGCGGTCGTCGATGTCTCCAAATACATGGACGACTGGGCGGTCATCACGCCAAAGATGATCGAAGACGCCGACGTGCGGGTGAAAGAGGGTGACATCCTCATTATCCACACTGGTTGGCACAGATTCTGGGAAGGACAACCGCAACAGGACCTCGTTCGCTATTTCTGTATGCATCCCGGTGGCAAAGTCGAATTGTTGGAATGGATGTTGAAGAAAAACATCAAATGGTTCGGCATTGATTGTGGCTCTGGCGATCATGCGATGAACACGTCAATCCGCGAGATGCGTCCCGACCTCGCAAGACGTTTCGAGAAAAAGGTGGGCATGTCGTGCGAACAGTTTTTCGGCGAGTTCAATTACCGGCACGGCAAATCTAACCGTGAGGTCGTCGATAATGTATTTCCATTCCACTCGTATGCGTTCGACCGCGGCTTGATTCACGCGGAGAACGTTGGCGGCGATATTGAACTGATGCTCAATCAACGCGCCATAATCGGTGCATTTCCCTGGCGTTATGACGGTCTCGAAGCGTGTCCCTGCCGAATTGTTTGCTTCAAGGGAATGGACGAAGCGGTAAAGGCCACCGGCGATGCCGCGAAGGCGGTCCTTGGTTCGCGTCGAGTGGGCTCTGGCTCAATGGGTGGTCACGACGGGCGGTAAACGCTCGTCGGGCTCGCATCGCCAATCGCTGTCAAACTCATACCTCGTAATCAGTGGCCGTAAAGACTCTTGCGACGGCGCTAAAACAGACGATTAACGAGGTTGTGTGCGGCAATCGAGACGGCCCTTGGAGGTTAGCCGCAATGACACAGCAGGAAAATAAAAATGCCTCTGCAGCTGTCGGTCTCAGCAGCAATCGCATAAACCTCGGCAGCCTTCTTAGGCCACGAACAATCGCTATCTTAGGCGCTTCAGAACGGCCCTCTATTGGGCGCGCTTTGATCGAGTCGCTAACGCGACTAGGCTACAAAGGCGAAATATTTCCAATCAATCCAAAATATACGACCGTTCTCAACACACGCTGTTATCCCAGCTTACGAGATATTCCGCGCCAACCCGATGTGGTCGCCTTTTGCGTCAGCACAGAACGTGTCTTGGACGGAATCAAAGAGACCGCCGAAATTGGCGGCCGGGCTGCGGTTATCTACGACGGAGGTTTCGCAGAGCGTGGCGCTGAGGGTAAGCGGCTGCAAACGGAAATAACGAATATTTGCCGCGATAGCGGGATTGCGCTTTGCGGCCCAAACTGCATGGGCGTACTCAATCCACGCGACGGCAGCACGACATACATGCAGGAGGTGCGTGAGGTCGAAGGCCTAGCCGGCAACGTCGGGCTTATTTCGCAGAGCGGATCAATCTGCATCGGTCTGCTCGCTGATGTGAGGCGCTATGGCTTTAGCCACGTGATTTCGTCTGGCAATGAAGCGGTCGTGAGCTGCACAGACTATCTCGACGCTCTTATCGATGACCTTGATACCACGGTGATTGCCGCATTTCTTGAAACGATCCGAGATCCGGATCGTTTCGTGGCTGCATTGGATCGGGCCACCGACGCAGGTAAGCCCGTAGTTGCCCTGAAGGTCGGCCGCTCAGAACGGACCCGACGGGCGATCACGAGCCACACCGGCGGGCTCGCCGGCGAAGGCCGGGTGTTTTCTGAATTGCTGCGCGCCCATCGCGTGATTGAGGTGAGCGATCTCGATACGCTTGCCGAAGTACTTGCCGCCGCGAACGGCAAACGAAGCCCGATCGGTTCCCGGATCGGCGTTGTCACCGGTTCTGGCGGCCAGGCTGAGCTCATTCTAGACGTTGCGAACGAGACCGGCCTCGATATTCCTCCCCTCGATGCACAAGTGCGGCAGAAGGCCGAGTCCGTGATTGGCTCGCTCACGGGCGACGGCAATCCGCTTGATGCTTGGGGCAATGGAGATTTTGCGAGGAATTTCTCGCATGCGCTGCATTGTCTCGACACCGACCCCAATATTGACGCCATCGTCATGTGCTCGGACGCCGCTGATGGCAACCCGATGGGCCGCGCGGAGCGATCGACGGACCATGCGCGCGTACTTGCCGAGGCCGCCGCCAAGAGCACAAAGCCGCATTACATTATGGGCACGCGGCCCGGGGTGCTGCAAAAGGCCCAAGTCCAACTAATGCGCGCGCACGGAATTCCGGTTCTTGGTGGAGCACGCCAAGGGTTGGGTGCGGTGGCAGCGCTAGGACGGGTGGCACAAAAGCGTCCCCCTTTGCTTGTCAACGATCAAAATATGCCAGACCTTGGATCGCTCCTCGCCGAAAACAAGGTTCGGCCGACGATCAATGAAGCCGATGCCAAGCAGTTTTTTGGCCGCTGCGGTCTGCCTGTAACCCGCGAAATTCTCGCGGTCGATTGGAACGCCACGCGACAAGCCGTGGCATCAATCAACTACCCGGTCGTCTTGAAAATCGTTTCGGACCATATCGCTCACAAGTCTGAGCATGGGCTCGTTGCTCTTTCGATCCAAAACGAAAACGAATTGCGCGCCGCATACGACCGCCTGATTGTTGACGCAGAAAAAATCGTATCGCGAGACTGCGTTGCGGGTGTCCTGATTCAGGAAATGGTCCGCACGGGTTTGGAAACATTTGTCGGCGTGAGCCGCGATCCAGATTTTGGCCTGGTCGTCGCCGCAGGCTTGGGCGGTGTCGGGATCGAAATCTTCAAGGATTACGCGCTGCGCCTTCTGCCACTCTCCGAGGGTGATGCCGAGGCCATGATAGCCGAGCTTAAGGGATACCCGTTGTTGAACGGAGCGCGCTCGACAAAACCATATGACATCGCCGCATTTGCCGACGTCATCAAGCGAGTTGGAATACTTGCTTGGGCTAATCGCGAGAATCTCGGCGAAATCGATCTGAATCCGGTCATGGTGTTGGCGGCTCCTAACGGATGCCGAATTGTCGATGCGCTGATTGTGCCGAAAAGTGCCGCCCGAAAGGATGCTGCGTCATGAGCAACCTCGTTCTGCGAGCAAACGACGAGAAGGTCACAATCGTGACGATCAACAGGCCTGAGAAGCTTAACGCGATCAACAAAGACCTGCGGCTCGCACTTGTCGACGCTTTCCACAGTGCGGACAACGACCCTGACACCAGCGTCGTACTTCTGCGCGCGGCCGGACGCAGCTTCTGCGTCGGCTATGACATCGTGGGGGGTAACGACGTCGAGCAGTGGCGGAACGACGCGTCGAAGTGGCACGAATACCTGCGAGAGTGCCTCGCATTCGAGATGACGCCGTGGGACATGAAAAAGGCCGTTGTCGTCGCGGTGCAAGGTCACGCGCTTGGTGGCGGCTGCGAACTGGCCTTGATGTGTGACCTCACCATCGCAAGTGAGGACGCCCAGTTTGGCGAACCCGAAATACGCTTCTCCAATGCCGGGCCCGCGATCGTGATGCCGCTTTTGATTGGCTACAAGAAGGCGCGAGAGCTGCTCTATTTCGGAGACTCAATTGACGCGAAGGCCGCGCTCGACCTCGGCCTTGTCAATCGTGTTGTTCCGACTACCGAGCTTTCGGCAGCTTCTCTAAAATACGCAAAACGACTGACTCTGATTTCACCTGAGGCGCTCTATTTGACCAAATTGTCGGTCAATCGCGTCGCCGATGCCACGGGCTTTCGAAACGCGCTCAATGCTGGCGTGGATGTTGTATCGCCACTTTACGCGGCCAAAACGGAAATCGGCGCCCGGTTTCATGAAATCAAGGCAAAGGAAGGTCTCGGCGCGGCACTAAAATGGCGCATGGGACAATTCAAGCAGGACTAAGATCCACTCGAGTTCACCATCCCACGTTTGAGCGCGCCTACAATTGTCGCGAAGCGCCGACCCTGGGTTCGGGCAGCAGAAAGAGCCATATCGTCCGGAGCGCTGCCGCCACGCGATACCCAAGTCGCTCCATAAGGGTTACCGGTATGCTTTCTGATTGTGTCGTCTGCGTAGCCAAGCGGCATAATCAATGCACCCCAGTGATAAGCGACATTGAGAAGCGCGAGTATGGTGGATTCCAAGCCGCCATGTGACGTCGACGCCGAAGTGAAGGCGGTCACTGCTTTCTTCGACATCTCACCTTTTGCCCAGAGGCCCCCTGTCGAATCTAGAAAGTTCTTGAGCTGAGCAGTCGGACCGCCAAATCGGGCCGGCGACCCAAGAGCAATACCGTCCGCCCAAACAAGATCATCGAGCTGGGCAAGCGGCGTGCCGCGTTCGGATTCCTCCTTGTCCAAATGACGTACCCAGGTCGGGTTCTTCTCGATCGCGTGTCGTGGCGCCAATTCAGGAACGCGCAGTAGACGGACGGCAGCGCCGCCTTCTCTCGCGCCCTCAGCCAGCGCAGTCGCAAGTTTCAACGTGTTGCCTGTCGCGCTGTAATGGACAACTGCTATGTTCGGATACATTAGTTTCGGTTGGCGTCCCTAATACGGTCCGTCAGCGGCTCGGCCGCGTCCGGCACAATTCCCAGTAGGAAGGCTTCACGCCGTAATTGCCGATCAGGTTGACGACGCGGCCAGCGCCCTGTTTGACCATAATGCGATGCCCTCGCCAATGACTTCTGGGTCGCTCACTAGCTCGAGCTTTATCTATACGTCTCCGTTAGGCCACAAGACACGACCAGGCCAAGTTCGCACCCTAGTGCCGGCCCGCTCGCTCGTCTCTTTCCATAGATGGTCATTACGCGAATTCAAACGGCGGCGTTCCGTAATCGGCCTTATGCGAAATTGAATTCACGTTACTTTGCAGTCGATCCGAATTCCTGCGCTCCTGCAGAACGCTATCTTGTCTTTATCCGCAATCAAGACAGGGTTGGCGGCATTTCAAAATCGAGTGGCTAGATAGGGCGCCTGACCTTACGGTAGTCGAAGCTGTTATAGTCCGGATTCGAAAGACCCCCGGAGTTGACGAACAGCACGCCTCGCGAAATCGGCCGATAGGCGGCCTGAAAATGTTGGGCAGATTTTACTGCGACGACCGACTTCTTTCGGGGATCGATGCCGACTGAGAGAAAATTCTGCAAATCGGTGATCTGGAAGCGCTGGCTGGCAAGAAGAATTTCGACGCCACCGACCTGCAGCACAGCGCACCGCCCCATCGACATGGCAAGCCCTTTCCACATCGGACCGTCGCATACATATTTACCATCGCCGAGAAAGCGGACCTCGCCGGTGACCGGCAATGGAGCACCGGATTTGGGATGAAATTTTCCACCGATCCGTAGTGAGACTGTAGCATCGACGCCTGCGGCCCAGCACGCATCCACTGCCGCAGAGTCGAATATTGGTGCGAAGGCTGCATTTTGCAGACCGTTGCGGATCATGGCTGCCAGAAGATTGGTAGCATCGCCATAACCGCCGCCGCCGGGATTGTCCGAATAGTCGGCGAGGACCAGCGGCCGGCCTGATTCGTCGGGCTTTTGCGCGAGCGTCTTCGCATCGTCGGCGGTCAGAAGTTCAACAGTCGTCCAATCTCGGGTGCGCCAGATCTCATCCATTAAAGTATCGGCAATCTCCTGAAAGCGCGTTCCAGCGCCGTCTCCCGTAACTGTAACTGACGGACCTGCATGATAGACGTCGGCGTACGGAAAACCGGCGTGGACTACGCGATCGGCAACATTAGCGTGAAGGTCGAAGGTGACAACGATCGGCACGTTCGGACCGACGAGGCCACGCATACGCGATAGAATTTCTGCGTCTGCGTCCTGAACGTGTTCAGCGACCATAGCTCCGTGCAACGCCAAGAGGACGCCGTCGATCGGACCATCGACGCCCTCCGCCAAATCGTTCCACAATGTCTCGACCGTGTCCCTGGTCACGATCCCTGACGGCGTGGCATTGGCAGCAATGGGGTGCGACACAGACCAGTCGTACTTGGCCGTCGCTGCGAGAAAAGCACCGAATTCCGTTCTGGTGCCTGAAAACTTTTTTAGTATCTCCGCGCCGCGCGCAGTAGTATCGGTTGCGAAAAGAATTCAAGTCGGCGATAAAAGCGCAGATTGGCGCCGTAAGCGGACGTTCTTCGTTGCGAAGCGGCACATCCGCAATGTGCCAACTGCAAGTATCACGGCCCGAGCACCGCCGAGCGGCTAATTCTCGGCAACCCGATACCCAATTCCCGGCTCGGTCAGGATGATGTGCGGATCGTCGGCGTGTTCTTCCACTTTTTGGCGAAGCTGCCCTACATAAACGCGAAGATATTGCGTGTCCTCGGTATGTGCTGGCCCCCAGACCGCCGTTAGAATCTGCTTGTGGGTCACCACGCGGCCAGCATGCTTGGCAAGAAATGAGAGCAACTCAAATTCCTTTGGTGTGAGTTTGAGCTCCGCACCTGCGCGAGTGGCGCGATGGCGAACGGAATCGACTTCAATCCCACCGACCTTCAGCACCGGGATCTCAGCCTTCCGTTGCATGCGATGGCGCAAGGCGGTCCGCATGCGCGCCAATAATTCGCCGACCTCGAACGGCTTGTTGACGTAATCATCCGCGCCGAGATCGAGAGATTCAATCTTCTCGGCCTCACGCTCGCGTGCCGACAGCACGATAATCGGCACATCGGACCATTCCCGCGCGTGCTTGATCACGTCCTTGCCGTCGCCGTCCGGCAGGCCGAGATCGAGCAGCACGATGTCGGGCGTTTCGGCGGCAATGCGTTTCGTGCCATCGGCGACGGTGCCGGCACTCGCCATGTCGTAGTTGTTCGCTTCGAGCGCGGGTTTGAGAAAACGAAGGATAGCCGCCTCATCGTCGATCACCAGCACGCGAATCTTCGATGTCATGCGTCTTGCTCCTCACGCGGAAAGGTGAGGATGAAACGAGCACCCCTGCCGTTGGCGACAGGGCTCTCCGCCGCGATCGATCCCTCGTGCGATTCCATGATCCCTTTGGCGATGGCAAGCCCCAGGCCCGTGCCCTGGCTGCCATCCGCGCCCGAAGTGGCGCTCGCGCTTCCTTTGACGAATTTATCGAAAATATTCGAAAGAGAGTCCGGCGCAATGCCGGGACCGTTGTCGGTGACGCGCAACGCCACGCCATGCGCAGTCACGCACCCATCCAGCAAGATGCGGGTGTCGGGTCCGGTGTGAATGACCGCATTGGCAATGACGTTTCCGACAGCCTGCTCGGCCAATGCCGCGTCAACCCGCACCATCGGCAGATCGGCCGGCAAATCAACTTCGATTTGCTGATGCGCGCCATGCCGCCGCGCGGCGCTGACCACGCGCTCGGCGACTTCCCTCAGATCGACCCAATCGCGGCGCAAATCCAGCGCGCCCGCGTCAATGCGAGTAATGGCAAGGAGATTGCGGACCATCTCATCGAGCCCGCCAGCCTCTTCCTTGATCTGGGTGAGCAGGTCCTCTCGCGCCGCATCGCCGAGCTTGTCACCATAATCGATGAGGCTGCTAGCTGAACCCAAGATCGACGCCAGCGGTGTGCGAAAGTCATGTGAGACCGAGGCCAACAGCGTATTGCGCACGCGCTCGGTTTCTGTCGCCGTCTTCGCATCGACCATTTCGCGCGCGAGTGAAGCCCGCTCTAACGCCGCCGCCGTCTGCTCGACCAGAGTGTTGAACAGCGCGCGCGCTTCGGAGTCGAGCGGTGGTGCATTCTTGCTCTTGGCAGTCCCGATCACGCCGAGCGTTTTATCGCCGATGCGGATGGGCACGAAATACCACGGTATGATCGGCAACGTGCCGGTATCCGTGCCCGCCGGCTCGTTGTGGCTGTAAGCCCATCGCGCGGCGGTCATCGCGGCCGCGTCGAGCGCGTCTTCGGGCGGCCAGGCAGCGATCAGCGCGAGATCGTCGTCTTGCGCAAACAGAACGACGACCGAGCGGCCCAGGCTTGCATGGATTTCGCTGGCGGCACCCTCCGCGACGGCTTCGCTTGTCGCAAGTCCCGACAAGCGACGAGTGAATTCATAAAGCCGCCGCATCGCCCGCATGCGGCTGGCGGAAATCCGCGCCTGCTCGCGTACGCGTCCTGCCAATGCCGAACTGACGACCGCGACAACGAGAAAAATGAGAAGCGCGAGCAGCTCGTAGGGTTCTGCAACCGTGAACGTATAGACCGGCGGAATGAAGAAGAAATTGTAGGTCAAAAACGACAGAACCGAAGCGTAGATCGCCGGCCAGATGCCAAAGCTCATGGCGGTCACGAGCACCGCCAGCAGAAAAACCATCGACAGGTTCGGGATGGGCGTGAGACGTGTCAGGCCTTCGCCGATGGCGAGCGCGCCTGCGACCGCGATCGTCGCGTAGATAAACGGCAATGGCCCCGTGGCGATTTTTATGCGCCACCATGGCGCTCGCACAGGGGCGCCAGCGTCCGCCTCGCGCGTCACCAGATGGATCGCGATGTCCTGCGTGCGGCGCACCAACTCGTGCGGCAGCGAACGGCGCAACAACTCATTTATGAATCCGCCACGGGCGCGGCCGACGACAATCTGCGTGACGTTCTCGAACTTCGAAAAGCGTAGCAATTCCGCCGGCAGGTCCGAGCCGGTCAGCGTCTGCGTATCGGCGCCGAGGCTCTCGGCAAGCTTGAGGGATTCGTCGAGGCGTTGCCGCGCGGCCGCGTCGAGATTCGTTCCCGGCCGTTCCACGGTCACGGCGATCCAGGGTGCGTCCATGAGATCGGCAAGCCGTTTGGCCGCGCGTATCACGGTCGGCGATATCGGATCGGGACCGATGCACGCCAGAATGCGCTCACCGGCCGCCCACGGCCCTTCGATGGCCTGCGCCTGCATGCGCTCGATCAGGGTGGCATCAACGCGCTCAGCCGCGCGGCGCAAGGCCAGCTCGCGCAGCGCGGTCAGATTCTGCGGCTTGAAGAAATTCTCGACGGCGCGAGCCGCCGTGTCCTGAACGTAAACCTTGCCTTCGGCGAGACGTTTCAGCAGCTCGTCCGGCGGGAAATCGACCAGCACCACTTCATCGGCCTTGTCGAAGACCGAGTCCGGCACGGTCTCGCGGACGCGGACCTTGCTGATCTTCTGGACGACATCATTGAGGCTTTCGAGATGCTGGATGTTGAGCGTCGTCCAGACATCGATGCCGGCAGCGAGAAGCTCGTCGACATCCTGCCAGCGCTTGGGATGGCGGCTGCCGGGAACATTTGAATGCGCGTATTCATCGACCAGCAGCAGGCTCGGGCGGCGCGCGAGCGCTCCGTCGAGATCGAATTCCTTCATCACCTGGTTGCGGTAGACGACCGGCATGCGCGGGAGGACATCAAGGCCGTCGACAAGCTGTTCGGTTTCGCGCCGCCCGTGCGTTTCGATAAGCCCCGCCGCGACGTCGCGCCCGCCGGACAGCTCGGCGCGGGCAGACATCAACATCGCGTAAGTCTTGCCGACACCCGGGGCAGCGCCGAGAAAAATCTTCAGATGCCCCCGCCCTTCCTTTTTGGCGAGAGACAGAAGTGCGTCGGGGGACGCGCGCTGCGTTTTGTCGCTGGCCATTAAGCTCCGATTTTACGACTTCATCGCATCGAGCGCGAGGTTAAGCCGAAGCACATTCACGCGCGGCTCGCCCAACAGACCGAATGTGCGCCCCTGAATATGGGTATTGACCAGATCGCCCACACGACCCTCCGGCAAGCCCCGTGTTTTGGCCACGCGCGGCACCTGGAATAGCGCGGCATCCGGGGAGATATCGGGATCGAGGCCACTGCCCGACGTCGTCACCAGGTCGATCGGGACAGCCGCCAAGGGGTTCTCCGCTTTCAGCTTGTCGACGTCGCCCTTGATGCGTTCGGCCAGCGCCTTGCTTGTCGGCCCCAAATTCGAGCCGCCGGAATTCGCCGCGTTGTAAGGCGCGTCGATGGTTTTGGTGGAATCCTTCGGGTCGGGCGTGTTGGTCGCCGAAGGCCGGCCGTGGAAATATTTGTCGCCGGTGAAAACCTGCCCGATCAGCGCCGAGCCAACCACTTTGCCGTTTTCCTCGATCAGGCTGCCTTGCGCCTGATAGGGAAAGATTGCGCCGGCGAGGCCGGTGAGTGCGAGCGGGTAAAGCAGACCGGTGATAATCGTCAATCCGATGAGGAGAATGATCGCGGGTCGGATTTGCGTGAGCATAGCTTGTCTCCTTACGCCAGATGCAGCGCGGTGACGGCGAGGTCGATCGCCTTGATGCCGATGAACGGCAGCACGATGCCGCCGAGGCCGTAGACGAGCAGATTCCGGCGCAGCAAAGCGGCCGCGCCGATCGGCCGATATTTGACGCCCTTGAGCGCGAGCGGAATGAGCGCAATGATGATGAGCGCGTTGAAGATGATGGCCGACAGGATTGCGCTTTGCGGCGTCGACAGATGCATGACGTTGAGCACCTGAAGCTGCGGGTAGAACGCCACAAACATCGCCGGGATGATGGCGAAATATTTCGCGACGTCATTGGCGATTGAAAAGGTCGTCAGCGCGCCTCTGGTCATCAAGAGCTGCTTGCCGATCTCGACCACCTCGATCAGCTTGGTCGGATTGGAGTCGAGGTCGACCATGTTACCGGCCTCGCGCGCAGCCTGCGTGCCACTCTGCATCGCCACGCCGACATCGGCCTGGGCGAGCGCCGGCGCGTCATTGGTGCCGTCACCGCACATGGCGATCAGGCGGCCGTGCGTCTGCTCGCCGCGGATGTAGCGCAGCTTGTCCTCGGGCGTCGCTTCGGCGATGAAATCGTCGACGCCCGCTTCCGATGCAATCGAGGCGGCGGTCACCGGATTGTCGCCGGTGATCATGACGGTCTTGATCCCCATGCGGCGTAGCGCGGCGAAACGGTCCTTCACGTCGGGCTTCACGACGTCCTTGAGATGAACAACGCCCAGCAGTTTCCCGCCTTCGGCTAGCGCGAGCGGCGTGCCGCCGGAGCGCGCGATCCTGTCGACTGCGGCGCGGAAGGTCGGCGGCTCGGGCACATTTTCCTTCGCCTGTTCGCGCGCGAATTTGAGGATCGAATCGATCGCGCCCTTGCGCAATTTACGTCCGCCTATGTCGACTCCTGAGAGACGAGTCATCGCCGAGAATTCGATGAACTTTGCGTCCGGCGAGGCAGGTTTGCGGCGCACGCCGTACTTCTCTTGAACCAGCGTCGAGATCGACCGGCCTTCCGCGGTTTCGTCGGCGGCGCTAGCCAACAAGGCGGCTTCCGCTGCCTCTTTCTCGGAAATGCCCGGTACCGGGATGATCTCGGTGGCGAGGCGGTCGCCGAAAGTGATGGTGCCGGTCTTGTCGAGCAGCAGCGTGTCGACGTCACCGGCGGCTTCCACCGCTCGACCCGACATCGCCAGCACATTGAAGCGCACCAGGCGATCCATGCCGGCAATGCCGATTGCCGAGAGCAGCGCGCCGATGGTGGTGGGAATTAGAGTGACGAACAGCGCGACCAGCACGACGACCGAAATGGTGCCGCCGGCATAGGCCGCATAGCTCGGAATGGTCGCGGTTGCGAAAACGAAAGTTATGGTCAGGCCGACGAGAAGGATGTTGAGCGCGATCTCGTTCGGCGTTTTTTGCCGTTCGGCGCCTTCGACCAGCTTGATCATGCGGTCAAGGAATGACGAACCTGGAGACGACGTGATGCGGATGACGATGCGGTCGGAAATCACGGCCGTGCCGCCGGTCACGGCGGAACGGTCACCGCCGGATTCGCGGATCACCGGCGCGGATTCGCCGGTCACAGCCGCCTCGTTGACCGAAGCGATGCCTTCGATGATTTCACCGTCACCAGGAATGATGTCGCCGGCCTCGCAGATCACGAGATCTCCGGCTTCGAGCTGGTCGGCCGCCACGCCTTCGAAGACCTCGTGATTGTCGGCCATCAAGATGCGCTTGGCACGGGTCTCGTTACGCGTTCTGCGCAGCGTGTCGCCCTGCGCCTTGCCGCGCCCTTCCGCCACCGCCTCGGCGAAGTTGGCGAACAGCACTGTGAACCACAGCCACACAACGATCTGGAATTCAAACACAACCGTTCCGGCGTGGATAACCATATCGCGCACCAGCAAAACCGTCGTCAGCGCAGTGACCGCTTCAAGCACGAACATCACCGGATTCTTCGCCAGCGTCTTCGGATTAAGCTTTACGACCGCCTGGCCAACCGCGGGAAACACGATTTTCGGATCGAGCAAAGTTGTCGCCGCCGTCCGTTTGCGCAGCTTCGAGGTTTCCATGACTTAAGCTCCGGAAAGTTGGCTCAGAACACGTTACCGGCCTGCATCGCCAGATGTTCGACGATGGGCCCGAGTGCGAGCGCGGGTAAGAAGGTGAGGCCGCCGACGATCAGGATGACGCCGACCAGAAGGCCGACGAACAGTCCGCCGGTCGTGGGGAACGTGCCGAGCGACGGCGGCACGGTTTTCTTGGTCACCAGCGCGCCGGCAATCGCCATGGCCGGAACAATCATCCAGAAACGCCCGATGAACATCGCGATGGCGCCGCTGACATTGTAGAACGGCGTGTTTCCGGTCAGCCCGGCGAAAGCGGAGCCGTTGTTGCCGGTCTGCGACGTGTAAGCGTAGAGAACCTCGCTGAATCCATGCGGGCCGGCATTGGCCATTGAAGCGACCGCCGGCGGATAGACGACGGCGATGGCCGTCCAGCCGAGATACATCAGCGGCAACACGAGGATGGCGAGCATCGCCATCTTCACTTCTTTGGCCTCGATTTTCTTGCCGACATATTCCGGCGTGCGCCCGACCATCAGGCCGGCGACGAATACCGTGACGATGACGAACAGCAGCATTCCATAGAGTCCCGCGCCGACGCCGCCGACAACGATCTCGCCAAGCTGGATGTTGATGAGCGGGATCATGCCGCCGAGCGCGGTGAAGCTGTCGTGCATGGCGTTGACCGCGCCGCAGGAGGCGGCCGTCGTGATGACGGCGAACAGGGCCGACGCCACGATGCCGAAGCGCACTTCCTTGCCTTCCATATTGCCGCCGATGAGGCCAAGCGCGTTCAACGTCGCAGTGCCGTTGGCCTCCGCCCAGTAACAGACGACAACGCCGGCCAGGAACAGGACGCCCATAGCCGCGAGGATGGCCCAGCCTTGCTTTTGATTGCCGACCATGCGGCCGAACACATTGGTGAGCGCAGCCCCGAGCACGAAGATCGAGACGATCTGGACAAAACTCGACAGAGCCGTTGGATTCTCGAACGGGTGAGCGGCATTGGCGTTAAAGAAGCCGCCGCCATTGGTGCCGAGCATTTTGATTGCGATCTGAGAGGCAACAGGGCCTACCGCGATGGTCTGCTTCGCCCCTTCAAGCGTCGTCGCGTCGACGTATGCACCAAGAGTCTGCGGTACACCCTGCCAGACCAGGAAGAGCGCGTAAGGTACGCAAATTGGCAGCAGGATGTAGAGCGTGCAGCGCGTGATATCGACCCAGAAATTTCCCACCGTTTTGGCCGACGCCCGCGCAAACCCCCGGATTAATGCCACCGCCAGGACGATACCGGTCGCCGCCGAGAGAAAATTCTGATGCGTGAGGCCGAGCATTTGCACGAGGTACGAGAGGGTGCTTTCGCCGCCGTAATTCTGCCAGTTGGTGTTGGTGATGAAGCTGATCGCCGTATTGAACGACAGATCGGGCGCGACCGCGGATTGCTCCGCCGGGTTGAACGGCAGAATTCCCTGCAGCCGCATCAGAAAGTAGATGATGAAGAAGCCGCCGACATGGAACAGCAGCATGGCGACCGTGTAGCTTAGCCAATGCTGTTCAGCTTTTTCGTCGACACCGCCGGCGCGATAAAGCGCGATCTCAACTGGGCGCAGCAGTAACAACAGAAACGTCCGCTCGCCGTTGAACACACGCGTCATATAGCCGCCGGCGAGCGGCGTCAGAGCAATGATGATCGCGCAGTAAATGGCAATCTGCAGCCAGCCGATCAATGTCATGGCGCGTCCCTAAAAGCGCTCTGGCCGCAGCAGGGCGTAGACTAAATAGGTCATCAGCCCTGCAGTCACGAGCGCGGCGAGTGAATAATCGTAGATCATGGTGGAACCCTCACAGCCGTTCGCAAGTCGCGGCGTAGCCGATGGTGGCCGCAAACAGCGCAAGGGCGAGAGCTGAAAGGATGATGTCTTGCATGTCGTCCTCCTGTCGGAGCGACATGGAAATAGGCCTCACCGCATAAGGGCGCGATACGAAATGCTACTGCCGGCCATCAAGAAGAAATAAAGACAACTCGGTGATTGCCAAAAGCCCACGTTTGGCGAGCCTATTTCTGGCAGCTCTTCGCCATTCTCTGCCGGAAGGCTACGAAACCTCCCGGACCGGCGAGAACATAATGTATGCTTTGCAAGCGGATAAAGCTTAGCAGTTTCATGGAGCCACCTGACGAGTTGGACTCTCTCGCCAACATTGAGATCGTTCGCGCGAGTCTTGGCGATCTGTCCAAGATCATAGCGAGCCTGAAGAATCGTACGATCGACTATCTGGAAGAGCGTGCAACCGGCGCTTTCACCAATCGCTTCTCAAGACGTGACTTGGTGGACATCGCGCGGCAATTACCTCCGATCGAGCAATGGAACGAAAACGAATTCGACGCGCGGAAAGTCGAGTTAAAATCCAAGTTTCAAATCAGCGGCACGCAATTTTCGAAGGCGGTCGGGGTCATCAAGCAGAACCGTGAAATGAAGGCGCTCCTCGGTGTTGAGACGCCTTAGCGAGCATCCCGCCCACAATAGTCGCAGGGGACTCACCGTGCGTCCCGCTCTCATCGAGATAGGCAGTCAAGATCACGAATAAGATCTCATCTCTTTCCAACCGGCGGTGTCATTCCCCACGCCGCCCATGGCCTGCCGTTTGCTTCATAAGCGGACCTTAATTCCGCGATCTGTGCGATCGGCGGATTGGGCGAGCACCGCCTACAAGCAACTTTTGGAATGATCGTGGCGGTGTTGGTCGTGCCCATCATATGATGCTCAATATCGGTCTAAACCAGCAATAACATTATCCAGAAAGGACTGGCATTCCCTCGCCAACAGAGCGGTAGTGTCACCGTTCCGAGCGATGGAGCGCTTCGGGATCCTGCCCCGTCGGCTTGCTGGCCGAGATGGGGCTTCGGTGGTGGCGGCACTATGTCGCCCGAACCGACGGAGGATCCCGATGTCAAAACCTACCAACAAGAGCATCACTAAAGCCGTCGTGGCCAGAACTGCTGCTGTCCGGCCCCCGCCACCAACCAAGAAAACGCCTGCGAACGATCAAAAAGAGAAAAGCAGCCGCATCTCAAAGCAAGCTCGGGTGGTGGATATGCTGCATTCGGGGTCTGGCACCACCATCGCAGCAGTGATGAAGGCAACCGGCTGGCAGCAGCATTCTGTTCGAGGTTTCTTCGCTGGCGTGGTGCGAAAGAAACTTGGCCAACAAACGCAGGACCGACCTAAAAGCTGGGACTGTGCTAGTCCGCGAATGGGACGGCCAGTTGCACCGCATCATGGTGCTGGGCGATGGCTTTGCCTGGAAAGACAAGGTCTATCCCAGCCTAACCAAGGTAGCCTTTGCTTTGACCGGCACACGCTGGAACGGCCCGCGATTCTTCGGCTTGCGGGATGTTCCTTCCGCCGAGAGACAGTCATGAAGAATGTGGCAGCAAAATCAATTCGTTGCGCAATCTATACTCGCGTCTCTACCGAGCAGGGACTTCAGCAAGACTTCAACTCTCTCGACGCCCAACGCGATGCTGCAGAAGCCTATATCCGCAGCCAAGCCCATGCCGCATGGAGCCTGATCCGAAGCCAATATAATGACGGCGGCTATTCTGGCGGCTCGACCGACCGGCCAGCTCTACAACGTTTGCTGGCTGACGTGAGAGCGAAGAAAGTCGATGTCATTGTCGTCTATAAGGTCGACCGACTGACCCGCTCGCTGGCCGATTTTGCCAAGCTGGTCGAGCTGTTCGACAGCCATAGCGTGTCATTCGTATCGGTCACCCAGCAGTTCAATACGACCACGTCGATGGGGCGCTTGACACTGAACGTTCTGCTGTCGTTTGCCCAGTTCGAGCGCGAGGTTACTTCAGAACGTATCCGAGACAAGATCGCAGCCTCCAAGCGCAAAGGGCTTTGGGTCGGGGGCATGGTCCCGCTCGGATACGAGGTGAAGAACCGCAAGTTGGTAGTTATCAAGAGCGAAGCGGAGACCGTCCACACCATCTTCAAGCGGTATCTGGAATTGGGCAGCCTCGATCTGCTGATGCAGGACCTTCGGGAGAGAAAGATCGTGACCAAAGTGCGGCGGCTATCAAGCGGCCGGGCTGTTGGCGGAAATCCATTAACCCGTGGCCCCCTCGCCCACCTGCTTCGAAACCGGTTCTACATCGGAGAGGTCGCCTTCAAGGGAGAAATCCTTCCCGGCGAGCAGCCGGCTATCCTGGATCGAAAGTTGTTCGACGCTGTCCAGCGCAAGCTCGATGAACAGCGGACAAATCATTCGATGACACGGACTAGGTCCGAGGCGCTCTTGATGGGCCGGATCTTCGACGATCGCGGCAACCGGATGACGCCCAGCCACGCCCGCAAAAACGGCAAGCAATATCGCTACTATCTCTCATCTGCGTTATTGCGGGGCCAAGCCGAAAATGCCGGATCCGTTCGCCGCGTCCCGGCATCCGAGATCGAAACGCTCGTCGTCGACGCTGTTCGCAAGCGTCTCAATGGTTCCAGCGCCGCTTCCGACCTCGACCTCATCAGTAAACATTTGGCCCGTGTCGGAATTCAGGCAGGACGGCTTGCAATCTCGCTGTTAAAGAAGGGCAGCAAGCCATACGAAGGCAAAGCCACTTTCTATATTCGCTGGAAGAAAAGCACCCTTAAACGACACCGTGAACTGATCGCACCAACGTCCTCAGGACAGGATGTGCGCCCAATCCGCTCTGAAACTCGTATCGCGCTTGTGACGTCCATTGCGCGTGGCCGGCGCTGGCTCGATGAAATCGTCACGGGCAAGGTCGCCGATGTCGAGCAGATTGCCGTCCGCGAAAAGTGCAGCGTGCGGCAGGTCAACATGACAATCTCGCTAGCCTTCCTCTCACCTACGCTTGTAAAGGCTGCGATTGACGGTCGGTTGCCGCGCGGTATTGGTGTGGCACGCCTTCGTGACGCGCCGCCCGAATGGTCGCGCCAACATGCTATGCTCGGGCTGGCCTAATTGAGTGACATGTTTAAACGGCAGATGGGACGGATCCTAGCTCCCTATTTGCACGGCCACGAACATCCTTTCGTCTTGCATGGCGACGCGCGTCGGCCTTGCAGGAAGCCGAGGAACGTGAAAAATTTGCATTAGTCTGGAATTTTGCTGGGGGCAGACGAATTCATGCAAACCAATCTTGTGAAATTGGCGCTCGCGCTTGCCATTCTCGGCCCCGCGACGGCATCAGCGGAGGAAGCGGGGCGCGACAACCCCCCGGCCGCCGCAACCATGAAGATCGTCGCCGGTCTGCTGCACACCTGTGCGATGACCGGTGCCGGCGTCCTCAAGTGCTGGGGCCTGAACGCCTACGGCATGCTCGGCGACGGGACGACAGATAACCGCTCCAGGCCGGTCTTTCCGAAAGGGCTTCATACCGGAGTAGCTGACGTCGATACCGGTGGCATTCACACCTGCGCGGTAAAGGCCGGCATTCTCAAATGCTGGGGCGACAATTCCGTCGGCCAACTTGGCGACGGCACACTTCAGGAGCGTGACACGCCTACCAATGTGAAGGGCCTGACCGGCAATGTCACGGCGGTGGCCGCCGGCTTCGAATTCACGTGTGCAATAGCCAGTGGCGTCAAGTGCTGGGGCGATAACAACAGCGGACAGCTCGGCGACAATACAACGACCACACGATCCTTGCCAGCGCCCGTGATCGGGCTCAAGAAAACGGTCACCGGCGTTGCCGCAGGCGGCGGCCATGCCTGCGCGTTGACTGCGACCGGCGGTGTTGAATGCTGGGGCGCCAACGGGTCTGGCCAGCTTGGCGACGGCACAATCAACGCTCGCCATACTCCGGTCGCTGTCACGGGGCTCACCAAAGGCATCGTCGCTTTGGCTTTGGGAAATGAGTTCAGTTGCGCGCTGTCCAAAACCGGCGGGGTCAAGTGCTGGGGCTACGGCGGCGACGGCGCGCTCGGCGATAACAACCCGAATGACAAGCGTGTTCCGACCGGGGTGCAAGGTCTTGCCTCGGGCGTCACCGCGATCGCGGCGGGCTATTCACATATGTGCGCCTTGACGAAAGCCGGCGGCGTGAAGTGCTGGGGTGCCAATACGCGGGGCCAGATCGGCGATGGAACGACGAAGGTGCGGCTCGTGCCGGTCGATGTGATGGGACTTCAGAGGGGAATCGCCGCCATCGGTGCGGGGGGCCGCACGTTCGGAGACGAGCATAGCTGCGCGCTGACCAAAAAGGGCGATGCCAGATGCTGGGGATTCAACCTAGATGGTCAGCTCGGCAACGGCACGACGACCAACAGTCTTGTGCCGGTCAAGGTGAAGGGTTTCTAGCGCCGACGCGCTTTGCGAGCGGACCTAACGCATGCTGCGTCCTGCGCGTTGTGGTCCCAACACGATACATGCCGCCGCATGTGGGCCGATGGTCGCTCAGGGCCAAATGCGGACGTCGCGATGATCGCAAACATAGTCTGCTTTAGCCGCGATAGCGGACAGCGACGGCTTCGATTGATGTCTGCTTCGTGCCAATAGCAACTTTCGGGTTTAATCATAGAGTGGGAATATCCACGTGGGGGGCGATCCGTCGTGATTCGCGTAGCCTCCTTCTCTCAAGTTGGGACCTCTTACCGCAGCGCCGGTATTTTCGAGCAAATTGCATGACCCCGTTTGTCCTCGCTTGCGTGATGTGTGCCGCGATATTGCATGCGAGTTGGAACGCCGTGCTTCGTGGGGGAAGCAACCGACTATGGTCGATGACGCTGATGATGATAGCGGTCACCTGCGTCACAGCAGTTACATTGGTGTTCGTGCCATGGCCCAATGCGGCGAGCTGGCCATACGTGATTGCCTCGGCAATTATCCATGCCGCTTACAACCTATCTCTTGTGCGAACCTACCGCTCCGGCGATCTCGGACAGACATATCCTATCTCACGTGGATCTTCGCCTGTCCTTGTCGCATTGGGCGCGGCGGTCTTCGCGCACGAGACCCTCGGTATTGTATCCTCCATCGGCATTGCGCTGGTTTCCGGCGGGATCCTTTCGCTCGCCTTTCAAGGCAAGAGGCTTCGGGTCGATTTTCTTCCTGCTGCGTTCACCACCGGTGTTCTGATCGGGGCGTACACCGTCGTCGATGGAATCGGGGTACGGCTTTCGGGAAATAGCGTGGCTTATTCGACCAGCATGTTCTTGCTGTGGAGTATCACGATGCCCCCCATTTATTATGCGATGCGCGGAGAACCACCGGCGTACACCAAAGCACAGATGACCTGCCCTGGCTTTTTTGGACCAAGCGTTGTGAGAGAATAGCTTGGAAAGGAGTTGGTCATGCCGAAGAAGAGGTTCAGCGCGGAGCAGATCGTGACGGTGCTTCGCCAGATTGAAGTATCGAT
>Ga0265313_10000499_pt1 | contig 41228 bp, 38 predicted proteins | sample 4123metaG_FD_203122 | JGI IMG/M metagenome (GOLD analysis project Ga0265313, IMG submission 203122) | Rhizosphere microbial communities from Carex aquatilis grown in University of Washington, Seatle, WA, United States - 4-1-23 metaG | ecosystem: Host-associated > Plants > Roots > Rhizosphere >... | reverse complement strand
GCTTCCATCTTTTCGGGCGAGCCGATCACCGAGGCCAAGCTGATTCATTCCGACCGCGGCTTCATGTCGGCGATCCTGCCGCAAGGCATGCGCGCCGTTGCGCTGCGCATCTCGGCCGACACCAGCGCCGGCGGCTTCATCCTCCCCAACGACCGCGTCGACGTCATCATGACGCACAAGGCGGCGAATGCGGAGGCCAGCGCCGGCAACGAATATCTGACCGAGACGATTCTGAACAACGTCCGCGTTCTGGCGATCGACCAGACCATCGAGAACTCCCAGGCCAACAGCAGCTCGAGCAAGGGCGGCGACGGCAGCCAGACCGTAATCGGTCAGACCGCGACGCTCGAGCTGACGCCGCAGCAGGCGCAGATCATCTCGGTCGCCCAGCAGATCGCCGATCAGGGCGGCGGCAAGCTGACACTTGCGCTGCGCTCCGTCGCTGACTCGCGCGTTACGCCGGCCGATGCGGCCAGCGACGCGGTCCATCTCATCGGCGGCACCAAAAAGAACGGTGCCATCACGGTCGTGCGCGACGGCGTCGCGACCGACGTATCGACAATCCGGTGAGCCAGGCCATGGTCCGTTCCCTGAGACAGGAAATCGCGAAGATGCCGCAGAGTCTTGCCCGCCTCTTGGTCGTGGCCGCGTTGGCGATCGCCGCGGTCTCCAGCGCCGCGCTGCCTGCCGCGGCCGCCGACCCGACGCCGGCAATGAAGACTGCGGTGAAGCCCGACGCCGGCCTGGCGCGCACCGTCAAGGTCGGCCTGAACAAGTCGGTAGTCATCGACCTCCCGCGCGATGCGCGCGATATCCTGGTATCGAACCCGGACATCGCGGATGCCGTCATCCGCACCCCGACGCGCCTCTACGTCACCGGCATCAAGTCCGGCCAGTCGAATATCATCGTCTTCGATCGCGCCGGCCAGCAGATCGTCACCCTTCAGCTCCAGGTCGAGCGCGACACCGGCGGTCTCGCCGAGACTCTGCAGCGGCTCATCCCCGATTCCGAGATCAGCGTCGAGGTCGTCAATGACAACGTCGTTCTCTCCGGCTACGTGAAGAACGCTTCCGACTCGCAGAAGGCCCAGGACGTCGCCAACGTCTTCGTCAACGGCGCCGCTGGACTTTCCGGTGCCGGGGCCGCGACAGGCGCGTCTTCGTCGAGCGGCTCCACCGGACAGATCACCACCGCCGGCGTCGTCAATCTCCTCACCATCCAGGGCGAAGATCAGGTTCAGGTCAAGGTCAGCGTCGCCGAGGTCCAGCGCAACCTGGTCAAGCAGCTCGGCATCAATTGGAACGCCAGCGACTTGACGTTTGGCCCGCTGGTACTGAACGCCGCCACAGGGCTGTCGTTTCCCGTCAACGGTTCGGCACCAAACACCGGCTCGGTCGGTTACAGCGGCAGCGCCGGGAGCGCCTCGGCTGCCATACAAGCGTACGAGCAGGTCGGCTTGTTGAAAATCCTTGCCGAGCCAACTCTCACTGCAATTTCCGGCGAGTCCGCTTCCTTCCTGGCCGGCGGCGAATATCCTGTCCCGACCGGCAAGGATCAGAGCGGCAACGTCACCATCGAATTCAAACCCTACGGCGTCGCGCTGGCGATGACGCCGATCGTGCTCTCGGACGGGCGCATCAGCCTGCACGTCAAGACCGAGGTCTCCGAAATCTCAAGCCAGACCTTGAACCTCGACGGCACCACCATCCCCGGCCTCAATGTGCGGCGTGCGGAAACCACCTTGGAGCTGCCCTCGGGTGGTTCGATGGTCATCGGCGGTCTGTTGCAGGATAGCGATCATCAAGCGATCTCGCGCGTCCCGGGGCTTGGCACTCTGCCCGTCCTCGGCGAGCTCTTCCGCAGCCGCGATTACCAGCGCAACGAGACCGAACTCATCATCATTGTCACGCCCTATCTCGTGAAGCCGGTGCCGCGCAGCGCGCTTACCACGCCCAACCAGGGCCTCGCCACGCCGTCCGACTCGCAGACGCTGCTGTTCGGCAACCTCAACCGTCTCTACGGCGGCAGCGCCGGCCCGACTCCGGCTGCGACCAAGAAATATCAGGGCAACGTCGGGTACATCTACCAATGACCGCGCCATCCATCGACAGCCCATCCGGCCGCTTCACCCAGGTCGCCTCCATGAACCCCACGTCAATCAATCTTCGCGCCACCCCTTTTGGCCACAGCAGCGGTCGCGGTGCGCTTCTCTTCGCCGCCGCCCTGCTTGCCCTGCTCTCGGGGTGCAGCGCCGACAAGAAGCTCGATCCCTTCACCACCTCGAGCGTGGTTGCCGACGACTATCGCATTACCCATCCGATCACGATGCAGGAGCGGACGATCTCTCTCGCCGTTCCGGTCAGCGCCTACGATCAGAAGCTCACCGATAGCGAGAAGAGAAACGTCGCCTTCTTTGTTCAGAACTTCCTGGCGAGCGGCGCCACGCTGGTCGGCGTTGCCGTTCCCTCCGGTTCGTCCAATCAGGCCAGTGCCGCCCGGATAGCCTCCGAAATCCAGGGCGAGTTTGCCGGCATGGGCATTCCGGCGAGTGCCGTCAGGAAGGGTTCCTACGCGGCCGATAGCGGTGACGACGTCGCCCCGGTCAAACTGGCCTACCGCGCCATCGTCGCGGCCACCGATCCGTGTGGCGAATGGCCCGATCTGGTGACCAGTTCCGAGCAGAACCGGCACTTCCACAATTATGGGTGTGCCACCCAGCAGAACCTTGCGGCCGAAGTCGAAGATCCGCTCGATCTCGAATATCCGCGTGGAGTGACGCCACCCGATGCCGCCCGCCGCGCCGCGGTGCTCCTGAAATACCGCGCCGGTGACAGCACCGCGGGCTCCTATAACGAGACCGGCGGCACCGTCGCTTCGGGAGTTGGCCAATGAGTGACCCTGCATACCGGATGGATGAGCGGCATGAGCCGGCAGCGGCAGCCTCTGCCGCTGCGCTCGACGTGCGGCCCGTACCGCGCATTTCCATCCAGGCGTTCTGTGAATCTCCGGAACTCATCGCCGCCATCGAGGGAGCCGCCGGCGATCGCCGCATGGCGCGCGCCCACGTCAAGGTGCAGACCGGCGGCATCACCGCCGCGGCCGGCTTCTATCAGGGGGCGGCGACGCCCAACCTGATCGTCGTCGAAAGCCGGCTGCCGCGCGAGAAGCTCGAGGTCGAGCTCGATCGGCTTGCCGAGGTCTGCGACGCCGGCACCAAGATCGTCGTCATTGGCCACGTCAACGATGTCGATCTTTACCGCCATCTCATGCAGCGCGGCGTCAACGAATATCTCGTCGCGCCGATCGGCCTCATGGACGTCATCCGGGTCGTCTCCGATCTCTACGTCGATCGCGTCACCCAGCCGCTCGGCCGCAGCATAGCCTTCGTTGGCGCCAAGGGCGGCGTCGGTTCGTCCCAGATCGCCCACAACGTTGCCTGGTCGATCTCACGCGCGTTCGATCACGACGTTCTGGTCGCCGATCTCGATCTCGCCTTCGGGACTGCCGGTCTCGACTTCAATCAGGACCCGCCCCAGGGCATCGCCGAAGCGGTCGGCGCCACCGATCGCCTCGACGACAACTTCCTCGACCGCCTGTTCGCGCGCTGCTCCGATCACCTGAACCTGCTTGCTGCACCGGCCACGCTCGACCGCACCTACGATTTCTCCGAAGGCGCCTTCGAGCCGATCATCGATCTCGCGCAGGCCGGCGTGCCGGCGGTGGTGCTCGATGTGCCGCACGCCTGGAACGCATGGGTCAGGAAGACGCTGCTGGCCGCCGACGAAGTGGTGATCACGGTCGAGCCCGATCTCGCCAATCTGCGCAACGCTAAGAACCTCGTCGACCTTCTCAGGGCGGCTCGCAACAACGATCGCCCGCCGCATCTCATCGTCAACAAGCATGGCCTCGCCAAGCGGCCGGAGATCAAGCTGGATGATTTCGCCAAGGCGCTCTCCATCGAGCCGCTGGCCGTCATTCCGTTCAACGCCCAGCTCTTCGGCACCGCCACCAACAACGGCCAGATGCTTGCCGAGGTCGAGCCCAAGAATGCCCTGGTCGCCACCTTCGACATGATCGCTCACACCGTCACCGGGCGCGACGAGGTCAAGCGACCCAAACGTTCCGGCCTCGCTCCGCTCCTGGCGCGCCTGACCGGCCAGAAGGGTGCCTGACGCACGATGACGATGTTCGGTAAGCGTGGCACTGGCGCGGGCGACAAGCCGGCCCGCCCGACGTCGGAAGATGCCGCACCGGCGGCCGCCCCGCCGTCTGCGACTCCGAAGGCCGCTGCCGAACCGCCCGTCGCCGCTTCCGCTCCGCCGCCGCCCAAGCGTGCCGCAGAAGAACGCCAGCGCCAGTCGGGTGACGGCGTGCGCCGGTCGGAAAACTTCTACGACATCAAGTCGACGGTATTTTCCGCGCTCATCGACACCATCGACCTATCGCAGCTTGCCCGCCTCGACGCCGACTCGGCGCGCGAGGAAATTCGCGACATCGTCAACGACATCGTCGCCCTCAAGAACATCGTCATGTCGATCTCGGAGCAGGAAGACCTGCTCGAGGATATCTGCAACGACGTTCTGGGCCTCGGTCCGCTCGAGCCGCTGCTGGCCCGCGACGACATTTCCGACATCATGGTCAACGGTGCTTTCCGCACCTACATCGAAGTCGGCGGCAAGGTGCAGGAATCGAACGTGCGCTTCCGCGACAACGCGCAGTTGATGAACATCTGCCAGCGCATCGTCAGCCAGGTCGGCCGCCGCGTCGATGAGGCTTCGCCGATCTGCGACGCGCGCCTGCCGGATGGCAGCCGCGTCAACGTCATCGCTCCGCCGCTCGCCATCGACGGCCCCACCCTCACCATCCGCAAATTCAAGAAGGACAAGCTCACCCTCGATCAGCTCGTCCGCTTCGGAACCATCACGCCGGAAGGCGGCACCCTGCTGCAGATCATCGCCCGCTCGCGGTGCAATATTCTGGTTTCCGGCGGCACCGGCTCGGGCAAGACGACGCTGCTCAACTGCCTGACCCGGTACATTGAGCACGACGAGCGCGTCATCACCTGCGAGGACGCCGCCGAGCTCCAGTTGCAGCAGCCGCACGTGGTGCGCCTGGAGACCCGTCCGCCCAATATCGAGGGCGAGGGTGAGATCACGATGCGCGATCTGGTGCGCAACTGCCTGCGCATGCGGCCCGAACGCATCATCGTCGGCGAAGTCCGCGGGCCTGAGGCGTTCGACCTGCTGCAGGCGATGAACACCGGTCACGACGGTTCGATGGGTACGCTCCACGCCAACAGTCCCCGCGAGGCGATGTCGCGCATCGAATCGATGATCACGATGGGCGGCTTCACGCTGCCCGCCAAGACCATTCGCGAGATGATCGCCAACTCGATCGATATCATCATCCAGGTGCAGCGCCTGCGCGATGGCTCGCGCCGCGTCACCCACGTCACCGAGGTGGTCGGCACCGAAGGCGACGTCATCACCACCCAGGATATCTTCGTCTACGAGCTCCTCGGCGAAGACCCGGGCGGCAAGATTCGCGGCCGCCATCGCGGCACTGGCGTCGGACGGCCGAAGTTCTGGGATCGCGCCCGTTACTACAACGAGGAGACCCGTCTGGCGGAGGCGCTCGATACGGCCAACGCCGTCGAAATGAAGCTGGCTCAGTAGGAAAACGCTCATGTTCGGGTCTGGAGTAACCCTGCTCGCCATCGTCGGGCTCGCCATGCTGAGCGCCGGTGGCCTGGCCTATGCGCTGCTCTACGGCCGCATCGAGAATGAGCAGACGGCCGAGCGCCGTCTCAGTCGCGTGCAGGGCGGGGCGGCCGAGGCTTCCATCCAGCACCGCCAGCAGACCGATGCCAACCGCCGCCGCAAGTCGATTCAGGAGACCCTCAAGGAGCTCGAGGACAATCAGAAGGCAAAGGCGAAGCAGAACCGGTCGCCGCCGCTGCAGTTGCGCATCCAGCAGGCTGGTCTCAGCTGGACCCGCCGCACATTCTACATCATCAGCGCGGTTGCCGGCTTCGTCGGCTTTGCCGTCCCCTGGTTCCTGGGCGCTCCCGCTTACCTCGCGATCGCCTTCGGCGCGGCCGGTCTGCTTGGCCTGCCGCGCTGGTTCGTCAATTTCTGGCGCAAGCGCCGCCTGCTCAAGTTCGTGGATTCCTTCGCCGATGCCGTCGACGTGATCGTGCGCGGCGTCAAGGCCGGTCTTCCCCTCAACGACTGCATCCGCATCATCGCCAACGAATCGCCCGAGCCGGTGAAGAGTGAGTTCCGCCAGATCGTCGAAACCCAGTCGCTGGGCATGAGTCTCTCCGACGCGGTCAGCCGTCTGCCGGATCGCGTGCCTATTCCGGAGGCGAGTTTCTTCGCCATCGTCGTCTCCATCCAGCAGCGCGCCGGTGGCAACCTGTCGGAGGCTTTGGGCAACCTGTCGCGCGTGCTGCGCGAGCGCAGGAAGATGAAGGGCAAGATCGGCGCCATGTCGATGGAAGCCAAGGCTTCCGCCGCCATCATCGGCTCTCTGCCGCCTGTCGTCATGATTCTCGTCTTCCTGACCAGCCCCGGCTACATCTTGCTGCTGTTCACCCAGCCGCTTGGCCACGTCATCATCGGCGCCTCCCTGGTGTGGATGTCGATCGGCATTTTCGTCATGCGCAAGATGATCAACTTCGATTTCTAGAGGAGCGGCATCATGTTCCAGTACGTCTACTCCTCCATCACCAGCGCCGCGTTCGTCATGGCCGCGTTCGCTGCGCTCGCCGTGTTCGCCACGGTGTTCACCCTTGTTCAGCCGCTCTTCGAGCGCGACAAGCTCGCCGCTCGCATCAAGGCCGTCGGCGAGGAGCGTGAGGAGATCCGCGCCCGCGAGCGCGCCCGCCTCGCTTCCGAGGCCAAGCGCGCCAAGCTGAGGCCCGAGCCCAAGGCCTACATGCGCCGGGTCGTCGATCGCTTCAATCTGCAGAAGGCGCTGGCCGACGAGAACACCGTATCGCGCCTGCGCATGGCCGGTTATCGCGGCCAGGCGCCGCTGGTGGTCTTCCTGTTCGCGCGTCTGATCATGCCGCTGGCCTTCTTCGGCGTGACACTCTTTTACGTGCTCGTCGTTTCCGACATCGGCTCGAGTCTGCTGATGAAGCTGCTCATCGCCGTGCTCGCCGCCGGCATCGGCTTCTATCTGCCGATTTTCTACATCTCGAACATCATCTCCAAGCGGCAGACATCGATTCGACGGGCGTGGCCGGATGCGCTCGACCTGCTGCTGATCTGCGTCGAATCGGGCATGTCGGCGGAGGCATCGTTCCGCAAGGTCTCGGAGGAGATCGGGGCGCAGTCGATACCGCTCGCCGAGGAACTCACGCTGACCACCGCCGAGCTGTCCTATCTGCCCGAGCGCCGGCAAGCCTACGAGAACCTTGGCGCGCGTACCGGCCTGGAGACGGTGCGGTCGGTGATGACCAGCCTCATCCAGGCGGAGCGCTACGGCACGCCGCTTGGCCATTCGTTGCGGGTGCTGGCGCAGGAAAACCGTGACGAGCGCATGACCGCGGCCGAAAAGAAAGCCGCCGCCCTGCCGCCCAAGCTCACCGTGCCGATGATTCTGTTCTTCCTGCCGGTTCTGATGGGGGTGATCCTCGGGCCCGCTGCCATCCAGATCATCCAGAAGCACCCGTTCAGTCAGAACCAATAGAGCAATTCCAGGAAAAGTGGATTCCACTTTTCCGTCCGGAATTGCGCAAGGTAGAGGAATCAAGAGCAATTCCCGATTCAGTCAAATCGGGAATTGCTCTGGCAGTTGGCAAGGCCGAGAAACGAAAACCTGGGCGCGATTTGCTCGCGCGGCGTCAGCCGGTGGTGCCTCGCTGCGTCAGCCCGTGCTGCCGCCGCCCTTCAGCTTCTTCCACACGTCCTGTTCGCCCAGCATCTGCTTGAGGTAGGCGATGTTGGCTGCCGCCTCGTCGGGAGGCAGTTCCGCCGCGGCGATCTTCTGCGCCTCGTCGAAGCGCCCCTCAAGACCGACGACGAGCGCGAGATTCTGGCGCACGCGACTGTCGGCCCCCGCCATCGCGACCGCCTGGCGAAGCAGCGTCTCGGCCTTGGCGAGATCGCCGGTCAGCATGTACGACATGCCGAAATTGGAAGCGATCGAAGGTTCGTTGGGCGCCAGCGCCTGCGCGCGGGCGTAGAGTTTGCGCGCGTCGTCGTGGTTGCCCATCTGGTCGAGGATTGCCGCCTCCGCCGATGCCAGTTTCCAGTCCGGTTTGTCCGGGTCCTCTGCCTGGCGGATAGTGGCGAGCGCCTGTTCGAGATCGCCGCTGGCCGCATAGGCCTTGCCGAGCGCAGCGAGAATATCGCGGTCGCCCGGATGGACGACGGAAGCGACCTGCAGCACGCTGACGGCAGTGGCCGTGTCGCCCAGCCGCTGTTCTGCCGTGCCGTAGTTCAGCGCCGCGTCGCGGTCTTTGGTGTTGGCCTGGTAGCGTTGCCCCCAGTAGGCCGCTGCCTTCTGGAAGTCGTCGGGGGTAACCGGGTTGGCAATCGCGCCGGTGATCATGGGGTCGGTCGCGCTCTGCGGCTGGGCGCATCCGCCAAGACCGAGCGCGGCCGCCATCGCCAGCGCCGCGACACCCGATTTCACCCGGAGGGCGGGGCGGCGGGATGACTGCGGACGGACCGGGAAAATCATGGCGGGAAGCGCTCGGAAAATGAAGGAAACCGCTTCCTCCGCAATATTCCGTTAACCTTAATGCTCGGTTAAGACTGGTCCGCCTCCCGCCTGCCCGAGCCCAAGAGTCGCGCCCGTGCCCTCCAGCCTTATCGCCGAAACCGTTCCCTCCGCCATCCCGGTCCGCGCCGTGGCGCCCGATACGCTCGCCGGCGTGCGCGCTTCGCTCACGCCGCCGCAGGCGGCATGGCTTGGCGCTACCGCCTTTGCCGCCGCGGCGGGGGAGGTGGCCCTGGTGCCCGACGCTGCCGGCGCGCTGGCCGTTGTGTTGTTTGGCATCGGTGCGGCGAAGGAGCCGTCGCTTGCCGCCGGCAGGCTCCCCGCCGCGGTTCCCGCTGGCACTTATCGCCTCGCCGGCGGTTTCCCGGATGTGCAGCTCGCCGCTCTTGCCTTCGCCCTCGGCGCCTACCGCTTCACCCGCTACCGTGACGCCGGCGGCGGCGAGCGCCGCCTCGTCCTGCCCGGCGAAGCTGCGAGCGTTCCGCGCATCGCCGACGGCGTCATCCTCGCCCGCGATCTCGTCAACATCGGCGCCAACGACCTCGGTCCGGCCGAGCTTGCCGACGCCGCCGCGGCGCTCGCCGCCCGCCACGGCGCGCAGTTTCGCGCGATCGTCGGCGAGGCGCTGCTTGCCCGGGACTTTCCGCTCATCCACGCCGTCGGCCGCGCCGCCACCCTTGCCCGCGCGCCGCGCCTCATCGATGTGACCTGGGGCGACGCTGCCCATCCGAAAATTACGCTCGTCGGCAAGGGTGTCTGCTTCGATACCGGCGGCCTCGACATCAAGCCGTCCTCCGGCATGCTGCTGATGAAGAAGGACATGGGCGGCGCCGCCAACGCGCTCGGCCTCGCCCACATGATCATGGACGCGCGCCTGCCGGTGCGCCTGCGCGTGCTTATTCCCGCCGTCGAGAATGCCATCTCTGCCGATGCCTTCCGCCCCGGCGACGTGCTGCGTTCGCGCAGCCGCCTCACCGTCGAGATCGGCAACACCGATGCCGAGGGCCGTCTCGTGCTGGCCGACGCGCTGGCCCTTGCCGCCGAGGAGAAGCCGGCCCTCATCGTCGATCTCGCGACGCTCACCGGCGCCGCCCGCACCGCGCTCGGCCCCGAGGTCGTTCCCGTCTACAGCCGCCACGACCAGCTCGTTGGCGAGATCGTGCGTCATGGCGAGCGTGTCGCCGATCCGCTGTGGCGCCTGCCGCTGTGGCAGCCCTACATGGCCATGCTCGATTCCAAGGTCGCCGACATCAACAATGCCGGCGCCAGCCCCTTCGCCGGGTCGATCACCGCCGCTTTGTTTCTCTCGCGCTTCGTGCCCGATGAAATTCCATGGCTCCACGCCGACATCTATGCGTGGAACCCGTCCGCCAAGCCGGGCCGGCCCGAAGGCGGCGAGGCGCAGGCCATCCGCGCCCTGTTCGGGTATCTCGCGGACCGGTATCCATAGCGATGCGCAACGCGGTCGTTGTGATCACCGATGCGAAGATTTTCCCCGCCGCGATGTTCCTCGCCGGCCGGCTGATCGCGATGAACCCGCGCCAGGACACGGATATCGTCGTCTATACCAACGCGGCCGCGAATCGGGCTCTTGCCGAAAGGCTTAAGTGGCCCATTGTTTTCGAAAGGATGGAAAACCCCAAAGGGATCAACCTGCCGGTTCACTACTTCCGCATCTTCGTCCCCGATCTGTTGCGCGACCGCTATCGTCGCATCCTCTACATCGACGTCGATACCTGGATCGAGGATGCCCGTCCCTTTGCTCTTTTCGATCTCGACATGCGCGGCAAGGCGATCGCTGCGGTCCGCGATCTGGTTGTCGCGTTTGACCTCGATACCGACGGCGAGCTCGCGGGTACGATCGGCGCGGGCAAAACGACCTACTTCAATTCCGGTGTTCTGCTGATCGATATCGCCGCCTATTTGGCGCTGCAGCCGATCGCGAGGATGACGGCCCTGGCGGGCCGCCACGTCGGAAAGCGCAGCTTTCACGACCAGGCTGTGCTCAACGCCTTCTTTCGCGACCGCTGGCTCGAATTGTCGCCCGCCTTTAATTTCTTCGCCGCCGCCTTGTCTGGACCGCTGGCACGAGCATTCCCACCGTCGATCACGCATTTTGCCGGTCGCGACAAACCATGGCACGGCCCGCGCTTTACGGCGTCGCATCCTGCGCGTCGGGAGATGGAAAGGTGGGTAGTCGCTTCGCCATGGCCAAGGTTCCTCTCCCGCTTCGTTTCTGTTGGCGATGCCATGTCGCTGGCGCCTCGCCGTCCGCCGGATGGACTCTCACGCTTTCTGACACCGCAATCCGCTGCCCTGCTTCACCTGCACGAAACCGCGTTCGCCGACGTGGACGCCGGCATAACCCACCCGAATCTCGATGCTCTGCCGGTGCCCTTGCCTCCGCGCGCGGGCCGGACTAAATAATTCGGACCCGAAACGATCCGGAGCGCGAGCGGTCTCGCGGGCTTTCGTCATGCCGGTTGAGCTGCGTCCCAGCCAGGCGCTGAAGCTGTGGGAGGATGTCGCGTTTGCCCTCGTGCGCGGTGGCGAGCGGGATCTGACGCTGCGCCAGACGGCCGTGCTCCTCACCGTCTATCTTGAGCCGCCACCGCACACCGTGCGCGGCCTTGCCGAAAAGCTCGGCGTCACCAAGCCGGTCATTACCCGCGCCCTTGACACCATGGGCCGGCTCGGCCTCGTCTCGCGCCGCCGCGACGGCGCCGATCGCCGCAACGTCCTGGTCCAGCGCACCGTCGCCGGCGCGCTTGCCGTCGAGCGCCTCGGCGACCTTATTGTCTGTCACCACCGCAACCTCCCACTGTAAAAGGCCACATGGAGCTCATGAGCGATCTCGACCCCCGGCTTCATGCCTTTCGCCCCGACCTTGCCGATGCCAGTCTCAGGGGCAGCGTCGCCGCGGCCCGTTTTGTCGATGGCAGGCGCTGTCACGTGGTGGCTCCGGCGGCCCCGCTGCGCCGCGCGTCGGCTGCAAACGCCACGCTCGACACCGAGATTCTGATGGGCGAGATTTTTACCGTCTTCGAGTTGACGCCGAAGGGTCGTGCCTGGGGCCAGCTCGCCACGGATGGCTATGTCGGCTATGTGCCGGCGGCTGCCCTCGCCACTGCGGCGCAGGCCCCCACCCATCAGGTCAGCGCGCTGCGCACCTTCGTCTTCTCCGCGCCAAACATCCGCGCGGCGCCGCTGGGCGTCGTTTCCTTTGGCGCACAGGTCGCCGTCACGCGCGAAAGCGAGACTGACGGTGTGCGCTTTCTCGGCCTTCCCGGCCGTGGCTGGGTTGGTGCGCGCCATCTCGCGCCGGTGGGCGTGCCGTGCGGCAGTGACTATGTCGTCTTCGCCGAGCGCTTCGTCGGCACGCCCTATCTGTGGGGCGGCCGCACCAGCCTCGGGCTCGATTGCTCGGCGCTGGTGCAGCTCTCTCTCGCCGCCACCGGCCGGGCCGTGCCGCGCGACAGCGATCTGCAGGAAGCCGTGCTCGGTACCCCGGTGGCGGGCGGCGTCGAGGAATTGCAACGCGGCGATCTTCTCTTCTGGCCGGGCCACGTCGCCATCTGCCGCGATCCGCAGTCGGTCGTCCACGCCAGCGGCACGCTGCTGGAGGTCGCGGTCGAGCCGCTGGCCGACGCGCTGGCGCGCACCGGTCCGCCGCGCACCATCCGCCGCCCCTAGAGCAATTCCAGGAAAAGTGGATTCCACTTTTTCCGTCCGGAATTGCTCAAGGCAAAGGAACCACAAGGCAAAGATATCAAGAGTAATTCCCGATTCAGTCAAATCGGGAATTACCCTAGTATCCCGCCGCGCGGTCGATGACGTTAGCCAGCGGAGCGCCGGCTTCGAACGCCTTGATCTGTGCAACGATGGCATCCGCCAGCGACACCGGATCGCTCGCCGCCGCCACATGCGGCGTCAGGATCGCATCCTCGCGGCCCCACAGCGGGCTCGCCGCCTCGAGAGGTTCCCGCGCGAACACGTCGAGACTCACCCCGATCAGGACGCGCCGCTCAAGCGCCGCCACGATATCCGCCTCGACCTGCGAGCCGCCGCGCCCGGCGTTGATCAGCACCGGCCCGCCGAGTTCCCCGTCGCGCGCCAGCATCTCGAACAGCGGCATGGCCAGCAACCCGCGCGTCTCCGCCGTCAGCGGCAGCAGCGAAACGAGGATGTCGGTGCGCGCCAGAAATGCCTCGAGCTCGCCGGCGCCGTGATAGGTTTTCACGCCCGGTACGTCGCCGGCCGTGCGCCGCCATCCCGCCACCTGGTAGCCGAGCCTGACCAGGACCTCGGCCGCGTCGCGGCCAAGAACGCCCATCCCCATGATGCCGACGCGAATATCAGCCGCCGCGGCCTGCGCGAGTTCCTGCCAGCGCCGCATCCGCTGCTGCGCGTCGTATTCGCGCTGCCGGCGATGGTGCATCAGCACCTGCAGCGTCACCCACTCCGTCATGCGCTGCGTCAGGTCGGGATCGACCACCCGAACGATCGGCACATCCGGCAGGTCGTCGCGGAAAACGAGATGGTCGACCCCGGCACCCAGCGAGAATATGGCGCGCAGATTGGGCAGCGCGCGAAAGAACCCTGCCGGCGGCTTCCATGCCAGCGCGTAGCCCACTGCAGCCGGCAGCGCGATCGCGGGCGCCACGAACACGCCGCGTTGCGGCTCCGCTGCACGCACCGCCTTCGCCCACGCTTCAGCGTCCCAGCCTTCGGCGGAGATGGCGATTGCCATCGGCTCTGTCGGGTGCATCGAGGGCCTCTTGCGGCGAGCTCTCCAGTCCGGTCTCGTCGAATAGCGTACCTTCCGTCAGAAGGCGATCGACAGGAGAACCTCTCAGGCGCCGATCGAGGAAGTGCCGCAGCGCCTCGTTCCACAGATGCACCGTAAGCGTGTTCGGCGATATGAACGCCCTCAGATCCGTCTTCTGCAGGAGGGCGGGTCCCCGGTGGAATGGCACCGGGTAAAAAACGCATGGCGGCCGCGCATTCCAGCTCAATCCCATTGCCCTGAACACATGCGTCAAGGCTCGTGGCCCGGCAACGCCCCAGGGAAGATCGCCAAGATCGAAGTCCTCGCCGGCCTTCCTGCGCCGGGCGAATTCGGCGGCTTCGGCGGGGTCGAGCCACGGCAGCAGGGGCGAACGTTCGGCGAAGATCGATTTTAGCCAGCCGAGGGCCGGGCTGCCGGACGGCATCCTGAGGACCGCGCCGTTCAGGCTGGTCGGGGTTTGCCATCCGATAACGTAGTCGCCGGTCCTTACAATCGCGCGCACACAGTAGACGTCGCAGTCGATCCATAATCCACGGCTCTGCTGCATCAACTCGTAGCGGAAGAGGTTCGAGAACAGCGAGAAGCTGCCGGTCGCCTTGTGCCGGATAATGCGGCTGGTGGGCAGCACGGACTCGGCGTCGGACAGTTCGATCCCCTGCGGGGCATCCTTGGGCACGTCGTAACAGTGGAGCACGACACGGTGTCCACGCCGCAGGAAAGACGACAGACAGGCCGCCGATATCGGGCCGAGATCGCCACCAATCCAGAGCGCGTTGCAGACTTCAAGTTCGAGAGGGAAGCGAGCAATATTCATCGGATTGGGGCCGCCCACGGCAAATGTCGCAGTCGCGAATTCTCGCGGTTTGGACTCAGTGGACGCTACATTCGCCCGCAGGCGATCGAAGACAAAAACGGAATACCAAGCCGCCACCGCCGGGTATCAAAGCGCCGGAAGAAGTCGGGCGAGGACTGCGCCACTCTGTTGAAGACTGTTCCGCTCTGTCAACGGCTCACGCGCGGTTGTTCACCGAAAGAGAACTGCCGCGCAGTTCGAGATCGTCCTTTCCCGATGTGTGGATTGATCCGAATCAGGCACGCGGCATTTTCGTGAACAAAACCCGGCAGCCATCGCTTTAGCCGCAAGGCTATTCCGCCACCACGCCTTCCGGTGCCGCGGCAATGTCAAACGCTGCCGCCATCAGCGCGCGCGTGTAGTCCGTCTTTGGCGCCGCGAAAACCTCCGCTGCCGGCCCGCTTTCCACCACCTTGCCGCTGCGCATCACGATGATGTCGTCGGCCAGCGCCTTCACCACCTTGAGGTCGTGGCTGATGAAGAGATAGGCGAGGTTGCGCCGCTTCTGCAGGTCGCGCAATAGGTCGACGACCTGCGCCTGCACGCTCATGTCGAGCGCCGAGGTCGGCTCGTCCAGCATCACGAACTGCGGTTCCAGCACCATCGCCCGCGCCACCGCAATCCTCTGCCGCTGGCCGCCCGAAAACTCGTGCGGGTAGCGGTTGCGCGTCTCCGGGTCGAGCCCCACCTCGATCAGCGCCCGCTTCACCCGCGCGTCGCGTTCCTCGCGCGTGATCTCCGGCGCATGCACCTGCAACCCTTCGCCGACGATGTCGCCGACCGACATGCGCGGGCTGAGCGAGCCGTACGGGTCCTGGAAGACGACCTGCATTTCCTTCCTGAGCGGCCGCATGTCCTTGAATGAGCGCCCGTCGATCGCATTGCCCAGAAAGACGATCGGTCCTTCCGAGGAAATCAGCCTGAGCAGCGCCAGCCCGAGCGTCGTCTTGCCCGACCCCGATTCGCCCACCACGCCAAGCGTCTGACCGGCGCGCACCGTCACGTCGACGCCGTCGACCGCCTTGACGTAGCCGACCGTCTTGCGGAACAGGCCGCGCTTGATCGGGAACCACACCTTCAGCCCCTTGCTCTCCAGCACCGCCGGTGCCGAGGGGTTCGGCGGCGGCGGGTTTCCCTTGGGTTCCGCCGCCAAAAGGTGCCGCGTGTAGGGGTGCTCCGGCGCGGCGAAGATCCTTTCCGTCGCGCCCTGTTCGACGATCTCGCCCTGCGTCATCACCGCCACGCGCTGCGCGAATTTCCTGACGATCCCGAGATCGTGCGTGATGAACAGCAGCGCCATGCCGCTCTCCCGCTGCAGATCGGCGAGCAGTTTCAGGATCTGCGCCTGCACCGTCACGTCGAGCGCGGTGGTCGGTTCGTCGGCGATGAAGAGCTCCGGCGCGTTGGCGAGCGCCATCGCGATCATCACGCGCTGCCGCTGACCGCCGGAAAGCTGGTGCGGATAGGCGCCGAGCCGGCTTTCGGCGTCGCGGATGCCGACCTGGTTGAACAGTTCGAGCACGCGCTGGCGCGCCGCGCGCTCGCCCATGCCCTGGTGCACCTTCAGTACCTCCGCCACCTGCCGCTCGATCGTGTGCAGCGGGTTGAGCGAGGTCATCGGCTCCTGGAAAACCATCGAGATCTCGTTGCCGCGCACGGCGCGCAGTTCGCGCTCGCTCGTCTTCAAGAGGTCCTTGCCCTTGAAGACGATCTCGCCGGCCGGGTGGAAGGCTGATGGTGGCAGAAGCTGCATCACTGAAAGCGCCGTCACCGATTTGCCCGAGCCGGATTCGCCGACCAGCGCCAGCGTCTCGCCCTTGGCAATGTCGAAGGTTACCCCCCCGGCGGCCGTGGTCGTCGCGCCGTCCTGGCGAAAGGCGATGCCGAGATTGCGAACCTCGAGGAGGGGAGCGCTCGTCACTCCGTCACAGCCCCGTGCCGGTGCGTTCGCATTTCCCGCCGGTCTGGCGCATCTCGGCGTCGAAATAGTCGAAGCAGCGGGCGAAATCGCCGAGCTTCGAGCTCCACAGCGTCACCACCGCCTGCCGCCCGTCCGGCCACGACAGCGTCGACATGCCAAGGTATTTCCAGCCGCCGCGGGCAAGCTCCGCCGAGGTAGCGCTGTCGAGAGCCCAGACGCCGGCGCGCGGGTCGCCGCCGGAGGTCTCGCGGTTGTCGCCGGCGAATGCCGGCATGGTCGCCAGCATCAGGCCGAGCCCAAGCAGAAGCGCGAGCCGTTTCATGTGAAAGTCTTCCGCGGGTCGAATGCGTCGCGCACCGCTTCGCCGACGAAGATCAAGAGGCTGAGCATGATCGAGATGGAGAAGAAGCCGGTCAGCCCCAGCCACGGTGCGTGAATGTTGTCCTTGCCCTGTGACAGGAGCTCGCCCAGCGACGGCGAGCCCGGCGGCAGTCCGAAGCCCAGGAAGTCGAGCGAGGTCAGCGTCGTGATCGAGCCGTTGAGGATGAACGGCAGGAAGGTCAGCGTCGCCACCATCGCGTTGGGCAGGAGGTGGCGGAACATGATCGTGCGGTTGGAGACGCCGAGCGCTCGCGCCGCGTTGATGTATTCGAAGTTTCGCCCGCGCAGGAATTCCGCGCGCACCACGCCGACCAGGGACACCCACGAGAACAGCAGGAGAATGCCGAGCAGCACGAAGAAGCTCGGCGCGATCACCGAGGAGATGATGAGCAGCAGATAGAGCGCCGGGATCGACGTCCATATTTCGATGAAGCGCTGGAACGTCAGGTCGATCCAGCCGCCGAAGTAGCCCTGCACTGCGCCCGCCGCCACGCCGATCGCCGACGACACGATGGCGAGGATCAGCCCGAACTCGACCGAGATGCGGAAGCCGTAGATCAGCCGCGCCACCACGTCGCGGCCCTGGTCGTCGGTGCCCAGCCAGTTCCAGTTGCCGATCGTGCAGTTCGGGTCGTGGACGCCCTGCGGATAGGCGCTGCAGCGCTGGTCGAGCGACAGCGTCCACCACGGCGGCGAAGGCGCCGGCGAGGGAATCTCGTTGTTCACCGTGTTGTAGGAGTAGCGGATCAGCGGCCAGATCTCCCAGCCGTGGCTCTGGATCTCGTTCTGGATGAACGGATCGCGGTAGTCGGTGGTGGCAAGAAAGCCGCCGAACTTCGCTTCCGGGTAGTCGGTCAGCGCCGGGACGAGGATTTCTCCCTTGTAGGAGACGATGATCGGCCGGTCGTTGGCGATGAACTCGGCAAACAGCGACAGCACGAACAGCACGAGGAAAACGACCAGCGACCACGCCCCGCGCCGGTTCTTGCGGAAATTCTTGAGCCGCCGCCGGTTGATCGGCGACAGGGTGAAGCGCGTACGCCGCGGCGGCGGCTCGGTCTGGCCGGGTTCCGGTTCGATCGTCTCGTAGCCCGCCCGCTGCAGTGTGTCGTCGAGCTTGGTGTCCATCAGACCTCGCGCGTCTCGAAGTCGATGCGGGGGTCGATCCAGGTGTAGGTCAGGTCGGAGATGAGGTTCACCACCAGTCCGACCAGCGAGAAGATGTAGAGCGTCGCGAACACCACCGGGTAGTCGCGGTTGACCACCGATTCGAAGCCGAGCAACCCCAGCCCGTCGAGCGAGAAGATCGTCTCGATCAAAAGCGAGCCGGCGAAGAACGCCGAGACGAATGCGCCCGGAAACCCCGCAATCACGATCAGCATGGCGTTGCGGAAGACGTGGCCGTAGAGCACCTGCCGCTCGGACAGCCCCTTCGCCCGCGCCGTGATCACATACTGCTTGCGGATTTCGTCGAGGAACGAGTTCTTCGTCAATAGGGTCGTCGTCGCGAAAGCCGACAGCGACATGGCGGTGAGCGGCAGCACCAGGTGCCAGAAGTAGTCGAGCAGCGCCTTCGGGTTGGTCGCCCATTGCCAGAACGGCATCTTGACGTATTCGTCCGACCACAGGCCGCGCAGCGGAAAGACATCCCAGAACGAGCCGCCCGCGAACAGGATGATGAGCAGGATCGCGAACAGGAACCCGGGGATGGCGTAGCCGACGATGATCACGGCGGACGTCCACGTATCGAAGCGCGAACCTTCCTTCACCGCCTTGCGGATGCCGAGCGGGATCGAGATGGCATAGGACAACAGCGTCATCCACAGCCCGAGCGAGATCGAAACCGGCATCTTCTCCTCGACCAGCTTGAGCACGCTGATGTCGCGGAAGTAGCTGTCGCCGAAGTCGAAGCGCGCGTAGTTCCACAGCATCAGGCCGAAGCGCACGAGCGGCGGCTTGTCGAAGCCGAACTGCTTCTCGAGCTTCTTGATGAACTCGGGATCGAGCCCCTGCGCGCCGCGATATTTCGACGTGATCGCCTGGTCCGACGCCGAGCTGGAGTTGTTCTGCACGCCGCTGAAGTCGCTGCCGCCGCCGGTTATCCGTGCCGTCGCGCTGACGTCGGTTCCCTGCAGTTGCGCGATCACGCGCTCCACCGGCCCGCCCGGCGCGAACTGCACCACCAGGAAGCTGATCGCCATGATGCCGACGATGGTCGGAATCATCAGAAGGATGCGGCGGAGAACGTAGGCGCCCATGATTAGCCGGTATATCCGATCGCCGCGGCCCGGTCGCGGTCGAACCACCAGGTCAGCTCAGGCTGGAAGGCGTAGTCCGGCTTCGTCGCCGGGTGGCCGAAAATGTCCCAGTAGGCCGTGCGGTGCGCCGCGAGATACCACGCCGGGATGAGATAGTGCTTCGCCCTCACCACGCGGTCGATCACGCGCGTGATCGCGATCAGGTCGTCGCGCGTGGTCACACCGCCGAGCTTCGCCAGCGCCGCGTCCACCGCCGGCTCCCTGATGGCGGCATAGTTGCGGCTGCCGCCCTGGTCGGCGGCCCTGGACGAGAAAAATTGCGCAAGGCCGTCGATCGGCGTGGCGGGCAGGAGAAACGCGTTCATCACCAGGTCGAAGTCGAAGGCGTCCTGCCGCGCCTGGTATTGCGCCGGGTCCGCCTGCCGGATGGTGGCGTCGATGCCGAGCGCCCTGAGGTTGGCGACGTAGGGCGTCAGCACGCGCTCGAAGATCTGCTGGTCGATCAGGAATTCGAGCGCGAGCGGCTGTCCGCTCTGGTCGACGAGCTGCCCGCCCTGCTGCTTCCAGCCGGCGGCGGCGAGGAGATCGAACGCCTGCTTCAGCATCGTCCGGTCGCGCCCGCTGCCATCGGTCTTCGGCGGCACGAACGCCGGCCCGAAGACATCGGGCGGCAGCGTCGCGCGAAACGGTTCGAGAATGGCGAGTTCGGCGTCAGCGGGCGGCGCGCTCGCCGCATACTCCGATGTGCCGAACAGCGACGCCTGCCGCGTGTACGAGCCGAAGAACAGGTTGGCGTTCGACCACTCGAAGTCGAAGCAGAGCGCAACGGCGAGCCGGGTGCGCGGGTCGGCGAATTTCGGCCGCCGCGCATTGATATAGAAGGCCTGGAAGCTCGGCAGTCGCTCGCTCGCGAACTCCGTCGTCTTCTTCACCTTGCCGGCGGTGAGTGCCGGGAAATTGTAGTCCTGCGCCCAGTTGATCGCGGTGAACTCCTCGCGGAACGTAATGTCGCCTTTCTTGAAGGCTTCGAACGCCGTCTGCCGCTCGGTGAAGAAATCGATGCGGATGATGTCGAAGTTGTTGGCGCCGGCGTTCACCGCCAGGTCCTTGCCCCAGTAGTCCTTGACGCGCTCGTATTCGATGAAACGTCCGGGTGCCAGATTGCCCACGCGGTAGGGGCCCGAACCCGGCGGCGGGTCGAGCGAGGAGGAATCGAACGCGTGCGCCGTGTAGTAGGCCCTGGAAAAGATCGGGCAGTCGCCGGCGACCGAAAGGATCGTCTGCCGCGTGCGCTGCGGCGTCATCGTCACCTTCAGCGTCAGGGCGTCGATCGCTTCCGCTGCCGCCATCTGGCTGAGCGGCTCGGCGATGGACGGATGCCCCTTGTCCTTGAGCAGCGTGAGCGAGAAGGCTGCATCGGCAGCGGTCAGCGGCGAGTTGTCGTTGAAGTGCGCGTCGCGCCTGAGATGAAACGTCCACGTCAGAAGGTCGTCCGACACATCCACGCTTTCCGCCACCAGCCCGTAGAGCGCGTCGGGCTCGTCGAAGGCGCGTGTCATCAGCGTGTCGAAGATCGTCTCGATGCGCGGCGGGGCGTCGCCCTTGAGCACGAAGCCGTTCAGCGTGTTGAAGGTCGTCGGCGACTGATTGTAGCCCCAGTTCGGCGGCTGGTAGTTCATGCGGCCGCCCTTGGGCGCCGCCGGGTCGAGATAGTCGAAGTGGGTAAAGCCCGGCGGATATTTCAAGTCGCCGAAGATCGACAGCCCGTGAAGCCCGTCCTTCCCCGCCGCCCACGCGAAGGGCGCCAGCCCCGCTTGCGCCGCCGCCGCCGCGGCGAATGTCAGCGCCTGTCGCCGGGTCAGGCCTTCCGCCATTCTCATCCGCCCGGGCCGACCTTCGCCGCCCCAGTCCCGGCTTTGTCTGCGTCCCACCACCACACGGCCGGGAAGCCGATGGCGAACTTGGGGTAGGGGTTCGGGTGCCCGAAGCGGTCCCAGTAGGCGATGCGGTCGGGCAGGATCGTGTAGCTCGGGGTCACGTACTGGTTCATCAGGAGCACGCGGTCGAGCGCCTTCACCGCCGCGATCTGGTCGTCGCGCCCCTTGTTATAGATGATGCGGTCGATGATCGCGTCGACCGCCGGGTCCTTGATGCCGGCGTAGTTCCGCGAGTTCTGGCGGTCGGCGGCGACCGAGCCCCAGAAGTCGAGCTGCTCGTTGCCGGGCGAGTTGGATTCGCCCCAGCCGGTGTAGACCATGTCGAAATCGCGCGAGCGCACGCGCGTCTCGAACTGGCTGGAATCGACCGAGCGCACATTGAGCGTGATCCCGATCCGGGCGAGCGACTGTGCGTAGGGGATGGCGACCCGCTCGATCACCGGTCCGTTGAGCAGCAGTTCGACGGTCACCGGCCTGCCGGTCTTATCGACGAGCCTGTTGCCTTTCAGCGTATAGCCCGCCTGCTCCATCAGCTGAAGCGCCTTGCCGAGGTTGGCGCGAACCTTCTCCGGCGTGCCGTTGTCGGGGTTGACGTAGGGCGCGGTGAACACCTCGGCCGGCACCTTGTCCTTCACCGAATTGAGGATGTCGCGTTCCTCGCCGGTCGGCACGTCGGCGCCTGAGAATTGCGGCAGCCCATAGAAGTACGAATTGATGCGGCTGTACTGCCCGTAAAAGATCGTCCGGCTCAGCGTCTCGAAATCGAAGGCGAGGTTGAACGCCTGGCGCACGCGCACGTCCTGGAACAGCGGTCGGCGCAGGTTGGGCACGAAGCCCACCATCTCGCCGGACGTATGCGGCAGGTCGACCAGCTCCTTCTTCACCTTGCCCGCCTTCATCGCCGGAAAGTCGTAGCCCGTTGCCCAGCGCTTGGCCTCGTTCTCGTTCCAGAAGTCGAACTGGTCGGCCTTGAACGCCTCGAACTCGACGTCGAGGTCGCGGAAGTATTCGAAGCTCACCGTGTCGAAGTTGTTGGTGCCGACAAAGACGTTGAGATCCTTGCCCCAGAAGTTGGCATCGCGCGTGTAGCTGATCGAGCGGCCCGGGATCACCTGGGCGATTTTGTAGGGTCCGGAGCCGAGCGGGGGTTCCAGCGTCGAATCGCCGATGTTGCGCGGCTTGCCGCTGGCGTCTTTCCCCTCCCACCAGTGCTCGGGCAGGATGGTGAGCTGTCCGACGATGTTGGGGAGCTCGCGGTCGCCCGCCACGTCGAAGGTGAAGGTCACCTGGTCGGGCGCGGTCTTCTCCGCCTTGGTCACGTGCCGGTAGTAGTTGCGCTGGCTGTCGTTGAGTTCCACGGTTCTGTCGAACGACCACACCACGTCGTCGGCGGTCACCGGCACGCCGTCCTGCCAGCGCGCCTTCGGGTTGATGCGATAGGTGGCGTACGAGAAATCCGCGGGGAAGCGCACCGCGTCGGCGATCTCGCCGTACTCGGTGCTGCTGTCGAGCTCGTCGAGCGAGGGCGTGAACAGGCTTTCGTACATGAGCCCCAGCCCGTCCGCCGTCACGCCCTTGGGCAGGATCGGGTTCAGCGTGTCGAAGGTCGGCTCCGTGCTGGACAGCCTGACCGTGCCGCCTTTCGGCGCGTTCGGGTTGACGTAGTCGAAGTGGGTAAAGCCGCTTTGGTAATGCGGCGTGCCGACGAGGCTGAGACCGGTCACCCAGTCGCCCGGCGGCGGCAGCGGCTTGGCGTCATCGGCGGCCGCCAGACTGGCGCCAGCGACCAGGGCGATGGCGGCAAGGGCGATATGGATGGTCGGCATGCGCCAGGCTCTCCCGCACAAAAGTCGCCCCACCTCAGCCGCCCATCTTTGCGTCAAAACGCGTTCGCGACTCAAATATAGCGAAGCCGGCAGAAAATCCGCCAGCCAATCCGCTGCGCCTCGCACGAAAGTTTCCGCCCGCCGGGCTTGGCGGCGTCGTTGCCCGCGCTACGGCGTCTTGGTCAGAGGCGCCGCCGAATCGGGCGCCGACGGCGTTGCCGGAGCGACGCTGGCCGGTGCACCGATCGCAGGCGCTGTCTCGGTCGCCGGCGCCGCGTTGCTCGCCGGTGCCGCTGCTCCGCTGGCCGGTGCTGCGCCGGGCGTCGGCAGCGGCACGGGATTGTCGGCCAGCGTGTCGAGATAGGCGATCACGTTGGCGCGGTCTTCAGGCTTGGGCAGGCCGGCGAAACCCATCGCCGTTCCCGGCACGAAGGCCTTCGGCGAGGTCAGGAACTGGTCGAGGTCGGCGAAGGTCCACTGGCCGCCGGCCGCGCGCCGGTCTTCCATCGCCTTGGAATACTTGAAGCCTTCCATGTGCGCCGCCGGGCCGCCGACCACGCCGTAAAGGTTGGGGCCGATCTTGGCCGGCTGGCCCTTGTCCAGCGTGTGGCAGGCCAGGCACTTGTTGGCGATTTCCTTACCCGCTGCCGGGTCCGCCTTCTGCAGGCGGTCGGCGATCGGCGCCACCGCCGGCGCGCCGCCGGCGGGTGCGGCCGCGGGCGCCGCGGTCACCGCCACCTCGAAGCCGGGCTTGGCCGGCTCGCCCATGTGAAAGACCGCCTCGGAGATAATCGAAATCGCCATGACGCCCAGCGCCGTGCCAAGAATCGCCCCCGCGATCTTGTTGAATTCGAACGAGTCCATCGGCAATTCTGTCTCCCCCGAGGCTGGAATCGCGAGAACGTACAGGCTTTGCGCGTCCCGAGGCAACCCGTATAAGCGGGCGGCCTTGGGACGAATTGCCACTCGCGCGGGCATCGGTCCCGCCAGGCAGCGGCGTTAGCGCCGCCGCCGCAAGCCAGGACCGCGCGTGGCTGAAGCGAGACTGCCCATGGCCAAGGATACGATTCTCGCGCCGCCGGACGGCGAGATACCGGGCGGCGCCATCGTTCTGATACCGGCGCGCATGGCCTCAACCCGGCTGCCCGGCAAGCCGCTCGCCGATATTCACGGCCAGCCCATGATCGTCCACGTGTGGCGCCGCGCGGTCGAAGCCGGTATCGGCCGCGTCGTCGTCGCCACCGACGACCTCGGCATCGCGTCGGCCGTCGAGCTCGCCGGCGGCGAGGCGATGCTCACCGCCAGCGACCACCTGAACGGCACCGCCCGCATTTACGAGGCGCTGGGCAAGCTGAAGTCAGACGCCGGGATCGTCGTCAACCTGCAGGGCGACATCCCGACCGTCTCGCCGGAAGCCGTGCGCGCCGCGATTACCCCGCTGCGGGCCGATTCCGCCGTCGCCATCGGCACCATCTGCACCGAGATCATCAGGAGCGAGGAGCGTACTGATCCGAACGTGGTCAAGGTCGTCGGCAGCCCGTCGACCCTGGTCGAGGAGGACGCCGGCATCCTGCGCGTCCTCTATTTCACGCGCGCCACCGCGCCGTGGGGCACCGGCCCGCTTTATCACCACATCGGCCTCTATGCCTGGCGGCGCGAGGCGCTCGAGCGCTACGTCGCGCTCAAGCCCTCGCCGCTGGAACTGCGCGAGCGTCTCGAGCAACTGCGCGCGCTGGAGAACGGCATGCGCATCGACGCTGCCATCGTCGACGAGGTGCCGCTCGGCGTCGACACGCCCCACGATCTCGCCCGCGCCCGCGAGCTGCTCCGCCCCCGCCGCTAGCCGCGGCTGCGTTACGGCACCTCAAAGCAATAACCTTGGTGGTTATCCCCTCTCCCTTGATGGGAGAGGGCTTCGCACCTTAGGAGCGACAGCGAGTTAGGTGCGAAGGGTGAGGGTGACCCGCGAAGGGATCATTCGCTCCGCCTCTCGACGCCGGCTGCGTCCGCGAGCCCGCCGCGCGCACACTTTCCTTGAGGGCAAATCGGCTTTACGCCGAAATCCCGATGACCGGCGTGGTCGCCAGACCGCAACAGCGAGGTAATGACCGATGCAGACCTATCTTGAACCGACGCAGGAGGCCGGACGCGCTCTCTTCATGCGCGGCATTCCGGGCGAGGTGGTCATGCTCAACCTGCTGCGTCTGCATCCGGTGGCGGATTATTCCGCCAATCCCGAGTTGGCGCCGGCGCAGCCGATCAGCGGCGCCGAGGCCTACGACCGCTACATTGCGCATACCCTCCCGTATCTGACCGAGAGCGGCGGCACGCTGCTGTTCCTGGGCGACGGCGGGCCCTTTCTGATCGGCCCTGCGCACGAGCGATGGGATCGCGCGATGCTCGTGAAGCAGAGCTCGGTGCAGGCCTTCATGGCCTTCGCCGGTAACCAGGCCTATCTCGCCGGCCTTGGGCACCGGACGGCCGCGGTCGAGGATTCGCGATTGCTCCCGCTGGTCCAGAATCCGATTCCTCTATAATCGTCCCCGCGTTCGCTCATCACCTCCCCCCTTGAGGGGAAGGTCGGATTTCCCCGATTTGCGTTTTGCAAATCGGTCTTGGAAATCCGGGAGGGGTGAGGAACGGTGAGCGTAGCGAACGAAACAGGCCAATGGGCTGTTTCGGGTAACGAACGCCCGAGCGTAAGCAAGGGCCGGACAACGCGGACGCGCCTCCGACTTGCTGAAGGCCCACCTTTGCCGCGCCCCCCGGTTCCCTGCTAAACCGGCCGCGTCTTTAGCGAAGAAAGCCGCCGAAATGCCCGCCGCCAAAGCCAGATCCGCCCCCACCAGCCCGAAGAAGATCGTCTTCCAGGGCGAGCCCGGCGCCAATTCGCACATTGCCTGCTCGGAGGTTTTCCCCGCCGCCGAGGCGGTGCCGCTGCCGACGTTCGAGGATTGCTTCGCCGCCGTCGAGAAGGGCGCCGCCGATCTCGCCATGATCCCGATCGAGAATTCGCTCGCCGGCCGCGTCGCCGATATCCACCACCTGCTGCCGCAGTCCGATCTCCACATCGTCGGCGAGCACTTCCTGCCCATCCGCTTTCAGCTGATGGGCGTGAAGGGCGCGACGCTGAAGAGCATCAAGACCGTGCACAGCCACATCCATGCGCTCGGCCAGTGCCGCAAAATCATCCGCAAGCACGGCTGGAAGGCGATTGTTGCGGGTGATACCGCCGGCGCCGCGCGCGAGATCGCCGAGGCCGGCGACAAGACGATGGCCGCGCTCGCGCCGGAGCTCGCCGCCGAAATCTACGGGCTGGAAATTCTCGCCCGCGATGTCGCCGATGCCGAGGACAACACCACGCGCTTCATCCTGTTGTCGAAGCACGCAGCGAACGCCCCCGCCGGCAACGGCCCGGTCGTCACCACCTTCGTCTTCCGCGTGAGGAACGTTCCGGCCGCGCTTTACAAGGCGCTCGGCGGCTTCGCCACCAACGGCGTCAACATGACCAAGCTCGAGAGCTACCAGCACGATGGCAGCTTCATCGCGATGCAATTCTATGTCGATGTCGACGGCCACCCGGAAGACCGCCCGCTGAAAAATGCGCTGGAGGAACTGAAGTTCTTCACCACCGACATCCGCATCCTCGGCGTCTATCCCGCGAGCGAGTTCCGGAAGGGGCTGGGGTAGGGCGGTGCACTGATCCAGCGCCCTTCCAGCACTCTTCGCAGCAGCTAACATTCCCGCTAAGGTAAACACCTCGGTGAATTACGCGGGAGGGCTGTGCGATGGAACCGCTAAGCGGGATTGCCGTAGACGTTCCGGCGAACGTTCAACGAGGCGAGGCCGCACGCCTTTTTCCGGTTTTGAGTGAGACCTCGAGAGAGGGACGTGCGGTTTCTGTCTTTCTCGCCTCGCTCTCGGTCGTCGACACGCTTGCCGATTCACTACTTCGCAGGCTCGGAAGACCAATTGGCACGCGAACAAAGATCAATTGTTTTACCGAGATCGTCCTGAAGTCGGACCCCCAGTTCCGGCCCGATGGGTTGATTGTGATCGACACCGGGCGAGAGACATGGTCCGCCCTCGTCGAATGCAAGGTCGGAAAGGCAATCATCGATGCTGAGCAGCTCGAGCATTACGTCAAAAAGGCGCGCGAGAATGATATCGACTGTGTGATCACCATCTCGAACGAACTAGTGCCAGATCCCCGTCGGCCGCCTACCGTCCTAGATGGTCGTTTAACCAAAACCGTGGGGCACTTCCACTATTCGTGGCTGGCGATTCAATCGGAAGCCGAGATGGCCTACGCGCAGGCCTTGGTCTCAGACCCTGAAAAGAATTTCATTCTCGCCGAACTCATTCGCTTTCTCTCGCACCCAAGCGCCGGGGTCGAAGGTTTTGACCAGATGCCGACCGAGTGGCCGGAAGTGATCGGCGAAATAGCGGCAGGGCGAAATCCCAAGAAAAGCGATCCGCGACTAAGTGAAATTGCTGATGCTTGGCTTCAACAGGAGAAGGAACTCTCACTGATTCTGAGTCGCTTGGTAAGCCGACGGTGTCCCTCGCGTTCCGAAAGGAGACTCCGCCGGGATAGCTACGACCCACACGGCGAAATCGTGCAGGAGTTGGCGGACGAGCAATCGCTGATAACCGATTTCAGCGTGCCCGACGCTGCATCGGAAATCAGTGTGCGTGCCGATTTGAAAAGTAAGTCCAGCCGAGTTTCTATGATGCTGCGTGCACCGGAGGATCGTAAACGCCCCGAAGCGCGCTTGAATTGGCTGCTCGGACAACTGAAGGCCGCGGAGCCAAAGGACATCGAGATTGTCGCCTACTGGCCGGGTCGGGCGAAGCCGACGTACGGCACGCTTGCGGCACTCCGGGATAATCCTAAGCTCATCGTTGATCAGAATGTCGGTATGACGCCGTCTGGGTTTGAAGTCGCGCAACACTGTCATACGCCGGCGTCTTTCGCAGGTCGAAAGCGCTTCATTCAAGACTTGCAGGTCGCGGTGCAGGACTTCTACGGCAACGTGGGGAAACTCTTGACGGCGTGGTCACCAAAGCCGCCCATTCCCGACGAGAAGACGGCAGCAACAAGAATTACCGAGGGTTCGATTATCGACCCGGCACGGCCAGATTCTCAGTCGGTGATCGCCGGCGCCGAAGTCCAAACAGGCGACTCTCAGCTAATGACTTCGGGTGAGAATGCAATTGCGGCGTCGAACGCGCCTCCTAAGGAATCCACGACCAGCAAATAGCTTCCACGTTCCTCTACCCCGCCTTCGCCAACCCTGGGCATGACGAGGTGTGCGGCAGGCAAACCTCCCATCCTCCACCGCCTCCACTTCGCGGGGATAGCGCGCCCGCGTATCCCCGTTTTCGGGGCCTCGCTTATCTTGATGGTGTCCCGGCTCGTTCGAAGGGGCGCGCTCATGAGGCGTCTGATCGCGGGGTCGATGTAACAGTGGCCGGTGTCGCCAATGGCGCCGGCTGGATGTGGCGCCCGCCGGTTGGGGTTCGCAGCCTCGGCCGTCGGGAAGCCGCCCGTGATTAACCCGCCGGCACTATGACCGGCTGTCGGTGTGACCGACCGTAAGGAGGCGGAGCGCCAATGCTCCGCCGTTCCGGAGAGCGAAAACGGGCAGCGCAAAGTCGCCATGGCGGGCGCTCGGTCGAGCGCCATCAATCGGACTACCCGGCAAGGCACTCGCTGAGCGCCCGCCACCCCTTCGGCCTGTGCAGGAGGGCAGAGACCAGGAGACCGTGGAGCGCCGAAGGCGCGACAGGGAACTTGGGAAGAGAGGGGACGAGAGAAAGAGCCACACCCCGGAGCGCTGCCGCTCGCGGGAACGGGAACGTGCGCGTCGGTTCCTGTTCTCCGCTTTCCCCGCGGAAGTGGGGACACGACGGCGGGCGGAAAGTATCCCGACGCAGACCGCCGCCGCTGGCATTTGCCCATCCGTTGCGGCAGGGTCTGGCGCGAACCGCCGCCGCCCATCGGGAAAGGCACCGTGCCAGCCCAGCCCGTCGATATCGATCGCCTCGCCCGCGCCGCGTCCGGCCGCACGCTGGTCATGGGCGTCGTCAACACGACGCCGGACAGTTTTTCCGACGGCGGCGATTTTCTGGCGCCCGAGGTGGCCATCGCGCATGGCCGCCGCCTGCTCGATGAGGGCGCCGACATCGTCGATGTCGGTGGCGAATCGACCCGTCCGGGCGCCGCCGAGGTCGATGCCGCAACCGAGCTCGCCCGCGTCATGCCGGTTGTCGATGCGCTGGTGGCCGCCGGCGCGCTGGTCTCCATCGATACCTACAAGGCGGCCGTGGCCGAGAAGGCGCTCGCCGCCGGCGCCCGCATCGTCAACGACGTCTACGGCCTGCAGCGCGATCCCGAGATCGCCCGTGTCGCCGGCCATCACGGCGCCGCCGTCATCGCCAGCCACTGGGAGCGGGGTCCGCGCGGCGAAGGTGACCTGATCGATTCCATGAAGCGCTATTTCGACCGCGCCGTTGCGCAGGCCCGCGCCGCCGGCATCCCGGACCGGCGCATCGTGCTCGATCCCGGCATCGGCTTCGGCAAGGAGCTCGCCGACAATCTCGCCATCCTCAATCGCTTCGCTGAGATCGCGGCGCTGGGCTTCCCCGTGCTGATCGGCGTCTCGCGCAAGCGCTTCATCGGCAATCTCACCGGCCGCGTCCCCAAGGAGCGGCTGGCCGGCACCATCGCCGCCAACGTTCTCGCCGTCGCCGCCGGTGCCGCGATCGTGCGCGTGCACGATGTCGCCGCCCATCGCGATGCGCTCGCCGTGACCGATGCCATTCTCGCGGGCCGCGCACCGTGACCGCAGCGCCGGCTCAGGTCGTCGCCTGCCTGGCGTTCGGCAGCAACCTCGGCGATCGCGAGCGCCACATCCATCAGGCGCTGGCCGCGCTCGCCGCCGGTCCCGCCGTCACAGTGCTCCGCGTCTCCCGTCTTTACGAGACGCCGCCATGGGGGCCGGTGGCGCAGGGTCGGTATCTCAATGCCTGCGCGGCCGTTTCCACCACGCTGTCGCCGCGCGCCCTGCTCGACCTGTGTCTGGCGGTCGAGCGGGCCGGCGGCCGCGAGCGCCTCGTCCGCTGGGGGCCGCGCACGCTCGACATCGACGTTCTGACCTATGGCGACGTGAAGCTGGCTGAGCCCGATCTCGTCATCCCGCACCCGCGCATGATGGAGCGCGCCTTCGTGCTGGTGCCGCTTATTGACGTCGCTCCCGACCTTGTCGTGAACGGCGAGCCGGTCGCCGCCGCGCTCGCCCGTCTTGATCGCAGCGACATCGTCGAATGGCTCTAGAAGGGGGGCCGGCACCAGCTTGCCCGGTCCGGCGACCGTTGCCGTCTTCACACGCCGGCCGCAAAAATGGCGAAAAGGCTGGGGAAAACCAGCGCCTAGCGCTGCGCTTGGCCCGTGCCTTGCACCGCCAAGCGAACGCGTAACCCGGGAGAAAAGGTCAAATGCCCGAAATGAGCCCCATCGCCACTACGGCGCTTGCGCACTTGCCGTTCACGCTGCTCGTGATTTCCGCAGTTTTCGCGGTCCTCACGCTGGCGGTCATGCCGAAGCCGCATACCGGCAACTCGATCATCGAGGTGATCTTCCGCTCTTACCTGTTCTGGACGCTGCTGCTCCTGTTCCTGAAGGACGCCGCCACTCTCGGCGCCTTCGGGCCCGAGAGTGCTGCCTTTTTCGAAACGCCGGCGGCGCCGGTGCCGCAGGCCGCCAACGCCAGCCTGGCGTTCGCGCTGATCGCGTTGCTCGCCCTGTCCGGCTCGCTCGGCCTGCGGCTGGCCGCGGTCATCGGCGCGGCGGTGTCGCTTCTCGCCCCCTATGCCAGTTCGGCCCCTGCTGACATGCTGACGGCCCATCTGCCGGAAGTGGGGGTCGTGGCGGTGGGCATTCTCCTTCTTCTCGTGCAGTGGGGCGGCAGTGTCGCCACGAGCTCGGCGCCGCATCAGCCTGGGGCGCACGAGCCTCCGCCGCGCCCTACGACGCAGGAGGCGGCAGCGGCCTGACCCCTCCGCTCGCGGCCGCCGCTTCGCGTCGCGCGAAGTCGGCCCGCGAGTTGCTGCTCGCCAGGCAACGCCCGCTCGCGGCGGCGTTCCGCAAGCGCGTCCCCGTCGAAGGTGTCGCCGCGCCGAAACAGCGTGGCTTCGGCCCGCGCCAGAAGCTCGTCGCCACACCGCGTAAGCCGTTCCACGCCACCGGGGCGGCAGTGCCGTCATCGGCGTCGATGGAAGCCGAGGCACCTGCACCGGCACCCGTGGAGGAGACCGCCGCCGTCGACTGGGCGAATGGTCTCGACTGGGTCGGCGCCTCTGACGCCGGTGAATCGGTTGCGGCGGCCTATACGAACGGTCACGCCACCACCGAAGCTGCCGAACGGCCGTCGCCGGAAACCCTGCCGGTGGCAACTCCGATGGAAGTGCGGACGTTGAACTGAATTCCGGCGGCCGCTTGCGGCGTCGATCACGAACACTTCACGGGGCCGCGCAGATTTCGTGCGGCCCGCTGATCGCGAAGTGATGCTCCAATTGAACGGCCGCCGCGCAAGCGCGTGCTACCCAACCCGTGCCGCCGAGAAGGCGGTTCCTTCAACCAACGGGAGAGAAGCACATGCGTGCTGTTACCCTGCTCGGCGCCGCTGCCATCCTTGCTGCGGTTGCCGTTCCGGCGCTGGCCGATGACACCATGGGCTCGATGGGCGCCATGGGCAGCCAGATGATGATGATGAAGCCGGGCGAGACGGTTGCCATCATGCCCGACGGTCACATGGGCACCATGATGGCCGACAAGATGGCGGGCGAGGACATGATGAAGATGGCCAAGCCCGTCTCCCACTGCATGATGTTCATGATGGGCCACGACGGGAAGATCTACGCCGTCGACACCATGGGCCACGACGCCATGATGGGCTGCGAAAAGATGGCGAAGTAGTCGCCAGCAGAAAACCGGAGCCGCCGGGGGAGCGCTCCGGCGGTTCCCTGTCTTGCCTGGTTCGAGCGGGCTATCATCTGATTCTACGGGCCCGGAGCCCGCGTCGGAGACAGATGAAGCGCACCCTTCTCTACAGCCTGCTCGCGCTTCTGGTCGCGGTGGCGAGCCTCGCCAATATCGTGTCGTTCCGGTTGGAGAATCTGCTCCGCCCGAACTTCACGCCGACGCTGACTGCAGCTGTCGCCGGCAGCGTCGTTGTTGTCCTCGTCCTGGCGGTCATGGCGGCGCTGGCCTCGCGCCTCGGGCGCGCGCTGACCCGCCGCGTTGCCCTCGTTCTCGCGCTTCTTCTCATCGTCGCCGCCGGTTTCGTTCCCCGCGCGGTCGACTTGCGCGAGCAGATGGCGGCGAGCGCCGCCACGCAGGCCGATAACGCCGACGTCGAGATGCAGTTTCAGGGCAGCCTCATGGACCGCACCGACGACGTCGAGGACCGCATCGCCGCCGGCACGCCCTATTCGCCGGCCGATGCGCTTGCCCTGCTTGAGTTCGCTGCCTCCGCCGACCTGTCGTGGCGGGGTCTGCCCGATCACACCCCCGAGGCCTTTGCGCTGGTCGAGCAGGCGATCGACGGCAAGGTGCTCGATCCCAACGCGCTCGTCCCTGGCGAGACCGCCGACACGCCGCCCAGGACCCTGACGCTTGCTTTCTACGACAAATGGATTCGTCCCGGCTCGCCCGCTGCCATCCGCAAGCACGACTGGGACGTCCTGCAGATCCTGGTTGCCAAGGGCGCCGATCTGTCGTCGCCGGCCGCGGCCGATATGCGTGCCGACCTCGCGAAGACGGTGGTCCTCGGCAGCGGTCGCTTCATCAGTCTGCGTTGAGGGTCAGGCTTCCCGTCGCGCCGCAAACCGCGCGGCGTCGGCGAGCACCGCGCCCTCCGGGCCGAACGGCGCAATAATTTCGAGGGCGCGTTCGACGCCCTGCCGCAGTTCGGCCCGCGCCGCGGCCACGCCGTTCAGTCCGACGAGCGTGGCTTTCCCGCGGCTGGCATCCTTTGCGGTTGCCTTGCCGGCCTTGTCCGGCGCGCCTTCGACGTCGATGAGGTCGTCGGCAATCTGGAAGATGAGCCCGATCTCGGCGCCGAACGCCGCCACGCGCTCTCGGTCATCGGCGCTCGCCCGCGCCAGTATCGCGCCGGCCTCGCAGGCATAGCGGAACAGCGCGCCGGTCTTCATCGCCTGCATCGCGCGCACCTCTTCGGCGGCAAGGGTGCGCTTCTCCGCCGCCAGGTCGAGCATCTGTCCGCCGGCCATCCCGCCGGCGCCCGCCGCCGTCGCCAGCGCGGCGATCAGGCTCGCCCGAACCTCGCCGTCGTCATGGGTTGCCTTGTCGGCAAGCACGCCGAAGGCCAGCGTTTGCAGGGCGTCTCCGACCAGAATTGCCGTCGCCTCATCGTAGGCTCTGTGAACCGTCGCCCGTCCGCGGCGAAGATCGTCATCATCCATCGCCGGCAGGTCGTCGTGAACCAGGCTGTAGCAGTGGATGCACTCGAGCGCCGCCGCGGCCCGCACGACGCCTTCGCCGCTGCTGCCGAACAGGCGCGCCGCTTCGATGAGCAAGAAGGCGCGCAGCCGCTTGCCGGGCCCGAGCAGGGCGTAGCGCATGGCCGCGGTTAGCCGTTCCGGCGAGGCGAGGAAGCCGGGCATATCGGCCAGCAGCCGGGCGAGCGTCGCATCGGTCGCGGCCGCTGCGGATTTCAGTCTGGTCTGGAAGTCGCCCATCATCGCCTTCGCATGGGCCGAAAGGCCGTGTCCGGTCAAGTCGCTCCGGCAATTGCGCCCTGCCGCGCGCCCGGCTATTCGCTCTCGCCGATGAGTGAACGCAAGCACACCATGGTTTGGCGCGTGTGGGCCGTCGCCTGGCGCGTTGCAGCCGGTCTGGCGTTGCTGCCTCTCGTGCTGGTGCCGCTTTACCGCTCCGTGGCGCCGGTTACGCCGCTTATGGTCTACGAGTGGCTAACGCGGGGCGGTGATGTCGAGCGCACGTGGGTGCCGCTCAACGCCATCTCGCCCGCGCTGGTGACCGCGGTGATGATGTCTGAAGACGGGCGCTTCTGCAGCCATCACGGGGTCGACTGGCTGGAGCTCAATGCGGTCGTCGAACGCCCTGGTGAGCGTCCCCGCGGCGCTTCGACCCTCGCCATGCAGTCGGTGAAGAACCTGTTTTTCTGGCCCTCGCGGTCGTATCTGCGCAAGGCGGTCGAGATTCCGCTCGCGCTTTACGCCGATCTTGTCTGGGGCAAGCCGCGCGAAATGGAGATTTACCTCAACGTCGCCGAATGGGGTCCCGGCATTTTCGGTGCCGGCGCGGCCGCCCGCCACTATTTCCATCGTTCGGCGAGCGCGCTCACGCCCACCCAGTCCGCCCTTTTGGCCGTGACGCTGCCAAATCCGGTCGAGCGCGACCCGGCCCACCCAGGGCCGGGGCTTAAGGAACTGGCCGTCAATATTGCGGCACGGGCGCGCGAGGCCGGCGCCTATATCGATTGCCTCTACCCCCGCGCCCGGCTATAACGCCGCCAAATTCTCGAAGGATTTGGGTGTTATGGCTGTTCCGAAACGAAAGACATCGCCGTCGAGGCGCGGCATGCGCCGCTCGGCCGACGCGCTGAAGGCCCCGACGTATGTCGAAGACAAGGATTCGGGCGAGCTGCGCCGTCCGCATCACGTCGACCTGAAGTCGGGGATGTACCGCGGCCGTCAGGTATTCACGCCCAAACGGGAAGCCTGAGCCTCGGCAGGATATCGATCACCAAAAGGCCGGCATTGCCGGCCTTTTTCTTTTTGCACTGCAAAAGGTATCATGACCGCGGGCCATAAAGAGGCGGCACCGACAAACGTCAGGGCACTTGGGGGTTAGTTCATGCTCGCAGCCATTCCGCTCACCATCGTACCGCTCATCATCTTCAACATCGTCGCCTTCGCGATTGGCGATCCGTGGGCAAACCAGATCGTCTCAATTCCGTTGATTTCAGGTGCCGCCTGGGCGGTCACGCCCGAAGACCTGATGATCCTTCTCGGTCTCGTCATGCTGTTTCTTGAGACCCTGCGTTCGGCCCAGGTGGCGAGCGCGGTCGGCATCGCCAACCACATCATCTCGACCATTCTTTTGATCGTCTATATCGTCGAGTTCATCGTGGTGCGTCAGGCCGGCAGCTCGCTCTTCTTCATCCTGACCGCCATTGCCCTGTTCGACGTGGTGGCGGGCTTCACCATCGCCATCAAGACGGCCCAGCGCGACATCTCGATGTCGCCCGTAGTCGAGACACATCGCTGACGGCTGGTTAACCTCGCCGGGCCGGTCTCACTGGCGGGATATGAACCGGGGTCGTATGGGCTTGTTCGTTTGTTAGCGCCGCCGGGCGAAAAGCTCCGGCGTGTGCGGGCGCGGCGTTGGCGACTATTGGCTGAGCACAGGCATTCTTTTGGGCACCAACGACAAAGCTGCGTCGACGACGGCTGGCGCTCCTCCCCGGGGCGCCGCCGGGGATGCCGTCGACGGCAGCAGCATCATGACGGCCATCGGCGAAGCGGTCTACGACTGGACCCTGGCTGACGACGTCATCCGCTGGAGCGACAACGTCGCGGCCGTGCTTGGCTACCCGGGTGCAGCCATTGCCACCGGGCGCGCCTACGCGGCATTGCTCGACCACCGGAGTCTCACCAGCCGCCAGGACGCGGTCTTGAACGGAGCCGTTGCCGATCGCGGCGAAGGCGTTCCGTATGAAGTGCGCTACACCCTCGCGCCGCCTTCCGGAAGCGGTAGCACTCTGGTCATCGACGATGTTGGCCGCTGGTACGCCGGCCCCGACGGGCGGCCGGCACGCGCGCGCGGCGCGATCCGCGTGATCAATGATCGCCACGATCGCGAGCAGCGACTTGAGTTCCTCTCGCGCTACGATGAACTGACCGGCTTCTTCACGCAACAGCATCTCGTCAACGTGCTGGGCAATGCGCTGAACGACACCCGGCGCTCGCGCGCACCGGTTTCGTTCATGATCATCGCCCTCGACAATTTCCGCGCCATCAATCAGGCGTACGGCTTCGACGCGGCCGATAAGGTTTTTGCCGCCGTTGCACACCGCATCAAGGCCCAGCTGCGCGAGGGCGATGCCATCGGCCGTTATTCAGGCAGCAAGCTCGGCATCGTCCTGATGAATTGCGACGAAGCGAACATGCATATAGCCGCTGAGCGCTTCCACGCCGCCGTCCGCAACGGTGTCATCACGGCCGATGAAAGTGCCGTCGCGGTGACCGTCTCGATCGGTGGCATCGAACTGCCGCGCTATGGCCGCTCGGTCCGCGACGCGCTTTCGCGAGCGCAGGACAGCCTTCATCAAGCTCGCCAGAGCGGTTCCGGTCGTTTTGTTTCCTACACCGCCTCGGTCGACCGGGAGGCCCGCCGCCGGGCCAACGCGGTTTTTTCGTCGGAAATTGCCGCGGCGTTGGAAGAGCGGCGCATGCGCCTGTTCTTCCAGCCGGTCGTTGATATCGCCACGCGCAGGGTTCACTTCCACGAAACCCTGCTGCGTCTGCAGCGTGCCAACGGCACCTTCGCGCCGGCCACCGATTTCATCGAGCTCAGCGAGCAGCTCGGCCTCATTCGCCTGATTGACGAATACACGCTGGGTCGCGCACTGGAAGCACTGACGGCCTTTCCCGCCGCCCACCTTTCGCTCAATGTGTCAGGTGAAACGGTGGGCGATGCAGTCTGGTTGTCGAGCCTGGCGGAGGCGCTGCTCAGCCGGCCGGACCTTGCCGCGCGCCTGATTGTCGAGATCACCGAGACCTCCGTCATTCGCCATCTCGACGATGCCACCCGCTTCGTCGCGACCGTGCACGACCTGGGCTGTCGCGTCGCGATCGACGATTTTGGTGCCGGCTACTCGTCGTTTGCTCATCTGCGCACCCTGCGCGTGGACATGATCAAGATTGCCGGGACGTTCATTCAGAATCTGGTCAGAAGCCGCGACGATCAGGCGTTCGTGGGCGCGTTGACCGAACTCGCGGCGAATTTTGGCGCCGAGATCGTCGCCGAGTGGGTGGCCGACGAGGAATCTGCTGCGATGCTCGGGGCGATGGGTGTCACCCTGATGCAGGGTACCCTGACTGGCGATCCCACGCTGGAATGGGGCCTTGCCAGGTCTGCTGCTGCGGCATCGCCGCGCAAGGCGGGCTAGAGCAATTCCAGGAAGAGTGGATTCCACTTTTCCGTCCCGAATTGCGCAAGGCAAAGGAATCGAGAGCAATTCCCGATTCAGTCAAATCGGGAATTGCTCTAAGCCGCAGGTTCGCCGCGGCCTGCTGAGGCGTGCTATTTTTTCGGCGACAGCTGGTTCAGGCGCGATTGCATCTCGTCGAGCTGGCGCTTCAGCGCCTCGATGTCGCCGACATCGCTTTTCGTGGCTGCCGGCGCCTCGCGTGGCGGCACCGCGCCGTTGCCGAAGGGCAGGAACATGCGCATCGCCTGCTCGAACATTTCAGTGTTGCGGCGCACTTGCTCTTGCATTGCATCGAGCGCGCCCGGTCCGAAAGCGTTGGGAGTAAATGCACCCGGCCCGAAGGCGTTGGTCATCTGGCCGCGCAGCTTGTCCTGATCGCGCACCAGGGAATCGAGCGAGAAGTCGAGATAGGTCGGAATGAGGTTCTGGATCGAATCGCCGTAGAAGCGGATGAGCTGGCGCAGGAACGTGATCGGCAGCAGGTTCTGGCCCTTGTTTTCCTGCTCGAAGATGATCTGGGTCAGCACCGTGCGCGTAATGTCGTCGCCGGTCTTCGCGTCGAGCACTGTGAAGTCCTCGCCGTTCTTCACCATGTCGGCGAGATCCTCGAGAGTCACATACGTCGAGGTACCAGTATTGTAGAGACGCCGGTTGGCGTACTTCTTGATGGTTATCGACTCTTTGTCTTTCGCCATTTTTCGCCACTCGCCGACGTCAGCATTTCCTTTGGTTGCCGGATTCTCGCCGCCGGTTTTCTCTTTCATGCCACCACGATAGGGGCTTTTGCTAAACAGCGCCAATAGATTGTGCGTTGCGACGGCTACTTTTGCGGCGCAGCGATTGACATGGTTAGCGCGCGCTGTCTGTACTTCGCTTTCGACTGCCTTTTTCGGTCAGGGAGTTCCTTATGTCTGCCAGTGAGATCGTCATTGCGGCAGCGGCCCGCACCCCCGTGGGTTCGTTCAACGGGGTGTTCGGCAGCCTGCCTGCCCACGAATTAGGCGCCGTTGCGATCGGCGAAGCCCTCCGCCGTGCTGGCGTCGCCCCGGCGGAAGTGGACGAAGTCATCCTCGGCCAGGTGCTGACCGCGGCCCAGGGCCAAAATCCCGCCCGCCAGGCAGCAATGGCTGCCGGGCTCCCCAAGGAGACGACCGCCTGGGGCATCAACCAGCTTTGCGGCTCGGGCTTGCGCTCGGTCGCGCTCGGCCTCCAGCAGATCGCCAATGGCGATGCCGGCGTGATCGTCGCGGGCGGTCAGGAATCGATGTCGATGGCGCCCCACGCCGCCCACCTGCGCTCGGGTACCAAGATGGGCGATCTTGCCATGGTCGACACGATGATGAAGGACGGTCTGGTCGACGCGTTCCACGGCTACGCCATGGGGGTCACCGCCGAGAATGTTGCGCGCGAATTCCAGATCACGCGCCTGCAGCAGGACGAGTTCGCCGTCGCCTCGCAGAACAAGGCCGAGGCCGCGCAGAAAGCCGGTCGCTTCAAGGACGAGATCGTGCCGGTGACGATCAAGGGCAGGAAGGGCGACACCGTCGTCGATCAGGACGAGTACATCCGTCCCGGCACCACGATGGAAAGCGTCGCCAAGCTCCGTCCTGCCTTCCAGAAGGATGGCACCGTCACCGCCGCCAACGCCTCCGGCATCAACGACGGCGCCGCGGCTGTTGTCCTGATGACGGCCGCGGAAGCCGCGCGTCGCGGCATCACGCCCCTCGCGCGCATTGTGTCGTGGGCGACCGCGGGCGTCGACCCGGCGTTGATGGGCACCGGTCCGATCCCCGCGTCGCAGAAGGCCCTGAAGAAGGCGGGCTGGACGGTTGACCAACTCGATCTCATCGAGGCCAACGAGGCCTTCGCGGCGCAGGCCTGCGCCGTCAATATCGGCATGGGCTGGGACACCGCGAAGGTCAACGTCAACGGCGGCGCCATCGCCCTCGGCCATCCCATCGGCGCGTCCGGGGCCCGCGTGCTGGTCACGCTGCTCCACGAAATGAAGCGCCGCGACGCCAAAAAGGGCCTCGCCACGCTCTGCATCGGTGGCGGCATGGGCGTCGCCATGTGCGTGGAGCGCTGAGCGCGTCCGATTAGGTTCGTCCGTCGATTTACCTCGCCCGCTGCCGGCTCTATCCCAGAGCCGGCATTGAGCGTGCGATGCAGCAACGAATTTCGCCCCCGATTTGGCTTCCGCTGCTTCCGCCCCCGCGCGACGCATGGTTTGATCGCCGGGAAATTTCCAGCGCGGAGACGGAAGCATCATGGCACGGGTCGCGGTCGTAACCGGTGGGACGCGCGGCATCGGTGCCGCGATCGCGAAGGCGCTGAAGGCGGCCGGCGCAACCGTCGCCGCGATCTATGTCGGCAACGACGAGGTCGCGCAGCGCTTCAAGACCGACACCGGGATCGCAGTCTACAAGTGGGACGTGGCCAGTCCCGAAGCGGCCGCGGCCGGCATAAAACAGGTGGAGGCGGAACTCGGCCCGGTCGAGATTCTCGTCAACAATGCCGGCATTACCCGCGACAGCATGTTTCACCGCATGACCTACGAGCAGTGGTCGGCGGTCATGCACACCAACCTCGATTCGATGTTCGCCATGACGCGGCCGGTGATCGAGGGCATGCGCGAACGCGGCTGGGGCCGCATCGTCAGCATCTCGTCGATTAACGGTCAGAAAGGCCAGATCGGCCAGGCGAACTATTCCGCCTCCAAGGCCGGCGTCCTTGGCTTTACGCGCGCCCTGGCGCAGGAAAACGCCCGCAAGGGCATTACCGTCAATGCGATCTGCCCCGGTTACACCGACACCGACATGATGGCGGCAATACCCGACAAGGTGCTGGCTTCCATCGTCGCGCAGATTCCCGTCGGCCGCCTCGGTCGCGCGGAAGAAATCGCCGGACTGGTTGTTTATCTCGCCTCGGACGCCGCCGCTTTCGTCACCGGCGCGGTAATGAGCGCGAACGGCGGGCAGTACATGGCCGGCTGATCGCGTCGTGCCGGCGCATCGTCGCGCTTTGGCCGCTATTCCTCGGAACGGTTACGATTGTACGACGCGATGATCCGCTGGATCTGGTCGCCGATATCGTTGCTCTCGCCCTCGTCGACCTCTGTCGGCGCGGCGTCCTCTTCCTCGGGCGATTCCGCAACGGGCTGTCGAGAGGCGGCGGGTTTCGTGCGCTCTGTAGCCTCGGGCTCGTCCACGAGCACGTCGACCGCCTCGGCGATGGCGGCAAGGATCGATGTCTCCAGGCTTTCCGGAGCGCGGCCCTCGTCGTGATCGGCCTCTGCGGCGTGTGCCGGCGGCGCCGCGGCTGTGGGCGGCGCAGCGCCATTGGTGCCGGCGCTGGGCGCGATGGTGCGCGTGGTCTTTTTTATTTTCGCCGAAGCCGCAATCCGCGCGGCAATAACGGCCTTGGCCTCTTCGCGCGCGGTCGGCGCCGGCGCGGGCCGGGTCGCGGCCGGTTTGGCGGTCGATTTTGGCAGCTCAGCGGGCTTGACCGGCGGCGGCCGCACCGGTGCCGTCGGCCGGGTGGGCGCCGGAGCCTTCGGCCGCTCGGTGGGTCTCACGATCGCCTTGGCAACCTCGCGCTCGATTGTCTCGGCAATGCGCGCCCGCGTTTCGGCCGATGGCGGCACCGTCGTCGGAACGTCGGGCACGATGGACGGGGCCGGTTGTGAACGGGGCGGGGAGGCGGCCGGTCTGCTCTGGAACCAGGCGGCCAGCAACGGCTCCTCGGTGGCGTCCAGCGTTATCCCGGCATTGCTGATGAGATAGCGGGCCTGCTCGCGGAAAACCTCCGCCAGTCGCTCGGCGGTATCGTTGGTCGAGAAGACATGGCCCTTCAGCGCCAGTCCCTTGACGATGAATACCACCTGACGCCGCGTCACGTTCCGCCCCGCCGCTGTCATGCGGTCGGCGACATTCTTGGCTGTCGTCTGGAAATGGTAGCCGTTGGCCGCGACCTCTTCGGTCAGCGTGCGGAAGAGTTCGGCGTAGCTCTTCGGCGATAGCAGCGGCAGACTGGTGGCCGAGTGAATCTTGCGGGCGAACGCTTCGATCTCCGCGCGCTCGTTGGCGGCGCTGGCGGGCCGCGCTTCCGGCGCCGCACTGCTCGCCGCGGGCAGCTTCACCAGATCCGCGATCGGCACCAGCACGTCAGCCATCGCCTTTTCGCCGGGTGCGGTGTGCGCATCCGCGATGATCGCCGCCGTCCGCTTGGCCGCCTTCAGCCGGGCGAGCAGCGGTGACAGGTCGCTG
>Ga0265313_10000498_pt1 | contig 41265 bp, 30 predicted proteins | sample 4123metaG_FD_203122 | JGI IMG/M metagenome (GOLD analysis project Ga0265313, IMG submission 203122) | Rhizosphere microbial communities from Carex aquatilis grown in University of Washington, Seatle, WA, United States - 4-1-23 metaG | ecosystem: Host-associated > Plants > Roots > Rhizosphere >... | reverse complement strand
TCGAGCGCTCCACCGATCTGGATCCGACGAGCGACGAACACGCCCAGCTCTTGACCGAGCGTTACACTGCCCTCGGCAAGTGGGCGGAGCTCGTGCGATTGCTCGTGACGCGCGGGGACCGACTAACCGACAAAGCGAAGCGCACTGCCGTGCGCAGGCAGGCGGCCAAACTGTATCAAGGCCAGCTAGGCGACGCAGAAGCGGCGCGTGAAAGCTGGTGGAAAGTCATCGAAGACGGTGACGACAAAGAGGCGATCGAACAGCTCGTCGAAGACGCCGTCGCACGCGAAGACCACGCGGAGGCCACCACGCTCCTGCGGCGGTTAGGCAAGCTGGCGACCGACAACGAGGAACGCGTTCGCATAGCCCTTCGCGAGGCGGAGATACTCGCCGAGGGCGTGGGCGACGTGGACGCCGCGATTGCGCGTTATGAAGGCGTTCTGTCGGAAATCGACCCGGCATGCCGGCCCGCGCTTCAGGCGGTCGCCGATTTGCAGGAAGCGCGCGAAAACCCCGCCGCCGCTGTCGGTGCACTCGAGCGCGAGCTCAAGTTGGTGACTGACCCGGGCGAACGCGTGCAAATCGCCTGGCGTATGGCGCGTTTGTACGAGCAGCTTGACGACAATAAGAGCGCCATCCGGTCCTTGGAGTTGGTCCGCGAACTGGACCGCGAGGATTTCGACGCACTGACCCGGCTTTGCGAGCTGTGCGAAAAGGCAGAGGAGTGGGACAAGACAGCAGAGCTCTTGGCTCAGCGCATCGAGGTCGAAGCGGACGACGCGGAAACGAGCGCACTTACCTTGAAGCTGGCCGCGGTGCTCGGTGACAAGCTCGATCGTGGCGACGAAGCGCTTGCCGCGCTCACGGAGTTGGGCGACATGGGGGACGAAGCGGTCCGCGCGGCTTACGTGAGCCTGGGCGATCGTCTTGGATGGAGGGGCATCGTCGCGACCAAGCTCGTCGACTGGTGGCTCGACGCCGAACAGAGCCCGAAGCGAATCGCCTATCTGCGTGGCGCCTTCGAGCGTTTCGTCGAAGTCGGGCGCGAGCAAGAGGCCGTCCGCGTAGCCTGCGAAGTCGCTCGGAGCAATGGCGCGGACCGTGCGCTGGCCGAGCACCTCGAACAGCTCGCGATCAAGACGCACGATCTGGACGCCCTCTCGGTGGCGCACGACATTCTCGCGCGCGACACGACGGGGATGCAGCGCGCCCGCGAGCTCGCCCGTCAGTCAGAGGCTCGGGCTGGATGCGGGGCCCCGGCGCTGGAAGCCATTCAGCACGGCGAGGCCGGCTTGTCCGGGGTTCCGCCGGAAGAGGCGGAGGAAATCCTCGAGCGCCTGGCCGCCATCGCGCCCGATCCGACGGACATCGTCGATCTCTACGAGAGGCAGATCACGCGCTGCAAGACGCCGACCGACCGCGTTCGAGCGCTCGCGCGAGCGGCCCAGGTGGCGGGTGCGAACGGAGGGCTCGAACGCGCGCGTCGCTTCTTCGATTTGGCCCTCAGCGGTGCCCCCAGCGAGGAGATGCTCACGACGCTCGAGCAGGCAGCCGTAGACGCGGATAGGAAGGCTCACTCTCAGGATTTGCGCCGCACGCTGTGCGAGGCGATGGCCGGGGGCGGACAGGGAGCACGCGACGGCGGGAGGACGCGCGGTAGCCTGATGCGGCGGGCGGCATCGATCGTATACGACGGTCTAAACGACGCAGATCAGGCTTTCATCTGGCTGGGCGACTCGCTCATCGCACACGTCGAGCCGGCAACTCTGGACGGTCTCGAGCAGCTCGCGGAGGAAGTGGGTGACCTGCGGCGCGCGGAGGCCTCGATTTCGCGCGCACTCGGGGAAGTCTTCGACGGACCCCTGGTGCGGCTGCTCCTGGCGAGGAGAGCCAAGCTCCGGCGTGAGAAGCTCGACGACCGACCGGGCGCCGCGGCAGACCTCAGAAAGCTGCACGAGCTATCTCCGGCCGATCAGACCGTGACCGAAGAGCTCACCACGCTACTTACCGAACTGGCTGACCACAAGGGCATGGTTCAGCTCTACGAAGACCTGATCTTGCGCGGCAAGGACGTTGCCCTGCGCGTAGACCTCGCTCGCAAAGTCGCTCGGATGTGGGAGGATCTGCTGGCCGATCCGCGCGAAGCGGCCGACGCCTGGCGACGGGTGCTTCGCATGAAGGCGGGAGACGCGGAAGCTGTGGAAGGATTGGAGCGCGCGAAAGCCAACATGCTCCGGAGGCCGCAGCCCGGCTCGGATGCAGAGGCAGACCCTCCCCCTTCGGCGCCGCAGTCACATGCCGGGGAGGCGACGAAGGAGAGGGCACGCGACAACACGCGCGCGGTGGCGGGAGAACGCGGCTACCGCGAGCAATCCGATACGGCCATACCGGAAGACGAAGACGAAGGCGAATCGGCCGATGCTTCCGGTTCGACCGAAAAAGGACCACTCGAAGCGGAGCTTGCCACCGCCGGGCAGGCCGATTCAACCGAGGACCAAGAGAAAGAACCGGAGGGCGTGGCGGCCGGCGCGCCTAGCAAACCCCGCGAAAGCACGCCGTCGACGGACACTGCCACGGAGCCTTTGTCGCTCGACTTCGAACCCATGGATCAAGGTATCTCCGTCGAGGGCGAGGTCGTGATCTCCGAGGATCTCGGAGACACGATCGACTTCGAGGAGCCTTCGCCGGACCACCCGGATTCACCTCGAACGGTTCGGAAGAACGGAAAGCGAACGCTTCCGCCCCCTCTTCGTCGAGGGTAACAAACCGCGCCGAGGCGTCGCGCTCAACCGTCGCCGGCTGCCCAGACGACTTCGTTATCCTCGATTCGCATGGCCGCACCCAAGACGAATGCGTCGTTGCGCGTGCCATGTCCGAAAGGCGCACCCGCCAAGACGGGGATCCCGAGCGGGCGGGTGCACCGGTCGAGGACCTCGTCGACGGTCGGGCCTCCGTCGACCGCTGCGCAGCGCTCGAAGCCGCCAAAAACGATTGACGACACCGCGTCGAGGTGGCTGCCGATCAAAAGCGACGTGAGCATGCGGTCGATCCGGTAAGGCGCTTCGGAAACGTCCTCGAGCGCGAGCACGCATCCTGCCGGGAGGCTCAGGCGGTTTGCGGCTGCCATCGCGTGCACGAGCGACAGATTTCCCCCGATCACCGGCCCGACCGCTCGTCCCGAACGGATAACCCGGAGGTCGGGCCAATTCCTCTCGAACCGCGGGCGCTCGAGGGACGCTAGCCACGCGGCGCGCTCCCCCGCCGAGGATATGCGCCCGAGCCCGGTCACGTTCGGAGCGTGAGCCGATGCAATGCCGTTCCGCCAGGCGAATGCGTGAAGCGCAGTGATGTCGCTGAAGCCGACGATCCACTTCGGCCGCTCGATAAGCGATTCCCACGGCAGTGCGTCGACGAAGCGCATCACTCCATACCCCCCCCGGGCAGCAACGATAGCTTTGACCTCACGGTCGAGCATGGCGCGTTCGAGTTCCTGCCGGCGCCGCTCGTCGTCTCCGGCAAGGTACCCGAATCGTGCGAGCGCCCCGGACCCCATGTGGATGCGATAGCGCGCGCGAAGCCAGGCGAGGCCGCGCCAGAGCTCTTCGCGCGGTACCGGACCGGACGGCGCTACGACCGCGATGAGATCCCCGGGCGCGAGCGGTGGCGGAACGATCAACGGCACGACGCGAGCATAACGCCATTGAACGTAGCTGCGCGGCGGCCATAATGGCTGGCCCGTGGCTTCGATCACCGAGGCAGTCCACCGTTCGAGCAATCGTGCGCTCGCGCGCGTCGATGGAAATCGACCACAGTCGCGTGGATTGTTGCGGCGTTTGCTCGGCTCCGCAGAGCAAACGCTCGACGAGGCGCTCGAGCGCTTGCTCGGCGAGCGTTACGAAGATCGTCTTTCGCGCGTGCAATTGACACTTGGGCCCGCCGGAGTGGATCCGTTCGGGCTTGATCCGCAGTGGGCCAAATACGCGCTCTTCTCGGTCGCAGCACTCCACCGCAGATACTTCCGCACGGAGGTGCACGGAATCGAGAATGCCCCGGCGGGACGCGTGCTTCTCGTCGCCAACCATTCCGGCCAGTTGCCCATCGACGGCGCGCTCCTCGGCGCCGCGATGTTCATGGACGCAGAACCCCCACGAATTATCCGCGCCATGGTCGAAAAGTGGGCGGTTAGTCTGCCGTTCGTCTCGCTTGCCTTTACCCGCGTCGGTCAAGTGGTGGGGGTGCCCGAAAATGCAAAGCGCCTACTGTCCCAAGGCGAGGCGCTCCTCGTATTTCCAGAGGGGGCTCGTGGCATCGCAAAGACTTTCGACCGGCGCTACAAGCTCGCCGAGTTCGGTCTGGGGTTCATGCGATTGGCCATCGAGACGGACACTCCCATTGTACCAGTCGCGGTTATCGGTGGCGAAGAGCAATACATCTCCGTGGCCAACGTCGAAAGTGTTGCGAAGCTCTTGCACGTGCCCGCGTTCCCGATCATCCCTCAGCTCTTACTCCCGGGCGGGCAGCTCCCGCTACCCACGAAATATCGCATTTGGTTCGGGGAGCCCATGCGATTCACCGGCGATCCAGACGATGACGATTCGGTCATGGACGAGAAGGTTTGGGTCGTCAAGCAAACCATTCAGTCCATGCTGAACCGTGGCCTGAAAGAGCGAAAGCACGTGTTTTGGTGACCCGATGACGGAAAACATCGCTCTTTTCCCGTCGAAGGCTCCGGCGCCGTTGCGGACGGCGACCAGCGGCCCGAGTGCGGCGGCGCGAGCGGTCCTCGTCACGGGAATTTGCGGGCGGCTGGGCAAGCATCTCGCTCGCGTCCTGCACCGAGATCGGCGAATCGTCGGTGTCGACCGCCGGCCCTTCGCCGACAAGCCGAAGGACATCGACCACGCCCAAGTCGACATTCGTCGCAAGAAGCTGAAAGACGTCTTCCGCGCCGGAGACATCGAGGCGGTCGTTCACCTTGGCGTCATGCACGATCCTCGCGCGTCTGCAAGCGATCACCACTCGTGGAACGTGGCGGGCTTCGGCAAGTTGCTCGAGTACGTGGTTCAGTTCCAGATTCCAAAGCTCGTCGTGCTCTCCAGCGCGAACGTATACGGACCGCAACCGAGCAATCCTCAGTTTCTCACGGAAGACGCCCCCCTGCTCGGGGGCCAGAACTTCAGCGATATACGGGATCTCGTAGAAGTAGACATGCTGGCCCAAAGCTTCTTTTGGAAGCTGCCCGAGACGGAAACCGTCATTCTGCGGCCGGTCCATATCTTGGGAACAGTTCGCAACGCGGCTTCGAACTTTCTGCGTCTCAACCCCGTGCCCACGATCATGGGATTCGACCCCATGACACAGGTCATTCACGAGTCCGATGTCGTCGGCGCCATACAGCTCGCTCTGCGGCCTGGGATCCGAGGCATCTTCAACGTCGCGGGTTCGGAGCCGGCGCCGCTGTCCCGCCTCATCCGGATCCTGGGACGGCAGCGATTGAGCGTGCCGTACTCGGTCGGGCGTTCCGTGCTGCGACGTATGTGGTCCTTGCGCCTCACGACATTTCCACCGCCGGAGCTGGATCACATTCGGTACGTTTGCATGGTCGACGACCGCCGCGCGCGGCAGGTCCTGGGCTTCGTCCCGGGGAAGTCACTCGAAGAAACGGTTCTTTCCGTCGACGAGGGTCGCTGGTAAGGCCTCTTATGGCTTGTCTTGGAATGGAGAGAGCAGCCTAGGGATAGGCGTTCCCCATGCCCGGTGCGCCAGCCCGAGCAGGTCCAGAGAAGCGGACCGTGCAAGAACGATCGCCGACGCAGCATAGGCCCCGGCGCCGGCCGTGATTTCGGCAACCAGCGACACGGCGCCAACGTGAATCCCCGCTGCGGCAAAGCCCAGTCGAGTGACCATCACCGAAGCGACCATCGGCACACACGCCGCTAGCGGCGGCACGCATTTGGACGCCAACAGGGCGACCGTGACCCCATCAAGAGTTTGCAACACCGCCATACTCGCCGCCGCGTGAATGGTGAAGGCGAGGCCTACGCCCGCGCACGCCCAGAGCGGTCCCTTACGTCCCACCGTGAGAAGGAGTACGACAAGAGAAACAAGCTTCAGCACTTCAAGGGCGGCGTCGAGGCGAGGGCAGTCTCGCGACAGCAGATATGACGAGATCGTCCAACCCACCGGTCGGACGACGCTCATGGCGGAAAGGAGCGACAACATCGGCGCCACGTCGCTCCATTCCGGCCTGAGAAGTGTCCTGACGAGGGACGGTGCCACGGCACCCAGACCGACAGACAACGGAAATGTCACGAGCGTCAGGAGGGCGGTTGAGCGCACCAGCGCCGCCCTTCGTTCCTCGGGGCTCATCGCAGAAAAGGATGGGAGTAGAACGTCGCCGATTTGCTCTCCAACTTGCACGGCTGGCGCGTCAGCGACGTTGTACGCGAGATTGTAAGCTCCGACAACATCGGGGCCGAAGAGACTCGAGACGATGGCATTGTCGACTCGGCGCGACGCGAAACCCGCTCCCACTCCAATAGACATGGGCAGACCGAACCGCAGCATGTCGCCCAGGGTCTTCGCTGAAAGGGCCGTACGGGAGAGCCAGTCGGAGGGCGGAACTGACCCAGCCATTGCAGCGAGCCGCACGACGCTGCGCACGAGATTCCCCGCGACGATCGACATTCCCCCCCAACCCAATGCAGCACTACCCACCGACGCCGCCGTATAGGCGACTTCGCCTGCGGTGCGACAGAGGCCGATTGACCGAAAACGCATGCCCCGGGCGAGAACGCGCTCGGGCATGTAGGCGAACCGCTCGAGCAGACCTGAAAGGAGCAGCCCGGGGAGGAATCGTTCGAGCGACGGTGCTCTCAGCCACACAGAGAGTGGGTGCTGCAGCGCGAGCACTGCGAGCAGAGCCGCGATACCGAGGGAAACGTGCAGGACGGTTGCGTGCCAGGCAACGTCACGGCCAGCCGTGGGCCGCGAGATATAGTATTGCCCTGCGCCCACCGTGGAAAACTGGTTGGCCAGCACGACGGCAATCGCTGCATCGGAAACCTCTCCGAGCTCGTCCCGCGCTACCAAATAGGTGAGGACGAGCGTGCCAATCAAGCCAAGGCCACGGGACCCGACGCCGGTCGCAATCGTCCAGGCTGCTCCGCTCGCGGCGTTTGCGGCGACCGAGCGACCCCGTGGGTGGCGCGAGCCAAGGTGTCTCAATCGAGGGCTCGCTGCTTCACGGCGCCCATCCCTTTCGACGAGCGAAACTGCCCCATCGCGCGTTCGGCCAACGATCGCGCCGCTTCCACTGCACGAGCGCGAAGGCCGGGCGCCGTGGCGCGAAGGGTGAGGAGTGGTCGCGTCGCGAGCGCGAGGTCACGCTTGTACCGCGATGCTCCGCCGAGAAAGTCGTACTCCGTGCGCCCTTCCTCGATGCTGGAGCGAATCGAAAGTGCGTGCATTGCAATGCCCGGGCGAATCGCCTTTGGAACGTCTACACGACGACCGCTCTGGTAGAATTGGACTCTTCCGGCGTACACGAAAGAGTACGTCGCCCCAATGGCTTCCCCACGCGCTCGCAGCCATTGCAACTCCAGTGAAATGCCGTCTTCGCCTGCGAGAAGCCGGGGCATGATCTCGTCGTGAAATCGCGTGAACCGGGTGCTCGCGAGGACTCCGTTGCGGCCGGACGCGGCCCAGCGCTCGCGGTGCAGAGCCCACAGAATGCGCTTGCCCTCTGCGAGTTCTGACAGCGTTCGGGCTCGGCAGAGCTCCCAGTTGTTCCGGCCGGCCCACTTGTCGAGCTCGCGAAGACTTCGCATCACTGCGTAACGCCGCGTCGAGCCAAGCGCTCGGAGATACTCCTCCCAAGTGGGCGGCAGGGGCACGTACGGACACTCGCCGCTCTGTCCACTCGTCACTGCGATGCCTTTCGCGCGCAGCGCGACGACGAACGCTGGCACCAGCGGATCGTCGCCGCTCATCGCCGTCATCCGAAGTTCGTCCCACTCGCCAAGAACACCGTCGCACAGGACCCTGGTGGTCTCACGCGCCACTTCGGCTTCTTTGCCTCGTTCGACCAGTGCACCGACGTATTCCGAGCAAATTTCGTCGCGCTCCTGCTCGCCCGTCGCAAGAAGCTCGAGACGGCGGACCGGAATGCCAGGCCGATGTGTCGCCATTCGTCTTGCGAGCGGGACGAGGCCCACCAGTTGGCCGTCCTCTTCCACGATCACGACCCGCATTTGTCGCCCGTCGGCATGCCCGAACTCGCGCCACCACGCGAGAAGCCACAGGGGCGTGTGCACCGGTTGCGCGTGAGAGGCGACCGCGATCAGGCCTCGCCACCGGGGCGCGAGACCTTCGAGCTCGGCGAGATCGTCGATGAGGCGAGCGCGCAGCATGTTCAGTACCCCAGCCACGGGAGCGCCAGGGCCGCTCTGAAGTAGCGATCGCCCAGCGACAGGTCCATCGAGACTCGCCGAACATCGAGGGGGTCGAACGCGTGCAGCACGCTCATTCCCGTGCCGTTCGAGAAGCCCAATTCGTACCCCGCCCGTCGGACGGCTCGGCGGACGTGCGGCGTCGAGCTGACCGGGTTACCCACCGGGTATGAAATCGCGCGTACCGGCTCGCCGAGCACCCTCTCGAGGGCGGTGCGCGATCCGCGGAGCTCCTGCGCGAGTTGTGCGGCGTCGAGCGTCTGGAGCACCCGGTGCGTTTGGGTATGAGACTGCACGTCCATTCCCGCGCGGCGTAGCGCGACGACGTGGTCCCAAGTCATGACGGTTTCGTCTGCCAAGGACCGTTCCTCGGGCGGTTCGAGCCGAGCGCCGGCTGCCCGTTCGACGCCGCTCATGAATCGTTCGAGATCGAGCCCTGGCGTGATCTTGACGAAGCGCTGCACGCGTCGAATCGACCTCGAACGCTCCGATGCTCCGGCCAGCGGCAGCACCGTGCGCTCCGGATAGTCGATCTCGATCCGGTCCAGGACCGACCGCTTCATCGCCAGGGCGATCCGGTCCCACCAGAACAATCGGCGTCGCTCGACGTAGTCCGTTGCCACGAAGAACGTCGCGCGAATGCCGTATCGCCTCAGAATGGGGAGCGCGAAGTCGTGATTGTCACGGTACCCGTCGTCAAACGTGACGAGAGCCGCATTATTTGGCAGACGCTTCCGGCCTTGCGCGAAGAGGAGCAGGTCGTCCAGTCCGACGGCTTCAAACCAGCGGCATACGAAAGACAGCTGCCTTTCGAGCAGTCCTTGTGTCACGTCGAAGACGCCGTCGTCGAGCGTCGATGCCGCCCCCGCGGGCGCGACGCGATGGTACGTGAGGACGGTGAGCCACATCGGCGCGTTTCGCCGGAGAGTCATCACAAACTCGGGAACGCTGAACCAGTCGAGCACGGCCGCGAGGGTGGTTCGAGTCATCTGTCGGTCGTCTGTGCAAACGCCCGACCGACGTGAGCACGCCCTCGCTAGATACGCCGGTGGTCGCTAGCGGACCCGTATCGCCACCGTCCCATGGTCGTCACAATGCGTCTCGTGGGGATGGTGCAAGTGACCGTCGACCACGTAGTCGACGTGCTTGCCGTGTGGAATGGCGTCGTGACCGCAGCCGGGACCGTGACGATGGAGGCCGGAGTGTGCTCCGCAATCGTGACCCTGCGTGCACGCGTCCGGGTTTCTCTCGCTCACGGCGATGATGTGTTCTTCGAAATGGTCACCCTCACCGTGATGAAGGTGGCCATCGTGTAGGTAGTCGCGGTGACCATCGTGATCGACGATCGGGTGGCCGCAACCTTCTTTGTGCAGGTGATTGTGTCTCTCATGAACGCGGTGGGGGCCCATGCCTTCTCCTTCCAGCTCTCGTGAGAGAAATCGTGACGTCCCATCTGCAACGAGCAAGCGAGCTCGCCGCGCGCGGCATGCCGTGCCGCCGGTGCTTTCTGCGGCGGCGGCCAGGTCTTTTGGCGCGCCGCAGCTTGTCGAGCGACTGATTCCTGCCCATAATAGGTCGACTTGAACGCGACTTTCAACATCAGGTACATCGTGCGACTCACCCTCATCGGCGCGTCCGTGGCCGGCCTGTTCTTTTTTCTTGCGTTTCTGGTCGCCCGCCCGGTTCCGTCCACTCAGAAGGCGCCAGGGCCAGAACAAGAGCTGGTGGGTATTCTTCAATACCTCGAGTCGGACTACCCAGCCGCGGTCGCCTCGAAAGACGTTGGTGAACTCTCGGAGCAGCGGTCACTTTCGCGCGATGCGCTTTCGTTGGCCAAGCGATCGATGGAAGCCACTCCATTCGCAGCGCGCGTAGAGTCGATTGATGCCCGCGTGCAGCAAGGGTCCGACCCAGCCGGGGTGAGCGCTGACTGCGCGTCGCTGGCGGACGATATCATCGTCGGAGCGGGGATCTCGCGAAAACCCTCGATGCCACCGGATCTCGAGCAGGGCGCGGAGCTTTTTGCTCAAGCATGTGCCGGGTGTCACGGCGCTTCGGGTCATGGCGACGGCCCGGCCGCCGCTGCCCTCAATCCGAAGCCAGCGAGCTTCCACTCGACCGACGTGATGGCGAATCTCACGCCGTTCAAGGCGTTCAACGTCATTCGATTCGGGATCAAGGGCACGTCGATGCCCGCGTTCGCGAGTCTGGACGAACGGCAGCGGTGGGCGCTTGCGTTCTATTTGTTCTCGCTGCGTCAGCCCGCTTGCGACCACGCACCGCCGCGGATGTCACTCGACGACCTCGCCAATCGAACCGACGACGAACTGACGAGGGCGGCAGGGGGACACGAAGTTCCCTGCCTCAGGCGAAGGTCCACGCCCCTGGACGCGCCCGCCCTCCTCGCTGCCGCCCGCTCGGAGGTCGAGGTCGCTGCCCGCTTGGCCAGCCGCGACCGTGCCGGCGCTGAGAGGGCCATCCTCGACGCCTATCTTAACGACGTCGAGCCGATAGAACCTTGGCTGCGTGCCCGGGATCCCGAAGCGCTCACCCAGCTCGAGGCAACCTTCACGACCACCCGGGCAGCGCTTCAGCAGGGCGATCCCAATGCCCAGGGGGACGCGGCCCTCCTGACTGCACTCCTCGAGCGCGCTTCGGGGGCGCGTGCTGTCGCCGCGAAGGGATCGGCGTTCTGGTTTGCTCTACTGGTAATTTTGCGCGAGGGCTTCGAGGCGGCGGTTATCGTCGCCGCATTGCTGGCTGTACTGAAGAAGCGAAAGCAAGTGTCTCGCGCCCGATTCGTCCACGCCGGGTGGACGTCCGCCCTCGTGGTCGGCGCCATCGTCTTCGTGCTCGGGCGCAAGGTTCTGGCTGGGGCGATGGACGAGAAACTGGAAGGCTGTCTGGCTTTCGTTGCCGTTGCGATGCTGCTTCACGCGGCGCTGTGGCTCAACGCGCGATCGAACACGCGCAAGACGATGGGGGAACTTCGAGAGCGAACCCGAGGCGCGCTCGATGGAGGTGCGGTCGGCCTCTTCGCGATTGCGTTCCTCGCCGTCTTCCGCGAGAGCTTCGAGACGGCGGTATTTCTCGAGGCTTTGTCCATCGACGCACCATCGGCGGTTGTTTGGGGGGCATCGGCTGGCGCCCTCTTGCTCGTCGCTCTCGTGGTCGCGGTCGACCGGCTCGGCCTGCGCCTGCCGATGCAAACCCTATTCAAAGTTTCCACCCTTGTACTGGTCGCTACGGCGGTCGTTCTTCTAGGTCAGGGAATCCACTCGTTCGAAGAAGTCGGGCTAGTCCCGTCCTATCCATTGGGATCATTGCGCGTCGAGCTACTTGGGATTTACCCCGATCGAATCGGTATACTCGCCCAGGCTGCGCTGTCCGCCGCGCTCATCCTCTGGAAGTTTTTGACCCGCTCCCACGAACCGCGGCTACCCGGGCTGCATCCTGCTGGGTAACCCTGCGTCCATGCTTGATGGAGACAGCCTTTCCTCTCCCTTTCTTGGATGGCCCGTGGATGCGAAGGCACCCCTGGCCGAGAAAATCGTAGATCCCGTGCACGACTTCTTGCTCGGAGTAGTCCGCCCCTCGACGGACGACCTGGTAGAGAATCTCCTTCATTGCGCCCAGAATGAGATAGGCGAACATGCGTGCGTCGCCCGGCGCGACGACGCCAAGAGTTTGCCCCTCCCTCAAGCTCTCACTGAGAAGATTCTCGACGACCTCGTAGAATGACTGGAGCTTTCGATCGAACGACGGGTCGAGGCCGACCGCATCGCTGAGAAGAATCTTCGTCGTGGGCCGGTCTTCGAGAAGCGTTCCAACGATACGTCGGGTGTTCTCGTGTACTTGGTCGGCGACCGTTCGGCCACGATCATTCGGGTCGACTCGCACGATCGCCATCGCAATCTGCGCGAACGCTCGGTCGACGATCTCCTCGAAGACTGCGCGCTTGTCCTTGAAGTAGAGGTAGAACGTGCCGCGGGCAATCCCGGCCGCTGCGACGATGTCTTCGATTTTGGCGTCGTGATAGCCGCGCCGCGCAAAGACATCGCGTGCATGGTTCAGGATTTGCTGCCGCCGCTCGACCTTACCCATCGCGACGTGCCGGACACTACCATGCCGGCATCGCTGACACTCGTGTCAGTTGGCCCAAACCCCGTCGGACATGGCCCCGTGACAGCGAAAGAAGCCACACGGGAGCGGCCACTTGCGCCACTTTCAGCAAAAGGGGCGGGAATTGGACGCGCTCTCGGCTGCCAAATAGACCTTTCCTCCGCGAGCGGTTCGGGCTAGGTGTTGGTGACTGACACGCCAGTCTAGTGCCCGGAGAGGACCGCACATGACAACGAGCGGCCGAAAGCAGCTAGCGATCGGAATGGACGTGGGATCCACGACGGTGAAAGCCGTCGTCGTCGATCCGGCGACCAAGGCAATTCTTTGGAGCGACTATCAGCGGCACCACACCAAGCAGCCGGAATACGTCCTGTCGATGCTGCAGACGATCCTGGGCACGTTCCACGATCACCCGGGCGCTGGCTGGCGCATGTTCCTGACGGGCTCGGGCGCCGCGCCGCTTTGCGCGTCAACCGGTGGGAAGTTCGTCCAAGAGGTTAACGCCGTGACCCTCGCGGTCGAGCACCTTCACCCCGACGTCGGCTCCGTCATCGAGCTCGGAGGCCAGGACGCGAAGATCATTATGTTCAAGGTGGACGCAAAGACGGGGGAAAAAACCCCGAATGCGTCGATGAACGACAAGTGCGCCTCCGGCACGGGCGCCACCATCGACAAATGCTTCCTCAAGGTAAACGCCCCGCCGGAGTTCGTGACGGCGCTCCATTTCGATGCCAGCAAGCTGCATCACGTCGCCGCGAAGTGCGGGGTGTTCGCCGAGACCGACATCGTCAATTTGATCAAAAGCGGGATCCCCTCCAACGAAGTCCTCTGCTCACTCGCCGACGCGATCGTCCTTCAAAATCTCAGCGTGCTCACCCGAGGCGGAACCCTCAAGCACCGAGTGCTGCTCCTCGGCGGTCCGAATACATATCTGCCTTTTCTCCAAGAGTGCTGGCGATTGCGCATTCCACAGACGTGGGACGAGCGCGGCTACGACTGGCCCAGGGACCGTCCGATCGAAGAGACTATCTTCGTTCCCAAGAACGCCCAATACTACGCTGCGTTGGGAGCAGTTCTATACGGCTTGCATGAAGAGGAGCACGTCGGTGTGCTCACCACGCTCGAGCCGCTCAACGACTACATCACCACGGGTCGAAAGGCGCGCCTGGGGGAAACGGCGGGCCCGCCGCTCTCGAAAACCCAGAAAGAGCTCGACGAGTTCCGAGAGCTCTATCGCGTCCCCACGTTTCATCCGAAACGTTTCTCGGAGGGCGAAGTCGTTCGCGCTGTCGTCGGTCTCGACGGGGGTTCGACCTCCTCGAAGGCCGTGCTGGTGGACTACGAGGACGGCGGCATCCTTTGCAAAGCGTACCAGCTCTCCAAAGGCAACCCCATCCAGGACACGAAAGAGCTCCTTACCCAGCTACGAGACTACGTAGAGGTGGACCAGAGAGCGAAGCTCGAGGTCATGGGCTTTGGTGCGACCGGGTACGCGGCCGACGTGCTGCAGGAGTGTGTCCACGCCGACGTCAATATCGTCGAGACGGTCGCCCACATGTTGAGCGCTGTCCACTTCTTCGGCGACGTCGACGTCATCTGCGACATAGGCGGCCAGGACATCAAAGTACTTTTCATGAAGAACGGGGACATCAATAATTTTCGGCTCTCGAACAGCTGTTCCGCAGGAAACGGAACGCTCCTCCAAGCCACCGCCGACTCGTTCGGTGTGAAGGTGGCCGACTTCGCCGACGTCGCGTTCAAGGCCGAACTCGCACCGAAGTTCTCTTACGGATGCGCGGTGTTCCTCGACACCGATCGCGTCAACTTTCAGAAGGAGGGCTTCTCCAAAGAGGAGATGCTTGCCGGCCTCGCGCAAGTCCTGCCAAAGAACGTTTGGCAATACGTCGTCCAGATCCCGCGCCTGGCCGCCCTCGGCACCAAGTACGTGCTTCAAGGCGGCACGCAGTACAATCTCGCGGCGGTCAAGGCGCAGGTCGACTACATCAAGGAGCGGGTACCCGGCGCGCAAGTATTCGTGCACCCCCACACGGGCGAGGCGGGAGCCATAGGTGCCGCTATGGAAACCCTGCGCGTCGTCAAGCGAAAAGGCGGCTCTGGCTTCATCGGGATCGATGCGGCGATCAACCTCGAATATACGTCGAAGAACGACGCCGACACGGTATGTCACTTCTGCCCGAATGAGTGCAAGCGCACTTTCATCGACACCAAGCGGCCGGACAGCAGCACGAGTCGCTACATCGCGGGATTCAGCTGCGAGAAGGGCACCGTCGAGTCGAAAGAAGCGATGCTGGCGCTGGTGGCGGATCGGAAGAAGATCGCCCAGGAGTTCCCGAATATCGTCGATTACGAGTCGAAGAGGGCGTTTCTCCACTTCTACGAGAGCGCACCGATGCCGGCCGAAGGGGCACCGGTCAAGGATATCGAGCTCAAGAAGGGAATTTTCGGCGTCCGACGAATCGAAGTCGTGAGACCGTTCCGTCGCTCATCGAAAGACAGCTGGGAGCAGCGGAAAAAGGTGCGCATCGGCATCCCGCGCGTCCTCAACCTGTACTCGACCGCGCCATGGTTTCGTACCTACTTCGAGGCGATCGGGATCCCGAAACAATGTGTCGTTTTCAGCGACGCCACTACCGAAGAGATGTGGGTTGAGGGCGGGAAGTACGGATCGATCGACCCGTGCTACCCGAGCAAAGTTGCTCAAGCCCATATCCATCATTTGCTGTTTCACGCGCACGACCCTGAAGCTAAGAAGGCTCTAAGATACATTTTCTTTCCTATTCTCACGCATGTTCACAATTTCGTGAGCGATACCATGGACAATGCCAGCTGTCCTATCGTCGCCGGCACACCTGACGTAATGAAGGCGGCCTTCACCAAGGAAGTCGACTTCTTCGCAACAAGGGGCATCGAGTTCCTCGACCCCTCGTTGTCGTTCACGGAGCCCACCCTCATGGCGCGGCGGATGTTCGACACGTTCGGCCCCCGCCTTGGGATCACCGAAGACGAGAATGACTTTGCGTGTGCGGAAGCTTGGAAGGCAATGACGGCGTTCGAGAAAGACCTGGAAGCCAAGGGACGCGCCATTCTCGAAACGGTCGAGGCAGAGGATCGTGTCGCAATCTTGATGATCGGCCGGCCGTACCATTCCGATCCGGGGCTCAACCACGGCATTCCGGAGGAGTTTCAGGTGCTCGGATATCCGATCCTTTCGGTGCGTTCAATCCCAAAAGACCGGACCTACCTCGATCGCTACTACCGGGAAGAGCTGGAAGCTGGGCTCATCAAGAGCCCACTCGAGCTCAATCATGTCTGGCCAGAGAATTACTCGGTCAACAGCGCCCAGAAAGTGTGGGCGGCGAGTTTCGCGGCGCACCACCCGAACGTCGTAGTGCTCGATCTCTCGTCGTTTAAATGCGGGCACGATGCCCCCACCTTCGGGCTAATTGATGCCATCGTCGACCGGAGCAAGACGCCGTACGCGGCGCTCCACGACATAGACGCGAACAAGCCCTCGGGCTCCATAAAGATTCGCGTCAAGACCTACGCGCATGCGCTCAAACTCCACGAGGAGCGCCTCGAAGACGCAGGCAAGCGCACCCGAGCACTCCGCAACGCTCTCGATCTCAAGCGCCTCGAGCTATTGTCGCTCCGTCAGCAACAGCTCGAGGCGCGCAATCAGCGTGACTCGGCTGTCGACGCGCAGCTCGAGGAACTTCGCGCGCGCCTGAAGGCTTACGAACCGCCCGCTGAACCGCCCGAAGCGCGCTCCCGAGTCCACGGCGGCATCGTTCGACTCGGCAAGAAGACGCCCGACGGCGTCGTCCCCTTGCAAGTACTCTAAGGCTGGGAGATTTGAAAATGTCCATGCAAAGCAATGTCGTCGGTCTGCAGAAAGTGTCGCTCCCGCTCATCGACATGGACGCGGAGCTGAAGAAGTTCGAGAAAGAGGAGCGTAGGCGCCTCGGGCTCGACACGAAGATCGACCACTGGGTCGAGGATATGGCGGGGCTGACCTTCACGAAGAGGGAGAAGGCCAAAATCACGATGCTCGTCGGCGGCTTGACGGTGGCCCACGACTACTTCGTCGAAGCCGGCCTCCGCGGCGCCGGCTACAACGTCCAAATGCTGGAGTGTCCGACCAACGAGGGCCTTCAAGTAGGCAAGGAGTTCGGCAACCGCGGACAGTGCAATCCGACGTATTTTACAGTCGGAAATCTTGTGAAGTACCTGATCACGCTCCGCGACAAGCACGGGATGACAGCAAAAGAGGTCGTTGACAAGTACGTATTTCTGACTGCGGGGGCGTGCGGGCCGTGCCGCTTCGGGATGTATGTGACCGAATACCGCAAGGCGCTCCGCGATGCAGGCTTCGATGGGTTCAAGGTCGTGCTCTTCCAGCAGACCGGAGGACTGAAGCAAGCGACTGGCGAAGAATCGGGCCTTGAGCTCAACCCGGCGTTCTTCTGGGCCATCGTCAAAGCACTCGTCGCCGGCGATGTCCTCAATGCACTTGGCTATCGCATTCGGCCTTACGAGGTAACGGCCGGCGACACCGACCGGGCCCTTTCCGCGTGCAAGGAAATCATCTACGAGGCACTGGAAGCCAGGACCAACATCTTGCTCGCGCTCTGGCGGTGCCGGCCCATTCTCGAGAGTGTGAGGGTCGACAGGACAATTCCTAAGCCGAAGGTGAGCATCATCGGCGAATTTTGGGCCATGACCACCGAGGGCGACGGCAACTACCAGCTTCAGCGTTTTTTGGAGAGCGAGGGCGCGGAAGCCGACATTCAGCTCGTGACCGCGTGGCTTTTATACACCGTTTGGGAGGGGACACACGACACGAAGGACCGAGCGAACTTGCGCGGGGCGGACGCAGCCAAGAAGGGCCTGGCGCATATGGACGGAGACGTGTTCGGCGTCGCCAAGAAGCTTGCCGGGCTGACCGGTGCAGGCGTCGCGATCCGGGCGCTCTTTCAAACGTTCGCTCATACGATGGGCCTCTACGGCTACAAGCTTCCAAACATGGACGAAATCGCGCAGGTCAGCCACGAATACTACAACAATGACCTGCGCGGGGGCGAAGGCCACATGGAAGTTGGCAAACTCATTATGAATACCCTCCACTCCAAGGCGCACATGACGCTCAGCGTGAAGCCGTTCGGTTGCATGCCGAGCGCCGGAGTATCCGACGGCGTGCAGTCGGCCATCACCGAGAAGTTGCCGGGAACCATTTATTGCCCGGTGGAGACCAGCGGCGACGGTCGCGTAAACTTTTACTCGCGCGTTCAGATGTACCTTTTCAAAGCGAAACAGGTGGCCCTGGCCGAGTACGAGCGGGCGCTCGACGCCCACGGCGTGACACGCGATCAAGTCAAGGCTTTCTTGGACGCGAGTCCGCGGTTCGCGAGCCCGCTTTACAAGGCTCCGCACGCATATGCTGGCAACTCGGCGGATGTTGTGGCGGCCGTAGCGCCCTACATTACGAAGACGCGCCTTCAGCGATGGCAGGCGCGGCTGACCGGCGTCGGTGAGAGGTCTGTCGACTTGGCGCGCCAGTCGCCGCACATCGTCTCCAGCGTGGTGAAGGGCGTTGTTGAACGAGCGCCGGAGCTCGTCGAGCGCGTGAAGCTGGACGCGAGGCTCCTCGGGGAAGCTCGCAAGGCCTCCAGGGCGAAAAAGAGTCGCGGTCTCGTCGAAGCATCACCTGCGGAGTGAGGTGGTCAAGAGGTCGTCGTGCACAGGTCGTGTCGAGGGCGAGGCGCCTTCCGAAACCCGCATCAACTGGGGTAGATTACTGGTTCGCCTCATCCCCTGCCCTTCGAAACTCGTCGCCTTGCGGGGGTAGGCAGTCCTTCGACGGGTACTGAGAATCATGTCGCGTTGCACGCTCGAGCTCGGGGGAATCGTCATCGTCGTCGCTGACGACGGGATGCTTGGGGCTGAGTACGCCCTATTCGATGCCGGTGACATCGAGCTCTCGGCAACCGGCCCGGGAGCGATTCGCGAGACCGGATATCGCACCACCGTAGGCGAGGCGACGGCACGACTTTCTCACTTCGGGCTCTCGCGGAGTCTGGCCGACGAAGCGGTCGCGGTGACCCGGCCTTGGATAGCACGAGCTTTCGCGCGAGGAGCCGCGGTACGCCACATCGTTGATCGGCTGGGCGCATCCGAGCTCTTCGATGGCCGCAGCTACGACCCGGCGTCGGAGCGATACTCCGGAGCATGGTTGGATCTCCCTGCGCTCGTCGTCGCCCTCTCTGCGGAGTTGGAACCCGTCCGCGCCGCGAATCTCCTGCAGGCCCTTTTTCTTGCCGCAATTCTCTCGGAGCGCCCGCACGAAGAGGCGCTGGTGCTCTCCACGACGGAGCTGACCGCCCAGCGACGGCCCGGCGAACGCACCTTCAAGCGAGCGCAAGTGAAGGAGCCGCACGACTTATTGCGCGCGTTTTCGGGGCTCAAGCAAGCGCGGGAACGCATGGCATCCGAAAGCGGGCCCACTCGTCAGGAAGTCATCAGCTGGTTGCGGGCTCGCGCTCCGCTCTTGCCGGGGGCCGGCCATCGCGTGGCTTCGATTGAAGCAGCGCTCGGCGCGCGGCAGCCGCCCTTGCGAGGACCGCTGGTCGACGCCGAGTTGTGGGCGCTCGAAATGAAGCTGTCCGTCGGGGAGACCGAAGGGGTACTCGAGCGACTCGCCGCAATCGAGCAGCGACGTGGGCGGCTGCCGGCGACGACTTATTTGCGCGACCGCGTGGCGTTCATCTCTAGGACCGAAGAGGCGCGACCCATAGCCGAGCGCGTCTCGGCACTCTCCACTTCGATGTCCGCCTTTCACGAGCTGCAACTTCTAGCGGCCCAAGCGTGGGCTGCGGCCGGCGAGGTACGTCAGGCGCACGCGTTTGCTCGCGATCTTCTAGAGGACTCGGCAGCATGCGATTCGCTGCGGATTCGTGCGCGAGAAGTGCTTGATGCAACCGGTCGCGCTACCACCGCGCCCGAGGGCGGCGTGCCTCTCATTCCGAAGCCGCCGCTGACCCCGTCGGGAACCGAACTGGACGGCGCCAGCGACACTCCGATGCGCGCCTACGGTTCGAGAACGTCCCACGAGCACGCTCGAACCGCCGGTGAGCCGGCACTTTCGCTTGTCGCCGATCTTTCGCTTCCGCTCCTCGTGATCGAGCCACGCGCCGACTGGTCCGAATCCGTTCCGGGTGAAACTCACATGGCGGTCGAGACGGTGGAGACTCTTAGCCTTCCGCCCGGGATGGGAGATGAACCGCCACCGCACGATGAGATCCCACGAAGCGCTTCTGCGGCGCGGCTGACGTGCACTTACCTTGCCCGCGAACTCGGCCGCGAGCTGCGTATGCGCTACGGAGTCGAGCTGCGAAGCGATGTCGAAGGTCTCGAAACGGCTCAGCGCCATCTGTGCGAAACGCTCGTGGCCGATCGCGTGCGCACAGCCGAGGACGAGCGAGAGGTGATGCGCCACGGAGCCTTTCTCAGCGAACTGTTCGCCCGGCATTTGTTTGCCCGATGGGTGGACCCGAATGCGGCGGACCCCGCGCGATGGGCGATGCTTGTCCCCTCTCGCTCGCGCCCGGATGAGATTTGCCGGATCTGGCCCTTCCGGCGCGTGCTTCGATTCGTAGCCCAGCGCTATAGGGAAAGAGACCTGGTCAGCTACTATTTCCAAGTTGAGGGCTGCGCCCGATAACCTCGAACTCGCTTGAGCTCGCCGATGAACGAAGGTCGCCCGAACTACATCACGCGCCAGGGCGCGAAGCGGCTTCAGGCGGAGCTCGCAGACCTACGTAATAAGCAGCGCCCAAAGATCGTCCAAGAAGTTTCCGACGCGGCAGCACAGGGCGACCGAAGCGAGAATGCCGAATACATCTACGGCAAACGAAAGCTCCGCGAGATCGATCGCCGCATGCATTGGCTTACGAAGCGCCTGGAAAGCGCTACCGTGGTCGAGCCACCGGCCGATGCCGTCAAGGCTGCATTCTTTGGCGCGTTCGTTGAAATCGAGGACGTACGGGGCGAGCACGCGAGATATCGAATTGTCGGGGAAGACGAAGTCGACCTCGACAAGGGTTACATCTCGTGGCGGTCGCCGCTCGGTCGCGCTCTACTAAAGAAGTGCGCCGGCGATTCGGTGGTCTTTCATCGCCCTCCCCCCGAGCGCCATGGTCCTCGGATCCTGGAGCTCGGCGATACGGAGGAAGCAGCGCTGGAGCAAGTCGAGCTCACGGTCGTCAGCGTTCGCTACGAAACGCTCGACTCCTCTTCAGAGTGATATGGCCCTCACGCACCAAACCGAGCCACCAGTGCCTTGGCCTGTTCGATGAAAGCGTCTCGGAAGAATCGTTCGAACTCCGTCCAGGTGCAGAGCGTGCGTGTGTCCGACACGCGATCTACGAAAAGCATGCCGTCAAGGTGGTCGAGCTCGTGCTGGAAGGTCCCGGCCGTCAGCCCCTTCACTTCGAAGTCGATGTCGTTGCCAGCCCGATCCCACGCGCGCACCCGCACGCCGGTAAACCGGCGCACCTGGCCGCGCAAGTTCGGGACGCTCAAGCATCCCTCGAAATTGAGGAAGGTCTCGTCCATGGTTGGTTCAAGGACCGGATTGACGAGAATCGTGAGCGGCCAATTAGGCTTGTATGGATAGCGTGGATTGTTGGATATCTCGATCACGCAAACCCGAATCCCTTCGTGAACCTGATTGGCTGCGATGCCAGCTCCGTTCGCATCGCGCATCGTCTCGACCAAATCGTCGATGATGCGCTGCGTGTTCTCGCACGCGAGCTCTTCCCGGCTGATCCCGCGAGCAACTTGCCGCAGGACGGGATGGCCGATGGAGGCGACTTTTCGTACGGCCACCGGAAGCTTCCTTACCGCTTTTCCGCCAGAATGATCGTCCTCGGCGACTCGTGCCCGAAGAACACCCCCGGAGTCGCGATGCGGCCGGTCACTTCGCAGACTTTGAAGCCATGATCGTGCAACATCTTGCCAAGTTCGTGCAAGCTATAGACTCGGATAGAAAACTCGATTTCCCGCGAACGCCCGTCGTCGAGCATCATCGTCCGCTTGACCCTCATCCGGCTCGTGATGAAGTCCACGACCATTTCGTCCATGCATACGCAGCCGTCGCCCTCGAACCAGGCGAGCGAAGGCGACTGCGGGACGATGAAATCGCGATTGAGGACATCGAGAAGCAAGAGCCCCCCGACTTTGAGCGCATCGTGGATCCGGTCGATCACGAGTGCATTCTTTTCTTCCTCGAAAAAGCCGAAGCTCGTGTTCCAGCAGTACACGCCGTCGAATTGTTCCACGAAGGTCATCTCGCGCATGTCGCCTTGCACGAAGTTGAGCTTGGCGTTCCGCTCCTGTGCCTCGTCGCCGGCGCGCGCGAGCATTGCTAGCGAAAGATCGAACGCAACCACACGGTAGCCACGTCGCGTAAGCTCGATCGCGTGTAGTCCCGTCCCGCAGGCTAGGTCGAGCACTGCGCCTCCGCGCTCAATTCCGAGGCTCTCTTCGATGAAGTGCACTTCGCGCTGGAGTTGCTCCTCGGTCAGTCGCTCCGTTGCCCGCAGGTAATCGTCGTTGAAGAGATCTTCCCACCAGAAGCGCCCTTTGCGCCGCGACGTCGCGCCCTCGGGCGGTTGGGGCGCCAGGTTCCCCATATGCGGTGGGACGATAACGAGCGGGGGTTTGCTTGGCCGCTCCACCGGCGCGGCTTTCTTGGTCGACGATGGCACCGGGGGATGCGATGGAAGGCGGGGCCGAACTGCCGGTACGCTCGCGACAATTGCTGGGGACGAGGGGGTGGCCTCCAGGGCTAGCAAGTCATCAAGGGAGAGCTCCGCCTCTCCCGAAACGCCGCGCACCTCGCCGATGGGCGGTTCTGTGGCCGGGGGCGGCGCCGGGAAGGACGGGGGAGTCGGTAGAGTGGATGCAAGATGCGAAGGAGATGTCGGCGGAGCCGGGGCTTGGATCGACTGGGAGGGCGGCGGCTTGGCGGGCGCCTGCATCGACGGTCCAGTCGGAACGGTGGTTGGGATCGAGTGCGAGACGGGCTGGGCAGGCGCCGGGATCGAGTGCCCTGGCGCCGGCGGAACCGGCAGCGGCGACGGCGCCCGCGCTTGAACGGGGGGAAACGAAGGCGCGCGGCTTGAAGGAATGGGGGCAGGCGGAGGAAAGGACGGGGTCGTCGCGGGAGGCACGGAGGCAGGGGGGCCGGACGCATCAGGAAATGAGAGCGTGACTGGCACGACTGGGCCGGGCGATGGCGGTGGCGTGCGCTGGATCCGGCGGACCAGAGGCGTTGGCTCGTCATCGAAGCCGTCGTCACTCGGTTGAGCGATGGGGACTTCCATATCGCCAGCACGGGACCCCGGCGTCGGCTCTGGATTAATCGTGATGATCCTCGTGGGCATAAGCGCGCCGCTGTCTTCGGACATGAGCGGGATCGAATCCACGCGACGACGGGCAGTTTCGACGAGCGGAGGGTCTGCCTCGATGGACGGCGGACGGACGACTTCGTCATCAGGGATTCGAAGGGTCAGGCGAGCCCTCCGGCGAGCACCGGGATCGCCTGGAGGCAGCGGCGTCCGTCCGGAATCAGGGTTCGCTGAGGCGGGTACGTGGACTTCGGCAGCCGCGGCCCCCGCCTCGAACGACTCGGGGGCTGGCCCGACGCGCCGTTGGTCGCTCATCTGCGGCTCCGGTCCCGCGCGTCTCTTGTGCGCAATATCGCTTGCCCGTAACGAACGGGGCCCTCGCGGACAAGCCATTGACCAGCCGCTCGCTCCTCGACGAGCACCACCGCCGTGGATCCGAGGTGGAAGACGCCGATTTCGTCGCCTCGTCCCACTCGAAGAGGCGGATCGAAGGCGTGGTCGCCGTAGGGTACGTCTCGCCCGTCGATCCCGAGCGTCGTGATGCGCCCAACGATCATCGCGACCACCATGATGACTGTCACGCGACCCGCGTCCCCGTCCGCATCGATCTCAATGGCCACCCGCCTATTGCGGCAGAGCAAATTCGGCACGTGTCGCATCCCAATGGCGTTGACGGGAAAGTAATCCCCGGGCATCGAACGAATGCGGTGGATCGTGCCGCCCACCGGCGCGTGCACGCGGTGATAGTCGCGGGGCGCGAGATAGATGACGCACCCACCGCCACCCACGAAGCGACGTGCCTCATCACGGTCGTCACCCACGAGCTCCTCCACCGCGTACGGCCGTCCCTTGACCACGAAAGCGCCTCCTTCGTGGATGGGCCCCGTCGCTTCGATGCGCCCGTCGGCCGGGCTGACGATGGTATGCGGGTCTTGATCGACATCGCGTGCATGCAGACGTCGCGTGAAGAACGCATCGAAGTTTGGCCATCCTTCTCGCTCGAGGCACTCGCCAAACTCGATGTGGTAAAGGCGCGCGTAGAGGCCGACTACCGCACGCGCCACCCGCGGAGGCCACTGCCGGTCAGCCAGCCGCCCGATTGCGCTACCGATGCGTGCCCGCGGAAGAGCGCGAATGAGCTGGGCGGTAGCGTAGGTGACGGCGCTCATCGGGGAAGGCGGCCCTACGGTCGCCGGAGAGACTGGCTTCGTGCGGGGCTCGCTGCTGACGAATCGCCCTATTCCAATGCTAGCCGCGTGGCTCGCGGTGGGTCAATCTCGCCACGCAAACCCTCGGGCCTTTGCCCCGTCGGGCTGCAGGTACCGGTCCGGTCATTCGTCGTCAAATGGTGGATCTGCGGTAGCCTCGCGGGCAGCATCGCACAGCGGTACCTTGTCTGCGTCTTTCGGAACCGCGCTCCGCTCGGCACCCTCGCACGCCGCCTCCACGTTGAACGGATCGACCGCGACCGCTTCCCCGAACGACTGACCTGCCGCCAGTTCGTCGCCGCCCACGCGCTCCCAACGGCCCCTAAGCGCCCACCACGGTCCGAATGAAGAGGTGAGCCGTGACGGATCGGCAATGAGCGGTTCGGCCTCCTTTCGCCTTCCGGCTTCCTCCAGAGCGCGGCCGCGCAACCAGCGGGCGCTTGGATCTGCGTCCAGACGCGCAATTCGGGCGTCGAGGCGATCGAGTTCGGCAAGCGCCTCGTTCGCATGTCCGCGTACGAGAAGAAGCTCCGCGAGCCGCGACCGGTCCCGCAGTTCGACCCACTTTTCCGTTTCGTGTCGTTCCGGATCGAGCCCCAAGAGAGTTGGTCCCGGCCCGCGGGGCTCCAAGGCCAAATGCGCTCGCCACTTCGTATCCCACGCTTTCAAATTCACGCCGCTCGCAGCAACGAGAGCGTCGTCGGTTTCCTTGCCGTCCTTGAGCTCTGCCAACAACTTGGAAAGGGCTTGGTCTCCTTGGGTCTGCACGTAGAACCGAACGAAGCTCGCCACTTCCGCGAAAGCGACTGTCGCTGCATCGGCGCTCGGAAGCATCGCGATGCTCGGTCCGAGCTTGTCGAGCGGGAAGCTCAACCCTCGCTGCCGGCCGTGCTCGACAATCGCATCCGCGGGCGGGTTGTCGTCGAACGGGCCCGGCGCCCGCCAGCGCACTTCTTCACGTTTTGCGACACCCTCCTGGAGCCAAAGAGGTGCGCGATCGCGCGACGCACGCGTGACCGCCAAATGGGAGAGTTCGTGGGCGACCGTGTCTCGCCAAGAATAGCCGTGACGGCTTGCCCGCGGGCTGAGCAACGTGACGCGGCCCCACTTCGCGACGGCCACGGTGCCGGTGGTCTGTGCGCTCTTGTAGGGAAGACCGGTCATCGCCGAAAGCGAGAGAAGATCGCGGACAACGACGATGCGAGTAGGGCGCGGCCAGTCGACCCCCAAATCCCTGGTGAGCATGTCGCGGGCACTGGCGACGGTATCGAAAAGGAGCGGCGCGAGGACGCGGTCGTGCTCGTCCTGCCAGCGCACTTCGATTTCGCGCTGCGAGTCGGCATCTACGGCGAGCGCCGCCGTCACGCGCTGACACCCCCTCGCAATGTCTGCCAGCTCCTCGCCGGCGTTCGACTTCTGCAACTCCGGTCGCCCGAGAATGGCGACCGCGCCGTCGCAGTCGAGCTCGTAGATCGCCAATCGCGCCCGCTCGATCGCAACAGTGGCGTCTTCCGGATCAGCCGAGGCGAGTTCTCCCCTCGCCTCTTCGTAGTCGAGCCCCGCGACCAGCGCCCGTGCGTGTTTCGCGACGTTGGATTGTGCGCGCGACTTCGGGTTCCCTACGAACGGGGCGGCCGCGAGCAGAACCAATGCGATCCAGCGTGCATTCATCTGAGAAGGCCCTCGGCATACCGGCGCACTGCGTCTCGGAGGGCGCCGCTCGACGGTTGTCCCAAGCCTCGAACCACGCGCATGCGAAACTCCTTGGGACCGCCAGTGCCCGGCTTGGGAACGTCCACCCGCCCCGGCGAAGTCTTCCAATCGCTGCCTTCGCCCCCGCTTTGCGGCGATCCACTCGATTCGTCATCCTCGTGGAGTTGCTCGTTCGCGGCCTCCAAGCTGCGCTGCGCTTCGTGCTGCCGATCGATTCCCTTTTCGCCATCTCCTTGGCGGAGCGCTTCGGCAGCTTGTCGAGCGGCGCGCTCGGCGTCCTCGATCGACTCCACTGCCCTCTCCGGAAGAGACCCTCGTCCCCGCTCACGCTCTGCGAGCTCTCGCGCCCGATCTGCAAGCCTGCCTTCCTCGTCCGCCTCTTGCTGGAGCTGCTTGCGCGCGCGCTCGGACGAGCGCTTGCGCATTTGATCGAGCGCTTGTTCGACCCACTTTTCTTCCGTGTCGATCTTGCGCCGCACCGCATCGACCCGGTGCGCTTCCTCGCCGCTCGGGTCCTGCATCCAGGGGCCCTTTTGCAGCATTTTCTTCGCCTCGTCGAGCGCGGCCAACGCGTTTCGTCCGCTCTGTACCGCATCTTGCGTCGCTGCGCGCTCGAGCGAACGCGCCATCTGCTCGGCGAGCTCGCGTGCCGCGGCCCCTTTGCTGGTCCATGAATCGCTTCCGTTGCCCACGCTCGGGAGCGCGCTGGCGGCCTCGCGGATCGCTTCGGCGTGTCGCTTGGCATCTTGGCGGAGCTGTTCGCGCTCCTCGTCGCTCGTCGCGGCGGCGAGCGCCTGTTCAGTCTTGGCGATCTCCCCCGCGTGATCTTGCGCGAGCTGATCGACGCTCCCGGCCGCCTCTTGAAACGCCTGATCGGCGTCTTCCGGCGCACCTGTTTCGTCGCCGGCCGTGTTCTGCGCGCCGCCGGACTCACCCCCCGCACGGCCCATGCTCCCGCCTCGCGCGCCGAACGAAGGATCGGGCTCGCGCAAGCGCGCCGCCAAGTCGCGAGCGGCCAGCTCCGCGTGCACGGAGTCTGCCACGTCGCGTGCACGCTTCACGCGAAGCAAGTCCGCGTCGACAATCTCCCCCAGATCACGTCCCAGGGCTCCGAGCCGTTTCATGGCCTCAGCCCCTCCCGAGAGCACGGTCGTCGCCGCGTCCATCAGCCGCCGCCCGCGTTCCCGCGGATCCGATGGCCCGCCGTTGGGACGCTGGTCCTGCGACGCACCCAGCGCCAGATCGTCGGCCGTGTCGGCCAGCTGAAGCGCCGAGTCACGCGAATCGCGTACGCCCATTCCCCGAACGACCGCGTCGACCACGAGCGCGAAGCGCTCAGTCGCCTTGACCACCTCCGCATGGGCCGCTGCCGACGGGCGTCTACTTTCGGTGTCGACAGCGTGGCGGAGCGTGCGTTGCTGCGAAAGCAGAGTGGCTCGGATGCGGAGGGGGACTCGAACGCCCGCATACCCTTGGGTCAGCGTCCGCCCGAGGAGCGCGTCGGCTTCGTCGGAACGGGTCGTTTCGTCCGCAAGGAAGGCTTTTCTCTCGCGTGTTCCGCTCGGGGGTAAATTCGACATCCGCCATGCCAGCACGTCGACTAGCTTGTCGCGCACCCTGCGCATGGCATCGAGTCGCAACGCCTCCGGCTCGCCGACGTTGGGCGGCACCAGAATGATGGCCGGGCTCGTCCCCCATTTGGGTCCTATCAGCGGGTCGTTGTCCTTCGCCTCGACCATGACCTCGATCGGCACGTGGCTCTTCTTGATGAAGGAATCTCGGAGCTTAAGGAGGTACCCCCCTTTGTCGGTCCGGGTCTCGGAGTCGAGGTGTGAAAGAACGCGGCGATCCTCGCGCATTCCAGATCGCAGGACCAATTGCACTTCCCGGAGCCCGTGGTCGTCGGTCGCTTCGTATTTGATCGGAATATCGGTATCGCCCTGGGTAACCAGAAGCACCTGCCGCGGGGCCCCCTCCAGGCGCACCGCCGGCGGATTGTCGGGGATGGACTCGACCACGAGCGCCTCGGGACCCGGGATCGCGACGTCCCCGAACCGGGCGACCACTCTCAAGTTCGTACTCTGCGTGACCTGCCAACGCGCAACCACGGCGCCGGCGCCGTCTTCGACGAACGGCACTTCCGTGGCCCCGTCACTCAAGAAGAGTCGCCTGCCTGGGTGAAGGGGGAGCCCCCGCATCGTCACTTGGGTTCCGAACGGCCAGCCCAGCGAGACAAGTGCGAGCCCGTGTCGCTCGGCTTCGTGAAGATAGTCCGGGGGCCGAGCTCCGACGTCGAGGTCATCGAGCCAACGCATGCTGAATGGAGCTACTCCCCGACGCGCAGCTAGCACGTCCGCACCTTCCAGTATGGACCAAGAGCGTGAGATGCCGATCGCAACAAAACACGCCAGCCCGACAAGCGCGAGCAGGGCGACACGCGAAGCGGTCCGGCCGGCCAGGTCGACGATCTGCGCTGAGGGCAGCTGCGCAATGGACCGTGCCACGTGGAGTTCGGCGAGCGCCGCGGACGTCCCGTCCGTGCGCCCCGCTCCCTCCACCAGGGACAGCGCCCGTATCGCGCGCTCCGCGCCCGCGGGATCCATTCTGTGCACGAGCCGGCGTACAATTCCGGCCGGTTGCCGCAAGCGCCGTTCCTCGAACATCGGCCAGGAAACCGCTAGGGCGGCGCTGCCCACCATCGCGATCACCGCGCCGAATCGGGCCCCGGAGCTTCCCTGCCTGGCGACTAGGACGGCAATGACCCAGGACAAGGCAACTCCGGCCGAGGCGAGGCGCCGACGCGACACTCCCGTCGCTGCACGCCACGCGTCGGCAAGCTCGAAAAGCGGCTTCATGGGCTGCGGAGACACGATCGGAGCGTAGCTTAGCGTGGAGGCAACGAAACCCACCGTGGTAGTCTGCCGCCGAATGTCGCGGTGGCTCCTCGTCGTTGTCCTTCTGGCTGCAAGCGCGTGCGGCGGCAAAGGCGCGAACTCGGGGGGGGAAAAGCAGTTTGATTTCGACGGCGATCCGCTTGCGCTTCTGCCGCCCGCCCCAATTGTCCTCGCAAGGGCCGATGCGCGCGCTGTATTCGACAGCGGTGGAGCTGGCGCGGAGGTGGCCGCCTTGGCAAGAAAGCTTGTTCCGCTCGGCGAGCAATCTGGGTTTCAGGCGACTCGCGACGTCGATGGCATCGTCGTCGCCGAGTACGCAACCGGAGGGGTCGATTTTGCAGCAGTTCTCAGCGGCCGCTTCGACCCGGCCAAAATTGCGCAGGCAACCACGGCAAGCAACGGCGTGCCCATCGTCCGGGCCGTGTACGCAGGTCACACGACCTATTCCGTGGACGCGATTCAGTATTCGGTGCTCACTTCCCGAACCCTGGTCGCCGGAAGCGGCGACGGCGTACGGCGCCTTCTCGAACGCCTGAGCGCGGGGCCGCTCGAGCGGTCAATGGCCCCGTGGATGGCCGATACCGTGGAGACAAAGGGGGCCGAGGTTGCGCTCGCCGCGGATTTCGATACGCAGCCGATCGCGTTCGCGGCCTTGGGCGCGGTCAACTTACCCTGGCTCAACGGAATGCGCATCGCCCGCGTCATCGGAAACTTCGAAGCGTCCGGGATGAACGTCGCGGCGACGCTAACTTATGGCGATCCCCGGCAAACTCTGACCGCAGCCGACGGAGTACGCTCTATCGACGGGTTGCTTCGGATGATCGGTCCGCTCTTGGGCGGTGTACGATTGCGCCAACTCGAAGTCACCGCAGAAGGAAGAGACTTGCGCTGCAAGTTCGCCCTCGACGACGAAACCTTGCGTACCATTCTCGCCCTGGCCCCCCGTTTTCTACCGATGACCCCATGACGACACTCATTGTTCATCCAGCGTCCAGTCCGCTCGTCGGCAGCGTTCCCGTTCCATCCGACAAGAGCATTGGCCATCGCTCACTTTTGTTCGGCGCGATTTGCGAGGGACAGACGCGGATCGCAGGGTTCTCGCGCGGAGAGGACAACGTGTCGACCGCCAATGCGCTCCGTGCGATGGGAGTACGCATCGAGGCGCCATCGGCCTCCGACCTCGTGATCCAGGGCGTCGGGCTCTTCGGGTTGAGGGCATCCGACGGCGACCTCGATTGCGGCAACTCGGGTACGACCATGCGGCTCTTGTGCGGAGTCCTCTCGGGACAGCGCTTTCGCTCGGTGCTGGTCGGCGATGAAACGCTGTCGCGCCGTCCCATGATGAGAGTCGCGCGGCCTCTTCGCGCGCGCGGAGCCGTCGTCGAAGGGCGACCGCATCCGACCCGCGAAGGAGATATCGTCGCGCCCCTGGTCGTCGGTCCCCTACCCGACGGCCGCGAGCTCATCGCGCTCGAATATGAGAGCCAGGTAGCGAGCGCCCAAGTCAAGAGCGCGATCCTGCTCTCCGGCCTCCAGGCGCGCGGCGTTACGCGCTTCAGGGAACCCAGCGTTTCGCGCGACCATACCGAGAGAATGCTCCGCGCCCTGGGGTGCCCCATCCGGACGGTGGGGACGATGGTCGAGGTCGACCCGAGCGGGTGGGACCGGCGGATGCCCGGTTTCGATATCGAGATTCCCGGGGACGTCTCGGCGGCTGCGTTCCCTCTGGTTGCCGCCCAAATCGTCGAAGGGTCGAAGGTGACGGCACGGGGAGTCGGGATCAACCCAACGCGTACGGGCATTCTCGAAATCGCGCGCGACATGGGCGCTGGCCTGACCATCGCCCCCCAGGGCGAGCGCGGCGGCGAGCCGGTGGCAGAGCTGCACGCTTGGTGCGCGCCTCTCCGGGGACTCGCCATCGGCGGCGAAACGGTGCCGCGAGCGATCGACGAGATTCCGATCACGTGCGCACTCGCCGCGCGCGCCCGCGGAACGACGCGTATCTCCGACGCCGAAGAGCTGAGGCACAAGGAGAGCGATCGAATTGCCACAATGGTTCACGTGCTTCGCGCTTTTGGTGTCTCGTGCGAAGAGCGGCCCGACGGCTTGGATATCGAAGGGCGCTCGGACCCCCTCGAGCCCGCCGATGTCGACAGCCGCGGCGACCACAGGATCGCCATGACCGCGGCGGTCCTCGCCCTGGTCGCCCGCGCGCCTTGCCGCGTGAGAGACGCAGCTTGCATCGCAACGAGTTATCCCAAGTTCATTGCGACATTGCGCGCGCTCGGGGTGCGCGTCGACGTCGTGGAGTAATTGTGGCGGACGCGGAGCGACCTCGCCCGATCGTCGCCATCGACGGCCCCGCCGGCGCCGGCAAGAGCACGGTCGCACGGCGCCTGGCCGACGCCCTCGGTTTCGTTCTCGTGGATACGGGCGCGCTCTACCGAGCCGTCGCCCTCGCGGCCGAGCAATCGAAAATCAGCTGGAGCGACGAGGAAGCGGTCGGCGCCCTCGCCCGGTCCCTCGTCGTTCGCCGCGCGCTCGCCTTCGAGCGCGATCCCGAAACCGGCCTCCGCGTCGCGTTCGACGGCGACGACGTCACCGACGCGATTCGGGCACCTCACATCGGCATGGGCGCCAGCACTGTCTCGGCCCACAAGCCGGTGCGCGACGCACTTTTGGACATTCAGCGGCAGGCCGGGAGACGGGGAGGCGTCGTGCTCGAGGGCCGCGACATCGGCACCGTCGTGTTCCCCGATGCGGAGGTGAAGTTTTTCCTCACGGCGCGGCCTGAGGTGCGAGCCAGGCGCCGGTTCGAGGAGCTCGTGGCGAAAGGGATCCGCGTCACTCCGGAGGAAACGCTCGAAGACGTTCGGCGCCGGGATGAGCAGGACACGACCCGCGCGGTGGCGCCCCTTCGTCAGGCGGACGACGCAATCCTGCTCGATAATTCGGATCGCACCGTGGATCAAACGGTCGAGGCGATGGTTTCGGTCGTCCGCGCGAGGAGCGATGCGTGAAGAGGCCGGCCCTCGCCCTCCTCTTTTTGTTCGGCGCCGTCTCGCTGCCGAGCTGCAGCAACGGCGCCGGGGCACCTCCCCAGGTCACAACTCCGGTGTACGCCGAGGCCCGCTGGGAAGGTGCTCTTCAACCCACCCCCGACATCCTCCTCGTCGTTCGGCCCCAGGCAGTCCGCCGGGATCCCCTCTACGGGCCACTCGTCGGCCGCGCCATTGAGGCTGCCCGCGAGCAGACGCTCCTCGTGACCGCGACCGGCGTACTCGACGCGATGGAAGACGCCGAAGAGGTGATCGTCGGAGTCCGAGAAAGCCGCGCGAACCCCGCCGGCGACCTCGTCCTGGTCGTCCGCGGCGTTCGCGCCGAGGTCGACCCTGCGAAGATAGTCGACGAAAGCGGTCGGGCTCTTTGGGCCGCCGGCCCCAGCCCCCCTGCCCGGGGCGTACGGGAGCTCCTGCGGGCGCCCGCCGAGCCCGGTGGCGAAGGGGATGAGAACGCGCCCGCCGCGTCTCTCTTCGAGCTGCCCGGGAGGACCTGGGTGATTGTCACCGGCGGAGCGCGCGCGCTCGCCCGGGCGGCCTTTGAGCGATCCGTGGCCGTTGCGGATGCTGCTTTGGAGCTACCAGAATCGGCGATCGCGATGCTACGCCTGAAAGGGCCGTCCCTCGTATCCAGGGTTCGGGCCCTGCGACCGCCCGCACTGCTGGCGCCCCTCGGCACCGGTCTGTCGGTCGTCACTATCGTGCTGTCTTCGGGCTCCGACGCCGAGATCCGAGCCACGCTTATGTACAATGACGAGCGCGCGGTAAGGCTGGCGCGCGAAACGCTCCGGGAGTCGATCGATGCGCTATTCCGTGCAAAGCCCGACGACTACGAATGGCTGCGCTCAGCGAGCATCGACGCGTCGAGAAGCGGTGTCCTCGTCGTGACTGCGCCGGTGCCGCGCAAACTGCTGATGCATGAAGGCCCGCGCCCATCGGGGGTCGAGCGGCCTCGAGCCGAGCCACCGGAAGCCCGCGGAAATAGTTCCGAAGCCCCCCCGAGCGTTCGCGAGACCCATGCACGGGGGGACGAGCACGGATCGAAGAATCCCCTTTGACAGACGGGATCTCCCAAGCTATTCCCCGGCTCGGGCTCGGGTCAGCTGGATTGGTCCGTCCTCTGCACGCGAGCCGCTGAACCACATCACCCAAGCCTGAGCGCGCGCGCCGCGGCTCAGCCTGGACCGTCGAGGATTCCCCCAGCCACATGTCGACCCAATCCACTGCCCTGAGCTCCACAGGCAAAACGCTGGAGCCGGCCGCCTCGGCCGACAATTTCGCCGCCCTATTCGAAGCCAGCATCAGCGCGGGCGATTTTGGCAAAGAGGGCGAAATCGTCAAAGGGACCGTAGTCGCCGTACAGCGCGACAACGTCGTCATCGACATCGGTGGCAAGAGCGAGGGAATCATCGCGCTGAGCGAGTTCGCCGACGCGCAGGGCCAGACCGCGGTCAAGCCCGGCGATCAAATCGACGTATTCATCGAGAGCCGCGAAAACGACGACGGTCTGGTGACGCTTTCGAAAGAGAAAGCGGACAAAATGAAGGTCTGGGATGAGATCTCCGCCGCGTGCGAACGCGACGAGCTCATCGAAGGAACGATCAGTCAACGGGTCAAGGGCGGCCTCTCCGTCACGATTCGCGGGGGCGTCAAGGCGTTCCTCCCCGGCTCCCAGGTCGACCTTCGTCCAATCCGCAACTTGGACAAGCTCATCGGGCAGACCTACCAGTTCAAAGTCATCAAATTCAACAAGAAGCGCGGCAACATCGTCCTCAGCCGCCGTGTCCTTCTCGAGAGGGAGCGCGACGAGCAAAAGACCAAGACGCTGCAGACCCTCGAAGAGGGCAAGGTCGTCAAAGGAGTGATCAAGAACATCACCGAGTACGGCGCCTTCGTCGATCTCGGCGGTATCGACGGGCTGCTCCACATCACCGACATGAGTTGGGGGCGCGTGAACCATCCGTCGGAGATCTTCCAGGTCGGCGACGAAGTCACGGTCCGCGTCCTCAAGTACAACGCGGAAACCGAGCGCGTTTCGCTCGGCCTGAAGCAGACGCAGGAAGACCCGTGGAGCCACGCCGAGGAGGCTTATCCGCCCGGCAAGAAGGTTCGCGGCAAAGTGCAGTCGATCACCGACTACGGGGCCTTCGTCGAGCTCGAGGCGGGCGTCGAAGGGCTCATTCACGTCAGCGAAATGTCCTGGACCAAGAAGGTGAAGCACCCGAGCAAGTTGCTCGAAGTAGGCCAGGAGCTCGAGTGCCAGGTTCTCGAGGTGGACGCCAAGAGCAAGCGCATTTCGCTCGGTCTGAAGCAGCTCGAGCCCGATCCTTGGACCCTCTTCACCGAGAAGTACAAGCCGGGCGACAAGATCACCGGCAAAGTGCGGAGCATCACCGACTACGGCGTCTTCATCGGAATTGAAGAGGGCGTCGATGGGATGGTTCACAAGAGCGACGTGTCGTGGACGGCGAAGGTCAATAACCCGAGCGACATGTACAAGAAGGGCGACGACGTCGAGGCCATCATTCTCAGCATCAATCACGACGAGAAGAAGGTGAGCCTCGGAGTCAAGCAGCTTTGGGACGACCCTTGGCCGACGATCTTCTCCGAGCTTCCGCCGGGCAAGCTGGTGACGTGCAAAGTCCTCAGCGTGGTCGACTACGGCGTCTTCGTTCGAGTGCGCGACGGAATCGAGGCTCTGATCGCGCAGAGCGACCTCGCGCTCCCGAAAGACGAGAATGGAGAAGAAAGGGCGCTCGAGCCCGGCGAGCAAATCGAGGCGGAAGTCGCGAACATCGACTCGCAAGAGCGTCGCATCACCCTTTCGATGCGCAAAGGTGAAGCCGCGCCTACACCCCCGATCGCCTCCTCGTCCGAGGCAAAGTCCTCCCCGCGTACGTCGAAAGCGCCCAAGAAAAGCGCATCGGCCGAGGCGGTCGGCGGCACGATCGGAGAGCTCATCAAGCAAAAGCTCGGTGACAAGCTCGCCGCCATCGGCGACCCCAAGAAGGACGACGAGAAGAAGGACGACTGACCGAGCGCCCACACATGTCCGAGCGTTTGTGGGCCCCCTGGCGGATGGAGTACATCCTCCGTCCCAAAGGGGGCCCCTGTATCTTCTGCGATTTCGCATCAGCCTCGCCCGAGTCATACCGGAGTAACCTCGTCCTCTTGGTGCAGGCCCACGCGCTGCTGTGTTTGAACAAATATCCCTTCGCAGCCTCACATCTCCTCGTCATTCCGCGACGGCACGTGGCTGACGTAGGCGACCTTCCGACCGACGAGTATCAAGCCACCATGGGGCTCGTGCGCGAGGCAGCCGTGAGGCTCAGGCGTGCGACCGGTGCGGAAGGGCTGAACATTGGGCTGAACCTGGGAAGGGCGGCTGGTGCCGGGATCGCCGACCACCTTCACGCCCACATCGTCCCGCGATGGAGCGGTGACCAAAACTTCATGCCCGTCATCGCAGGCCCGCACGTGATTCCCGAATATCTCGATCAGTCATGGGCGCGCCTCGAGCCGTTCTTTGCCGACCTCCCCGGTCAGCATCCGGCTACCGGCAGCGCCTTTCAGTAGTCGGTCTCCTCGGCTATAGGGCCCCATGGCCGAGCGCAAACCAGATCGTTGGCGCAGGGCTCTGTTCCTTGGCGGGACTGCGTTCCTCGCGATTGCGGTGGTGCTTGCGGCGCACGCGGTCATGCTGCCCTTCGTGCTCGCGCTTCTCATCGCCTACGTGCTCACGCCGCTGGTGGCGTCGGTCGAGCGGCATGCGATCCCTCGCCCGCTCGCAGTAATCATCGTGTACGCGGTCGTGCTCGGGTCCATCGGCGGCCTGATCAACGGCATCGCGCCGCGCATCGCGCTCGAGTTCCGCAACCTGCGAGGCGAGCTTCCCTCGATCGCAGACGAGGCCCGGGAAACCTGGGTTCCGGCGATCGCGGACCGGCTTCGGGCGATGGGACTCGCGCCTGTTCAGCCGCCGTCCGACGACGCGTCCGAGCCCGGGTCGGGGAGCGCGTTCGTGGCGCGCCCGCTGCCCGATGGCACGATCGCTATCGACGTGGGAGCCGGGGTGAGCATCAACGAGACGAAGCACGGATGGCTGGTCGAGCCGACGCGCGACAGGAAAGACGAGCCTTTCGATCCAAACAAGATCGTCGCCGACGCGATCGGGAAGAGTTTCGCCTACGCCCAGCACAACTCGCTCGAAATCGCGCGGGCCGTGCGCGATCTGGTCGCCGGCGTCAGCCGCATCGTCTTCATATTCTTCATTACACTCATGCTAGCCGCGTACTTGATGTTCACGCGGGAGCGCATCATCGACTTCTTCCGATCGCTCGTACGACCGAACGCGCGTTCGAGCTTCGACTCGCTGCTCGAGCGGGTCGACGAAGGCCTTTCCGGGGTCGTCCGCGGGCAGCTCCTGATCTGCCTCATCAACGGCGTGCTCAGCGCAATCGGCTTCGCGATCGTCGGCCTCAAATATTGGCCCGTGATGGCGCTCGTCGCCGCGGTCTTCTCGCTCATCCCGATATTCGGGTCGATCGCCAGCTCGGTCCCCGCGGTTGCGATCGGGCTCACGCAAGGACTGGGGACTGCCACGTTCGTCCTTCTTTGGATCATCGGCATTCACCAGCTCGAGGGCAATCTTCTGAACCCGAAGATCATGGGAGACTCGGCAAAGATTCACCCCGTTCTTGTCATCTTTGCACTCCTCTTGGGCGAGCATTTCTTCCAAGTGGTCGGCGCACTCCTCGCGGTGCCCGCTATGTCGATCACGCAGAGCGTCTTTCTTCACGTTCGCGAGGCGGTCGCGGCAGACGACCCCGATTTCGAAACATGACCGGGGAAGCGCTTCTCTCCGGATGTCTGCCCAGCTAGATTCCTGGTCGCCCCATGGATTTCGAGCTGACCGAAGAGCAGAAGATGATCCGCGATACGGCGCGGGATTTCGCCGCGAGGGAAGTGGCTCCGAAAGCCGCCGAGTTGGACAAGACCGGCAGGTGGCCGGACGAGATCGTCTCCAAGATGGCGGAGCTGGGGCTCCTTGGCGTCGCGATTCCTCTAGAGCACGGCGGCGCGGGGATGGACGTCCTCTCGTACGCGCTGGCAATGGAAGAGATCAGTGCGGCTTGCGCGAGCTGCGGCGTCATCATGAGCGTCAACAATTCGCTCTTTTGCGATCCGCTCTTGAAGTTCGGTAGCGACGACCAGAAACGGCGCGTTCTCGCGCCGGTGGCGCGCGGAGATCAGCTCGGCTGCTTCGGGTTGACCGAGCCGATGAGCGGCTCCGACGCGCAGACGATGGCTACGACCGCGGAACGAACCCGCGATGGTTGGATACTCAACGGTAGCAAGAATTGGATTACCAACGGGCCGCATGCCCAGTGGATCCTCGTTTTTGCGGTGAGTGACCGCGGCGGCGCAGGCTCCCACCCCGATGGTCGACCGCGACTCAAACACACAGCGTTTCTCGTCGAACGCGGTACGCCGGGCTATACGCAGAATGCCGCTGACCACAAGCTTGGAATCCACGCCGCGCATTCGTGCACTGTCTTCTTCGAGAATTGCAAAGTGCCCGACGAGAACGTCGTCGGTGCGGTGAACGGCGGCTTCAAGGTGGCGATGGCAACCCTGGACGGCGGGCGAATCGGAATCGCGTGCCAGGCCATCGGCATCGCGCGCGCTGCCTTCGATACCAGCGTCGCATACGCCAAAGAACGCCGTAGCTTCGGTGTGCCAATCGCACAGCATCAGGCGATCCAGTTCATGTTCGCCGACATGGCCACCCAGATCGACGCGGCGCGGCTTCTGGCGTGGCGGGCGGCCAAGATGAAAGACGAGGGAGCGCGGCACACCATGGAGAGTTCGATCGCCAAGCTCTACGCGAGCGAGATGGCGACGCGTGTGGCGCACAAGGCCATTCAAATCCACGGCGGGTACGGGTATTCGACCGAGTTCCCCGTCGAGCGGCACTATCGTGACGCCAGGATCACGGAGATCTACGAGGGGACGAGCGAGATTCAGCGGATCGTCATCGCCGCCAACCTGCTACGGTAACGGGCGATGCGAAACGCGATGGCGTTTTTCTTGGTCTTCGCGGCGATGGGGTGCGGCGGCTCGGAGCCGCCTCCGCGGCAGCCGGAGTCGGCCCACGACTCGTCCCAAAAAGCCGTGCCGCTGGTCGCAAAAACGTCACAAGAGCTCGGGAGCATCGATCCGAAGGCCGTTAGGCGGGCCTTCGGGGCCCTCGACGAGAAGTATATGGAGTGCCAGAAACGGGCTCTCGGGCGGATCGAGCTCGTCGCAGGCAACGTGAAGTTCTTCTTGCGCATCGGTTCCGAGGGAACCGCCAAGTGGGCGTATCTCGAAGAGAGCGAGATCGGCGATCGGGAAACCGAAAAGTGCCTCGTCGACGTCGTCATGTCGGCCCAGTGGCCGAAGCCTGACGCGGGCGATGCGGAAGTTCGCTACGCGATGGAGCTACCGCTCCAAGCCGCCCGCCCGCCGAGTGATTGGAGCCCGGACAAGGTCGCGGGAGCGCTCGGGAAGAACGGCGAGGCCATCGACAAGTGCAAGGCGGGTGCGGGCACCACCTTCCGGGCGACGATGTACGTCGGACCCGGAGGCAAGGTCCTGTCGGCGGGCGTCGCCACATCGAGCAAGGAGGCCCAGGAGAGCGCCAACTGCCTCGCGAAAGCCCTCGTAAAGATGAAGGGCCTTCCTTCCCCGGGAAGCTGGCCTGCGAAGGTGACGTTTCCACTGTAGCGACGTGTTCGCCCTATCCGAGACCGAACGTCTGGTACGCCGCACGGCACGCGATTTCGCGACGCGAGTCATTGCCCCACGGGCGGCCGCGATCGACGCCACCGAGGCGTTCCCTCGAGACATCATCCGTGGGCTCGCGGAGCTCGGACTCATGGCCGTGCACGTCCCATCGGAGCTCGGGGGAGCTGGGGCGACGGCTACGGCTTTCGCCCTTGCAATCCAGGAGATCGCGCGCGCGTGCGCTTCGACGGCCGTGATGACCAGCGTGACGAACATGGTCGCGGAGACGATCGCCCGCTTCGGAACGGAAGCACAGCGACAGCTTCACTGTCCCAAGCTCGCCGGGGGCCAGCACATACTCGGGAGCTTTGCGCTGAGCGAACCGGACTCCGGAAGCGATCCTGGTTCCATGCGCACGACTGCGCGGCGCGACGGAAAAGGGTGGGTAATCGACGGCGCGAAGCAATGGATCACCGGGGCGACGTACGCCGGCGTTCTGCTCGTGTGGGCGCGGACCGCCTCTTCGGACCGCGGCACGCGAGGAATCTCGTGCTTTCTCGTCGAAAACGGGACAAAGGGACTGAACGTCGGACGGCCCGAGGACAAGATGGGAATCCGAGCTTCGAACACCGTTCCGATCGAGCTCGATACCTGCCGTGTCGGGCCCGAAGCGCTGCTCGGCGCTGAGGGCGATGGCTTCAAGATCGCGATGGCGGCGCTGGACGGCGGACGCATCGGCATCAGCGCCCAGGCAGTCGGAATCGCACGAGCCTCGCTGGCCGAGGCAATCGCGTATTCGAAGGCGCGCCAGGCATTCGGCGTCGCGATCGCCGAGCATCAGGGAATCGCGTGGAAGCTCGCCGACATGCAGATGCACGTCGATGCCGCGGAGCTCCTTTCGATGCGAGCAGCGCGACTCAAGGACAGAGGCGACCCCTATACGCGCGAGGCCGCGATGGCAAAGCTCTTCGCGAGCGAAACCGCGGTGCGTGTCAGCAACGACGCCGTGCAGATCCACGGCGGCTACGGCTACGTGCGCGACCTGGCCGCGGAGCGCCACCTACGCGACGCCCGAGTGACGACCATTTACGAAGGCACGAGCGAGATTCAGCGGCTGGTGATCGCGCGGAGCGTCCTATCGTAAAGGCGCCGCTTCACGCTCACCGCTTTCTAGAACGCCCTCGCATCGCAACGACGTCCGCATGCGGCGATGGGTCCAACGGAGGCAACGCTAGGACAAGTCGCTCGATTCGCGGAAGCGCCTCTACGACCGCGCGCTCGGCGCGCAGTTCATCCAAGGGTGCGTCGAAGACCAGCACCAGCAAGTAGATTCCAGCAAATGAGTGGACGACGATGGGAGCGGCCCCGGTGCGCTCGACGTACCTCAGGTGCCTGCCTTTGCGAAGGGCAGCGAGCTCTGGGAGGCCGCGTACCACCTCCAGCGCGCGGCGAGACGCAAGAGCGACGGGAGCCTCGGCCTCGGCTCCCGCCTCAGGGGCTTCCGCGGCGTCGGCGAGGGTCGTGCTCGACGCCCGCGGGGTCAGCGAGGTTCCCCCTTGGGGTCGAGCGATGCCCCATTCGATCGGTGAGTTCGCGTCGATGACGATCGCGTTGAGGGCAGCAGCTCGATCGCAGAGCGCCACCAGTTCGTCCCGGAGGGCCTGGGCCACGGGCGGCCGCGACCGCCGCTGCTGGCCCGGATCGTCCTCCGCAACCGCGTCGAAGGAGCTGGCCAACATCTCCAGCCGGCGCTGACAGGCTTCTCGCTCGGAAGGCGGCGCCGCGAAGCGCACCCCGATGTTCCGCCCGTCGGTCATGCGGCAGCGCAGCTCGCACGGGTCTTCTACCCCCTGCTCCTCGCCATCGAGGACGCGAACGTTCTCCGCGCCGAGCTCTCTACACACGAGAGCCAGAAAGCGTTCTAGATCCGATTGCACCGTAGGAATTCCTAACACGAAATGCATGCGGGGAGGCTCAAGAGGTTCCCCTGCGACCTCAGCGTCCCTTGGAAGCACCCTTGCACCGGCGGATCGCACAACGTGGGTGACACCGACCGGAGTGGCGGCCGCGGTCGCCGCTTCCCGGTCGGCAGCGGAGGCGGGCGGCTCGGTTTGCCATCCTTGTTCGCCGGGGGGGAGAAGCGCCCTCGCACACGTGGCAAGGGCGTGACAAAGTGCGAATCGGTCGCCGCGGGTCACAGTGTCCCGCGGCCCGGCCACCTCGCAGCCCCGCATGAGCCTCACGTTCCGATTGGGCAGAATTCCCGTCCGCATTCTGCCGTCCTTTTTCATAACGACGGTCTTGTTGAACTTCGGGCTTGCCCAAGCCGACCCGCGACGCCTGCTCGTATGGCTTGCGATTGTGCTCACGTCCGTTCTCGTGCACGAGCTGGGGCACGCGTTCGCGGGAATGGCGTTCGGGCTAAAGCCGCGGATCGATCTTCACGGCTTCGGTGGAACAACGTCGTGGGCGTCTGGCGAACGCATCTCCTCGGCGAAACGCATCGTCGTCAGCCTTGCTGGGCCTGGGATGGGATTCGTGGCAGGCCTAACGACCATGGCGTTTCGAGCCGCCTCCGGATCAATCGACGGGGGGTCCGGCGCTTCGCTGGCGGAGTTCGCTTA
>Ga0265313_10000494_pt1 | contig 41559 bp, 26 predicted proteins | sample 4123metaG_FD_203122 | JGI IMG/M metagenome (GOLD analysis project Ga0265313, IMG submission 203122) | Rhizosphere microbial communities from Carex aquatilis grown in University of Washington, Seatle, WA, United States - 4-1-23 metaG | ecosystem: Host-associated > Plants > Roots > Rhizosphere >... | reverse complement strand
AGTTCTTTGGACTCGGCGGGGTGAATGCCGAAGGGGAGCGAAGGCGCCGCGCTCGGGACGAGCGGCTCACCGGGCGACATCCCCAGTCGGGGAAGCAGTTGGTCCGATCCCTGGTCCTGCGCCTTCGCGGATGCTGCGGCGACGAGTGAGGTGGCGATCAGCGAGACTCGGAGGCAGCGTCTCATGACGAGACCCGCCTTCCTGGGTTCGGCCGGCACCAGGCGACGGAGCCCCGACCGCGCTCGGGCGGCCGCTTGGAGGGAATAGGATGCATCGCGCATTGCTTTCACGGCTAGAAGGTGTAGTAGCCGCCCAGCACCACGTAGTCGCGGTCCAGCGGTAAGGCAGGGTTGTTGTCCACGGCTTGACTGTAGAATCGGCGACTATAAATGAGTTGAATGCTGTCGGTGCTGAGCCAATCCGTATGGAAGCGGATACCAGGGTTCAGGCTGAACACCTCGTATCGCCCCAGGTTCGAGTCGCGGCTCTCCCCGTATGCTTGAAACGTCGCGCTGAACCAAGGGAGCATTTTGTACTCGAACTCGGCCCCGACATAGTATCCCGACGCATGCTTGTAGCCGGGATCGTCGCTCGCCAACGTGAAGACGTTCGTCGCGGCGACACGAACGCTGAGATCAGGGGCACGGCCGTCGAAGCCACGCGGGTACCATAGAATTCGCGCGACGCTGGTGTCGTATTCCCAACTTACGGCGAAGACCTTTCCGTTTCCGTTGCTCTGCGGGCCGATGAACTTGTTGACCATGTCTTTGGCGCCCTGCGTGTAGTCGATGCCCCACCAGATTCCGTCGGCCACCGAGGCGGCGTGATCGAAGTTCCAGAGGCCGGCCGTTACACCGAACTGGCCATGCCCGTACGGCTCCTCGATCATTCTGGCCTCGGCAAGGAATGCGTCGAAGCGTCCGTCGGCAGGCGCCGTGGTCAGAAACGTTTGGAGGTACTTTCGCTCGTCTGCCGCAAAGGCGCTCGCGTAGTGGAGCTTCAGCGTGTACAGATTTTTGTAGGTGAATCCTGCGTGCGCGTGATTCACGAAGTCGGAAACGCCCGTTTCGGACCACGTATCGTAATCGCCACGCACGAAGTTCTCGGGAGTGCCCGGGTTCGCGAGCACGCCGTGGACGAACGAGAGCCGCCAATCCGGGGACAAATCGTAGTCTGCGCTGAGCGTCTCGCCGTACCCGCGAACGGCGAGGAACGGTCCGAAGATGCCCCAGCCCCACTGGCCTGGACCGGCGTAGACGTCGACGAACGCGCCGACTTTCCACGATAGCCTCCACGGGCCAAGGGGCTCGGGCGTGATGGTAATGTACGCTTGGCCAAAGGATGGGCCGGTGGACGGGCTGTAGTAGCCCTGGTATTGCGACGGTGAAATATTCGCGTAAAAGGCCGCTACGGCCGTAATCACCGAGTTCCCGTAGTTGAAGAAGAGACCGCCGCCGGCTCCCGCCCAGAATGGCAGACGGCCTTGCACCAAGGCCGGGATATGGAGTGGAGTCCCTTCGTAGCCGGCCGGCGCCGGCATCGGGGCACGACCGACTCCGATCCCTTCCGCCCCGGAGATGCGGCCGCTGATACGGAACGACCAGTCTCCCTCGTTCACAGGGGCGCCGAACGACGGCGCGCGGCCGCCTGGCGCCGGCGGCGCCGGCGGCGCTTCGGGAGACATTCCCATTCCCGGGGGCCTCGGGGAACCGGGAATCGAGTCCGCCGCACCCACGTCTCCCGGCTCGTCGGCCCGGACTTCGCGCGCACCGACGAGCGCCACGACGAACGACGCCGCGAGGACCCGGCCCCGCGCTAGGAAGTGCAAACGCATTCTCGTACTCGTCCGGGAGGAGAAGCTTGCGCTGCTTGCGGATTCCGCTGGCTCATAAGCTACTCCGAATCGGCGGGATTTCTCGAACGCCGTCTCTCGCGCGAACACCCGCGCCCGAATGCGCCGGCTACTTAAGTCACCTTGCCGAGACTGCGCAAGTCAAAATGCGGACGCAGCGCGTCACCGCCACGCGATTGCCTCGCCGCCCCGAGCGATGCGCGCCCTGGCGGGCCCGAGGCTTCTCTGCAAGAGTCGCGTCGAAGATGGAATCCCAGTCATCCAACGACCGCTCCTCTTTGCCGGCCCTCGCCCGGGCCGCTGCCCGCGCGTTCGAAGAGCGATTCGGGATGCCGGCTCGATGGCTCATTGCCGCTCCGGGCCGCGTCAATCTCATCGGCGAGCATACCGATTACAATGGTGGGTTCGTTCTCCCGATGGCGATCGAACGGTACACGGTCGTCGCCGCCGCGCCTGCGCCTTCGCGTCACCCGCGCCGAATGACGTTCCAAAGCGCAATGTCGAAATCCGCGGTCGAAATCGAGCTCGAGGAACCGCAGCGCCGCGGAGAACCTCCTTGGTCCAACTACGTGCGCGGAGTGGTTGCCGGGTTCGAGAGTCGCAGCGTGCCTCTCCCCGGTCTGTGCGCCCTCATTGGCTCGAACCTGCCCGTGGGGGCCGGATTGTCGAGCAGCGCTGCGCTGGAGGTCGGGGTGGCGACCCTCCTCGAGATCGCATCGGGTAGGGCGCTCGACCCGGTCGACAAAGCGCGACTGTGCCAAACCGCCGAGCACGAGTTTGCCGGCGTCCCGTGCGGGTTGATGGATCAGCTGGCCTGCATTTTGGCGGAGGACGAGGGTCCGCTCCTCATCGATTGCCGGTCGGGAGAGAGTCGAACGGTACCCCTCGCGGATCCGGACGTGAGCATTCTGGTCGTGAACAGCAACGTGCGGCACTCGCTCGACGACGGCGCCTATGCCCGGCGACGCGCCGAATGCGAGCGTGCCGCGGAGGGCCTTGGAGTCCCGACCCTACGAGACGCAACGGCCGAGATGGTAGACCGCGCCCGGGAGGCGCTCGGCCCTGTCCTATGGAGGCGCGCGCGTCATGTCGTCACGGAGAACGCTCGAACGCTGGCCGCGGCGCGCGCCCTCGCGGCGGGCGCCGTTCGAGAGGCGGGCTCTCTCTTTTACGAAAGTCACTCGTCCTTGCGCGACGATTTCGAGGTCAGCTGCGCCGAACTCGATATTCTTGTCGACGTGGCTCAGGGCCTTGGCGAAGAGCGCGGCGTCTACGGGTCTCGGATGACGGGGGGCGGTTTCGGAGGGTGTACGGTCACCCTCGTACGGAGCGGGCAGGTCGAGGCCGTTTCTGGGGAGCTCCGGCGAGAGTACGAGCGCCGCTCCAGGCGTACGCTGGACACGTTCGTTTCGCGCCCCGTGCGCGGCGTGCACGCCTTGGAAACGAAGGATTGGGTGTGACCCTCCATGCCGGTCGAACTGTTCGATCCTGAACGGCATCCCCACAGACGGCGCAACCCGCTGACCGGAGATTCGGTTCTGGTTTCGCCCCACCGGACCGCGCGGCCGTGGTTGGGCCAGGTCGAACCACCCGCGTCCGAGCAGCGCTCGGCGTACGACCCGGGGTGCTACCTCTGCCCCGGAAACCGGCGCGCGCAGGGCGCCGTGAATCCCAAATACGAGGGTACGTTCGTCTTCGACAACGACTTCAGCGCACTTCTTGCGGACGCACCCGGTGCGTCCGAACCGTCGGATTACCTTTTCGCCTCGGAAGCCGTACGCGGCACCTGCCGCGTGATGTGTTTCTCGCCGAGGCATGACCTGACGCTCGCAGACATGGACGAAACCGCCACCCTAGCGGTTGTCGACACCTGGGCAGCCGAGACGGCCTGGCTAGGGGCCTCGTACCCCTGGGTTCAGGTGTTCGAGAACAAGGGAGCGGCGATGGGTTGTTCGAACCCCCATCCCCACGGGCAGATCTGGGCGTCGAATTTTCTGCCGAACGAAGCCCAGAAGGAGGACAGCTGCCAGCGCGAATACTTCGAGCAGCGCGGCTCCAGCCTGCTGGTCGATTACGCGCGCCGCGAAGCCGACCTCGAGGCGCGGGTCGTACGCCTCAATTCGGATTGGATCGCCGTCGTGCCCTACTGGGCCGTTTGGCCTTACGAAGTGATGATCCTTCCGCGGCGCCGGGTGGCGCGCTTGCCCGATCTCGAACCGGTCGAGCGAAGGAGCCTGGCGGACGTGCTCCGCGGCGTCCTTGGTTGCTACGATCGCCTCTTCGGCGTCTCCATGCCCTACTCGATGGGGTGGCACGGGGCGCCCTTTCGAGCCGCCGGGTCCGACCCCCCCCTGCGATCGATGCGGGCCGAGGGAACCGAGCACTGGCAGCTCCACGCTCACCTGTATCCGCCGCTTCTCCGTTCCGCGACCGTCCGGAAGTACATGGTGGGCTTTGAAATGCTCGCCGAGCCACAACGAGACTTGACGCCGGAGCGCGCCGCCGAGCGCCTTCGCCGTGGCGGGTGACGAGCGAGTCGGGAGCAAGCGCTCGGAGGCGCGAGCGAATCGAGCTGTGCTAGAAACGTCCGCCTTCACGGAGTAGGACAATGCTTCGCCTTTCGCTTTCTTCGATGATTTGGACCCTGGGCGCGGGCAGCGTCTTCGTCGTGGGGTCCTGCGTCGATTCGGCGCCGCTGCCGATCGGGGCCGCGCCGCGCGCGACGGGCGGGGCTTCGGCTGGAGACTCGGGGTCGATCGGGGACGCCGGATCCGCGGCGCCATCGGGAACTCCGAACGCGCCTGGATCGACCGGCGCGACCGACGCGTCGCCTCCCACCGTCGACGGCTCGGCCGGACCCGATCCGTGCGTGGATCCTCCGGCCGGCGGGGCTCTGACGACCGGCTACGCCTGGAAGAACGCTACGATCCTCGGTGGCGGATTCGTCAGTGGGATCGAGTTCAGCCCGGCGCAGCGCGACTTGATCTACGCTCGGACCGACGTCGGAGGCGCATACCGCTGGGACGCGACGGCGAACCATTGGGTAGCGATCACGGATTGGGTGGGCCGCGAGAACTCGAACTTGACCGGGATCGAGAGCATCGCGCCCGACCCGGTGGACCCGCAGGTCGTCTACTTGGCCGCCGGCGAATATCTCACCGCTGGTAACGGAGTGATTCTTCGATCGGCCGACATGGGAGCGACTTGGACGACGAACCAAATCGGCGTCCCTATGGGAGGCAACGCGGACGGGCGCAATATGGGCGAGCGACTGGCCGTCGACCCGAACGACCCCGCCACGCTCTACTTCGGCTCTCGCACCATGGGACTCTGGACGAGCGGCGACTCCGGCGGCACATGGAGCGCGGTCGCGAGCTTCCCCACCGTCGGAACGCCTACCTACGGGCTCACCTTCGTCTTCTTCGACAAGCGGAGTGGCTCGCCTGGATCGGCGACGTCGACGATCTACGTGGGGGTCACGACCGGTACTCCGAACAACGCGGGCGTCTTCACCCCTTCGAGCGTTTTCGGCCTCTACCGCACCACGGATGGCGGGGCCACGTGGCAGCCGGTTCCGGGACAGCCCGTGAACGTATTCCCGCACCACGCCGCGATGGACTACGGGACCGGGTTTCTTTACTTCACGTTCAATAGCGGGTCGGGACCGAACAACGTGGCCACCGGCGCCGTTTGGAAGCTCGATACGTCGAACGACACGTGGACCAACGTCAGCCCGCCGGGTAGCAAGGGCGGCTTCGGCGGGGTCTCGGTCGACGCGAACAACTCCAACACGGTCGTGGTTTCTAGCCTCGACCGTTGGCCCGACGAAATCTACCTGACGACCAACGGTGGCGGAACGAACGGCGGATCGGCGAACTGGACTGCAATCGGAACCCCCGCGACCCGAGACGTGGCGGGCGCGCGATGGTTGTACTGGGGTGGGAGTTCGCTAGGCATCACGGCCTGGAACGGGTGGATGGGCGATGTGGAGATAGACCCACACACGCCGGGGCGCGTCCTCTACAACACCGGGCAGGGGATCTGGTGGAGCGACGACGCCACCGGCCCCACCGCCCACTGGACATTTATGAACAAGGGCCTCGAAGAGACCGTGGCCTCCACCCTCGTCAGTCCGTCCGGCGGAGTCCATCTCCTCAGCGGCGTCGGCGACATCGGCGGGTTCGTGCACGACGATCTCGCGAACGCGCCGAGCGAGGGGATGTTCAGCAACCCTGTGTTCGGCAACACGACCAGCATCGACTTCGCAGAGCAGCACCCCGGCGTCATCGTACGAGTGGGCACCACGTCCGCGTCGGCAGCGACCAGCCGTCATGGTGCCTATTCGACCGACGGCGGTGCTAGCTGGAAGCCATTCGCCGCCGAGCCGAACATGATGGCGAGCGCGGGGACCATCGCGATCTCCGCCGATGGCGCCGCGCTCGTCTGGGCCCCTCAGGGAGCACGCGGGATGACGCCGCCACCGGCCGCGTACTCACTCGACATGGGAACGACCTGGACCGCGTGCGCCGCGTTGCCGGGCGGAACTCGAGTCGCGTCCGACCGCGTCAATCCGAAGCGATTTTATGCGACCGGAGGCGGAATGCTCTACGAGAGCATGGACGGGGGCATGACGTTCTCCGTTCTGTCCGCTCTTCCCTCGGGCGGCGGAACGCCGCGGCCAACCCCGGGCATCGAGGGGGACGTTTGGCTCGCCGCCGGAGGCGGGGGCCTCTTGCACCGAACGGACTCGAGCCCAAACTTGACGCCGATCCCGGCCGTGCAAAACGCGGCCGCGGTCGGCATGGGACGCGGAGCGACGTGCCAAGCCCCGTACCCCGTCCTCTTCCTCTCCGGAGCTGCTGCGAACGGTGGCTCCGGTATTTATCGCTCCGACGATCAAGGCTCGACCTGGACGCGCATCGACGATCCGCAGCATCAGTTCGGCTATATCAGTTACATCGCGGGCGATCCGCGCCTGTACGGCAGGGTTTATCTCGGTTCGGGCGGCAGGGGCATTCTCTACGGAGATCCGCAGTAGAAGTCCGTCGCCCTACCAAGCGATCCGCACGGTGTGCCGCCTGCGCTCGTGCAGCGAAACCCGAAGAGCCCCCCCGCCTTTGTCGTAGTCCCAGTCCGTGGGGCGGCCGTTGACCTCGACGCGGGCCGGCGCCCGCTCGGACCACGCCAAGAATGCTCCGCCGTCACGGAGCTCGAGTTCGCACTCCCGCTCCCCGAGCCACTCCACGCGCGACACGGCTCCGGCGCTGTTCATCTTGTCCGTCAGCCCGATTGCGGCGAACCCGCGCTCGATCGGCGCAAGTGTAAAAAGCTCGAACTCGCGTTCCCCGAGCGTGACCGGCAGCCGCGCGCCCTGCGACAGAACGTCGAGCGACGCAGCTCGGTGCGCGTAACACGCGTGACGAGCGGACGCGTAGCCGGGGACATCCTCCGGACCGACCGTTCCACTCAGCACGACCTGCGGCTCGCCGTCCGACGAACATCGCGCGTTGAAGAGGCCGACGATCGCCGAGTTCCCGTTTCGGTTCCAGATCTTGAGGAGCACGTCCTCTCGGGTCGGATCGGCACATAGCGTGTCCATCGTCGGGAGCCCGGGCCCATCGCAGCGCAAGACGGTCCCGTCGAAGCAGACGAGCTTCCTCAGCAGCGCGAAGTCGTGCGACCCCGGCTTGTCGGACACGTACACCGGGCCGCCCGAGATCGCGCGCCCCGCGGCATGGAACGGACCCCACGGGTGACCACTTTGAAACATATCCCAATCGGGAAGCATGAATTCGCCGAACCACAAGCCCACTTGAGTATTGGTATAGAGATGCAGCCCGTGCGTCCGGGGTTCGTTCGGAAAGAAATCGATCGAACTTCGGAGAAGAGACGACTCCACAGATCCGTACCAGCTCTCTTGGGCGTTCGACATGCAGTTGACGAGTCGCCCACCAAAGTGTTTCCGTACGCTGTCTTCGAGCGCCTTTCGATAGGCTCGCGTCACGGGGATTCGACCGCCTTGGCCCTGGACCACGGATTCCAGCACGGCCTGATTGTCCACCTTCACCCCGTCGATGCCCTGGGCCGCGAGCGTACCGTGATAATCGTCGTAAAATCGACCGATGTCTCGGCTCGCCACGAGGCCGACGAGACTCCCCCACCAAACCTGATTGAACGCTGGGACGTGCGAAAGCACCCCCTCGTTGAACTGCCTGGTCTGCTCCACCACGCGATAGGCGCGAAGTGCAGACCCGTCGACGCCGCCCCAGTACCCGATGAGTGCGTGCCATACGAGAACCACATCGACGGCGAACTCACTCTTGGCCATCCGTACGGTCGGCCTCAGATCTCCGTCGAATTTCTCGTTGGCCGAAAACGATACGAGCCGTCGCTCCCCTGTCGGCATTTGTGCCGTGCTCTGCCAGCCGTCGTCGAGGATCAGCGTTCGGGGCGGAACGCCGCCCGACGCGAATGCTGCGAGGCCCTCCCGCACGCGGGCGGCGCTCACGTCCTGGTAAAAGGCGTCCCAAGTGCACCAGCCGAAGTAGTCGACGAAGTCGGGTAGTTCCTTGTCGCGCCGGAGACGACCCCAACCAAGGCGCTGCGCGACTGACTGGGCGCCGGCGCGCACCATCGCAAACGGATCCGTTCCGTCGGCGACGTAGAGCGCGAGACCCCCTTCGCCCGGTGCGAACGAATCCCCGGTCTCTCCGAGAAGTTCGAGAGTGTCGTCCTTTCTACCGCGAATCGAAAACCGAAACAGGTCTCCGATGAGAGGGACGAGGAGAAGCCAACGGCCGTCGCGGAGCGCGCCGAGAAAGAACTGGGTCTCCTGAGGAACTTCGGAGACGCGGATACCCGCCATCGGCTTCATCCAAAACGGCTCGTAGCGGTGGCAAACCGTAAACTGCTTCAAGTCCGCCACCCGTCCCAGGCCGAAAACCTGGCGCGACGACGACGACTTTGCGCGCGCGACGAGGAACATTCCGTGGCCAGCGGCGTCTAGTTCCGGCTGAATGTCCTCCTCTAGCCCAATGAGGAGCGCGCGATCGTTCGATACGATTGCGCCTTGGTTTAGGGTAATGGACATGTGAATCTACGCGGACTCGGTCGATGGAACCGCGAGACGCGAAACGCGCCAGAGAACGTACTGGCTCCAGTCAATTCGAATTGACTCTACCCTCCGAGCTACCATACCTTCAACGGCGCCCGTCCGAAGCGAGTGCGCTGTGAATCCCACCCCCGCGGAGGCGGCGACCAGCCGCAGAAGCTTTCTTGCCTTCCTCGGGCTCGGAGCGGCCGCGGCCGCCGGCTCAGGTTCCGGCTTCGGGTGCGGTCGCCATTCAGGGGCCAGAGGGGCCTCGACGACCGCCGCGGAGGTATCGGCCCTGCTCCCCAAGCACACGCCGCTACGCCTCCTCGAGCCCGACATTCCGGGCGACGGACTTATCCCGGACGGCTACCTGAAATATCCGTCTCAACTCCGTCAGGCGGTCGCCCATAGGCCCGGCACGAGCGGGCGGCTCGTCAAGTCCATGTCACCGAACTGGGGCCCCTCGCCGCCCGGACTCGGACGGAACTCCTTCCTCGACGCGGTCAATGCGCAGCTCGGCGTCCCGATCAATCCGAGCTTGCAGGACGGCAACGGCTACGCCGACAAGCTGAGCGCCATGCTCGGCGCTCGCGACGTGCCCGACCTTCTGTCGGCGCCTGCCTGGGAAATCGACAAGATTCCACGGTTTTCCCAAGCGGTGAAGGCGCTCTTCGCGGACCTCACGCCCTATCTGAAGGGCGATGCGATCGACGCCTATCCCATGCTCGGAACGCTGCCTACGGCCGCCTGGCAGTATGCGGTTTGGGGCGGCCGCATCGCGGCGGTCCCGTTTCCTTCCGACGGTCCCTTCCCCTGGGCGCTCTTCTACCGCAAAGACCTGACCGACGCGGCCGGCATCGCGGCCCCGACCACGATCGACGGGCTCTTCGACTTCGGCAAACGGATGACCAACCCCGGCAAGGGCGTCTGGGCGTTCGGCAACGTCTTCGACATGGTGCAGATGTTCTTCAAATGTCCGCACGTCAAGGGTGGATGGAGAAAGAAGGCCTCGGGTGGCATCGAGTTCAAATACGAGATCCCCGAGTACCGACAGGCGCTCGAATTCACCGCTCGTCTGTATCGCGAAGGTCTCGTTCATCCGGATCTCGTCGCCAGCAATGGAGGCGACGCGGCGCAGCTCTTCGCTGCGGGTAAGATCGTCGCATACGAAGACGGGCTCGGGGCGTGGCGAGGCGGCCAAAGCGAGCAAGCGAAGGTCACGCCCGGCTACAACATGCAGCCAATGGCGATCTTCTCCGCGGTGGGGGGCGAGCCGCTCGCCTGGGGCGGAGCCGACCCCATTTTCTATACGTTCGTCCGAAAGGGACTCGGCAAAGACCGCACCGAGGAGCTCTTGAGGGTGCTCGACTGGTGCGCGGCTCCCTTCGGGTCCACGGAGTACGAGCTAGCCCTCTACGGCGTCGAAGATCGGCACTTCACGCGTGCCGCCGACGGCAGTCCCGTTCCAACGGACCTCGGTCGGAGGGAACTGGCCGGGCAGTATACGTTGCTTGGAGGCCGGGTTCCCGCGGTGGTCGGCACCGCCGACCTTCCGCATTTCGTGCACGATCTGCTGGGCTACCTCGGCGCGACGGTCAAGTACCTCGAGCCGGACCTTTTCGCGGGGATCAAGCTCGAGCTCCCGGCCAACTACTCCAAGGTTCAAGTGGCCACGGAGGACAAGCTCAACGACGTTCTCCGCGGGCGCCGCCCGCTCGGGGACATCGATACGATCGTCGCCGAATGGCGAAACACCGGGGGCGACGAGGGTCGGGCATTTCTCGAAAAGACCCTCGCGGACAACGGTCGATGAACACCCGACGCTCCCTGCGCATGCGACTGCGCGGAGACTGGCCGCTCCTACTCATGGTTGCGCCGGCAGCGCTCATCGTGCTCATTTTTCACTATGTGCCGACCCTCGGCAACGTCATCGCATTTCAGGACTACAACCCGTTCGAGGGGAACAACGCGGTCGACGCGTTCATTCACAGCGACTGGGTCGGTTTTGACAATTTCGAGACACTCTTTCGAGACCGGGCCTTTTGGGACGCGGTCCGGAACACGCTATCTATTACCCTCTTTCAACTCGTATTTTTCTTTCCGTTACCAATCGCGTTGGCCATCCTGTTGAACGACGTGTCCTCGCCGAAACTTCGAAGCTTCATCCAGGGCGTCGTCTACCTTCCCCACTTCTTCAGCTGGGTGCTCGTCATCACGTTCTTCGTCCAGATGCTCGGCGGCGCGGGCCTTTTGGCCCAAGTCATGCGGCAGCACGGGCTACACGAGTGGAACGTGATGACCAACCCGCACGCGTTCGTTGTCCTCGTGACCAGCGAGGCGGTTTGGAAGGACGTCGGCTGGGGAACGATCGTCTTCTTGGCGGCGCTGGCGGCGATCGATCCGACCCTCTACGAGGCGGCGGCGGTCGACGGGGCGGGGCGCGGCCGGCGCCTGTGGCACATCACGTTGCCGGGACTACGGCCCGTGATCGTCCTTCTCCTCATCCTTCGCATGGGAGACGCGCTCAGTGTCGGATTCGAGCAGTACATCCTGCAACGGGAAGCCGTCGGCCGCCAAGCAGCCGAAGTGCTGGACACGTTCGTCTATTATCAGGCGATCGTTCCCCAACAATGGGGTCTCGGGGCAGCCGCCGGCCTTTTCAAGGCGCTGGTCGGGCTCGTCCTCATCTTGACCGCCAACAAGATGGCCCACGGCCTCGGCGAGCAGGGAGTCTACGCGAAAGCATGAGCGGCACGAACGCCAGAGCCCGGGAGTCGCCCGCTCGCCCTCCGTGGGAAGAAAAACCCTCGATCGCCTTTGCCCTCGGGAAGGGCGCCGTACTCGGCCTCGTCGTTCTGGCCGTGCTCGTCCCGATTTGGTCGGTCCTGGTCACCAGCCTCTCTTCTAGAGAGACCATCAACGCCGCCGGCGGGATGGTGGTCGTCCCGAAGGGGATCGACGTTTCGGCTTACGTAACGATTTTTTCGGGCGGCCAGGTCGCACGCGCCGTTTGGGTCAGCGTCGTCGTGACCGCGTCGGGAACACTCTTCAGCCTATTTTTGACCGTGCTCGCTGCATACGGCCTTTCGAGACCGGGATCGCTGGCGCACCGTCCCCTCCTCTTCTACTTCCTTCTCACCTTCCTCATTTATCCCGGGCTGGTGCCCAGTTACCTCGTCGTGACGGGGCTCGGGCTCAAGGACAGTCTCTGGGCGCTGATCGTCCCAACGGCGTTCAGCGTATTCAACTTGGTCGTCATCCGCTCGTTCTTCATGAGCATTCCGAAGGAGCTCATCGACAGCGCTCACATCGACGGTGCGACCGAGTGGCAAGTCCTTGCCCTCATCGTTCTCCCGCTCTCCAAGGCCGTCGTCGCCGTGGTGGGTCTCTTTTACGCCGTCGGGTACTGGAACGCGTATTTCAACGCGGTTCTCTACATCGACGACAACGACAAATGGCCGATCCAAAGGGTGCTTCAAAGCTACATCTTGGCGGGGCAGTCTCCCCATTTTTCGGGTGGGGCCGTCCATGTTCCGGGTGTCACGGCGTATCCCCCTACACTTGCGATCAAGATGGCCGTCATGGTGGTCACCGTCATCCCGGCCTTGCTCGTCTACCCCTTCGTTCAGAGACACTTCACGAAAGGAATGATCGTGGGAGCGGTGAAGGGGTGAACACGCCGGCTCGCTCGGCCGGCGGTCCCTACTTTACTTGGGGTCCCCATATAGAATTCCTCTGCCCCCCGTGCCGACGTATACGCGCCCGTAGATTCGCGGGTCCCCGGTGATCGCTCCGACGAATCCGAACTGGTGTCGATTGTCGTTGATGCGAGCCCAGCTCGCGCCCGCGTCGTCGGAGCGGTAGAAGCCCGCGGCGTCGTTCGCTTTCCCGACGACGTAGATCGCGGGATATGTCTTGCCGGCAGCGGCCTTGCCGAAGCCGAGCGCAACGGAGTCGGATACCGTCCCGACGGTTCGATACGTTTTTCCGGAGTCGGTCGAGCGGTACAACTCTTTTCCGGTCGTCAGCCACAGGTCGCCTTCGACACCGGGCACCGCGTGGACGGAGCCCGCCCCGAGATTGTATTCGGGGAGCGTCGGCAGCGCACCGGGCGCGACGACGAAGTGGGCTCCGCCGTCCGTGCTCGCATACGCCCGTCCGGTCACGACGTTGTATGCGTAGAACTTGCTCGCGTTGACCCGGTCAGCCCCGATCTTGATGTTGCTGGGCGCCCAGTCGGGCGTTTTCGCGGGATCCGGCAAGCCCTCCGCGCGCGCCCAAGTCGCACCATGATCGCGTGTGTAGACCGTGGGACCGTCCTTCGGGGCCCAGAGGAAGGTCGCGCCGTCGGACGAAACGGCGATGATACCCGAACCCTTGCCGCCTGGCATCGACGCAAAAGGTGACCATTGGGCACCGCCATCCAGGGAGAACGCGCCATTCTTGCCCTGACCTCCTTGTCCGGCCCGCGCCACGATTTCCGGCTTGGTCCATGCGCAGTCGATGCTGCTGCCGCTTCCGAAAATTGGATTGTGGAACATGCCAGCCGCAGGGGAGGTCTTCAAGTCGTCGTGGCGGAATCCGCCGAGATCTCCGACAGCGCTGAGGAGCACTGGGCCGGCGGGTGGGCTCAGCAAGTCCGCCACGACGGTTTCCTCGAGCCCGCGGTCTCGGAAGCTCCAGTGCGTCGGCTTTTCGGCGTCGACCGCGTTGGCGTCGTCGCTTCCCCAAATGCCTTGACCGGTGACGTAAAACACGTGCCCCGAGTCGAACGGGTCTATGTCGATGTCGCCCATCCAGCCGACCGAGCTCGGCTTGTCGGCGTCCCAGTAAAGATACCTCGCGCCCGCCTCGTCTTTGACGGCTTTGGGCCCGATCGCCTTCCAGTTCTTGCCGCCATCGGTCGTGCGGAAGATTTCGTCGCCCTTTGTCCAGCGGTCAATCGTGCTCACCATCACGACCCCTGAATGGGCGGCGTCCACCGAGAGGCCGCCATACCCGAATTTGTCGCTGGCCCGATTGGGCGCGGCCGGCGTGACGTTGGTAAATGCGTTTTGCCCGGCGTCGTACTTCCACACCGCGCCGTCGACCACGTCGTTCGGTCCCGGTCCGCTTCCGTAACTCAGGTACAACGTGCCGCGAGAATCGAACGCAGCGTGGCTCGGCATCATCCCGAGCGGCTGATTGGGCACGAGTTTCCACGAAGCACCGGCGTCGATGCTCTTGAAGAGACCCCCATCGGTCCGAGCGACGCCGGCGTAGAGCACGGGTGTCGGCTTGCCCCGGACACCACTTGTCTTGTCGAATACGACGAAAACCACGCCGATGTTCTCCGGATCTTGTTGCGCCGGAAAACTCGTAGAGTGCCAGGTCGCTCCCGAGTCCGTGCTCTTCCAGAGGCCCTTGGCGCGTGACCCGAAATAAAGAATACTCGGTTGATCGGGATCCACGGCGAGCCGCTCGCCGTTGGAGCGGCCGTTCTCGTTTCCGCCCATTTGAATGGGCATGTCGATGCGCGTCCACGAGTTGCCGCGATCTTCCGACTTCAGAATGGCCCCATTGCCAGCCCAGGATTTCACGTACGTCCCCGCCGCGGCGTACACTCGGTTCGGATCGACTGGGTCGGGCGCAATGCTTTCGATACCCATGAAGCTCGAGTCGCGCGGAAGGTCATCATTGAGCGGGATCCACGTTTGGTCGGCGCCGTTCCAACGATACGCGCCGCCTACGTCCGTCCGTGCGTAGACGAGGCCTTTTTCGACCGGGCTGAAGACCACCCCGCTGACGAAACCACCGCCGAGAATCGTCACGTTCTTCCAATCGTACGGCACGCTGAGCGCCGAGCCGCTGCCGCTGCTGGCCGAAGCGCCGGTCGTGGACGCGCTTCCTGCACTTCCCTGACCTGTCGGGGCCGCTACGCCGGCCATCTGGCACGGGCAGACCTGACATCCCAGCGAAAACCCGGCGGCGGACAGCAGGGCCTCGGCAGTGGTCCAGAGGAGCCGGGTCGCAATCTTCATGGGCCGCCTTTTCTCATGCCGGCAGCCGCCATACAAGGTCGGCTTCGAATCCGAGCGGGTTCGTTTTGCTGACGCGCCGCGCGAAACGGCTACACGAAACCGGCCAAACCGGATAGGACTGGCGGGGCAAAAGGAGAGTCCGATGTTCTTCCGCCTCGGCGCTGTACGCCAGCTTTTCATGTGCGCGCCGGCCATCGTCGCGCTGTCAGCCTTCGCGTGCAGCGCGACCAAGCTCGGTGCGACCGACGCCGACTTCGCCAAGGCGCGCGCGGCGACGAGCGCGGGTGCCGAAGTCTTCTCGCGCGAGTGCGCTCGCTGCCACGGCGAGCACGGCGAGGGCTTGGCCGGCGCGTCACCGATTCTCGGACCGGGGGCACTGCCCGAGTTTCCACGCGACAATTCGGGCCCAAGCGCGACAATCCAGGACCCCCAACAAATCCAGATCCAGATTCAGAGCCGCCCGGCGGGGGCGCCATGGCGGGACCCGTTCCGCGATGCCCAAAATCTGTACGACTTCACGAGCGAGCACATGCCGAAATCCCGTGCGATGGAGCTCAAGCCGGACGACTACTGGGCCGTGATCTCCTTCGTCATCGCCGCTCAAGGCGGACAGATTCCCCCCGGAGGCATCAATCCGGGCAACGCGAGAACAATTCAAATTCCGAGACGCTGATCACGGCGGCCAGGAAAGGAGGCCAACCATGTATCTCGGCATCGACGTCGGAACCTCCAGCGTGAAGGCCGTGCTGGTCGGCGATGATCAGCACATCGTCGCGGAGGCAAGCGCCCCGCTGACGGTTCAACGTCCGCAGCCACTGTGGTCTGAACAGTCGCCGGCGCTTTGGTGGAGCGCGACGTGCAAGGCCATGGACCAACTGCGAAGTTCCTCGCGCGACGCTTTCGTCGCGGTTCGGGGCATCGGCCTTTCGGGGCAGATGCACGGCGCGACGCTGCTCGACGCGAACCTGAATGTGCTTCGTCCAGCGATCCTATGGAACGACGGCCGGAGCCACGCCGAATGCGCCGAACTCGAGGCGCGCGAGCCCGCTTCGCGGAGTATCACGGGGAACGCGGCCATGCCCGGATTCACCGCGCCGAAGCTTCTATGGGTCGAGCGCCACGAGCCCGCCATCTTCGCGAAGACGGCGCACGTCCTGCTGCCGAAAGACTGGCTCCGGCTCGAACTGTCCGGCGACCTGGCCACCGACGTGTCCGACGCCTCGGGCACGTTGTGGCTCGACGTCGCAAACCGCCGATGGTCTCCAGCGATGCTGGCCGCTTGCCGCTTGCCGGTCAACTCCATGCCTCGCGTCTTCGAAGGCCCTCGGCCCACGGGGACCATGCGGCCGGATCTGGCGAAGGAGTGGGGATTCTCGACCGCTCCCATCATCGCAGCGGGGGCGGGTGACAACGCAGCCGGCGCTGTAGGAGCCGGCGTCGTGAAACCAGGCCAGGCCCTGCTTTCGCTCGGCACTTCCGGAGTCGTCTTCCTCGTCACGGAACAATTCGCCCCCAATCCCGCAGGCGGCGTTCACGCGTTTTGCCACGCCATCCCCGATACGTGGCACCAAATGTCCGTGATGCTCAGCGCGGCCAGTTGCCTTTCGTGGGTCGTCTCGGCCACGGGCGCGCGCAACGAGGCGGCGCTCCTCGACGAGATCGAAGCAAGCGGGTCGAGGCCGAGTCCGGTCCTCTTCTTGCCCTACCTGTCGGGAGAGCGAACCCCACACAACGATCCAAAAGCGCAAGGCGTGTTCTTCGGCCTAACGCACGAGACGACGCGCGCAGACCTCGGTCGCGCCGTCCTCGAGGGGGTGGCTTTCGCGTTCGCCGACGGAGTTCAGGCGCTACGAGAGGCGGGAGGTGCTCCTCGCGAGATAACCGTCATCGGGGGAGGTTCTCGCAGCCTGCTCTGGACTCGGGTTCTTGCCAGCGTCCTCGGTGAAACCCTGCTGATTCGCCGTGGCGCCGACCTCGGGCCCGCGTTTGGCGCCGCGCGCTTGGCCCGGATCGCGGTCACGGGGGAACCCGTTGGAAGCGTTTGTCCGGCGCCACCCGTCGTAAGCCGGGTCGATCCGGACGAGTCCTTGCGAGACCCCTATCTTCGCCGGCTCGACGTATATCGTGACCTCTACCGCCGACTGCGCCCCGTGTTCGCGGGCGCACCCGGCTGAACTTCGTTTACGGAGGCTGCATGCGGTTTGGAGACGGCGCATGGCGGATGTTGCCCGACGTAACGCCCGTCTATTTGACGCGCGTGGAAGAAGTCCGGCTGTCCGACCGGGAGGCGATCTTCCACGTCTTCAGCCGCGCCGAGACGGAGCGGTGGGCGACACTTCAGGGCGACACGTTCACGGTCCACGTCACCTCCCCTGCCGACAACGTCTTTCGCATCCAAGTCACGCACTACAAGGGTCGACGGCAACGAGGACCTTGGTACGCCCTCCACGCGACGCCGAAGCCGCTCGATGCACACGATTCCGCGGGAGCGACGACCCTGACCTCCGGCAGGTTACGACTCGTCGTCACCAAGCAACCTTGGAGCATGCAGTTCCTCGACGCGGAGACCGACGAGCCTGTGACATCGAGTCCCTACAAGGCGGCCGGATTGATGGACAAGAAGGGGCATGGTCGCTTCCTCCGGGAGCAGTTGACTCTGCGTCCAGGAGAGCTCATCTACGGGCTCGGGGAGCGCTTTCAGGCGCTGGCGCGCAACGGGCAATCCGTCGACATGTGGAACGACGACTGCGGAACCTGCTCGGACAAAGGCTACAAGGACGTGCCGTTCTTCTTGAGCAGCGCGGGGTACGGCGTGTTCGTCAATTCTCCCGGGCGGGTATCGTTCGAAATTGGCACCGAACAAGTGATGCGCGCCCAGTTCGCGACTCCCGGAGAAGACCTGGACTATTTCCTGATTCACGGGCCGGCCCCGAAGGATGTCCTCCGGTCCTTGAGCGCGCTCTCCGGGCTTCCGGCGCTGCCGCCGGCGTGGTCGTTCGGGCTATGGCTGACGACGTCGTTCGTAACGGACTACGACGAAGAAACGGTCATGGGCTTCGTCGACGGAATGTTGCAAAGAAATATTCCGCTTCACGTCTTTCATTTCGATTGCTTTTGGATGAAGGCGCATCACTGGGTCGACTTCGAATGGGACAAGGACGTATTCCCCGATCCCGAAGGAATGCTCCGACGACTGAAAGACAAGGGCCTGCATATCTGCGTCTGGATCAATCCATACGTAGCGGAGCGGTCCCACTTGTTCGAGGAGGGCGTGGCCGGCGGGTTCTTGCTCACGCGCCCCGACGGCGACGTCTACCAGCGGTCCCGATGGCAAGCCGGAATGGGCTTCGTCGATTTCACGAATCCAAGCGCAGTCACGTGGTATCAAGATCAGCTCCGGCGATTGCTACGCATGGGAGTGGATGCTTTCAAGACGGACTTCGGAGAGGAAATTCCGACCGACGTCGTCTACTTCGACGGCTCCGATCCGGAGAGAATGCACAATTATTATACGTTCCTCTACAACAAGACGGTCTTCGAAGTTCTCGCAGCCGAGCGGGGCGCCGGCGAGGCACTCGTTTTTGCCAGGTCCGCCACCGCGACGAGCCAGCAATTCCCCGTGCATTGGGGTGGCGATTCGTACGGTACCTTCGAGTCGATGGCCGAAAGTCTCCGCGGCGGCCTCTCGCTGGCAATGTCCGGCTTCGGGTTCTGGAGCCACGACATCGGCGGTTTCGAGAGCACCTCGCCGGCTGGCGTCTACAAGCGTTGGATAGCGTTCGGGCTATTGTCGTCTCACAGTCGGCTCCATGGCAACGCGTCCTACCGCGTTCCCTGGCTCTACGACGAAGAGGCCGTCGATGTCCTGAGGCACTTTACCCGCCTCAAGTGCCGCCTCATGCCCTATTTGATGCAGGCCGCAGTGGAAGCGCACCGAACGGGTGTGCCGATGATGCGCGCAATGGTGCTCGAGTTTCCGGGTGATCCGACCTGCCGCACGCTCGACCGGCAATACATGCTCGGCGGAAGCCTCTTGGTAGCCCCAGTGTTTCACGAGAGCCGAGCGGAATACTACCTTCCGGACGGCGACTGGGTCCATCTCCTGACAGGAGAGGTCAGACGCGGCGGCCGGTGGTTCTTCGATGTGCTCGATTTCTTCGGGCTCCCGCTCTGGATTCGGCCCAACGCGGTGCTGACAATGGGGCCAGAGAGCAGCCGTGTCGACTATGACTACGCGGCGGGAGTCCAGCTCGTATGCGGCGTACTCGACGGAGCTACCCCGAGCTCAGTCGACCTGGTCGACACGCTGGGGGAGCGATCGACCCGATTCGACCTCGCCCAGGATGGAAATAGGCTCGTGGTGACGAATCTGGACGGGCGTAGGGACTATCTGGTTTCCCTGCCGTGGGCGCGCGGCGTCGACGAAATCGACGGGGGGATTCTGCCCACGGATTCAGGGGAAGATCGGGGCCGCGGCGCCCACGTCCTTGCCATGGCGCCGCGCGTTTCAGTCGTGTGGCGATGACGGCAGATTAGGCACCGCCGCCGAGATAGGAGCAAACGCGCCTTCGCCGTGGTTGCGCCCGCTGCCCAGGAGCCGGCGGTGCCGCCCTCTCAATAGAAAAATAGTTGCCACTGCAAGTCGAACTGGTTGTAGCCGTGGTCGGGCGAACCGGGTTCGATGCGGGTGTAAAACGCTTTCACGTTCGAGTTATGGCCAAACGGCCAAAACGCGACGCCCCCGCAATAACGCGTCTCGTCCGGGGGCGGCGCAGTCGGCGACGACGCATAGGTCCGGTTCTCGAAGCGTACGATGGGACTGAACATGATCGGTGCGATGAGGTAGCCCGCCTCCGCCATGATGGCCGTCTGTTTCGGCAGCGGAATTGCGGTCGCCGGAGCGACCGGCGTAATGAACGTTCCGCCGTCCCACTGGGCCACGTTGACCTGCGCGGTCACGACTCCCGGTCCGAGGGGCATGTCGAGAAACGCGTCCACCGCCCAGTACTTGTAGTTGTCCTGGAAGTCGTACGAACCGCCGACCGAGAGAATGCGCTTCGCCCCAAGGTACGTTCCGTTGTAGAAGAATCCCGTTTCGGGGTCGAGTAAGTTGATTTGAACCCGTGCCGCGACCCGGAAGAAGTTCTGACCTCCGACCTGCGCATTCGCAGGAGCCATCGCGGCGACCGGCGCGTTTCGCAAGCCCTGGAACATGCCGACGCGATATTCAACGTGACCGTCCAGAAGGAGGCCTCGCAACTGCGCGCCCAAATCGCGACCGACGGGACTCGGCGTCAAACTATGAAACACGTCCGAGCTGCGGAACGAGTTCGAGAAGTAATCCCAGCTATAAAGCGTGGTGGCGCCCTGCAACGCATTGTGGGCCAAGGGCGGCAGCATGAACCCGGCGTCGAGCTTGATTTGATCGGCCAGCGGCTTGTACGTCGCGAAGGCGTCCTGGATGTTCAGGCCGGGGCTTTGCTTCATCCCTTCAGCGTTGGCCTTGAACAGATTCGGATAGTCGGTCTCGACGAAATATTCGAAGTGCCCGAACAGCGTTCCGCCCACCATGAACCGCGTGCGTCGCAGATAGAGGTTGTTGTTCAACCCGTCGGCGGTCGCGCTGCCGAGCGCTTCATAGGTGGGCTGCAGGAGCAGCCCGAGCCGAATGCTTCCGTCTTTGCCCTCGATCCGAAGGGGGCTCGCGACGGGCAGCATGGCCGTCGAGGCAGGGGGCGGTGGCGGCGGCGTGGGCTCGGCGGCCGGGGGTGGTGGCGGCGGCGGCGCGGGAGAAGACGGCGCTTCCGTGGGTGGTTCGGGCGGCGGGGCGGTTTCGGCGCCGGGCGAGGAGGGCGCCTGAGCGCTCGCCAAACTTGGAAGGCCCTGGGCGGCCAGAACGAGAATCGCAGACCACCCGTATCGATTTGCCATGGTTGTGCCTTCCGCAAGCGCGACACTTTTCGGTGTCGGCCGCTGCGACCTTGTTTCACAGGCATGTCGATGTCAAGCACTTCTCGTTTCCAAAGCTCCGCGAGCTTTTCGCTTGACCGCGCCAATAGAATGCAGTTCGCGCTGTGTCGCTGTGCACACGACCTCAACGCGCTGCGCCAATCACATTCTGAGCTGCTGTCCGCGGACCAGGTCTCCGAAAAGGCCCGAGCGGGCAATCAATTCGTCGTAGGTGCCGTCCTGCACGATACGTCCACCATCGAGAACCACGATGCGGTCGCACGTTTTCACAGTGGCCAACCGATGCGCGATGAAAATAGCCGTTCGACCCGCGAGGTTCTTCTCGAGGGCGTCTTGAATGAGCTTCTCGCTGACGGTGTCGAGCGCGCTCGTCGCCTCGTCGAATATGAAGAAATCGGGTTCGGCAAGGAGCGCCCTCGCGATCGCCAGCCGTTGCCGCTGGCCACCCGAGAGCGTGGAACCTCCCTCCCCTACGCGGGCCTCGAGTTGCCCGGGAAGGCCACGCACGAACTCCCAGGCGTTGGCCATTTCACACGCCCGTCGAATCGCCGTGTCGGACGCCTCGGGGCGCGCCACCCGAACGTTGTCGCGGATCGACGCGCGAAAAATGAACGGGTCTTGAGGCACCACGCCTATGCGCTTGCGAAGCTCCGCACCTCGGAACTGGCGAACGTCAATTCCGCCGATTCGGACTTCGCCTAGACTGGGATCGTATAGCCGTAGCGCAAGTTGTGCGATCGTTGTCTTTCCGGCGCCGGACGGCCCGACGAACGCGAGCTTTTGGCCGTAAGGAATGGCGAGTTGTAGCTCCCGGAGCACGGGATGCTCAGCCTCGTATCCAAAGGTGACGTCAGCGAATTCGATAACCCCACGCGCCGGCACGTTTCGCGCGGACTCGTTTGGATCCGGAATGGTGCTGGCCGTGTCGAGAACCTTGCCGATACGCTGTAGCGACGCCGACGCCCCCCCCCAGAGCATGAAGCCCTGAAAGAGCTGTTGCAGGGGGCCGTAGAGTCCTTGAAACGAGGTGAAACAGCTGACGGCGACGCCCGTGCCTATCCGGCCTTGGTACACCCGCCAGGTGCACATCGCCATGAGCGCCACGTAACACACGTAGCTGAAACCCTCTTGTTTCATCCACTCGATGTGGCTGCGCACGTCTCGCTCATACGATTTTCGGCCGATGAAAAGAGCCTGTTCTTCGAAGTCCTCGAGAACCTGGGCCTCCATCGAATAGAGCTTCACGGCCTTGTTACCGCGCAGGAGATCGGCGACCCACCCGCTCACGTCACCTTCGATGCTCTGAAAGTCCAATTGAATTCGCTGCACCCGCTGGCGCGAGTGCGCCATGAGGAGAACGCTGCACGCCGAAGTGAACGTCAGCAGCGCGCCGATTGCGGGGTCCCAAACCCACATTGCGCCGAGAGTCCACAGCACTGTGACCACGGACCCGGGTCCGAATACCGACGCGTGCTGGAAGAAAAGCATCACGTTCGCCAGCGGGGTGCCAAACAAGTAACTGAGAAGCTCGCCCGATGGGTGCTGCCCGTGGAATCGGAGGCAAAGGTGGTTGACGTGTCGGAAGAATTGCGCGCGTAAATTAAAGGCGATTTGCTCGCGAGCCCAGGTGAAGAACCTGTATCCCGTGTGCCAGAGACCCATCCGCATGAACAAGGATATGACCAGATAGAGAATCCCCAGCCGAGCCACCCGGGACCACCGTTCGGACGCACTTATGCCGGTCGCATCGATGACGTCGGCGAAGAACCACTTCGGAAAAAGGTTCTGAAGCGCCATTGCGCCGCCGTGTACACCGCAGAGCACCGAAGCCGCGAGAATGTGCCACCGGTAGCGCACGAGGAGCGGCCAGAGATGGCGTCGAAATGAGTCGTTCGAGCTCCTCGACGTCACTTGGCCGCTTGTCGTCGACCGGCGGGCGGACGGCGCGGGCGCAACTTGGGCTGAAGCGGAGTGCTGTTCGCTGGTTTGTGAACGGGATGGGAGGCTCACCGGTGCGCTGACTCACTCGGGCGGATGCCGCAGGGTAGCGCCGCAAGTGCTCCGCGGCGTGCCCGGGCGTTACGAAATCGTCCTCGCGTGCCCTCTCTCCTCCCCATGCTCGGCCGGGTCCACGCGAAGTCCTCGTGAAGTGCTAGACGCGCGCCTTGCCGGGAAGTAAAGAGGACCATGACGGTCGCCACGGGACAGCTGTGGGAAGTCGCCGCGAACGCCTTCGGTGGTTTTGAGCGCTTTCGCGTCGATCGAGTCGAAAATGGCATGGCCTGCGGCACCATGATCGCGACTGGCCGAGCTGCGTCGTTCCACGCTTCTACTCTTGCCCGACACCTGCGAGGGGCTCGCGTCGTTCAGAACGCCGACGGTTCGCCCGCACTAAGGCCACCTCCAGGCAAAGAGCGACCTGGCCACGAACCAACGGCCAGCGACTACAGGCGACTCACGGCCCCGCGGGGGTTGACACCGGCCGAGCGCGAGGAATGGATGCGCGAGGCGGAGACCGACGCGCGCAAGGCGCGGTAGCCGGAGCCGACTCCTGACCGGACGCCCCGGCGCCGGCAGAGACGAAAGCCAGGGCGTGGGAGACCGGCGCGTCAGCCTGGTCACGTGGCCGTCACATCGTATTAACCTGAGCTCCACTCCAGGCTATTGACCGTATTCAATAACCCGACTACTCACACATCGCGTCCAACCTGTCCACAATTGCGGATTGCGCGTTGCACTGGTGTGACGGTCGCGCAACGCAATTGAGGGCTGAGGAAAGGCGAATGGCGCGGGCTCGGCTCGCACGCACCTCCCGCCTTGCAGCAGACCCCGGGCGGCCACGGAGAAGTTCTCATGCAAGCGACGTCGGCTTTGGGGCTCAAGAAGGAACGCCTAACCGATTTGCAGCCGCCCCCGGCGGCGGTGCTCAGCGGCATCGTACCGGGTCCGAGGCCGAGGAGCGCTGCGGTGACGCGACTGCTCGCCCTCGCCGCGCTTGCCACCCTTGCTTTCGGTGTCTTCGTCGCTTGCCGAGCCGCGTACCTCGCCTGGACGGACGCATGGGTGGCTCCTCTACAGCTGTCGCCGGATAGTCGCGACGTGCTCGCAATCCGGATGCAACAGGCCAAAGAGGAAGACGATCGCGCACGCTTCGAGAGTGAGCGAACCGGCGCAAAAGCCGAAATTGACGCGATCGATGTCAGCCTAGAGAAGTTACTCGCCTTGAAAGGCGCCTACGGCAGTGCCATTCGCTGGAGCACGAGCGATCACGATGGACAATTGGCCGCATTGCGCCAGCAGAAGTCGATTCTCGAAGGACAGCGCGCCATGATGGTCGACGCGATCGGTCGCGACGAAGCCGCCCTGCAGCGCGCTGAGCGCAACGTCGCCGCCGGGGTCGCCACGGACTCCGCGCTCGAACAAGCAAAGTCGACGCTCGCGCGAACCCGCGTCACGCTCAGCGAAAAGGAACTGGACCTGGCACGTGTGTCGGCCGCGATTGACGAGGCCTCCCGCGAGGCGACGGCGCTCTTCGGGGCGGGGAGCAACGTTTCCGCAACCGGCCCGCGCAGCGCCGACCACGCTTCTCCCGACGTCGTCCGATTCGATGAAGTGCGCATCAACGTCGAACTCCAGATTGCCAGGCTCCAGGCCGAGCGCCGTGAGGCGGAAGCAAGAGAGCGGGCCGCCGAGTCAAGCGTCGAAACGCTGGACAAACTGCGGCGGGAGCTCGAGTCGACACCGCAATTTCAGGCGACCCAGCGCGAGATCGATCTCGCCTTCGTGCCTTATCCGCACCTGAAAGGCGTGCATCCAGGAGATGCCGTATACGTGTGCAATTGGTTTCTTTTCGACTGCCACGAAGCGGGGCGCATAAAACACCTGTATCCCGGAGAGGTCGTGGCTGACGACCCATGGGGAAGCGCGGCCCGCGGTCGATACGTCGAGCTCGAGATGTCCGATCGGTACGCCGTGATCCAACGGACCCTGCGGGTGCGGGGTCAGCCGCGACCAGAAGCCGCTCGCGAGGCCGCGATCGTACTGGCTCACTGAGCGAATTCGGCCATGGAAAAGCTCGCGTGGTACGTCACGTCAATCCGCTCGTTCGCGGACGTGACGCCGTTCGCGCGCGCGCTGCTCGCTTGCGTGCTTCTGTACCAGGCAGACGTCGTCCTGCTCGTCGCGCTCTGGCTACTTCGTAAAGCCGGAGTCCTCCCGACCGACATCAAACTCGAGCCCGAAAACGCCAAATCCGCCATTGTCGTGCTCCCGACGCTGCTTCGAAAGCAGGCCGAGCTCGATGGCTTGATCGCCGCGATGCGCAGTATCGCAACGAACGGATATCTCGGACCGCTGTTCGTCGTTGCGTGCATCGACGGTACCGACGAAGCACCGAACTTGCACCGCGCCCTCGTCCATTGGGCGGAGAAGGAGCCGGTACCGAAGGGTGTGCGGCTCTACGTTGCGGGCACGCAAGACCGGCGTGGCAAAGCGGTGGCCATGGACACAGGCGTCGAGCATATCCAGAGCTTGGTCGGAAAGGGGAAGATTGATCGTTTTCCGGAGCTCTTCTTCAACATGGACGCCGACAGCGTCTTGGGCCCCGGGGCCCTCGAGCGAATGGTCTATCGTCTGACGCGACGGCGCTGGCTCGGCGGCCACCCCCACAACATCGTCACTTCGAACGTCATCGTTCCATTGGAGCAATGCTACGACGGTTGGCGCTCGATCTTCAGGCCCGAACACTGGATCGCACTCTCGGTAGCCCGTGAGTATCTGGGGGCCATAACGGCCGGCAAGGGTCCCTTTAAGCTCCTGCCGTCCGCGGAGGTTTCCGGGGCGCTCTATTGCACCTGGTCGGAAATCTACCTGGCCGCGCCGTACTACGCACGCTTCATGCAGACACTAAAACTGCGCGACTGGCTTGGATGGTGGATTGGCTCGCCTCCTCCCCGGTTCTCGCAATTTCGTGGGAGGCCGTTGCCGGAGGCCCTCACCGGCCCTGGTGACGACACATGGATGGGATGGTTCGCGAGCAGCGCGTCGTGGAAAAACGGGCGACCGCACTTCGACTTTCCTCGGACGCCGCTCCATGCTTTCGGGCGTTTTTTTGCTCTCTACGTCTCGCGTCCCGTCGCATTCGATCCTCTTGCCAAGGTTTTCAGCAAGACACCGACCACGGCGAAGGCCCTCTTCAAACAGCGTCTTCGATGGAACAGCTCCAGGGTGCAGGACCTTTTACGCCACGGCCTGTCCCTCATATACCACTGGTCGGTCGGTATCCCGCTCCTGGTCGATACTACGATCGTATTTACGACGATCACGATGTTCGCGGCCGCGCCCGTGGCGATACTATGTGGAGTCCGCGCTCCGCCGCCATCACTGGCGTTCGCCGTGCTCGCGTTCGCCGGGTACTACGTCAGCCGCTTGATAGCGACGGTCGTGGCTCTCTTGATCTCGGATAGCCCGCCCTCCGAGTGGGTCAAGCTCTTCGCGCTACCCGCCGCGGTTCCCTATCACGTCATCTTCAATACGATTACGCTCGTCATTGGCTATTACAGGGACGCCTTCGGCTTCGGGGAGCCGACGACTTTCGCACCGGAGGCTACCCTACTACGGAGCAATCTCACGAGAGTGGCTATCGCTTATCGCCTGCGGCGCGCCCTTCTCCTCGCTGCTCGCTCCGTGCGGTTCGGCGACGTTCCTTTCGGAGGATTCTGGTTCGGCTGGAAGCGGACACCGTTTACGCCGAGCGGCTTCGACGGCTGGGGAACGGGGAAAGCGCCCCCACCCGTTTTCTGGCCGAGCCGTCGACCCGAAGATCCGGTCGCGGCGGTCGATGTCGTCCGCGACGCAGGGGGCCCCACGCTATGAGTCCATTGCTCGCGATCCCTGGATGCCTCGGTTCAGGACTGCTGCTGATGCATGCGACGCTCATGTCTTCAGGATGCACACCGCCGACTAGGAAAGCCGTCGGGGAGCCCGCGCGCATTTCGACCTGGGTCTGGGATCGCGACACTGCCGTGAGGCCGGAGGCCCAACGAAGTCTGCTCGACTTCAGTCGATCGAGGAACATCGGAACGCTGTTCGTCCAGGCATCGTCCGACTACGAAGCAGGGGGCGAGTTCGACGAATTTGCGAGGCTCGCCGAAGGAGCCGCCGCACAGGCGGTTGCGGTCGTGCTCGTCGGTGGCGATCCTTCCTGGGCTCTCGCCGCACACCACGCCGACGCAGTTGCCTTTCTTCGACTCGCTGAGCGCCTCGGCGACCGGCTCGGCCGGAGAAATTTGCCGGTTGTGCATCGCGTCCTCTTCGACATCGAGCCCTATCTGCTTCAAGAGTGGAAGACATCGCCCGAGATCGTGGAGAAACAATATGTGACTCTTCTCGAGACGCTGCAGGATACGGGTCGATCCGCGGCAATTGGCGTGTGGCATACGATACCGTTCTGGCTCTCCGAGCGCATGGTCGACGGAAAGTCCCTCGATCGAACCGTTCTCGAACATTCCGACGGCGTCGTCGTGATGGCGTACCGTAACAAAGCGACCGACGTCGTCTCCGTCGCAACGCGGACCCTCCAACACGCCACCGAGCTCGGAAAGCCCGCCGTGGTCGCCGTCGAAACGAAGTGCGTCGAACCCCCCTATGTGAGCTTCTGTGGCGCGTCTTCCGAGAGCTTCGATGAAACGCTCCTTCGCCTCGCCTCCACGCTTCGCAGCTTTCCGTCGTTCGCCGGCATTGCCGTGCACCACTACCCTTCTTGGAGGGCCCTCGCCGAAGGAGCGAAATAGCCCGTCCGGTCCGGCGTCGAAGCGAAAGCTCGGTCGTCGGACGTTTATTTCCCGCACGACTAGGAGTGCCACCATGCGCAGTACGATCGCTTCCGTCGTCTTTGCCTTCTGTGTCGTTGCGGCCAATTGGTCGTACGCTCAAGACGCCGGCTCGGCGTCGCCTGACGGCGGACCGCCGCCTTGTCCCTCCGGGCCAGATTACGAGCCCGTTGAAACCAGGTGTGACGGCCTCGACAACGACTGCGACGGCTTGGTCGACTTTCTCCTTCCTGTAGCCGTGAACGAGTGCACTTCGCCGACGAGTTGCCATCCGGGCCACGCGTCGTGCTCGGGCGGAGAGGCGATTTGCCTCGCACCGGGGCCGTCGCCAGAGGTGGTTGACGGCGTCGATAACGATTGCGACGGCGTCGTCGACAATGTCCCACCGGCTTCCGTTCTGGACCGGGCGCTGCTCCTTGTCCCGGCCTACCTGTTCACGGACGGCCCTCCGGAAATCGACAATATTTCGTCGATCCTGGACCAGTGGGGAGTTCCTTACGATCGCCCGTCCTCTCCCGGAGATTTCGACAGCGCGCTGTCGTCGTTGTCGCAGTACCCGCTCGTCATCATCCCTGGATATCTCGAAGAAGACTATCTCGCCCCGTGGCGACAGGCACTGCTGGAGGCTTACGCAGAGCAGGGCGGTATTCTCGTGGTCTTCGAGCCTGTGTTGGCCGACAACAGCTCGACCCAGGAGCTGACGGGGACCACCACTACGGTACGGCGGACGGACGTGGACACGATCGTATTCAACGGCCCCCCCGCTATCGCGACCAATGCTCTCGACAGCCTGGAAGAGGACAACCTCGTTCTCAACAGTCCTGGCTCGGGCGAAACGATCACGGTAGTCGTCCTGACTCCGGCTGACTCGAATACCCAAGTCCTCGCGTCTGCCATGGTCCTGGGGAACCCCGTCGGAGCTGCGGTCACGCGGCGGACGGCCGGCCAGGGCGCCGTATACGCGCTCGGACACAACTTGCACACGTCGTACAGTACGCGGTGCTACGTCAACTGCTTCGAGCCTAGCGGGGATCTGGCTGGATTGTTTCTGCGTGAAGCGTTCCGCGAGGGGACGCGCGGGCACTTGGTCATCAAGCATACCGTGCCGGGTATGGAAGACTCATTGGCGATCCTGTCGCACGACTTGTGCGCCGAGGATGCTCAGCAGCCGGGGGTGTGGGGGGCGCCGGGCGCCCTGCAGGTGGCGAATTTGGAAGGGAGACGCGGCGCGAAAGGCAGCTTCATGGTTCCGACCGATTACGTCGACGGATACTATTCGACGTCACTCATGTCGGACCTCTGCGCGATTGGCATGTGCCCAGTCGGGGCGCATTCGGTCATTCATGCGCTCGACTTCGCGACGACGCCAGTTGGGACGTGCACGGAGACGGCGGCGACCTACCAGCCGGACGTGCAGGAAACTCTTTGCGGCGAAATTGGCGTGTCCGTGCAGCTATTGACGCAGGCGACCGGCATCGCGCCAATTGCCTGGAGAAGTCCCTTTCTGTACATAAACCCGCTCCAGTACGATGTCATGGAATCGGAGGGCATCCTCTACGACTCGAGCTATGCGGTGGGAGACCTCAAGTTCAACCTACCCCTTTCGCTCGCACGAACGGGCATCAACCAATACGAGTTCCACCATCGAGCTCTTTACAGCATGCCGATCGCTCTCGAAGACGGTATCGGTGGAATTGCCGATGGGGTGGACAATCGGATCGAGATGTCCGCTTCGAATGGCCCGATGTTCCAGACGCTATGGACGTACGCCATGCTCCGGAACGCGGACAACCACGCCCACACCCTGTCGCTCTTGCACCCGTCCTATGGAGTAAACGCGCCTACGAACAATCTCCAAAATAAGCTCGTCGTGCTCGACGCGTACCTGAAGGCGGCCCGCATGCGCGGCGTCCGAGTCGACTCCACGATAGCGGATGTCGTTGAGTTTTGGCGAGCGCGGGAAGGCGTGGACGTCCGCGCGACCTACGCCGGGGGCGTTTATCAAGGGACGATTTCCGTGGGCGTGGACCCGGCTCGAGATCTGACCCTCGAGTTCGGCGATGACATCGGTCAGTTCGCTTGCGCGAACTGTGGCAACACACGCCTCTCCGGCCATCGCGTCCTGATTCACTCGGTGCTTACGGCTTCGACCGTTCATGCGTTCACCGCGACCGTTTCGCATGGCGGCTCCCCGGCTCAGGGCGGAAAGCCTTAGCGTGCAGCGTCGCGGACGCGACAATCGGCGCCCCCGCGCGTGGAGACAGGCAGCGCGCCTGTGTAGGTCTTAGCGCTGACGCAGGTTTTCGGATAGCCGCGAAAGGGCGTCGACCGAAGTGCGCAGGAACACCCGATCGGCCTCGGCCGCGATGATTTCCATGGCGACCGTGTCGTGAGCCTGGGCCGAATCGGACGTCTCCGATCGCTCCAGGGCGCCCTGCGCATCGGCCATCGCGGACACCTGGCCCTCGACGATTTCGAGCTCCCGGCGCGCCTGGTCGAGGGCTGCGGCCACGTCGTCCGCCAGCTTTCGCAGCTTGAAAGGCATCTCCTCGGGGGCCGCGTGGAGCTCGTCGTGTCGTGCCTCGAGGTAGCGCGCCTGCGTGCGGTCGCGTGCTACCAACCCGAGGCTGTACGAGACCTCCGCGACGCCGTACCAGTCGACGGGCTCAATCGGGATGACGCCGGCCGTCAACTGAAACTGCCATCCGTCGAGCGAGTGGAGGTTCCACGCCTGACGCTCGACTTTCATCGTCTCCCTATTGTGGCGTTCGACGAGCTTCTGGAGCGGTTCGCGGGGCGCATCGAAATCGCGGGCCTCGAGCCGCTTCGTCTCCCCCATCACCTCGACGCGCTTTCGCTCGAGCGCGTCCGCACGTGAGCGGAGCTGATCGAACTCGACGACCGTGGCGACGCGCGCCGCGAGGCGCTCTTGGGCCCGGGCAGTCATCGCGCGCCAGCGGCTGCGGTTCTCGTTCAAATACGCCTCCTGGGCACGCAGGGCCTCGAGACGCGCCGCGTCGGCTGCAGTCTCGAGCACGCGTTCGATGCCGGCCGACGCCTCGTGGACGCTGCACTGCGCGTCGGCGAGCTGCCCCAGCTTGGTACCTTTGTAGAAGTCGAGGAAGGAGAAGACGATGCCCGTCCGAACCTGATAGCCCGTTCCCGCAGTGGCACCGATTCCGAGCTGGTTGCCGGCCGGGAACCGGATCCCCTGCACGACGACCCTGGGAGCCATCATGAGCGCTCGATCGCCGTCGGCCTGCGCGCGCACCTTGCGGCAGAAGGCCGATTCGTCTGCCCGTCCGGGGTGGGGAAAGAGTGACAATCCAACGGCTATCGCCGCTCCCCCGTTTCGAATGGAGCGCACGCATCGCATGGGGCGGGCGTTATGTCAGAAGCTGCGGCTGATGTCGACTGCCACAGCACAATTTGACGGCCGAGCCGAATAAGCCATCGAGCCCGCCCAAGCGTTCGACGTCCCGTTGCGCGTACGTCCCGTCATTTCAAATCCGCGACCTCTGGAGTAGACGGGCGTCATGAGACACTTCTTTCGGATCGTTCCAATCTTTGCGGTTGCGTGCGGGGGAGCGCCGGCCTCCCTAAATGCTCCCGCTGCGACCAAGCCGGCACCGCCGGCCGCCGCTTCGACCGGGGCCACTCCCACCGTTTCGACCCCGTCTACTCTCGCTCCGGCGTCGTCCGCTTCCGCTGCGAGGCCAGCGCCGAAGGTCATCTCGCAGGTTGACGTCCCGCCTTCTATCGCGTCGATCATCGCGGCTCCCGATCGCACGGACGAGGACAAGAAGCTCGACGCCGGCCGCCACCCGGCAGAGATGCTCGCGTTCCTCGGCGTTGCTCCGGGGATGCGCGTCGGTGAGATCGCTGCCGGTGGCGGATACACCACCGAGCTCCTCGCGCGCGCCGTTGGTCCAAACGGCGAGGTCTTCGGCGAGAACCCGAAGCTCATCGTAGAAAAGTACGCCGAAAAGCCCTGGAGCGCCCGACTCGCGAAGGCGGTCAACAAGCACGTTGTGCGGGTCGACAGAGAGCCGAGCGATCCATTCCCCCCCGAAGCCAAGGATCTTGACGTCGTGGTGGACATTCTCTTCTACCACGACACGGTCTGGCTCGGAGCGGACCGCGACGCCATGAACGCTGCGGTGTTCAAGGCGCTCAAGCACGGCGGTGTCTACGGGATCATCGACCACAGCGCAAAAGGCGGGGCCGGCGCAAACGACGTCAAGACGCTGCATCGTATCGAGGAGCGAGTTGTCCGCGACGAAGTCGAGCGCGCCGGGTTTCGGCTCGACAGCGTCGCGACGTTTCTCGCCAATCCGGACGACGCGCGAGACTGGAACGATTCCCCCATGCAAGCGGGTCCCAAACGGGGAACGAGCGACCGCTTCGTCCTCAAATTCGTCAAACCGTGAGTCCCCGCAATCACAGCGGGCAGGGAACAATCGCCGGCTTCCAGATGCCGCCCGCACATTGTTCGGCGGTTCCGCCGGGTACGGTGCACGCCCCATAGTTGCAGTTCAAACCTTCCTGCGTGCAGCGACTGCCGAGAGGGGCCCGAACCGACGGACAGCCCATTGCCGTCGCGTCCTGGCAGGCCCATACCGTCGAAGTCGAGCCGTCGAGCGAGATCATGACTGGCCCTGGCGGGACGACGCAGGCGCAGCGCCCGAGGAGATATTCGCAGATTAGTCCCGAGTTCGTGCAGTGCATCCCGCGCGGCACAGCAACGAAGTCGACGGGGCATCCGGCCGCCGCGGGAGGAGAGCAATCCGCGCCCCCCGCCGCTCCGGTGATATTCCACGTCCCCAGAGAGCACGTCGCGACTTCGTCGCAGCTCTGAACCGGGCTCGATCCGTACTCGCATTCGAGCCCTGAACCGGCAGAAGCGCAAGCGGTTCCCGAGGGGGGCGCGGTCGGCGGACACGGCAAGAGCGGGCCCCCGGAACTGCTGCTGCTACTTCCACTACTGCTGCCCTTCCCGCTGCTGCTGCCGGAGCCGCTGCTACTGCCGGAGCCGCTGCTACTGCTGGAGCCGCCGCTACTGCCGGAACCGCTGCTAGTGCCGGAACCGCTGCTAGTGCCGGAACCGCTGCTACTGCCGGAACCGCTGCTACTGCCGGAGCCGCTGCTGCCGGCACCTCCGCTTCCGCTCCCCCCCTCGCCGCCGCTACTGCCAGCTCCGCCGCTGCCGGACTCCTCGCCGCCGTCCCCACGCGGCGCCACGGTGAACTTCTGACCGCCGCAGGCGACGAAGATCGCACTTGCAGCGACCGAACTGAGGATCCCGAGCGCCCGCATGACACGATTCATACGACGAGAATAGAGCGAAGCGCGGACCAATTGCCATTGACGAGCCGGCGGCTTCGCACCCGCCGTTTTACACACATGTCGATTGGGCGCGCCGACGCGCCAGACGCGCAGGATTCGGTAGGGCGACACACCGGCCGGCGATATCGGCTCGCGCTTCGCGTCGATCCGGAGAAGCGCGCCTTCGTGACCGAACGGCATCGAAATCGGTGCTGGAGAAATCGACCTCTGACCGTATGGTTCTTCGCCAGCGAGCAGGTGGTATGATGGTTTCCGTGTCGCGCGTTTCGTTTCTTTTCGGTTACGGGCTTTTGGTCGCATCGATCGCCTGCAATTCCACGCCGGCGCGCTCCGGGGCGCCGCCTACGGCCTCAATGCTTGGCGCGGGCGCGTCGGACTCGGGGGCCTCGAATTCGGCGCCCCCGGACGCCGGCGCGTCGAACGCCCGCGCCGACGACGGCGGGCAGGCCAAAGCGTCAGACGCAACGGGTGACATTGCATTTTCAGCGGACGACGGTTCCGCCGACGCGAGCGTCGCGTTCGACAGCTCCAGAGGGTCTGAGCCGATTTCCGTGGATGCCGGCGGGGACTCGCAAACGACCGCCGCAGCTTCGGACGGGGGCGGGTGCGAGGGCGCAATCGTATGCGACGACTTCGAGAACGATACGGTGGGAGCCGCTCCCGGCGCGCCGTGGCAGGTCGCTCTAACGGCTGGAACGGTCACTGTCGATTCAACCCGCGCCGCGAGTGGAACGAAAGCGATCAAAGTCGTGGCGCCGATTGCCACGGGATACCGGTCGGCCATGCTTCGCCTCGCGGGTGCGGGTCTACCGACGCCCACGAACGTGGTCTACGGTCGAATGATGTTCTGGCTCGACTCGGCTCCGTCCGCGTCCGTTCACTGGACGTTCATCGACGGCTCGGGTCTCGTGCCCGGCGCGAATTACCATTCCGTGTATCGATACGGGGGGCAATTGCCCATCCCAACCGGCGACGGCGGCACCGGCAGTCAGCTCATGGCCAGCTACGACACGGTCGACTCCTATACCGGGGTCGGTCCGAGCTCCGACTGCTGGCGCCACTCGCACGCCCGAGCCGTGCCGGTGGGAGAATGGACCTGCGCGGAATGGGAGTTCGACGGGCCGAACAACACCCTTCGCTTCTGGCTCAATGGCAACCCGGCGCCCGACCTCACAGTCGCGAGCACGGGAGACGGCTGCATCTCCCAGCCGGCGACGTACGTTTGGGCCGCGCCGAGCATTCACCAGGTCGATGTGGGATGGGAGTCCTACCAGGCCGACGCCGCTCGGACGATTTGGCTCGACGACATCGCCATCGGGAGTGTGCGAATCGGCTGTCCATAACCGCGCGCTCGGCTCGGGAAGGGCGTTTCGCCGGGACTAATGCGTTGGCAACATCTATATTGAATAGTTCCGTCCTAGGCGGTTGAGCTATTGCCGAAGTTTTGGGCTACTGTCCGATGGCGCGCCCGCTGGAGGAATGACGATGACGACGACAAGCACGATGACCGATTCGGGGATCGAGCCGGAACCGATCAACGAGCCTACGGCGGGGCAGGACGAGTTCGAACTCACCGGTGAGCCTCATCTCGTGCAAGCGGAGCCCGAACCGATCAGCGAACCTCCGCCCAAGTCACTCCCACCCCCGCTCCCCGAAAGCGCGAGTCGAATACCACCGGAACGTGCCGCGGCCGACGCTGCCTGTGCCGATCGCATGCTGGAGCGGCTCGCCGCGAGCGACTACTCCGGAGCGCTCATCGCGGCTGAGGCTCTGCTCCTGCATCACCCGTTGCACAGCGACGCACTGGAGTGCGCGGAGATCGCGCGCTCGGAGCTTCGCAGACTGTACGTGGCGCGACTCGGTTCGCTCGACCGAGTGCCACACATCACCGTCGGCTGGCAAGGACTCTCCACGCTTTCGCTGGACTTTCGCGCCGGGTTCCTGCTATCGCGCGTCGACACGCGAAGTGCCCTCCGAGAGATCGTCGAGGGGTGCGGCCTGCCGCGGCTTGATTCCCTTCGAATCTTGTCCGAGCTCTACCTTCAGCAAATCATCGCGATGTCCGAGGAGCTCAATTCGTAGTGCAGGTCGGGTAGTCGGCCCGAAGAGCAGGGCCCGCTTCGCACAGCTGCGCTCGCCATAGCGCCCGTGTGGTCCTTCCCGAACCCCCGACGCCAACGGCAACGAACTCGCGGTCAGAAGGGCAACGGGGTGGGCACCCCCACCATCGTAACCTACCCGAGCGATGTCGAACGCTTGGCGGTTCGCCGTCCGCAACAGGGAGCCCATGCGATATAGGACAGGAAGCGAGGAGCGTATCGCCGCCCACCAGCCGCCGTCATGAGGGCGCACATCTGGGCTGCGGCGCTCATCGCCTCTTTGCTCTCGCGGACCGCCGCGGCCGAAGGGCTTTCCCCTCAGCCGCCGTCTTCGTCAGCCGTGTCTCTCCCTGCGCCGACCGTCTCCTCGGCCAAGCGGCCCCTGCCCGACTACGATGGGAGAGGTCCCGCTCCGAAGAGTGCCGGAGACATCGCCCTTTGGGTACCGCGGATCGTGCTCTCGCCACTTTACCTGACGACCGAGTGGATCATCCGCCGTCCGCTGGGTGCCGGCGTGAGCGCCGCCGAGCGCGCAGGCCTCCCGAACATCCTTTACGACTTTTTCGCATTCGGGCCCGACCACAAGGCAGGGATAATCCCCATCGCATTCGTGGACTTCGGCTTCAACCCAAGCTTCGGGGTCTATGGATTCTGGGACGACGTCGTCTTTCGGGGTAACGACCTGCGCGCTCACCTCTCGTTCTGGCCGGCGGGCGGGGGCGCGGAGGGTCGCACGCCTTCTTGGATCGGGGCATCGATCGTCGAACGCGTCCATTTTCACAAGAGCAGCAGCATCGAGATCAAGCTCCAGGGCTCGCGTCGGCCGGATCAGGTCTTTTACGGCATCGGACCCAACACGTTGCAGTCTGCACAGAGCCGCTACGGCGTCGACAAACTCGACCTCGGCGTGAAATTCGATTTTCCTATTTGGCGCGGCAGCAAAATAGACAGCGGCGTGGGGATCCGGGCGGCGACGTTCTACGACGGCCACTATGGCGGCGACGCAGGCATTCTACAGAGCGTATCGGCCGGCGTTTTCCCCCTCCCGGAGGGATTTGCCCGCGGGTACACGGCGCAGTACAGCGACGTCCTCGTCGCTCTCGATTCGCGGCGTCCCTACCCGGCCGCGGGATCCGGAGTCCGCCTAGAAGCCCAGGCGGAGCAAGGCAGCGACGTGCGCCAATCCGCGGCCTCCGGATGGCTCCACTACGCTGCCGGCGCCGGTGGGTTCTGGGACGTCAACGAGAACCGTCGCGTGCTGAGCCTCTCCGTGCTTGCGATGTTCTCGGACCCGCTTGGAGGCCGCCCGGTTCCATTCACGGAGCTCGTCACGGTTGGTGGCGATATCGCGTCTCCTGGGTCCTTCCCCGCCCCGATGCCCGGGTTCTTTCCTGGCCGCCTGCTAGACCGCAGCGCGGCAGTCGCGACTCTCCGGTACAAATGGCCTATCGGCCCTTGGATCGCTGGTTCGCTCCAGGGGGCCGTGGGAAACGTATTCGGTGAGCACCTCGACGGCTTCGATACGCGGCTTCTGCGCTTCTCCGGAGCCATCGGCATCGAAACCGACAGCTCGGTCGACAGTAGCTTCGAGCTCATCTTCGGAGTTGGTACGGAGACCTTCGAGCACGGCGGCCAAGTTGACTCCTTCCGTCTCGCCCTCGGTGTCACGCGCTTCTGAAGGACCCCACGATGATGTTGCGATCGATACGGCTACTTCCCTTTCTCGCGGTTTGCGGCTGCGCGGCCTCCAATCGGACATTTCCTCTTCGCGACCCGATCACCCAGGATACCGATCTACGCCCGGTCGCCGTCGCGTGCCACAAGTCCCCGACGCCCAAAGACCCGACCAACGTCTCTTGTGCGCCCGAAGTCTACGTATCTCCGCTGTACTGGGATGGCGTGGACAACATGCTCTTCCGGCCGCTATCGGAGGCGATGGCCATCGAGCAGCACGGCGAGGCAGTCGACGTGAACAGCCTCGACGAGGTGCCGGATTCTTCCTGGTTCACCAACCGCCTCGGCGTCCACCTCGTGAGCCCGGCGGACCTCGCGAGAGGCGCATGCAGCCCGGCGCAGATCCTCGATCCTGACAGCGGCGCCGACGGCACGTGGCTCATCGACCGGGGCAAGACCGACGGGTCCTCGCCCGGATTCCGAGTGACCATTCCGAACAAGGGGAGATTTCTCTTCAAAGGCGAGCCCAAGGACCAGCCCGAGCGGCCGAGCGCAGCCAGCGTCCTCGGCGCGGCGGTCTATCAGACCGTCGGATTCAGTTCCTCCTGCGAGCAGATCGTGTACTTCCGGCCCTCGCTGCTCAAGCTCGCGCCGGGACTCAAAGTCAAGAGCAACTTCGGTGCCATGGAGCCCTTCAATCAAAAAATGGTCGACAAGATCTTGGGCGACGCTCCTCACCGCGGAGGCTTGGTGAGAATGCAAGCTTCTGCGTGGCTCCCCGGCTACCTGATCGGTCCGTTCAGCTACACCGGCACGCGCCCCGACGATCCCAACGACATCATTCCGCACGACGATCGGCGCGAGCTCCGCGGCAGCCGACTCCTGGCCGCGTGGCTCGATCACTTCGACGCTCGTGAACAAAACTCCATGGATACTTGGATTGTCGATGCCGGCGGAGGCACGGGCAAGCCGGACGCCTCGCCCGGTCACGTCGAGCACTACTACTTGGACACGAGCGACTGCCTGGGATCCGAATGGGATTGGGAGCAGATTTCGCGGCGGCTCGGCTACTCGTACGTCGCCGATTGGGGCGACATGGCGCAAGACTTCGTTACACTGGGCATCCCCGTACGGCCCTGGGATCGGGTGAGGCGAAAGCGGGGGCGAGAGATCTTCGGCTTCTTCAACGTGAGTGAGTTCGACCCGGAGCATTGGAAGAACGAGTATCCGAACGCCGCGTTCAGCCGCATGACGGAACGGGACGGCGCTTGGATGGCCCGAATCCTCGCTCGCTTCACGCCTGACATGGTCCAAACACTAGGCCGAATGGTGCAGTTCTCGGACCCCGGAAATACGCTCTACCTGACGCAGGTGCTCCAGGGCCGACTCGACAAGATCCTCGTTCGGTATCTTTCACGTCTATCCCCGATTACCGATGTGCGCGTGGTGGCAAACGATCAAGTCTGCGGCGAGGATCTGGCGGAGACGCGACGCTTGAGCGCCGCCTCGTCATTTCGCTACGAGGCCCGGCTCCCGCAGGGTGCGACCTTGCCCGTCAGTCGCCGGCCCGAGGGCAAGATCTGCGTGACGCTTCCACACGTCGCCCCCGATGGCGGTTCTCCGGACAACGCAGGTGATCGCTACCTTCGAGTCGTGATTTCTGACGGTGTCGCGAGCGGGGTCCTCGTCGTCCACCTCTACGATCTGGGGCCTTCGCGAGGATATCGGCTCGCCGGACTCGAGCGGCCCGAGCCATGATGCTCCAGCCGGACGTCCTTCGGCTTCGCTGCGGAAGGGGACGCGGCTCGGCCGCGACCTGCCGGTGACCAAGCGGGTCCGTTGGATCCCCGGGTTTCTGGACGTGCGCCGCGACGAACTGGGCGCGCTCGTAACGGGGTTCCTCGTACTCCTGCTGCTCATCACGGCCCACACCGTCCTCGAGACCGCGCGCGATGCACTGGTGCTGACCCGGCTTCCTTCGCGCGCCCTCGGCATCGTCTACATAGCGGTCGCCGTATGCGTGTTGCCCGCCGCAGCGTTGGCTTCCCACGCGACCGAGCGTTTTGGCGCCCGCCGAACGCTTGCCGGGGGACTCGTGACGGCCACAATTCTGCTCGTGGCCTTCTTCGCGGCACCCGCAAACCGTGGCACGTCGGTGGCCGTCTACGTAACGAGCTCGTTGATCGGCGCGGTGCTCGTACCTCAGTATTGGAACCTCCTCGGCACGATTTTCAATGTCGCGCAGGCGGGCCGGTTGCTGGGTATCTTGGGTGCCGCCGGGGTTCTCGGCGGAGCCCTGGGATCTCTTACGGCCGCAGGGCTGCTGTCCGTCGTGCGCGTCAACGTGCTGCTGCTCGTGTCGGCGGGCGTTCTCTTGATTACAGCGGGCGCACTGACCTGGATGCCCCCGGACCAGCAGGCGCCACCGCCGAAAGCGGACATCATGCCATCCAGGCGAGCGACGGCCGCACTTCGCGAAGAACCGTTCCTCGGTCGGATAGCCCTTCTCGTCGTCGTGGCAACGACCGCGGCGCTATTTCTCGACTACTTCTTCAAGTGGAGCGTGGCACGCGCGATCCCGCGCGACGAGATCGCCCGGTTCGTGGCCCGGTACTACGTGTGGCTCAATGGGCTGTCGCTGGTCGCCCAGACTTTGGTCACCGGCGCACTCGTGCGTCGGGTGGGCGTCGCCACGACCATGGTCGTGACCCCGGCGCTGCTTCTGATCGGCGGCGTGGGCGCCCTGCTGGCTGGGGGGGCACTGACCGCCGTTCTGGCGCTGAAGGGAATCGACGGCACCCTCCACAACTCGTTGCACCGCGTCACCACCGAGCTCGTTTATCTCCCGGTCCCCCAGCGCGTCCGCGCGCGCGCCAAGCCGTTCATCGATGGCGCGCTGGCCCGCGTGACCCAGGCGGTGGGCGGGACCCTTCTCCTGGCGGTCGGCAGCGCCAACTTGCTTTCGTCTCGGCTCCTAGCCGCCCTCGCCGTCGGTGCGGCTGGGGCGTGGCTGGCGGTCGCGGTCACGACCCGAGGGCCCTACCTCGCGCTGCTCCGCCATGCCGTGTTGGGCGACTCGCACGCGGTCGAGCCCGATCTCGACAGCGTCGATGAACAGAGCGCGGAGAAGCTCGTGGAGTACCTCGCGCACGAGGACAGGTTGGTCGTTCTGGGCGCGATGAATGCCCTGTCTCGGCGCGGGCGCGAGCGTTCAATTCCTGCTCTCGTTCTTCTTCACGAAGACGAAGCGATCCTCGTGCGAGCCCTCGGAATCTTCGGGCCTTCGGCCCGAGAAGACTGGATCGCGAGGTCGAAGAGGCTGCTCGGGGATCGGCGCGACACGGTCCGTATCGCGGCCGCACGCGCGCTCGCGATGCACGGGCGACTCGACGCGAGGGAAGTCGTCCTGGAGGGCGGGCCCCGTCTCTACGCTTATGCCTCGCTGCATCTCGCACTCGCAGAGCCTGCCGACCCTATGGACAAGCCCGAGGTGGCTCGACTGCTGGAGCTCACGGGAAAAGACGGAGAAGAGGCGCGCCTCGGCTTGCTCGCGGTCGTCGCGGACGCGAAAGCGGACTCGAGACTCTCGCGACTCCTCCTGGCGCTCGAGAAGCGGGCCGGGTCGTCGCGCGAGTGGTCGCAGCTCTTGGCGAAGGCCGCCGCGTCGCAGGGCGCCACGAACCTGATCCCCTCGCTCGTGCCGCGTCTAGTCGAGCGCGACAGCATCGAGGCCGTGAGCACGGCCCTGGTCGCCCTGGGACGTCCCGCGCTCGACTACCTCTGGGCGGCGCTCTGCGATCGCTCCCACGAGCGGCGCCTACGCGTTCGATTGCCCGGCGCGATCGCACGCTTCGGGACGAAGCCTGCGGCGGACCTGCTGCTCCGGTGCATCGAGTCCGAGCACGACGGACTCGTTCGGTACAAGGCGATTCGCGCCTTGGGCCGTGTCGTCGCCAATCGTGGCGTTTCAGTCGACCGGATCCGGATCGAGCGGCTCTCGCTCGCCAACCTGGCCGAGCACTTTCGGCTGCTCGCGTTGCGATCGCCCTTCATCGACTCGCCGTTGCAGGGGCGTCATTCCCCCACCGAGCAAGTTCTGATCGGCCTTCTCGACGACAAACTTCGTCAGTCGCTCGAGCGGACGTTCCGGCTCTTGAAAATCGCCCATCCCCGCGATGACATCCATCGCGTGCAGATCGCAACGGTCTCGAAGGACACACGGGCCCGTGCCAACGCCGCCGCTTTTCTCGACGCGCTTCTTCGGGATCGCGATCAACGCTCGCTCCGCGAACTCTTGCTCATTGTCGCCGACGACCTGTCGGTCGAAGAGCGCGTGGCGCGTGCCGCGACCCTGCTCCACAGGACGCTCATCGTCACGCGCGAAGCTGCGCTCGCAAGGATGATCGAAGACCCCGACACCGCCCTCGCAGCGCTGGCGGCGTTGCACCTTGCCGCCGTCGCCGGCGCGCCAGGCCGGGTTGCGATTGGCGGAGGCTTCGGCGAACGCCCGCCCGTCGAGCTGACCACGCCCGGCATGCCCGCCACGAACCGCGTCGTCGGAGCCGGGGGGCGCGCCGATGCTTGAAGCGAGACTGCTTCGCGTCGGGCGCGAAATGTTTCTAGCGGCGCTCGGCTTACCACTGGAGACGGTGGAATCCTGGGTGATCGATCGGCT
>Ga0265313_10000493_pt1 | contig 41587 bp, 34 predicted proteins | sample 4123metaG_FD_203122 | JGI IMG/M metagenome (GOLD analysis project Ga0265313, IMG submission 203122) | Rhizosphere microbial communities from Carex aquatilis grown in University of Washington, Seatle, WA, United States - 4-1-23 metaG | ecosystem: Host-associated > Plants > Roots > Rhizosphere >... | reverse complement strand
GAGGACGGCATGGTGCACGGCCCGTCCAACAAGATCGGCGTCGCCGAGATCGCATTTGCCGCCAACGCGCGGCCGGACCAGTTGCCGGCCGGCATGGCACCGTTACTCGAAATCACCGCGACCTACGAGCCGTCCGATTCCGGCGGCGTGTTCGCCTACGGCACGCATGCGGTGCTCGTCGCCGTCGAGCGCGACACCGGCGCCGTGGAAATCCTCGACTACGTGGTGTCGGAGGATTGCGGCACGATGATCAATCCGATGATCGTCGACGGCCAAGTGGTCGGCGGCATCGCGCAGGGCATCGGCACCGCGCTCTACGAGGAGATTCCCTATAACGCGCAAGGCCAACCGCTCGCCGGGAGCCTCGCCGACTATCTGGTGCCGACCGCGGGCGAAATGCCGTTCATCCGTATCGAGCATCTGATCACACCGGCGCTGACGACCGAATACGGCGTCAAGGGCCTCGGCGAGGGCGGCGCCATCGCGCCGCCGGCCGCGATCGCCAACGCGGTGGCCGATGCGTTCGCCGATATCGGCGCGAGCTTCAACGAAACGCCGCTGACGCCGCGCCGCGTTTGCGAGGCGATCGCCAAAGCGCACCGCGCGAAGGCGGCGGTGCGATGAAGGCCCGCGCTTCAACCGCGTCGATGTCGGCCGTTTGAGGGGAAAACCCGCCGTGCCGGGCGCCGGCGGAAAAAGCCGCAAGTCACCCAATGAGCCTCTGATTTCCTGCAAAGGAACGTCAGCGCAATGGCAGCAGCATGACGCATTGGCAACTTTTTAGTCTCATTCATCTTTAGTTCGTTCGCCTGCGTCCAACACCGCGCAATCAATTAACCCGAGATTCAATTGTCCCGCGCAAGCATCCTGCACGCGTGCATATCAGCTCAAACGCGGCTTCGTCGGTTTGGCGTTATGACATTGGTAACCACATCATTTGCCGGCACTGCCGCAGAGCGGCAGCAGCGCCCAGGCGCTGCCGGCGAGCAAGCGACTGCACTGTCGATCATCGTTCCGACGCTCAACGAGCGCGATAACGTCGGCGAACTCGTGGACCGGCTCGACCGCTGCCTCGCCGGGCTGACATGGGAGATAGTCTTTGTCGATGACGATTCGCGTGACGGCACCGTAGAGGTACTGCACCGGCTGACCCGCTCCGATCCGCGCGTGCGCATGCTGCAGCGGATCGGCCGACGTGGACTGGCCTCCGCGGTCGTGGAAGGCGTTCTCGCCACGAGTTCCCCGATCATCGCTGTTCTGGACTGCGATCTGCAGCATGACGAGACTCTCCTGCCCAGCATGTTCCAACGGCTGCTGGCGACGGATTGCGACGTCGTGGTCGCCTCCCGCTACATGGAATCCGGCAGCATCGGCGACTGGACCAAACAACGGCTGCTCGTCAGCCGGCTGGCCACACGGCTCGCGGATTTGCTGCTGCCGTCCATACTGACCGATCCAATGAGCGGCTTCTTCATGATCAGGCGCACCGCCTTCGATCGGGTCGTCCGCCGGTTATCCAACCAGGGTTACAAGATACTTCTCGACATTCTGCTTTCAGCGCGGCCTGCCTTGCGTGTCGAAGAGGTCCCCTACACATTCCGTACCCGCCGAAGCGGCGAGAGCAAGCTGGATTTGATCGCAGTGCTCGACTATCTGGCGCTGCTGACCGACAAGACGATCGGTCACGTCCTCCCGCTCCGCTTCATCATGTTCGTGTCCGTAGGCACGGTCGGCCTGTTTGTTCATTTGAGCGTGCTGGCGACGCTCAACCGCGGCATCGATGTGGCTTTCGCAGCGGCAAACGTCGCCGCAGCTATGACGGCCATGACGTTCAACTTCTTTCTCAACAATTTGTTGACTTACCGCGACATGCGGCTGAAGGGCTTCTGGCCGATCGTCCGCGGGCTTGTCAGCTTCTCGGCGATCTGCGCCATCGGCACCGCGAGTAACGTCGGCATCGCCGTGGTGCTGTTTCAGCGCAATTACACTTGGTGGTTGGCGGCCGTCGCCGGCATCTTCATGGGAGCGGTGTGGAACTACACCGCGACGTCCATTTTCACTTGGCGCAACGTTCGCGCTGCCGAACGGCCGGCACCGCACGCTCCGGAATTGCCGGCGAATTTAGCGGCGCCGGTGCGCCAATCCGGGCGGCAAAGTCACGCGGCGTAGTCTCACGCCAATGCGCGACCATGGCAGATGCATCGTTCGCGTTACGGCTTGACGTAAATGCTCGCATACGATCCGGCGTATGCCTCCTTCCAGCCTCGCTTGTCCACCAAAAACCGTCGCAACGCTTCGTGTGCCCTCGGCCAAAGTACCGTATCGATTTTGTATTTTTCGAGAACCTCGTCCCAGGCGATCTCATTGACCTCCAATCGACCCAGTCTGAAATAGTCACGCAGCAAAGCATCTGGATAGACGGTGGCCGCCCGGCCGTCAACGAACACGGGTATGTCGCCCCGCATCCGAAAGATCAAAATTCCACCGTAGTTCCAATGGTTCAGCAGACGCGCATGCGGAAAATTCGTTTCGAGGTATCGAACATCCTGTTCTGAAAGCATTTCTGGAAGCCCGAGAGCCATATCCATTCGCGTATAAAAGAATGGTATTGCGCACGCCGCAACGATACCCGCAAAAAACAGTGCTCTTTCAACTCTAATATCACTCCGCTGTTTGGGTAGTAACCGATCCAGGTGCAGCGCAAATGGGACCGCCGAGAACAAATAAAAGAAAGACATATATCTGAATTGATAGAGTCCTAGAAATAAGAAGAGCCAAGACAGCAGCCGCGCTTCCAAAGGACAGAATCCACGGTAGCGCAGCTCAACCGCAACGAACGTCAAAATGTAGACGATGCCCGGCAAGCTCCCCGGCAGGACAATGTTCCGGTAATAAGGCCACCATTCGGTGATGTTTGCCTGAGCGGAGTTGCCTAATGTGCACGCAACGCCTTCATAGATATGCCATCCAAGCGGATTGATGAGTGTTGCAATGAGGCAGCCGACTCCCGCTAAGGCGTAGAGCTTAACGGCCGCCCAATTCAATCTGAGCAACGCCACGCCGCCAAAAATACCGATAATAAACAGGCCAAGCAAGAAACCGCCATGTAGATTGGCCCATAGGACCATCATCGCGGGCAACCAAAAGACGCGTCTCGTTCCTTTTAGACATTCTCCGTAGAATATGACGGAAAACAACATCGTCGCGATGTTTGGTGCTGCTGCGAGATAGACATTCGGGTAAGCCGCGAAGGCGGGAAAAAGCAAACTTGCCAGGAAAACCGAAATGCAAACGGCAATGGCCGAAGCGCCCGTTCTTAAGCAGATCGACGCAAGATAGCCGACGATAATTGCGCCGCAGGCAACTACAAATAACAGCAGGCCACAGAAATTCGTATGTTGAAACAGTATGCTGGCAAATACGTCCCAAAGCCACGACAGATTAAACCATTGCCTGCCACCGGAAGTGAATGACCACGGATCTTGAAAAGGAACCTGATCTTGGTCTCTAATCAAGTCTCCGGCCGCCAGGTGCCAGCCCAGATCATAGTGTCCGACAATTTGCGCCGCGTTCAGAAGGTAATACGTGCACGCGATTGAAATGAGGAAGACGTAAATTCCGGATCTATGAAAATAAGAACTGATCGCGGGCGATCCTGGGCGCAATGACGCCGATGCGACCATCTCTCGCCTTCCTTCAGATATAGGTCTGGATACTCCGGGCATAGCGCCGAACTAGGTTTCTACGCGAAAGCTATGCACCGCAACGGAATCGAAGGCGGCGTCGCGTTGTCGGAGACCGATAAGGCGATTCTGCCGCGATACTCTGAAGGTTGCCCGTACTGGACCGGTCCGCTCGCGACTTGTGAGGAGCTCATCCTACAATTTTAGGCTGCCCCGGTTAACGCGACCTTGCCAGCATTCGGATGCTGCGGTGTCTTTGATCACCGTAGGAAATTTGGCCACTCGGCTCGGGCAAGCGCTGCGGACTGCGAAGATGGTGGAACCACTTCGACAGCCGCGCATTACCTGGAAACGGCCTGTCCAACCGAGAGGTGCGCGGTGAGCCTCCTTCTTTTAATAATCATACTTGTGCTCCTCTTTGGCGGAGGTGGAGGCGGCTATTGGGGTTATCGCCGCGGGTATTATGGCGGCGGCGGTCACGGCCTTATTTGGCTCATCGTGATTATCGTCATCGTCGTTCTGTTGTTTGGGCATCGCGGCGTCGGCATCTAATTTCTACTGACAGCGAGAAGTCTTCGGCAAACACGATCTTGGAGATCGAGATGGTTCATCCGGCAGCGAAGAAGCGCGGCGCCGATCCGCAAGTGCCGAGAAAGCCCGCGCACAAGATTCCGAAAGGCGAAGCTGAACGCAAGCTTGAGCAGGGCCTTGAGGAGACAATGGCGGGGTCTGATCCGGTCAGCATCACTCAGCCGAAACCGAACGAGCCGAACTCATCTGATTCGTGACGGGCGCGCCCGCGAAGCACCGGCCGCCACGCCGATTCGACCAAGACCGGGAAATTTGAGCGCCGGTTTGCGCAGATCAAAGCCGAGCACACCGCCGAAGATATTCAATTCGACGCCTTCGACCCAGCCGATGGTCAGGCCGATATAACCTCCCAAAGTCGCGAACACTCCGGTGCCGGACGGAGTGAAGCCGATCCATTCGCCCCGATAAGGGTAGTCCTTGCCGACCGCCGTCGGCGGCAACACCGCTTTTAATTCCGGAACCGCGTCAAGCGCTGCCTGAACGAAGGTATTGGAATTCGGGCCCGGCCAAGGCCGGTAATCGCCGTATGAGCTGAATCGATACTTCTCGACAACAGAGCGGATTTTAGGGATGAGTCGTTCGGCGGTTTCACCATTCACGCTGACCACTGTTTCCGGGACCGCGCCAAACCAGCGGCCATCAGGCGCAAATCCATCGACGCGGATAGGCTCTCCCCAAGCCGTGTAATCATAGCGGGTGTAGCGGGCTGCGCCGCGTTCTTTCACCACGATCCAGCTATGGACCGCAAAGATGCTGCGCCAGCGCACTGTCCGTGCGGCATAGACGCGGATAAGCGCGTCCGAGTAGTTCGACGGATCGGGCAGCAGTCCGGCGCTCGACCGATCGGCCGTCCGCCAATTGTTGTGCCGATCTCCGAGCAAAAAGCCGATGCCGGAGAGAGCAACCGGTACGGCGATCAGCAGAGTCAGGATTAGAATTGAATTCAGGACACGTCCGCGAAACATCTGCAGACGATGTAGTCGCGACTCCAGGCATTTTCCAGATGCGGGGCTTGCGTAACTATCATGAGACGCCCCCCGGTCACACCGTCACTTGGGTGCCAACCTCGACCACGCGATCCGTCGGAATTTTGAAATAATCGGTGGCGTCGTTGGCGGAACGGGCGAGCCTGATGAACAGCCGGTCCTGCCATGACGGCATACCGGAGTGAGGGGCAGGCCGCAGCGCCCGCCGCGACAGGAAGAACGATGTCGACATGATGTCGAACTGCCAACCGAGCTTACGCGCGATCGCCAGCGCGCGCGGCACGTTTGGCGATTCCATGTAGCCGAAGCGCAGCCGTACGCGCATGAAAGTTGAGCCCACCGGCTCGATCCGAACGCGGTCACTGCTGTCGACGCGCGGCGTGTGGGTGGTCTCGACGCTGAGAATAACGTTATTTTCGTGCAGCACCTTGTAGTGCTTGAGGCTGTGCATCAGCGCGGTCGGCGCGCTCTTCGGATCGCTGGTGAGAAAGACCGCGGTGCCGGGCACCCGTTGCGGCGGCTTTCGTTCCAGCATGCGCACCAGATCCTCGAGCGGTGTCTCCAGCCGGCGCGTCTTGTCGTACAGAAGCCTCGTGCCGCGCCGCCAAGTGTACATGATGAGCATCAGCGCCCCGCCGAGCGCCAGCGGCACCCAGCCGCCTTCAACCACCTTGAGCATATTGGCGGACAGAAACGTGAAATCGATGAAGATGAACGGGAACATCAGCGCCGCAGCGGCGAGCGGCGACCACCCCCACAAGCGCCAGAATACGATGAACGCCATGATGCCGGTTACCACCATCGTCCCAGTAACCGAAATGCCATAAGCCGAGGCGAGCGCGCTCGACGAGCGAAACAGCGCGACCAGGAGAAGCACTCCGACCAACAAAAGGATATTGACGCGCGGCATGTAAATTTGCCCCGCCTGCTGCGCGGACGTGTGCCGAACCTCCAGCCGCGGCAGCAACCCGAGCTGAATGGCTTGGCTCGTCAGCGAATAGGCGCCGGTGATAACGGCTTGGCTGGCGATGACGGTGGCGGCGGCCGCGAGCACCACCATCGGAATGCGCGCCCACTCCGGATAGAGCAGAAAGAACGGGCTTTCTGTCGCTGCCGGGTGCGCCAGCACCAGGGCGCCCTGCCCCAGATAATTCAGCGCCAGCGAGGGCAGCACGACAGACAGCCAGGCGAGTTGGATCGGCCGGCGGCCGAAATGGCCGAGGTCGGCATAGAGTGCTTCGGCGCCGGTGACCGCAAGGAAAACCGCGCCGAGCGTATATAAACTGATCATGCCGTGGTGAAGCAGAAACTGGATGCCAAAGTGCGGACTGAGCGCCCACAGCACCACCGGATCGGCGATGATCCATAACAGGCCCGGTATGGCGATGGCCAAGAACCACAATGCGGTGATTGGACCGAACAGCGACGCCACGCGCGCCGTACCGCGCGACTGAAAGGCGAACAGCGCGACGAGGATCAAAACCGTGATCGGCAAAATGAAAGGATGGAATGCGGGCGTAGCGACATCGAGACCTTCAATGGCCGAAAGCACCGATAGTGCCGGCGTAATCACGGCATCGCCGTAGAACAAGGCGGCGCTCATGATGCCGAGCAGCGCCACGATGCCGGCGGCTTTGCCGACGCGGCCGACCGCGCGCGAGGCGAGCGCCATCAGGGTGAGCGTTCCACCCTCGCCATTGTTATCGGCGCGCAGCAGGATCACCACGTATTTCAAAGTGACCGTGACAATCAGGGCCCAGAGGATCAGTGACAGCACGCCGAGCACATTGCCGCGGGCAAGCTCGGCCTCACCGGTTCGCAGCGCCGCCTCGTGCCCGCCGGCCGCCGCCCGAATGGCTTCGCGAAACGCATAGAGGGGGCTCGTGCCGATATCGCCATAAACGACGCCGAGGCTGCCGAGCGCCAGTGCCAACAACCCGGCCCTGGAACGTCCGTTAGCCTCGGACTCGACGGCTCCCTCGGCTCCGAGCGGAGCGGTCACTGCATCTGTCATGAAAAAGAAAACAGGACTCTATCCCGCTCCTGATACCGGCGTGTCATATGGGGAGGGTCGCGCCTATACACTCTTTCGGATAAGCCGTCATCTTGGACGACCGGTCGCAGGATTAACGCTCGCGACCGTCTTTCGTGCCCACTGTTCGGTTGCCGGCGAGTGAACAGCGGATATCAGCAGAAATGCAAGGGTCAGAAATCCTTGGGCAGTTCGTGTGTCCATTTGGCACGCATGCGAGCGTCAAGTTCCTTGCTGGAACGAGCGATGGTCGGGAACGTTTTCTTACGATTAAACGGCACGCAGGCGTCGATCACGACGCGCGAATTGCGCCGGTCCTTTTCGGTGTCATAGCACATCGGATCAAGCGCCGAGCTCCAGCCGCCGTGGATGACGTCGACCTGCATGCGCGGATCGCAGCGCGTACACATCGCCCAGATCACGTCGTTGATATTGGTTGGATCGATGTCTTCGTCAACCACGATGGTCCAGCGATTGCAGTAGGCGCCGGCGTGGCAGTGCGAGGCGACCATGCCGGCCTGCTTGGCATGGCCGCCGTACAGTTGCTTGATCGAGACCGTCAGCATGAACCGGCTGCCGCCGGCCTCATGCGCCCACACCCCCCTGACTTCGGGGATGCCGGCGGCTTCGAGCTGATTCCACACCGCGCCGCACCGATAGGTGCCGAGATAGAAGGTGTTGTCGTTCGGCGGCACCGCCGGGATGGCGCCGACCAGGATCGGGTCGTCGCGATGCATCATGGTGGCGATGCGGATCGCCGGTTCCGGCGCGCTGCCTGAGGCGTAATAGCCGGTCCATTCGCCGAGCGGGCCTTCCTGTACCTTGTCGTCAGGATGGATGAAACCCTCGAATGCGATCTCGGCATTGGCGGGTACCGGCAATCCGGTGCGTGGCATGTTGAGTACTTCGATCGGCTCGCCAAGGATGCCGCCCGCGGCCTCCATTTCATTCTTGCCGTACGGAATCTCCAGTCCTGCGAGCATGAGCAACGCCGGGTGCATGCCGGCGATGACCGCGACCGGACAGGGCTGGCCGCGGTCATGGTACTTGCCCATGATGATGCGACCGTGCTTGCCGGGGGACATCATTACCGATGCGACGTCCGGCTCGTGGCTCTGGACGCGGTAGCAGCCATAATTGAGCCATCCGGAATCCGGGTCGCGCATCACCACCATGCAGCCGGTACCGATATACGGGCCGCCATCATGCTCGTGCCAGATCGGCGTCGGGATTTTTTGGATGTTGATATCCTTGCCTTCGAACACGTTTTCCAGGAGCGGCCCGCCGTTGACCTCCCGTGGCTGATACGAAGGCGCATGCTTCATGTAATTCCGCCACCACTGGATCAGCTCCATTTCGGACGCTTGCGGTGGCAGCCCGAGCGCCACGTTGATGCGCGGGACCGAGGTCAGGATGTTGGCAACCACGCGCCGGCCGGCGGGAAAGCCCGGCACGTCGTCGAACAGCAGCGCGGGGTTACCCATCTTGCGCTGGTAGATGTCGACAAAGCCACCGATCTCCTCCTTGGGTTCGGCGCCCCTGATGGTCTTCAACTCGCCGGCGGCCGCGACGCCCTTGATCCAATCCCGCAAATCCTTGTTGGCCATTGCAACTCCTCACGAATTTTGCCGCCAAGCGAAGTCTGATGGTCACGAAATTGCGCCGGAAGGCAACCCGCATTTTCGTCTGCTACCTGGACGTGCCGGCATGGCCTTTGCTTCGTGACTGCGACGGCACGTGTGATGACAGTGCCCGCAACATGCTTGTATGCTCCTTTGCCGGTCGTAAGCCGTCGATGTGATCCCAGTCAGCCTTAAGCCGTAAGGGTGATCCCATGAGCCGTTCTACTTCTCAATGCTCCTCCCTGTCGCGCCGCCGCCTGCTCAAAGCATCCGCCGCAGGTGCTCTCGCACTGCCGTTCGTGGCGAGCCGGTCGCGCGCGGCCACGCCGGTGTCGATGACGATCGACTGGGTGTTCGAAGGCTCGAATGCCGGCTTCGTCATCGCGCGCGAGATGGGGTTCTATCGCGACGCCGGATTGGATGTGACGGTCGGCGCCGGCAAGGGCTCTGGCAATACCGCACAACTGGTCGCCGGCAAGGCGACGCAGGTCGGCTTCGCCGACGGCTATACGTGCGGCAACGGCATCAGCAAGGGCATGAACATCAAGACCATCGGCAGCATTTTCCGCCGGGCGCCGTCCGCGATCATTGTGCTCGACGCTTCTCCGATCAAGACGCCGAAGGATCTCGAAGGCAGAACGCTGGCGATGACCGCGGGCAGCGGGCTGTTCCAGCAATGGCCGGCCTACGTCAAGGGCGCGAAACTCGACGTTTCCAAGATCAAGATCGTCAATATCGATCCCTCAGGCCTTGGCCCGGCTTTGATCAGCGGAAAGGTCGACGCCATCGGCGGCTACGCCGCGAGCTTTGTTCCATCGATCGAAGTCCTTGGCAAAAAACAAGCGCGCTTGCTGTGGTTCTCCGATGTCGGCGTCAATGTCGTCTCCAACGGCATCATCGCGCACAACGATATGATCAAGAGCGACCCCGACCTGCTGCATAAGTTCGTGCCGGCTTCAATCAAGGGTTTCCTTTACGCAAGGCAGCACATCGACGACGCGGTCGCGATGGTGAAGAAATACTCGCCAACTTCCGATCCGGCGATCATCAAGCGAGGCTTCGAAGTCTCGTGGCAGACCTGGGTCACGCCCAACACCGAGGGCAAGCCCCTTGGCTGGGAGGCGGACGAGAATTGGGCCTCCACGATCGAAGTACTCAAGCAATATGGCGGCGTCTCCGCGCCGCTGACCACGAGCCAAGTTTATACGAACGACTTCGTGCCGAATGGCGCCGAATACGTACCACCGAAATCAGCGTAAACGCCGCGCGCATCGTCCGCTAGTCGTAGACGTGTTTCCATGAGCCGTAAGCCGTAGAGGTGATCCAATGAGCCCTTCCGCTTTGCAACGTTTCCCACTGTCGCGCCGGCGTCTGCTCGGAGCATCCGCCGCAGGGGTTCTGGCACTGCCGTTCGTGGCGAAGCGATCGCTGGCCGCCGGCGCACTCAAGCCGGTCAGCATGACGCTCGACTGGATTTATGAAGGGCCTAATCTCGGCTTTCTGGTTGCCCACGACCAGGGCTATTACCGCGATGCCGGGCTCGATGTGACGATCGTCGCCGGCAAAGGCTCGGCCAACACCGCCCAGCTGATCGCCAACAAGGCGGCGCAGATCGGCTTTTCCGACGGCTACGCGGTGAGCATCGGCATCAGCAAGGGCATGAACATCAGAACGATCGGCAGCATCTATCGCGGCAATCCATCGGCCATCATGGTGAAGGCCACTTCCGGCATCAAGTCGCCGAAAGACCTGGAAGGCAAGACCGTGGCGATGGTCGCCAGCAGCGGCCAATTCCAGCAATGGCCGGCCTTCGTCAAAGGCGCCGGCCTCGATGCGTCAAAGATCAACATCGTCAACCTGACGCCGCCGAGCCTCGGACCGGCGCTGATCGACGGCAAGGTCGATGCCATCGGCGGCTACGTGCAAAGCTACGTGCCGATCATCGAAATCCGCGGCAAATCGCCCTGCCGCTCGTTCTGGTTCTCCGATTACGGCGTCAACGTCGTCTCCAACGGCATCATCGCGCACAGCGACCTGATCAAGAGCGATCCCGACCTGCTGCGCGCGTTCGTGCCGGCCAGCATCAAGGGATTCCTCTATGCCCGCCAGCATCCGGACGACGCCGCGGCCACGGTGAAAAAATATTCCCCGACGATCGACCCCGTCATCATCAAGCGCGAGTTCGAGGTGTCGTGGAAGACCTGGGTGACGCCCCATACCAAGGACAAGCCGCTCGGCTGGGGCTCCGACGCCGACTGGGCGTCCGCCATCTCGGTGCTCAAGCAATATGGCGGCGTCACCGCACCCCTGACGACGCAACAGCTTTATACCAACGACTTCGTGCCGAACGGCGCCGAATACGTGCCGCCGCAGTCGGCCTGAGCGCCGAGGAGCGTCAGCGGAATTGCCTCAAGTCGCGGCACACGTCTTGCATCGCAGCAGTGCCGCAGCAGGAGCTTTACATTCGCATGAAAGCGTGCCGAAACCGGATGCGAATGGCAGGATCGGATCGCGAGTGAACCAGATTACCGACGATCAAGCTTATCTGCGCATCGAAAATCTGTCGAAGGTCTATGCGACGCGCGACGGCGAGGTGCGCGCACTCAACGGCGTCTCGTTCACGCAGCAACGCGGCGAATTCATCTCACATGTCGGGCCGAGCGGCTGCGGCAAGAGCACCTTGCTGATGATTGCCGCCGGACTCATTCCGCCGTCCGGCGGCGCGGTGAAGGTCGGCGACCGCACGGTGCAACGTCCGCGTACCGATATCGGCATCGTCTTTCAAAGTCCGGTGCTGCTCGACTGGCGCACCGCGCTCGGCAATATCATGCTGCAGGCCGAAGCGCGGAAAATGAACCGCAAGGACGCCGAAGCGCGCGCGCGAGAATTGCTGATAACAGTTGGGCTCGACGGTTTTGAACAGCGCTATCCGCACGAACTGTCCGGCGGCATGCGGCAGCGGGTTTCGATCTGCCGCGCGCTCATCCATAATCCAGACCACCTGTTGATGGACGAGCCGTTCGGCGCGCTCGATGCCCTGACCCGCGACCAGCTCGTCCTGGATTTGCAGGCGCTGGTGCAGGAGCGGCGCATGACCGTGTTATTCATTACCCACAGCATCGCCGAAGCCGTGTTTTTGTCCGACCGCGTTATCGTCATGACGCCGCGGCCCGGTTGCATCGACCGTATCATCGACATCAAACTGCCGCGGCCGCGAACGCTGGCGATGCGCGAGACTCCGGAATTCGCCGAATACAGCCGGCAGATATTGGAGCTGTTTTTGGCCCGCGGCGTGCTGCGTGAACACTGAGCTGAGCCGGGAAGGAGTGGCGCAATGACCGACATGGTGAATTCACCGGGGTTTGCGCCGCGATCTGGCGGCGATCTCGAGGCCGCGGTGCAGCAGCGCCGCCGCCAGCGCGTCCGCCGCGAGCGGATCGGCGCGGTGGCCTATCCCCTCGGCATGATGGTGGCGGCGCTGGCGTTGTGGGAAATCGCCGCGCGGGCGCTATCAATTCCGTCCTATCTGCTGCCGGCGCCGAGCGCCATCATCGAGTCGATGGACAAAAACTCGGCGGTGCTGATCAAGGAAAGCATCAGCACCACGGTCGAAATCCTGCTCGGTTTTGCGCTCAGCGTCGTCGTCGGCATCCCGCTCGCGCTTGCCATCTATCTGTGGCGGCCGTTCGCCCGCGCCATTTACCCCGTGCTGGTATCCTCACAGGCGGTGCCGAAGGTCGCTATCGCGCCGCTGTTCCTTGTCTGGTTCGGTTTCGGCCTCTTGCCCAAAGTTCTGATCGCGTTTCTGATCGCCTTCTTCCCTGTCGTGATCAACACCGCCATGGGACTTGCGGCGCTGGAGCGCGAGAAGATTTACCTGGCGCAGTCGATGGGGCTTGGGCCGATCGCCACCTTCTTCAAGATCCAGTTGCCCAACGCGATGCCATCGATCTTTGCCGGATTGAAGATATCGATCACATTTGCGGTGGTCGGCGCGGTCGTCGGCGAATTCGTCGGCGGCCAGGGCGGCTTGGGTTATCTGCTGCTCATCGCCAACGGCAACATGGATACGGCGCTCCTGTTCGGCGGCATCGTGGCGCTGACGGTCCTGGGCGTGGTGCTGTTTCTCCTGATCGGCGTCGCCGAACGCCTGGTGCTGCCGCCGCACGCGGTTGAAAGCACGTCGATCGGAAAAAATACCATGTGAACGCGGTCCGGCGCCGTCGCCGGAGGCGCCGGCGCTACAGCGCGACCTTGTGCAGAAATCCGTCCACGCTGCCGCGCAGGCTGTCGGCCGCGGTTTCAACAACTACGGAAGCGGCAAGCACCGTCCGGGCCGCGGTCCGCATGTCGGCCATCGCGGTGGAAACACGCTGCAAGTCCGAGACGACCGATTTGGTGCCAGACGCCGCGCCGGCCACGTTGTTGGAAATTTCGCTGGTGGCGGCGTGCTGCTCCTCGATCGCGGCGGCGATCGCGCCAGTAAATTGCTGGATTTCCTGCATGCGTCCGGTGATGCTGGCGATGGCCCGCACAGTGCTTTGGGTCGATGACTGCACGGCCGCAATCTGCGCGGCGATCACTTCGGTCGCCTTCCCGGTCTGCACCGCGAGCGCCTTGACTTCGGAGGCGACCACCGCGAAGCCCTTGCCGGCGGTGCCGGCGCGCGCCGCCTCGATCGTGGCGTTGAGCGCCAACAAATTGGTCTGTCCGGCGACGCTCTGAATGAGCTTGACGACGTCATCGATCTTCTGCGCGGTCTGCGCCAATCCGGCGATTTCGGCATTGGTGGACTGCGCCTCGCCGGCAGCGGCGCGCACGACCTCGGTCGCGCGCAAAAGCTGGCGATTGATCTCTGCGATCGACCGCGACAGTTCCTCGGCGGCCGTTGAAGCGTTCTCGACGCGGCACGAGGCCTCATTGGACGTGCGCAACGCGCCTTCGGTATGCGTCGTGGTTTCGTTCGACGTCGCCGACAGTGCGCTTGCCGTCGTTTTCATCGTCGCGACACCGTCGGCGACGGTCTTCAGCACGTCTTCGGCGCTTTGACGGAACCAGGCGATAGCCTCGTCGACGACCGCGCGGCGCGTCTCCTGCTCGCCGAGCAAGGCTGCCTGACGCTCTATCTTGCGCCGCTCGGTGATGTCGTGGTGGGTCCCGATCCAGTACGCGCCGCCGGGAATCGGCCGATTCACGATAGCGATTGCCCGGCCATCCTCGAGCTCGGCCACGAAGGTCTGCGTCTCGCCGGTTTCGATAAGTTTCTGAAGCTCGGCGCGATACTGTTCCGGATCGCGATGCAGGCTGCCGGTCTTATAGCGGTGACGGACAATATCGGCGAGGTCGGCGCCGCGCTTCACGATATCCGGCGACAGCCCGTAGATTTCAATGTACCGGTTGTTGCAGACAACGAGGCGGCAGGCGCGGTCGAACATCACGACGCCTTGCGTCATATTGTTCAGTGCAAGATCGAGCAGTTGCCCCTTGTCATCCAAACGGCGGTCGGCAAACGCGCTGATCAGGCTCATGCCAAGGATGGCCACTGCCGCGCTCGTAACCGCGATGGCCAGAGAACCCGGCGACAATGAAAGAGCCGTGAACGTGCGGGTCGGATCGGGAACGATCTGCACCGCGCCCATGGCGGTGAAATGATGCGAGACGATGGCCAAGGTCAGAAGCAAAGCCGACGCAAACAGTGCGCGCAGGCCTGTTGACGACACGGCGATAGCCAGCGCCGCCATGCCGAGCAGCATGCCCACGATGATGGATGCCGCAACCAACTGCATATCCCAGGTTATGCGACCGGGAAGCTCGACCGCCCACATGCCGAGATAGTGCATGCAGGCAACACCACCACCGATAGCGCCGCCGCCGAGCGCCGCACCCCATCGCGACGGCATGAAAACCGCGGCGGTCATGCCTACAGCGGTAATTGCAGCCGCTGCCAGCAGCGACAGCGCCGTCAGATTGAGGTTGTAGGCGACCGGCACGCCGGGCTCATAGGCCAGCATCGCGAGGAAGTGAGTCGCCCAAATTCCGCAACCGGTCGCCGCTCCGGCCGCCGCGAGCCAGACGGCGCGCGCGGATCCGACGGTTGAGCGCGCGCGGTTGAACAGGGTGATCGCCGTCACGCTGGCGAGGAAGCAGACGGCGCCCGCAACGACGACAAGGCGCCAATCGTGCTGCGTCGTGAGACAAGTCAGAATCCGGAACATTGCACCTCTACATCGCCCCGAAGGTATCGGCGTAGCAGTGGCAGTAGCTAGCCGAACACCAATTTACGTTGCGTTAAATAAAGCCTTCGGCGACGCCGAATCGGCCGTTCCGCACGGGGGATGCAACTGGCAAGAAATGGCGCCGCGTCGGCGCGCGCTCGAAATTGCCGTTCGAGCGATCACGCCCTGCAGCACGCCTCAGCAGCGGCCCTTTGTGGCCCGCGAACCGCGCTGTGCAGAGCGCATGGCGCAGTCGTGTGGCGGTGCCCTAAGCTGCGAGGATCTGCTTGTCGGGATCGAGCCAGAACGCCCACACGGCGGAGCCGGCGACCAGGAGCGCAGCGGCGACGATGAATGGCGCCTGCCAGTTGCCGCCTTGCGCCAGAAATCCGAACACCAGCGGCGACAGTGCGCCGCCGATATTGCCGGCCATGTTCATCATGCCCGATACCGTACCCGAATATTTTCCGCCTGTGTCCATCGGCACCGCCCAGGACGGCCCGATGGTGAATTCCAGAAAGAACATCGAGGCGGTAAGTCCGTAGACGGCCACATAGGCGTTGCTGGTCAGCGCTGCCGGCACGATGCAGACCGCGCAGCCGAGCAATCCGACGATGGCAACGACGCGGCGGCCGATCCTGGCGCTGCCGGTCACCTTGAGCAGCCAATCGGTCGCAAGGCCGCCGACCGTGTCGCCGATGACGCCGGCGAACAGCGGCAGCGACGCATATATCCCGACCTTGATCAACGTGAAATGGCGCGCTTCGAGCAAATAAGATGGCAGCCAGCTGAGGAAGATCCACAGACAATAGACGTAGGTGAAATAGGCGCACATGATCGCCCACATGTTGGGCGATCGCACCAGCACGGACCACGGCACATTGGTCTGCTTTTCGACCGGCGGCGGCTTGATGACGCCGTTCTGGTCGACGCCGCGGATGGTCGCGAGCTCCTCCTTGTTCACCAAGGAATGCTCTTCCGGCAGATTGCGATAGGTGAAATACCACCAGACCGACCACAGCAGGCCGGCCACGCCGCAAATGTAGAATACCGAGCGCCAGCCGAAATGGCTCATGATCAGGACGACGATCGGCGGCGCGATCGCGGCTCCTAGCCGGCTGGCACTGTGCGTCACACCCTGTACCAGGCCGCGCTCGGGGCGCGGATACCACAGCTGCATCGCGCGCGTTGCGCCCGGAAAGGCGCCGGCTTCGCCAACGCCGAACAGGAAACGGACAACGATAAACGACAGGGAGCCGAACGCCACGGCCGTCGCAGCCGTCATGATCGACCAATAGCCGACCACCCCGGCCAGCACGCGGCGCGGACCGAGGCGGTCGCTAAGCCAGCCGCCGGGAACCTGGAACGCCGCGTAGGCCCACACGAAGGCGCTGAAGATGATGCCCATCGTGATCTTGTCGAAGCCGAACTCCTTGCTGATAGCGGGGGCCGCCGTCGAAATATTGACGCGATCCAGATAGGTGATGAGATACATCACGCTGATCAGCAGTAGGACGTACCAGCGGCCCTTGCTCGGCTGCGTATGGGCGGGCTCCGCCATGTGTCTCACTCCCCTCCAAGTTCCGCCTTTTGCGCGCGCGGATTGTACCGCCAAACTGCCTCCTAATGGGACGGTCGGCAAGACCTCGCCCAGCGATTGCGCCTCGGTGTGATAAGACCGGCCCGTGCGTTATAGTGGCGCAGGCCATGCCGAGGCAGTTGTCATGATCAAGCGCTACAGCGATCACGCCGCCAACGAGCGAACGTTCCTCGCCTGGGTGCGCACCGCCGTTGCGATCATGGCGTTCGGTTTCGTGATCGAGAAATTCGACCTGTTTCTGGTGGCGCTGGCGCCGCAGGCGGCGCTGAAGCAGATCGCCCCGCACGGCCAGAAATTCGCCAATGCGGCCGGCCTCGCCTTCATCGCCATCGGCGTAATCATGATCGTGCTGGCGGGCGTCCGCTTCACCGCAACCGCCAAGGCCATCGATGCCGAGGACGTGAAACCAAGTCCCGGCGAGCGCTTCGATATGGCGCTGGCTGCGCTGATCGGCCTGTTGGGTATCTCATTGTTTCTCTACATGGCGAGCGCGGTGTTTCCGGCGGTCTGAGGGACCTGCGGCCGGCACGTCATTTCGCAAGACTACAGTCCAAAAACGGCTACCACGCCGGCGTTGCCTACAAGGACCCGAGCGGCGTCGACGTCGACACCATGGTTTTGGTCTATCGGGTGACGCTCCTGAACTGAAGGTTCGCCCGCAGTCGGCAAATACGACGCAAAGCCGGTTCATCTTTGCGCCGGCCTCGGCAACGCCGCTGTTTATCGTGATATTTTTTTGCTGTATGGACATGCCCGCATGAGCGCACGAAAAATCTGGGTGGCGGGACACCGCGGCATGGTCGGCTCGGCGGTTGCGCGCCAGCTCGGCAAGCGCGGTGACGACGTCCTCAAAGCCGACCGTGCCGAGGTCGATCTGCGCAATCAAGCCGCCGTCGAAACCTGGCTTCAGCAGCATCGGCCCGACGCCGTCGTGATCGCCGCCGCCAAGGTCGGCGGCATCTATGCCAACGACACGTTCCCGGCCGAATTCCTGTACGAAAATCTGGCGATCGAGACCAACATCATTCATGCCGCGCACGGCGCCGGCATCGACCGCGTGCTGTTCCTCGGATCGTCCTGCATCTATCCGAAATTCGCCCCGCAGCCGATCAAGGAAGAAGCGCTGCTCACCGGACCGTTGGAGCCGACCAACGAATGGTACGCGATTGCCAAGATCGCCGGGATCAAGCTGTGCCAAGCCTATCGCAAGCAATACGGCCGCCGCTACATCTCGGTCATGCCCTGCAATCTCTATGGGCCGGGCGATAATTTCGATGCGCTGAACAGCCATGTGTTGCCGGCGCTCATGCGGCGCTTCCACGAGGCAAAACTGGGCGACGTTGCCGAAGTTGTGGTGTGGGGTACCGGCACGCCGCTGCGTGAACTCCTTCACGTCGACGATCTGGCGCGGGCGGTGGTGTTCTGCCTCGACCATTACGACGCCTACGAGCACATCAATTGCGGCGCCGGCAGCGATATTTCGATCGCGGACCTTGCCGAACTCGTTGCCCGCGTCGTCGGCTATCGCGGCAAGATCGCGTTCGATCCGAGCAAGCCCGATGGCACCCCGCGCAAGCTGCTCGATTCAAGCCGCATCGCCGCGCTCGGCTGGAAACCCGAAATCGCGCTCGGTGATGGCGTCGCCGCGACCTATCGGTGGTATCTGGAGAACAAAGTGGCCGGCAAGACGCGGGCGGCTTAGACTATTTTCCGGAAAACCGCCGGTTTGCGAGCCGTTAAATCCTGCCGGTCACAGCCGCCGCCAACAGTCCGAGATTGCCGAGCAACGACTGACGATAAATTCCGGACTGCATCAGCCCGCAGACGCGCGGAACGAGGCTCTCTTTTCTGGCGCGGCGAAACAGATCGAAGGTCTTTCTGTTTTCCTCGGTCATCAGATTTTCGACCCGCTCCAGTGCAGCCACGTTCATTTCGGCCCAGGTCTTATAACGGCCCTGCCACAGCATCCGCGCGCGCAGCATTTTGGCGAGAGCCGACTCGTTCGAGCCGATCACGTTGCGGCCATGCATTCGGTAAGAAATGGTGGGCACGCTGTCGTAGAGAATCGTGCCGCCGACCGCCGTGATGAGAAGATACACCCACCAATCGTGCGACGCGACTTTCACGTCGGATCCCACTCGCATCAACAGCCGCCGCATCTGTTCGTTCATGACCATGGTGTTGCCGCCGGCGAGGCTTTGTGCCAGCGCATTACGAAAATGCGGCGTCTTCCGGTAGTAGGTCGACAGCCCGATCTCGACGCCCTGCTCGTCGACGAGCCGCGTGCGCGAGCAATAAAGCACAGGCCGGTCGCCGGGTGCGGGCGCGAGCCGCTCGCGCGCGTGGGACAGCTTGTGTGCGTCCCATACATCGTCCTGATCCGACAGCGCGTAGTAATCGGCCGCGACGGCCGGATCGCAGATCAGCGACAAGAAATTCGCCACAAAGCCCCGACGCGGTCCCTGCCGGATTTGAACGCGCGCCGCACCGTGCTTGTTCTGAAACTCGGCAAGCAACCGCGGCGTCGCGTCCTGCGAACCGTCGTCGGAGACGTAAAGCCGCCAGTCGGCGAAATCCTGCGCCTCGTATGATTTAAGCTGCAGCGGCAGGAACCGCGCGCCATTGAAGGTACACAGCAGGATGGCGACGGCGCCGCCCGGTTTCGGCCGGGCATCGAAACCGCTCGCGGCGGAAGACGGCGGAATATCCGCGGACATCATACGCACTGACCGGGCCGCATTCGAGAAGTGGTGCCCAGGGGCGGAATTGAACCACCGACACCTGCATTTTCAGTGCAGTGCTCTACCAACTGAGCTACCTGGGCGCTTGAAGGCCGCTCGAGCATTCGCGCAGAGCTGCCCCGAGCGGGGGTTGCTTATAGAGGCTCACCCTCCGGCTGTCCAGGACGGGCCCTTGAGCAACAAAATCCAACGGTTGCACGCTGTTCAATGCGCGACATCGTCGCCATCCGGCGGCACCACAGGCAAGTCGTCACCCTCCTCCTCGGCCACGACGGGCACCGCATAGGTGCCGGAGAACCAGCGGTGGAGATCGACGTCGGCGCAACGCCGCGAGCAGAACGGTCGAAACCGCTGCTCGGCCGGCTTGCCACAGATCGGACAAGCGTTGCGTTTTGCCGGATCGGACATCAGCGGAATATGGGGCGCCCGCGGCACGGCGCCAGATCGGGGCGTTGTTAGGCTCCGGTGTTGAGCCAGCCGAAATGAACAGGATAGCCCTCGCCGCCCAGCATTGTGATCGTCTCATACAGCGGCAGGCCGACGATATTGGAATAGGAGCCGACAATCTTGACCAGAAAACAGCCGGCAATACCCTGCGCCGCATAGCCGCCGGCCTTGCCGCGCCATTCGCCGGAGGCAAGATAAGCCTCGATGTCCTGTTCGGACAGCCGCTTGAACCGCACGCGGGTTTCCACATGGCGTTGCCGGAACGTGCCCTTGGGCGTCACCAGGCAGACCGCGGTATGGACGCGATGATTGCGCCCGGACAGAAGCCGCAAACACTGCGCCGCCTCGTCGAGCATCTCCGCCTTGGGCAGGATGCGGCGACCCACCGCCACCACGGTGTCGGCGGCAAGAATGAAGGAGCCGCGCAACTCGTCATCGAGGTTCACCATGGCGAGCGCAGCCTCGGCCTTCACCCGCGCCAGCCGCACCGCGCAGGCGCGCGGCAATTCCCCGCGCTTGGGCGTCTCGTCGACATCGGCCGGACGCAGCGCGTCGGGCTCGATGCCGGCTTGACCGACGAGCGCGAGCCGGCGCGGCGAGCCGGATGCAAGGACGAATTTTGGTCGGCCGATCATTTGAACCGGTAGGTAATCCGGCCCTTGGTTAGATCGTAAGGGGTCATCTCCACCAGCACCTTGTCGCCGGCAAGCACACGGATACGATTCTTGCGCATACGGCCGGCGGTGTGGGCGATGATCTCATGCTCGTTCTCGAGCTTGACGCGGAAGGTGGCGTTCGGGAGCAATTCCGTCACCACGCCGGGGAATTCCAGGAGTTCTTCTTTCGCCATTCGCTGTCGAATCCGCTGCAGTCGGGCCGTAAGCAGCCAAAATTTGCGCGGGAACCTAGCGGATGCCGGGCCGCTTAACAACTACCCGCCGCCGCACCTTCATTGCGGCGGCGTGCCGTTGGCGGCGAGCACTTCGCCGGCCAGATAGAGCGATCCGGTAATGAGAATACGCGGCGCCGGCTGCAGATCGAGCTTGCCGGCGGTATCGAGCGCGCTTTCGAGATCGTCGCGGGCGAGCGCCGGCAGACCGGCGTCGCGCGCGATGTCAGCCAGCGCGGCGGCAGGCACCGTCTTGTCCTGATGGATCGGCACCGCAATGACGCGGCGGGCGAGCCCCGAGAAATTCTTCAAGAACCCGGCGCTGTCCTTGCTCGACAGCATGCCGACGATGAGAACGAGCGGCCGCGACACGCGCTCTTCCAAATCGGCGAGTGCGGCCGCGATGGCGCGTCCGCCGTCGGCATTGTGGCCGCCGTCGAGCCACAGCTCGGATTCGGGCGGCAGCAGCGTCACGAGCCGTCCGTTGCCCAGCCGCTGCATCCGCGCCGGCCAGTCGGCGCGCGTCATGCCGGCCTCGAATGCGGCGGCGGGAAGCTTCAGCCCGCCCGCCCGCAGCGCCGCGATCGCCGCGCCGGCATTCTCGAACTGATGGCGGCCGTAGAGCCGCGGCGCCGGCAGATCGAGGAGCCCGTCGCCATCCTGATAAACGAGGCGGCCGCGTTCCTCGGTCGCGGTCCAGGTCTCGCCCGCGATGGCGAGCGGCGCCCGCACCCTCGCCGCCTGTCGCTCGATCACGGCGAGCGCCTCGCGGGCCTGACTGGAAATAACGGCGGGCACGCCGGGCTTGAGGATGCCGGCTTTCTCCGCCGCAATCTGTTCGATTGTATCGCCGAGAAAGTCACGGTGATCGATCGAGACGCGGGTGATGACACTGGCCAGCGGCCGCTCGACCACGTTGGTGGCGTCCAGCCGGCCTCCGAGCCCGACTTCAAGCAGCAGCACATCGGCCGGATGATGCGCAAACAACAAAAACGCCGCTGCAGTCTCCATCTCAAACACGGTGATCGGCGCGCCGTTATTTTTGGCTTCGCACTCGCGCAGCGCATCGACCAGATCCGCGTCATTGACGAGATTGCCGCCGATGCGAAAGCGCTCATGAGGGCGCACGAGATGTGGCGACGTATAAACGTGAACGCTCTTGCCTGCCGCTTCCAGAATGGCGCGCGCGAACGCGATTGTCGAACCCTTGCCGTTGGTGCCGGCGACGTGAATAAGCGGCGGTAGCCGGCGTTCGGGATGATCGAGCGCCGCGAGCAGACGCTCGATCCGGCCGAGCGACAGGTCTATGCGCTTCGGATGAAGCGCCAATAGCCGCCCGGCGACGGCATCGAGCGGCGAAGGCTCTGCAGGCGGATCGCTCACGCCGGCGCTGCCGATGCGACCGCGTCCGGCGCAGGCGCTGCCGCAACCGGCAGGTGCGACAGCGCGGCGGCCGCCGGCGCTTTCGTCAACAGCCGGCACAGCCGGGAAACGGTGGCGCGCAGCTCGTGACGGTGCACGACCATGTCGACCATGCCGTGATCGCGCAGATATTCGGATTTCTGAAAGCCTTCGGGCAGCTTTTCGCGAATCGTCTGCTCGATGACGCGGGGGCCGGCGAAGCCGATCAGCGCGCCGGGCTCGGCGATCTGCACGTCGCCGAGCATCGCGTAGGACGCCGTGACACCACCGGTCGTCGGATTGGTGAGCACGACGATGTAAGGCTTATGCGCCTCGCGCAGCCGCTGCACGGCAATCGTGGTGCGCGGCATCTGCATCAGCGACAGAATGCCCTCCTGCATGCGGGCGCCGCCGGACGCGGCGAACAGCACAAACGGACAGGCCTTCTCAACCGCGGTTTCGAGACCCTTGATCACGGCCTCGCCCGCCGCCATGCCGAGTGACCCACCCATGAAATCGAAGTCCTGCACGGCAATGACGACGGCGAGCGAATCGAGCCTGCCGTAACCGAGTTTGACCGCGTCCTTCATGCCGGTCTTGGCCCGCGCGGTCTTGAGGCGATCGACATAACGCTCCTGATCGCGAAATTTCAGCGGATCGGCCGCCACCTCCGGAAGCGCGATGTCGAACCAGGTCTCGTTGTCGAACATCGACTTGAGCCGCGCCATCGCGCTCATCCGCATGTGATAGTTGGAAACCGGGATGACGAACTGGTTGGCTTCAACATCCTTGTAGAAAACGAGCTGGCCGGTCTCCGGACACTTGATCCAGAGGTTCTCCGGCACCTCACGGCGCAAAAACGAGCGAATCTTTGGCCTCACCTGTGAAATCCAATTCATCGCTCGTTCACCTCGTTGCAAATCGGACGCGCCGCAGCCGGGCCATATCCTACCACGGCTATTGCGGCAGATATAATTCCCATGGTCACAGCGCAACCGCGCTGCCGCGGCGCGATGGCGCGCCCGAGCGGCGGCGTCGAGCCTGCCTGCCCCAAAATATATTTGACGCATGTCAAACCCGGCACCCGCCAGGTGCGTTATGCATTCATGAGATTTTGCGCGCCTATAGCCATATGAGGACGCCATGCCGAACGACGCCGTAGACGCAGACAATGTGCCCGAACTGTCGATCCCGTCCGACAAGCTTTGTTTCATCGTCGAGAAGGCACGGGAATTCGAGGTCAAGGACGAGGTCACCGATCCGGACGATGCCTCGAATCCCAGCGACGACGCGATGATCGCCGTGCTGGAGGATCATAAGGACGATCCGGTCGTGAAGGAGATCACCTCGGTCATTCATGACATGAGCATAGACGAGCAAGTCGACTTGGTGGCGCTCGTCTGGCTCGGACGCGGCGATGGCACGCTGGCGGACTGGGACGAATTGCGCGCCGAAGCGGCACGCGCCCACAACACGCGTACGGCGTCGTATCTGCTGGGCATGCCGCTACTGTCCGATTATCTGGAAGAAGCGCTGTCGCAGTTCGGCATCAGCATCGAGGCATAGTCGTTTCAGGGCAGCTCAGCGCGTCACCAGCGCGACGCCCGCGGCGACCAACACAGCCGCAAGTCCCTTCTGCGCCAGTTCGCGGCCCGATAAGTCCTCTCGGCCGAGCCGCGGATACGCCAAGCTGAGCACGACGCCGAATGCGAACACGAACAGCGTGGTGGTCGAACCGATCGCCTGCACGATGCTGAGCGGCGCGAATAACAGCGCGTAGCGGTTGCCAAGGCCGCCGCCCAGATTGATCAGCTCGTTTGACGCATTGATCGACAACAGGGCGCCGGTGTTCCGGCGCAGCAGCGCGGTGAATTCCCTGCGATACGATCCGATCATCAACAGTACTGCACCGAACACCGCCTCGCCGACAAACAGCCAGAACGTCGTGGTCCAAAACGTCACCTTGACGGCGAAGATCTTGAAGATGAGCGTGGCGACGGCCAGCACGAAGCCGCAGGTCAGCATCAGCGCCGCCAGCCGCAGCTTCAACGCACGCCGCGCGCCGAGCCGGATTGAAACCGTCAGCGCGCCGATGATGATCAGCGCGCCGCCGGCCATCTGCCTTGGCGAGAGTGTCTCGCCAAGCACCAGATAAGCCAGGACGTAGCCGAACAGCGGTGACGCCTGAAAAAACGGCGCCACCACGGACGCCTCGTCGGACTGCAGCGCTCGCAGATAGAACAGCATTCCGCCCATGTAGAGCAGGCCCGAGACGCCGATAACGGCGATGCTCTTAATATCGAGCCGCACGACGGCCGGCTCGAAATACCAGATGAACGGCAGCATCACGAGACCGATGAAGGCCGTGAACACCAGCAGCACGGCGACATTGCTGTCTTTGAAGAAGCGCTCGACCAGATACTTGTCGAGATGGACCGAGATCGCCCACAGCACCGGGCCGGAGAATGCGAAAAAGAGCCAGGACATCGGTCTCAGACAATGTTTCCCGGGCGCAGCGCAGCATGAAGCGGAGCGAAATGACGCGCTGCAGAACCGGGACCGTTACGCGCTCGGTATTTGGAACGATCCCGGATCAGCGGCGCACCGTTTCACGCTGCGCCGCGTCCGGGAAACGCGTGATTGTTCACTCCCCGGTCGCTCGGTGGCCGAGCGCATGGGCCGCCTGGCGCTCGGACGGCGGGTCGATATGGAAATCGATTACGCAGACGCCGCCCTTCTTGAGCACGTCGACACCTTTCTGCAGTGCCGCTTTCACATCTTCGGGCTTGGTGACCGGCCCGATGCCGACCGCGCCCTGCGCCTCGGCGAGCTTGGCAATGTCGGGCGATGGATCCTCCATGCGCAGACCGATCCAGCGGTTCTTGACGTCGCGGCCGCGCGTGCGGGCGACGCCGTCCTGGTGCAGCTCGTCGTTGAAATAGGAGCGATTGTTGTTGATCAGAACCAAGAGCGGAATGCGATGGTGCGCCGCGCTCCAGATCGCGGTCGCGCCCATGCAGAAATCGCCGTCGCCGAGCATCGAGATGGCGTAACGGCCCTGCTCGGCCAGCGCCAGCGCGGAGCCGACCGAAATGCCCGGTCCCGAGCCCAGACCGCCGCCGCCGTCCTTGCCGAGATACGCCATGCCGTTTTGCAGCGGCCAGACATCGAATGGCCAGCCGCGGCCGAGCGTGCAGAACGTCACGTTCTCCGGATCGTTGAACTGATCGCGCAGCGCGCCCGCGACCTGCTCCATGCTGATCGCCGCGCCGTTGGCGGCCTTCGCCTTGGCGGGCACCTTGACCTTCCACGGATCCTTGCGGCCGCTGCCGAGCGCATCGTTCAGTTCGGCCACCACCACGTCCGTGGTCGAGGCCATCGCCACATCGACCGGCGGCAGCGCCTGATGTTCCATGTTGGCGCCGGTGTGCAGGTTCTGATCGAGCGAGCAGGCGATGATCTTGGCACCGACGGCGCCGACGCTCTTCGCTTGCCGCAGCGCGCCGCCAAGATCGACCCAGTCGAGCGCGAGAATGACGTCGGCCTCGCACAAAAGCTTGCGCGCGTCCTGTCCGAGCGCATTGAAGGGCGGACAATAGTGGGCAGGATGATCGGTCGGGAACATGGCGCCCTGTTTGAGATCGGTCACGACGCAGGCGCCGAGTTTTTCCGCCAGTTTTATGCGCGGCTCCCAGTACTCCGCCTTGCGCGAGCCGCGGCCGAACATGATGACGGGCTTTTGCGCGCCCTTGAGGAGCGCCACCGCTTCATCAGCCGATTGTTGCGACGGCCGCGGCGGCGACGGCGGCCGGAAGCGTTTCACATCGGGCCATTCCGGCTCTTTGTCGAGCTTCTGCTCCTGAAAACCGGCGTCGAGGCAGATATAGACCGGCGCCGTCGGCGCCGCGCGCGTCAGCATATTGGCGCGCGTCATGGATTCGACCAGCGCATCCGGCGAAGTCGGCTGATCGTCCCACTTGATGATGGATCGGATGTAGGCGCCCTGATCGCGCGACGTATGAATCCAGTCGATCCAGGGACGGCGTTTCTCGGCGGCGACCGGCCCGGTGGCGCCAAGAACGAACATCGGCGCGCGGTCGCACCATGCGTTGAACAGACCCATCATGCCGTGCAGCAGCCCGACGTTGGAATGCAGCACGCAGGCCATCGGTTCGCCGGTCGCCTTGGCGTAACCGTGCGCGATCGCCACCGAATGATCCTCGTGCAGGCACAGAATGATGCCTGGATTCTCGTTGCCGAGATGGTTGACGAGGCTGTCGTGAAAACCGCGATAGCTCGCGCCCGGATTGAGGCTGATGTAGCGGATGCCAAAACGCCGCAACATCTGCGCCGCAATATCGCTGCCCCAGGCCACGCGGGCGTCGGGTTTTCCTTCCAGTCGGTCAAGCTGCATTCGCCTCACTCCATGTTTCGGACCGCCTCACCCGCTAGCGGCCGGTCATTTTGCCGTTTCCAGCTTTCTATACGCGGTGACGATATCCGGCGTAGCGTCTTTGGCCAACTCGCCAACCATCGCCTGCAGCCGCGCCCCTGCGATCGGCTCGCCAACCGGCTGTTCGGCCTTGCGCGCATCGGACTGGTAGGCCGGGTCGGCCGCCATCGCCATGAAAGCGTTACGCAGGATATTGACTCGGTCGGCGGCAACACCCGCCGGAGCGACCAGCGGCAGCCCGAAATTGTCCGGCGCATCGAGCAGCATCAACAGCGGCCGAAGGTCATTCGGAATAATGTCGCCGAGCAGCGGCACGCCAGGCAGATGCGTCCGCGTCTGCAGAATCGGACGTACCAGTTTCTTGTCGATCAGATCGTGGCGGCGGGCAAACGAATCCTCGACCGTCCAGAAGCCATCAATCTCGCCTTGTTCGAGCGCGACCAGCACGCGCGCGGTCGACACATAGCCGGAGATGATCTTGACCGGATAACCCTTCGCGCCGAGCAGCGCCGGCACCATGGCGGTCGGCGTCGTCGCGCCGAGCGTGCCGAAGGTCAGCGGCCTGGACGCCGCTTTCAGCGATGCGAGGTCATGGACGCCAGTCGCGGTTCGCACGTAAAGCGCGGAATTCACCCCGCCGGGGCTGCCGATATAGCTGAGCTTGTCGACGTCGAACGCCACGCCCGGACTTCTGAGCGCGCCTTCGACGTACCACGAGCGGCCCGGCATCGCGATGGTCAGCCCGTCGGCGGCGACACGCCGCGACAGATAATTCATTGCCACAAGGCCCGCGGCGCCTTCCATGTTCTGCACCAAAAGCGTCGGCGCACCGGGAATGAAACGCACCAGATGCCGGCCGACCACCCGCGCGGTGGTGTCGACGCCGCCGCCCGGCGCAAAGCCAACGATCATGGTCAGCGTCTTGCCGGCATAGACATCGGCGGCACGCGCACTGAGCGCGCTACACGCGAGCACGATCGCTGCGGCAACCGGCATGAGCCAGCGTCGCAGCCGCGAGCCTTCCAGTGACAAGCCTTCCAGTGACAAGCCTTGCGTTGGCATGTGAGCTCCCGGGCCGCGGCAAGCATAGCTCCGCGCTGTGAAATACGATACCAAACGAGAAAACGAGAGGATGGGGAGTTGGCGTGACAAGAAGTAGCGTAAGGTCGGGATCGGCGAAAAGCGTATTGCGGCCTGCATCGGTGGCGATTGTCGGGGCGTCCGAGCGGGCGAAATGGCCGAGCCAGATTTATACGAATCTGCGCGACTTCGGTTATGCGGGCCGCATCGCCCTGATTAATCCGCGGCAGCAAAAGGTGTTCGGCCAGGACTGCCTGCCTTCGTTGCGCGATCTTCCCGAGCCGGTCGATCATGCCATGGTGATCGTGCCGGCAGCGCATGTCCCCGGCGTGCTGGCCGACGCCGAAGCGGCCGGCGTCAAATCCGCAACCGTCTACGCCGCTGCGGTCGGCGACGGCGAGGGCGAGGCGTCACGCGAGCGCGGCGCATGGCTGAAAAACTTTGTCGCGACCAGCAAGCTGCGCGTCAGCGGCCCGAACTGCATGGGCTCCTATTCGTATCGCGAGAAACTGTTCGCCTACCCCAACACCGAGCTGTGCAGCGTCCCGCCAGGACCGATCGGCGGCGTGTTTCAATCCGGCGGAACGATGCAGTTCTGGCTCAAGAGCGCCGCCGAGCGCGGCATGCGCTTTTCCTATGCGGTGTCGTCGGGCAACGAGGCCGACCTCGATCTCGCCGATTTCGTTGATTTTCTGGTCGACGATCCGCACACCAAACAAATCGTGTTGTTCATCGAAGGTATCCGGCACCCGGACGCCTTCATGCGCGCCGCCGGACGGGCGCTTGCCGCCGGCAAGCCAATCCTCGCGATCAAGACCGGCGCCACGCAACGATCGCGATCCGCCGCGCAGTCACATACCGGCGCCATCGGCGGCGACTACGCCGCGTATCTGGCGATGTGCGAGCGCTACGGCATCGTCAATTGCCGCTCGCTCGACGATCTGCTGGAAGCAACGCTGGCGTTTCAATGCGGGCGGCTGCCGAAAGGCCCGCGCATCGGCTTTGTCACCACTTCCGGCGGCACGGTCGATCTGCTCTACGACTATTCCGAATCCGAAGGCGCGGTGATTCCGGAATTTTCCGCTGCCACCAACGAGGCGTTGCTGCCCTACATGCAAGAGGGCATCAAGCCGAAGAACCCGCTCGACACCGGCATTCCGACAACGCTGAAGGACGCCGCCGATCAGTTGGAGATCGTCGCCCGCGATCCCGGCATCGATATCGTGGCCTGGGCGTCACCGCTCCCCGGCAAGGGCGGCAGCTGGAACGACATCCACGAACTGCAACGCGTGCTGCGCGCAACCGACAAGCCCGTGATCGCATTCGGCCGCATGATCCATCAGGTCACGCAGGACGGACTCGACGTACAGGAGAAGGCGGGCTTTCCGTTCCTGCAGGGCCAGCAACCGCTCCTGCGCGCGCTCAACGCGCTGTGGTTTTTCGCCAAACGCGCCGGCCGCGCGCCGGCCGCGCTGCCGCCGGCGCCGCCGAGCGATCTGACGCCGGCCAATCTCGAAGCGACGCTCCAGCGCTACGGCATCGCGCAGCCGCAAAGCCGCGCCGTCGCCAACACCAACGCGGCCGCCGAAGCCGCCGCCGCCATCGGATTTCCGGTGGCGCTGAAAATCCGTTCCGCCGATATCGTGCACAAGACCGAAGCCGGCGGCGTCATGCTCGATCTGCGCAGCCGAGAACAAGTCGTTGATGCCGCCGATGCGTTGTCGAAGGCCGCGCACGCGGCCCATCCCGGCGCCAGGATCGACGGCTTTCTGGTGCAGGAGATGGTGTCCGGCATCGAAGCGATCGTCGGCGCCCATACCGATCCACTCTATGGTCCGCTGCTGCTCGTCGGCTCCGGCGGCATCATGGTCGAATTGGTGCGCGACATTGCACAGCGCCTGCTTCCGGTCGACGCGCGCGACGTCACCGCAATGACCGACGATCTCAAGCTCGCCCGTCTGCTTGCCGGCTATCGCGGCAAACCTGCGGCCGATCGCAAAGCGCTCGAAGCCACCGCGCTTGGGCTCGCCCGTTTCTATCTCGATCATCGCGCGCGCATCGCCGAGATCGAACTCAATCCGCTCATGGTGCGCCAGCAAGGGGCTGTCGCCGTCGACGTACGCGTGGTTTGGCGCGAGGAGAAAAAATAATGGACTTCGAACTTCCCGAAGAACTGCGCATGTTCCAGCAGTCGCTGCGGCGCTTTGTCGACAGCGAAATGATCCCGATCGAGCGGCAGACGACGCTCGAAGGCGGCGAGAAGCTCAAGCCGGAATATTATGAGAAGTTCTCGCAGCGCGCCAAGGATCTGGGCTTCTGGAAAATGGATATTCCGGAAGAGTTCGGCGGCGCCGAATTGTCGGTGCTGGCGCGCTCGATCGTCGAGCAGGAACTGTCGCGCTCGATTGCGCTGCCGGCGCGCGGCATGGGCGGCATTTCCGGGCCGCCGGTGCGGGCCATTCTGTATTCGCTCAAAGGCGAAATGAAAGAAAAGTATCTGCTGCCGGCGGTGCGCGGCGAGTTGAAGGCCTGCTTCGCTCAGACCGAACCCGACGCCGGCTCCGATCCGGGCGGCATGCGCACGGTCGCGGTGCTCGACGGCGACCACTACGTCATCAACGGCGTCAAGCGCTTCATCACCGGCGCCGGCGATGCCGACTTCATGCAGCTGATGGCGGCGACCGACCGCGCCAAGGGCTCGCATGGCGGCATCTCCTGTTTCATCGTCGACATGAACACGCCGGGCGTCAAACTGACCACGCAGTACAACACCATGATGGGCGACCGGCCGTGGGAGATCGTGCTGGAGAACGTGCGGGTGCCGGCGAGCCACCGCGTCGGCGAAGAGGGCGAAGGCTTCCGTCACGCCCAGCAGTGGCTCGGCGCCGGCCGCGTGCGCCATGGCGCCCGCGCGCTCGGCGTCACCGAGCGTTGCCTCGAACTGGCGACCTCATACGCCAAGCAGCGCGCCACGTTCGGCCGGCCATTGGCCGATCGCCAAGCCGTGCAGTGGATGCTGGCCGACATGTATATCGAGCTGCAGGCGGCGCGGCTTCTTGTCTACAAAGCCGCGACCCGTCTCGATGCCGGCGAGGACGCGCGCCAGGACGCCTATGTGTGCAAGTATTTCTGCGACGAGATGGCGTTCAAGGCCGCCGACATGTGCATGCAGATCCACGGTGGCATTGCGCTGACCACCGATCTGCCGATCGAAAAGTTCTGGCGCCAGCAACGCAGCTTCCGCATCACCGAGGGCGCCAGCGAAGTGATGAAAATGGTCATCGCCCGCCACGTCCTGAAAACCTACGGCTGACGGGCGACCCGATCAGCCATTGGCCCAGGATGGCGGTGAGCCGCCGGCGCTCACACCCCTTGCGCGCCGGCGCCGCCATCCCACCTGGAACATGACGAAAGCTTAATCTTCCAGGGAACCCGCCGCCCCAGTGCGGGCGCAATTTCGCCTTTGTGCCCAATAGAGTAGCGCCCGGCGGCGGACCCGGTGCGATGTGCGGTAGCTTAGGCGTTAACCATAGTGGTAAGCTCGGGGTAATAAAGTTATGCGCAGTATCGTAATGGCTGGAGCTTACGAGCGCCCTGCGCCTGCGAGGCCGAGACCCGTGAAACAACGTCTTCTTGCCGGATGTCTGGCTGTTGGTGCGCTCGTCGCGCCGGCTGGCGCGCATGCGGCCGACCTTTCGCTGGCGCCGCTCTACAAGGCGCCGCCCGCCCAATACGCGCCGGCCTATAACTGGAGCGGCTTCTACCTCGGCCTGAATGGCGGCGGCGGCTGGGGCGACTCGCACTGGCAAGGCATCGGCCACACCAATCTTTCCGGCGCTCAGGTCGGCGGCACCGCCGGCTATAACTGGCAGTTCGGCCAGACTGTGCTGGGCGTCGAAGGCGATCTCGACTGGAACCACCTCACCGGCACGCTCGTCTCGCCGACCTGCCCGGGCGGCAGCTGCTCGACCAGCGATTCCTGGCTGTCGACCGTGCGCGGCCGCGTCGGCTATTCGTTCGATCGCGTCATGCCCTATGTGACCGGTGGCCTTGCGGCCGGCGATATCCGTGCCGCAGCGCCCGGCCTGCCGGGCGGCACCAACACCAATGCGGGCTGGACCGTCGGCGGCGGCGTCGAATTCGCGTTGCCCGGAAACTGGAGCGCCAAGGCCGAGTACCTGCATGTCGATCTCGGCAACTTCAACTGCGGCACCAATTGCGGCGGCACGCCGAACGAGAACGTGTCGATGCGCGACAACGTTTTCCGTGCCGGCGTCAATTACCACTTCGGCTGGGGCAAGTAGCTTCCCGATCCGTTTCCCGGATGCGGTGCAGCACGAAGTGGTGCACCCCCGATCCGGGATCGTTTCAAACTCGTAATCCCACAATCCCGGCTCTGCAGCGCACCCCTTCGTGCTGCGCTGCGCCCGGGATACAAGCCGCCCATATGCGCTGATTGACTCTGGCCCGGCCCCTGGTGTCAGTTCTCGGCCAACCTCACCAGTTGCTGGAATTGGGCCATGAGCACTGCCACCATCGATTTTGACAAATATCGCTTACGCAATTTCGTCGATCGCCTCATCGCGCTCGGCGAGGTGGACGTTTATGAAGAACCCGTCGCCTTGACGGCAGTCAGTGCCATCATTGAAGGCACCGAGAAAGCGGTGCTGTTCGAGAGAGCGGGCCCCGAACAAGTGGAGCTCGTTGCCAAGACGGCCGGAAACCGCAAGCGCCTTGCCGCGGCTTTCGCGACGACCGAGGACAAGCTTTACGACGAATATTTCAAGCGCCTCGCCAGTCCGCAGCCGCTCGTTGAAGTGCCGTCGGGCGATGCGCCGGTTCATCAAATCAAGATCACCGGCAAGGACGTCGATCTGACCAAGCTGCCGTTCCATCCGCAGCACGCCTATGACGGCAGCTGCTATATGAGCTCGGCGATCGATTATACGGTCGACCCCGCGACCGGCCGCCGCAATGTCGGCTCCCGCCGCTTGAGCCTGCGCAATCGTTATGAGTGCGGGACCAATGTCACCGCGCCGTCCGATCTCAAGCGCATCTACACCGCCTGCGTGGCGCGCGGCCAGAAACTGCCGGTGACCTTTACGGTCGGCGCCCATCCGCTCGATTTCTTCGCCGCCACAACGCGCCAGCCAGGCGACGAACTCGGCCTCGTCGCCAATTTCCGCGGCGAGCCGGCGCCGGTGGTGAAAAGTCTCACCAACGACATTCTGGTGCCGGCCGACGCCGAGATGACGCTCGAAGGTTATCTGGACGAGCGCGGCTACGTCGAGCCTGAAGGGCCCTATGGCGAGTACATGGGCTATTACGGCGCCATCCACATGGATCCGGTGTTTCATTGCACCGCGATCACCATGCGCTCGGACGTGCTGCACCACACGCTCCTGCACGGCACGGCGTTTCTGCTCGATCAGACCGACAGCGCCAATATCTCGTCGATGCGCGTCGAAGCCGACGCGATGAAGATTCTCAAAGCAACAGTCCGCGAGCCGATCGCGGTCTATCTGCGCTCGGTGTCCGGCGGCGCCAACACGCTGCGCGTTTCGATCAAGCAGCGGTCTTACGGCGAGGCCAAGCAGGCGATCGCCGCTTTGTTCGGCGGCATCATGCGGCTGAAGCACGTCTACGTGTTCGACGAGGACATCGACATCCACGACGAGCGCCAGATCGACTGGGCGATGGGCACGCGCTTCCAGGCCGACCAGGACATGGTGGTTCTCACCGGCATGCTGGGCATGACCATGGACCCATCGCTCAACGGCCGGCGCACGGGCGCCAAGTCCGGCTTCGACTGTACCAAGCCGTTCGGCCGCGACGGCCAAATCCCGCTGACGCGCTGCGCCTCGCGCGTGTTCAAGGGACCGGCGCGCTATCAGAACGTCGAACAGGCGCTGTCGGCCTCGCCGATGTTCTATGCCGATATCGTCGATGCGCTCGGCAGCGACGACGGCCGCGAAGTCGCCTGCGCGCTCGACGACTTGCGCCAGTCCGGCAAGCTCGGCCGCGATCGCGACGGCCGTTATCATCTCCACGCGGCGACGCGCGGCTCGACCGGCATCGTCGGCGAGCTTTATCACGACCCGAACGAAGGGGCGTAACGGTCATTGCAAACGTGCCTGCGCTCGGGCACACTTCGCGCAATACCAATAATCCAAAACCATCAGGGAGCGAATCATGATGAGGACGCGAAGCCTCTATCTGAGCGCCGCGGCGATTTGCTTTGCCGGCGCTTTGGCGTGGACGCCCGTGCGGGCGCAGAACGCGGTACCGATCAAAAGTCACGACATCGGCGGTGTGGTGAAGAGCGCGCACGGACCGGAAGCCGGCGTCTGGGTGATCGCCGAGACGCACGATCTCGCGACCCGCTACGCCAAGATGGTCGTCACCGACGACCAGGGCCGCTATGTGGTGCCCGATCTGCCGGCCGCGCATTACAAAATATGGGTGCGTGGCTATGGCCTGATCGATTCGCCGAAGGTCGATGCCGATCCGGGCAAACAGCTCGACCTGACCGCCGTGCCGGCGCCCGATGACGCCGCCGCCGCCCAGTACTATCCGGCGATCTACTGGTACGCGATGATGAAAATCCCGGCCGCCGATCAGTTCGGCGGCAAGAGCGACATTCCCGCCAAGATCAAAGTGTCCGACTGGCTCAACGCCATGAAGAACAATGGCTGCGTCGGCTGCCATCAGCTCGGCGATATCGCGACGCGGACCATCCCGGCGACGCTCGGCAAATTCGAATCGTCGGAAGACGCCTGGGCACGCCGGGTGCAGTCTGGGCAATCAGGCCCGACTATGGTCAACATCATCGCCGGCCAGTTCGGCTCCGCACCCATCAGATATTTCGCTGAGTGGACCGATCGCATCGCCGCCGGCGCGCTGCCATCTAAGCCGCCGCGTCCGTCGGGCGTCGAGCGCGACATCGTGGTGACGACCTGGGATTACGCCGATCCGAAGCACTATACGCACGATGAAGTCTCGACCGACAAGCGTCATCCCACCGTCAACGCCAACGGCCTGATCTTCGGCTCGCCGGAATATTCGACCGACAACGTTCCGTATCTCGATCCGGTGCACAACAAGTCGTTCGTCTACCACGCGCCGGTGCGCGACAAGGACATGCCCTATTCGCTCGGACCCGGCCACGCGGCCGCGCTTACCAATCTTGCGCCTTCGCCCTATTGGGGGAAAGAGCAGATCTGGGACACGCACATCAACAACCACAACTCGATGTTTGACGACCAAGGCCGGCTATGGCTCGCCGCCGCCGTGCGCGGCGTCAAGGATCCGGATTTCTGCGGCAAGAATTCGGACCTGCCTTCGGCGAAGCTGTTTCCTCTTGAAAAGAGTCAGCGGCAGCTGGCAATGCTCGACCCGAAGACGATGAAATACACCTTCGTCGACACCTGCTTCACCACCCACCATCTGCAGTTCGCGTTCGACAAGGACAATACGCTGTGGACATCGAGCGGCGGCGGCGGCGGCGTGGTCGGCTGGCTCGATACCAAAAAGTTCCTCGAGACCGGCGATGCTGCGCATTCGCAGGGCTGGACCGCGCTGATCGTCGACACGGCCGGCACCGGCAAGCGCGAAGGCGTCGCCTATACGGAGCCGGGCCAGCCGCTGGAGCCCGGCAAGGATATGCGCATCGGCCAGGTGTTTTATGCCGTGATGCCGAGCCCGGTGGACGGCACGGTGTGGGGCACGGTGCGCAACAGTCCCGGCTCCATCGTGCGCATCAATCCCGGCAGCAATCCGCCGGCGACCGCGTTGTCTGAAATCTACACCGTGCCGCCGCCCGGCTTCGGCCCGCGCGGCGGCGACATCGACTCGCACGGCGTGGTCTGGGTCTCGCTGGCCAGCGGCGATCTCGGCAGCTTCGACCGGCGCAAATGCAAAGGCCCGCTCAACGGCCCGAAGGCGACCGGCAACCAGTGCCCCGAGGGCTGGTCGTTCTACAAATATCCGGGTCCGGGCTTTGCCGGCATCGGCGATAACTCCGCCGAGTCGAGCTATTACACCTGGGTCGACCAGCACAACACGCTGGGGCTCGGCAACGACGTGCCGGTCTCCACCGGCAATCTCAATGACGGCCTGATCGCCTTCGCGGACGGCAAGATGATCACCATGAAGGTGCCGTATCCGACTGGCTTCTACGCCAAGGGCCTCGACGGCCGCATCGACGATCCCAACGGCGGCTGGAAAGGCCGCGGCTTGTGGACCTCGAGCGGCGACCGCGTGCCGTGGCACCAGGAAGGCGGCAAGGGCCGCCAGCCGATGATCGTCCACATTCAGCTTCGCCCCAATCCGCTGGCGGATTGAGACGCGCAGCACACCAATCAATAACTCAAGGGCGCGGTGCGGACCGCGCCCTTTTTGTTTGCGCCGACGCCATACCTGCACCTCCCAGAAATCGGGTGGCCGTACCGCGGGATGCGATGCGACTTTGCGGGCGACGCCGCCAGCTAAAGAGAACATCCGGCAATGAACTCTGTCTCACAAGCCCAGCTCACGCCAAGCCGCCTGATGGCGTTTTCGTTCGGCTTCGCACCGCCGGCCATCATCGAGGCCGGAATTCGGCTCGGCATCTTCGATCTGCTCGATAGCGGGGCCACGACCGCGGAGGACATCGCCACCGCAATCGGCGCGAGCGTGCGCGGCGTCCGGCTGGTGCTCAACGCGCTCGTTGGTCTCGACCTGCTGACGAAAGACCCGCACGGACGTTATGCGCTGACCGCCGAAAGCGCCGAATATCTGGTTTCCGGCAAGCCGACGTTTCACGGCGCCTTCTTTCTGTTGATCGCCGCGCCGATGTTCTCGGAATGGAGCAAGCTGTCCGCCATCGTCCGCCACGGCCGGCCCGATCACCGCATCGATGAAGAGCAAAACGGCACCAAATTCTTTCGACAATTCGTCGAGCACATTTTTCCCATCCACCTTGGGGGTGCGCGGCGCCTGGCTGAGATTCTGCGCATATCGAACTTGACCGCGCCCTGTTCGGTTCTCGACCTTGCGGCGGGATCGGGCGTGTGGAGCATCGCGATGGCGCAAGCATCGCCGCACGTGACCGTCACCGCCGTCGATTGGCCCGGCATTGTTCCGATCACCCAAAAAGTCACCGCGCGCGAGGGCGTTGCCTCGCGCTATCGCTTCGTCGCCGGCGATCTGCACGCGGTCGATTTTGGCAGCGGCCATGCGATCGCAACCCTCGGGCATATCCTGCACAGCGAGGGCGAAGTGCGCAGCCGCCGGCTCCTGAAAAAGACTTTCGATGCCCTGGCGCCCGGTGGAACCATTGCGATTGCTGAAATCCTCGTTGAGGCGAATCGCCAGGCTCCGCTGCCGGCGCTGTTGTTTGCCGTTAACATGTTGGTGAACTCCGAGGCGGGCGACACCTTCTCGCTCGAGGAGATTACGGATTGGCTACACGGCGCGCATTTCAACGACGTCCGCATTGCCGAGGTGCCGGGCCTTGCACCGCGAATCATTTTGGCGACCAAGCCGCACCGTTGACTTGAGATGGAACAACCCGCGCATTCGCGGTTTGTAAATATCTCATAAACGCCTGCCGCATAAAGCGGCACGCGCTCGCCTTGATGCCGTCATTCCGAAAACAACAATCGTTGATAAATATCATTGTGTGCACGTCGGCTTGTTCATAACTGTGTGCCTGTCATCGGCCGGGTGGCGGTGGCGGCCACTTACTTAGGCCCTGCGAGGAGCCGCGTTCATTCCCGTTCAGCTCACAAGACGCAACGCGCTCCGGCACATCGCCGCAGCGGCAGCATTCGCGCCCGCGGCGCTGTCGGGCCGCCGCGCTTTCGCTCAACTGCCGGCGCTGCCAAAGCTGTCGCCGAGCGAGGCGACGCTGCTTCACCCCGGCGACGCGCAATTCGACGGATATGTGCCGGCATTCAATTCCCGCACCGTGCTCACGCCGCAACTGCGCGCGCTGTGCCGGACGCCGCAGGCGATCGGCGTCATGGTCGGCTGGTGTCGCGACTACGGGGTGCCGTTTGCGCTGCGCGGCCGCGGCCATTGCTTCGAAGGGTTTTCGGAAAGTTCGAGCGTCGTCATCGACACCCGGCCGATGCGCAAGGTGACGGTCGACAGCGCCGCCAAGATCGCAACGGCCGGCGCCGGCGCTTCGCTCGGCGATATCTACATCGCGGCAGCCGCCCATGGCCTGGCCTTCCCCGGCGGTAGCTGTCCGACGGTAGGCTTGGCTGGCCACGCGCTCGGCGGCGGCTATGGCTTCCTCGCGCGGCCGTTCGGGCTTGCCTGCGACAACGTGCTGTCGGTCGACCTGATCGATCCGCAAGGCCGTGTCCTTCGTGCCGATCGCAATCAGAACGCCGATCTGTTCTGGGCCTGCCGCGGCGGTGGCGGCGGCAGCTTCGGCGCCGTGACCGGCTTTCGGCTGCAGCTCCATAGTCTCAAGACCGTCGTCCCCTTCAGCATCAACTGGCGGCAGCTTACGCCGGCGCGCGCCGCCGACGTCCTGAAGGTCTGGCAGCTTTGGGCGCCGAACGCGCCCTCTGCCATCACCGGCAATCTGGTAATCAACCGCCATCCCGAGGGCGGCATCAACCTGCACTGTGCGGGCCAATCGATTGGCACGCTGGCCGAGCTCAAGCGCGAACTGAAGGCACTGCCGGGCGTGCCGCGCATCAGCGTGGTGCCGATGATCGCCGCGATCAACGACTTTGCCGGCGGGGTACCGGGCTGGATTTATGCGTCCTCACTGATGAAGGGAAAGTCCGACTACGTGACCGCGCCGCTGACGGACGCCGGTCTCGCAACGCTGATGGAACAGATCAACGGCGCCCAGGACGTTTATGTGATCTGCGACGCCTATGGGGGCGCGATCTCGCGCGTCGCGGCCGACGCAACGGCATTCGCGCATCGCGGCAGCACGCTGTTCTCCATCCAGTATGCGACCTATTGGACCGATCCGGCACAAACGCCGCAGCGGCTCGCCGTTCTGCGCAAGTTCTATGCAGCGATGCGACCCCACGTGTCGGGCGGCGCCTATGTGAATTATTGCGACGTCGATCTCAAGGACTGGCCGACCGCCTACTGGGGCCAAAATCTCGCGCGGCTGAAGCGGATCAAGACGGGGTTCGACCCCGACAACGTGTTCCAGCACAGCCAGAGTGTGCCCTCGGCATCATCAGACTAGAGCGCTTCCCGATTACGTTGAATCGGGAAGCGCTCTCGTTTCATAAGCTTGGTCGCATTTTCTTCGGAAAACCGGCGTCCACTTTTCCGGAAAATGCTCCAGACCACGTCCTGATTAAAACATCGGGAACCGGCGGCGCATTTCCGGAATATGCTTTGGCCGCGCATCTACCATAAGCCGCGACAACTCACCGCGCTGGCGGCGCTACTTGCCGCGCGTTTTTGCCAGCCCGACCAGCATATCGGTGATGATGCGGCACGCCGCCTCAGCATCGCTCGACGTCATGGTGTAGGGGGTGAGCAGCTGCAACGCTTTTGCGCGCACGCGTGCGGCGTCGTCTTCCGTCAATAGTCCCTTGTCGGTGAGAGCGTCAACGAGGCTGGCCGCGACGGCTCCTCCAGCGATGGCGATCGCATTAGCGTTGATCATGGCGCCCTCCATGGGATCGTCATGATCGCTGCTCTTGTGACACTATGACGCCGCCGATCTGCACGCGGCGCGAGGCAATCGCGGCGAGCTCCGGATTCCCAACTCCAACCCGTCATGCCTATTCCCTCACCCCGACGGACAGTTCCCGGGGCGGCTGCGCGGGATAACCGCAGAGGCCCCGGATCCTGCTCGACTCGTATGTCCAATCGCTATGAACGACAAACGTTCCCGCCGGCTTCGCGCGGCGCCAAATCGGCCGTTCCCTGTGTCCGGTTAATGACACATCAATACGATCCGAGAGTCAGCACCCGGAGTGTCGGCACCGCCTCAAACCGATCAGCACGTCAAGGGTAGCCTTCGGCGCGCGACCTATTCTGCGGCGCGCAGACCGGATGCCGGAGCCCGCCACCCGCTTGCGAGCTGCTTCGTATACGCCTCCTGCCAGCCGCTGCCTTCGCCGGCGACAAAATAACCACCGCGCGCGTCGCGGAACACTGTGGTGTCTTCGGCGCCCGGCGGCCGCACACCGCTGTCGCGCAGCGCGCGCGCCGCCGTCAGCAGGCGGCGGCGGGTGCGCGTGATCATCTGATCCGACGGCGCGAGATGTTCGAAAGTATGATCCAGAATCGGCCCCATGCTTTCGGTGACGGCCTGATCCTGCAAATGAATGCTCTCGATGCCGCTGTAGATCGTGTTGTCGTGCTGCGCGGCGCGGTCCATGCGCCAGTCGTTGCCCTGGTTCGCCGCGAGCCGCCAGCGCCCGAGCCAATCGCTGGTATTGGGCAGGAAGTCGTTGCGCCGTCCCATGCCGCCGATCGGCGCGCCGTCCTTGAATTCAGGGTCGTGCTGCGTCATGGCCGAGAGCCCGCGTTTCCACCACAGCACGCAGTACATGGTGTGCTCATCGTCGAGCGGCACCCAGCCGCGCACCTGCACATGGTGGCTGAATTCGCCGTTCGGCACCTGCGCCCAGAACGGAAACATGAAATTGCCGAAGCGCCACGAGGTGCGGCCCGCGCCGGCGGCGCGATAGCCTGCGTAGGTCGTGCCCCAGGGTGCCTCGGCGATGTGATAATTCGGCGTACGCGAAGCGACCGTATGATAGATTGGATCGTCCGCCGCCAGGTCAGCGGCGTCGACGTGGCCGGCGTGCAGGAAACCAAAATGCGACGTATCGATATCGCCCTCAAGCGCCTGCAGATAATTGCAATGCCGCTGGATCATGAGAACGCCGACCTCGTCGTCCGGCACGTCCAGAATCTCCAATCCTGATAGCGGCGGCGCTTCGGCGCGCGCCCCCATATAGACCCAGACGACACCGGCGCGTTCGACCGCGCGGTACGCCTTGGCGCTGACCTTGTGCTTGAAGTCCTGATCCGGCGGCACGTTCGGCATATCGACGCATTCGCCCGTCACGCCGAATTTCCAGCCATGATAGATGCAGCGCAGCCCGCCCTCCTCGTTGCGGCCGAGAAACAGCGATGCGCCGCGATGCGGGCAGCGATGATCCATCACGCCGACCCGGCCCTCGCTGTCGCGAAACGCGATCAGCTTTTCTCCGAGCAGCATCAGCCGCACCGGCGCGCCACCGGATTTCAATTCCGATGTCATCAGCGCGGGAATCCAGTATTCCCGCATCAGCTGACCCATGACGGTGCCGGGGCCGACCCGCGTCAACTCAACGCTTTCCGCCGCCGTTGTCATCGCGCGCTCCTCGTGCCTGCAGCGGCTTCTAGGCTAAGCGCAAACATCGGTTCATGGCAATTCGGCAGTGGCGCCCCCGAATCATGATTTTTGACTCGCACGCTTCCCAAGGGGTTCTCATCAGCAACAACATCACGACGAAAAGTAGCGTCAAATCAAATAGAAACGCGCGCCAAATGATTCGGCTTGACTCTGCGCGCACGGCGACTAAAAGCGCCGGCCTCTCGCTCTTCGTGCAAGGACGTCAGACGGTGACTCCGGCTGGCGGGAGCGGGATGCGGTGCCCGCGCGCAAAGGGTTCGTCCCCGTTGCACTCGGGCGGTATCGGACATCATGTCCGCCGGCACTATGACCGGCGTGCGAGGTGCTCGCTGAAACCGGGGTTGGCGCCGGCGGGAGACCCCCGCCATCGTGGAGCCAGCGCCGCGAAACCTGGTCCGAGACCGCACCTTGGGATGCGTGAGTCCCAAGGGCAGAACCGCCGTGGAACGCCGACAGGCGAGCGCGCCCT